>Ga0209570_1000272_pt1 | contig 85267 bp, 74 predicted proteins | sample EBPBio172007_DNA_FD_185861 | JGI IMG/M metagenome (GOLD analysis project Ga0209570, IMG submission 185861) | Wastewater treatment Type I Accumulibacter community from EBPR Bioreactor in Madison, WI, USA - Reactor 1_9/17/2007_ DNA (SPAdes)... | ecosystem: Engineered > Bioreactor > EBPR >... | reverse complement strand
TTGAAAGCAAAAATGCAATTATTAAAAGTGTTATTGTTCTTTGTAGCATTGTCTTTTAAAATGACGCACAACGTTTTACGGCTTGGCGTTGTGGCGGTAAATTTAGCACAAAAGTTTAATAGTAGCACTAACGTTGAATACAGTACAAATGTTCAATAGTAGCACTTCACCCGCCATAACGCCAAACCGATGTTGGCAGCTGTGGTTTTTTCCGTCCGTTCGTATTTGTCTGTCGGGTTTGGTGTGTCGGCAGATTTAATTTTTTGCGAAGCGTGGAAAGATTTTTTTGTTTTTCTGTCGTGCGTTGGAAAAAGCAAGCTCTTTTGCAAACTTTGGCTTGTGTGTCGCCTTGTGCGGTTTGCAAATGTGCTTGCTTTTAGCGTTGGCTTGTCAAAACTTCATTCGTTGTATTCTTACTGCGTTTAAGATTGCCAATAATGCTACACCTACATCGGCAAAAACGGCTTCCCACATTGTAGCCAATCCACCTGCACCAAGTACCAACACAATAGCTTTTACACCGAATGCCAATGTGATATTTTGCCAAACAATTTTCTTTGTCTGTTTACCGATATTGATTGCCATAGGTATTTTACTTGGTTTGTCGTCTTGTATTACCACATCTGCCGTTTCAATAGTGGCATCGCTTCCCAAACCACCCATTGCAATACCTACATCGCTTAATGCCACAACAGGTGCATCATTTACACCGTCTCCGACAAAGGCAACGGTTTCATTTTTGGCTTTGATTTCTTTTACTTTGCTTACTTTGTCTTCGGGTAGCAAGTCGCCAAAAGCGTTTGCAATTCCTAATTGTTCCGCAACAAATTTCACAACCGAACTTTTGTCGCCACTCAACATTGTCGGTTTTACGTTGAGTGATTTTAGTTTGTCAATCGTGTTTTGTGAGTCTTGTTTTATGCTGTCGGCAACTGTGAGATAACCCACAAATTTGTTGTCGTAAGCAACGGCAATTATGGTGTAAACAATTTTACTTACATCAACATCGTGCTGAATGTTGAACTTGTTCATCAACTTAAAATTTCCTACTAATAATTGTTTTTCGTTTACTTCGGCTTTCAGTCCGTGTCCTGCAATTTCTTCGGTATTTTGTAATTTGATTTCATTGTTTGTTTTGCCGACATATTCGTGAATGGCGGTTGCTACGGGATGCGTACTCAATCGTTCCAAAGCGTCCACCATAAGTAACATTTCTTCTTTGTTGTAATCGGAATTAAAAACAACTTCCTGCACTTTGAAAACGCCTTCGGTCATTGTACCTGTTTTGTCCATTACTACATTTTGAACGGAAGCCAATACATCTAAAAAGGTACTTCCTTTTACCAAAATTCCGTTGCGACTTGCCGCACCAATACCACCAAAATAACCTAACGGAATAGAAATTACCAACGCACAAGGACACGAAATTACCAAGAAAATTAAGGCACGATACAACCAATCTGTAAACTGATAATCTGCCACGAAAAAGTAAGGAACAAAACAAATAGCAACTGCTAACGCAACAACGGCAGGTGTGTAGATTTTTGCAAACTTGCGAATAAATAATTCCGTAGGTGCTTTTTGAGAAGTGGCATTTTGCACCAATTCTAAAATTTTGCTCAACTTACTATCGGTGTATGCTGTTGTAACCTGTACTTGTGCAACTGTATTTAAGTTTATCATTCCTGCCAAAACAGTTTCGCCTTTGGCTTTGGTGTCGGGTTTGCTTTCGCCTGTGAGTGCTGCGGTGTTGAACGATGCTGTTTCTGATAACAACACTCCGTCTAATCCCAATTTTTCGCCCGATTTTAATTGAATAATGTCGCCAATGTTTACGATTTCTGCTTTTACGGTTTGCGGTTGATTGTTGCGTAAAACGGTTACTTCATCAGGTCGTTGGTCAAGCAACGATTTGATGTTTGCTTTTGCTCTTTTTACCGCCAATGTTTGAAACACTTCGCCAACGGCATAAAACAACATTACGGCAACACCTTCGGGAAATTCGCCAATGGCAAATGCTCCAACGGTTGCAATCGTCATCAATAAAAATTCCGAAAAAATTTCGCCTTTGGCAATGCTTTCAAATGCTTCTTTGATAACAGGAACACCAACAGGAATATAAGCCACCACATACCAAACTATCCTTACCCAATCGGTAAACCATTCGGGTTTTAGGAAATTGTCTAACGCAATTCCCGACAACAAAACAACCAATGAAATGATTGCAGGTAAAAACATTTTTATCGTGCTTTCATTTCCGCTTGAATGTTCGTGTCCGTCATCATCGCTGTGGTCGTGATTGTGATTTTCTTTTTCTTGTTTGGTGTAGATTAAATCTTTTGCACCTGCTTTGATGTAGATTTTATCTTCCAACGTGCAACAAGTCATTCTGCCTTGTGCATCATAAGTATGCTTGTGATTTTTGTCTGTATTTATCATCGCTTTTATTTTTTAATGTTCGTGTCCTCCTGTGTTAGATAATTTGGCATTGACAAAAAATGCTCCTTTGATTACAATTTGAGCATTGGCAGGAATGTCCTGTACAAAAGTTATTGCGGTGTAGCCCATATTGGAAACGCCTTTTACAACTTCTATTTTTTCAAAATTGATGTTGCCGTTTTCTTCATTGCTGTGTTTACGGTCTTCACTTTCGTGGTTGTGTTCTTCGCTTTCTTCTTCGTGGTGTTCTTCCGCTTTTTTATCAGTAACAACAAAAATGTAGTCTTTCCCGTCTGCGTTTACAATGGCTTCATTGGGTACGGCAGGTGTTAGGGCATTGCTCAAACTCACAATTCCTGTAATGTTCATTCCGTCAATCAAACCTATTTTGTTTCCTGTAACGGTGCAATGCACGGCAATGGTTTTGCTCTCGTTTTCAAATGATGAACCAATGCTAAACACTTTTGCATCGTATTCATTAGTAGGATTATTGGTTAAGGTAAAATGAATGGTTTGCCCGATTTTCAAAAGCGGTAAATCTTTTTCAAACACTTGTAAATCCAAATGCAATGAACTGTTATCTACGATTTCGGCAACAGGCGAAGAAACATCTACATAACTGCCAATCTTTGCAAACAAATTGCTTATTGTTCCATTCAACGGACTTGTAACTACCAATGCAGATTTCAAGTTGCTGTTTGATACCGAATTTGGATTGATGCCCATTAGCTGTATTTGCTGTTGCAATGATGCTTTTCGGGTGCGAAGCGTATTGAGTTCTGCCGTTGCGTTTTGCAGATTTTTCAAAGCTCCTGCGTTTCCTGCATTGAGTTCATTTTGGCGTTGTACTTCCTGTTCTGCAAAAGTGATTTTACTGCCAATAGTCAAATATTCTTCCTGCAACTGTATAAACTGCGGATTGGCAATCGTAGCAATTACCTGTCCTTTCTTTACATAATCGCCAATTTGCACATTCAGCGTTTTGATAACTCCACCATACAAAGAAGTGGCATTTGCTTTGTTGTTGTTTGGAACTTTAAGCATACCATTTGCCTTTATAGTGGCTGTGAGTTCCTTGTTTTCTACTTTGCCCAACGTGATGCCAACGGCTTTTATCTGCTCTTGTGTAAGCGTGGCAATGGTTGGCGTTTCTTCTTCGTGGTTGTGTCCGTCAGAAGTACCTGTTTCTTTTGTATTTTCGTCATTATGCGAATGATTGTCTTTGCTACCGCAACTGCTTATCACAAGCAAAGTGCATAGTGCCAAAGGAAAAACGATTGAATTTTTTATATTGAATTTCATACCGAATTATTGATTGATTATTGAATAAATATTGATGACCGATTGATTGACCTGCTGAATACTTTTTAGGTAATTCAACTGAATGTCTGTTGCCGTTTGCAAAGCATACAAATACTCCACATAGCTTATATCGCCTGTGCGATAACCTAATTGAGCCGATGAAACAATATCGTTTGCATTAGGCAAGGCTTGTTGCTGATAGTAATTGAACTCCTGCAAATCCTGCTGATACTGCTGTATGGCATTTTGAAACTGTGTTTCCAACAAAATTTGCTGTTGCTTGGTGTTGGCTTCAATGGCTTGTTTTTGATAGTCCAAAGATTTTATCCTTGCTTTTGTAGCTCCGAAAGTCAATGGAATAGAAACACCAACGCTTACATAACTGAACCGATTGCCCGAATTAAAATACTGCTCCTGTCCGTTTATAGTTTGAAAACCTATTAAAGACTGATTAGTGTAACCAATCGTAAAATCGGGCAAACCCTGTGCTTTCTCTACCTTTTTTGTTTGTTCTGCAATGATTATATCTTGATACAACGCCTTAATTGTCGGGTGGTTTGCAATGGCTGTGCTGTCTAACAAAGTGCTTACCTGCAAAGGCTTAAAATCTGTATCATTGGCAACTTCAAACGGTTCTTTTGTATTCATCAATGCCTGTAAATTTTGATAAGCATTATTGAGATAAACTCCATTTTGTTTCAGCAATAAATTGATTTCGCCTTGCTTGGCTTGTGCTGTACTGATTTCTACTTTTTTGGTGTCGCCTGTTTTGTAACGCAGTTCTGCCACTTTGATAAAATCATTGTACAAACTATCCAAATACAACAACTGCTTTTGATTATTCTGCAAATACTGAATTTGATAGAAATAAGTACGCACTTGATTTTTTAACTCCAATACGGTTATTTCACTTTGTAATTCTTTGCCTTTTACTTCGGCATTTATCAGTTGTTTTTTAGCACCGAACAAAGTCGGAAACGGTATCGTTTGTGCTACTTGAAAAGATTGGTCAAACTTTATACTGTTGTATTGTCCCAACTGTGCATTAAAATCTAATTTCGGTAATTCGCCCGATGTTCTTTTCAGACTTTGAGCCGATTTTATTTCAAAATCTTTCGCTTTTATATTTCCGTTGTTTTGCAATGCAATGTTTATCGCTTCATCTACACCAATTATTTTTTTGTTTTGAGCATTTGCATTGAAACTTAAAACAGAAAGCAACAACACAATTACGGTTGTAACGGATTTCATTTTTCCTTTTTTTCTGATGTTGATTTTTGAATTGAAAATGATATACAGCAAAGGCAGTACAAACAGCGTAAGGAAAGTAGCCGTAATCAATCCGCCAATAACAACGGTTGCCAATGGTTTTTGTACTTCTGCTCCTGCACCTGTGCTTAATGCCATAGGCAAAAAGCCCAAACTTGCTACGGTTGCCGTCATTAGTACAGGTCGCAACCTTTCCTTTGTGCCGTCAAATACTCGTTTGAAAATGTCTTTAACTCCGTCTTTTTCTAATTGGTTGAAAGTTCCGATTAAGACAATTCCGTTTAATACTGCTACACCAAACAAAGCAATAAAGCCGATACCTGCCGAAATGCTGAAAGGCATACCACGCAACAGCAACGCAAACACGCCACCTATGGCACTCATTGGGATTGCGGTAAAAATCAGACTTGCCTGTTTGAGTGAACGGAATGTAAAGTACAGCAATGAAAAAATGAGAAACAGCGAAACAGGTACAGCAATCATCAGGCGTTTACTTGCTTTTTGCAAATTCTCAAACTGTCCGCCATAAGTGAAATAATAACCTGTCGGCAATTTTACCTGTTCGTTCAATTTCTGCTGAATATCTTCTACCACACTTTGTACATCTCTACCCGATACATTGAAACCGATTACAATTCTGCGTTTGCTACTTTCACGGCTGATTTGCGAAGCACCTAATTTGTAGCTGATAGTTGCCACCTGCGAAAGCGGAATTTGATTGCCTGTATTGGTCGGTATCATCAAATTACTTACATCGTCTATATCGGTTCTGTAAGTGCTGTCTAACCGAACTACCAAATCAAAACGCCTTTCGTTTTCAAAAACCTGTCCTGCTACTTTACCTGCAAAAGCCGTACTTAGTACATTGTTTACATCTTCTACATTGATGCCGTAATTGGCAAGCCGTGTTCTGTCGTATTCAACGTTAATTTGTGGCAATCCGCTAACTCGTTCCACTTGTGGCGAAGTTGCTCCGTTTACCGTTTGAATTACTTTACTAACCTTGTCTGCATACACGGCAAGGCTATCCAAATTTTCCCCGAAAATCTTAACCGCTACATCTTGCCGTATGCCTGTCATCAGTTCGTTGAAACGCATTTGAATTGGCTGGTTTTTTTCAAAGAATACGCCCGGAATTACTTCCAATGCTTCATTTATTTCATCGCCTAATTCTGTATAGCTCTTTTTTGTTTTCCATTCATCCTGCGGTTTCAAAATGACCATTAAGTCTGTGGCTTCGGGTGGCATTGGGTCTGTCGGCACTTCTGCTGCACCTGTTTTGCCAACCACCATTTTTACTTCATCAAACTGTTTGATAATCCTTGATGCCTGCATAGATGTTTCAATGCTTTGGTTTAAAGAACTACCCTGTGGCAATATGCAGTGAAAAGCAAAATCGCCCTCTTGTAATTGTGGTATAAATTCGCCACCCATTCTACTAAAAAGGAACAAGGTCAGCGCAAAAACCGTAACTGTAACACCCACTAACCAATACTTAATCTTAATCGCTTTTTGCAATAAGGGTTGGTAGATGCCTTGCAGGTAGTCCATCATTTTGTCTGAAAAGGTTTTCTTGTGCGAAACTTTCTTAGACAGGAACAAAGCACACATCATCGGTATATAGGTCAATGATAAAATCAATGCGCCCAAAATGGCAAAGCCAACTGTTTTCGCCATTGGCGTAAACATTTTGCCCTCAACACCAACCAATGTAAGAATAGGAATGTACACGATTAAAATAATGATTTCGCCAAACGCTGCACTGTTTCTGATTTTGGAAGCCGATAAAAAAACTTCATCGTCCATTTCTTGCTGTGTCAGCTTGTTCATTGATTTTCGCAAACCCAAATGGTGCAAAGTGGCTTCTACAATAATAACTGCACCGTCCACAATCAAACCGAAGTCAATAGCTCCCAAACTCATTAAGTTGGCACTTACTCCGAAAACATTCATCAATCCCAATGCAAAAAGCATTGACAACGGAATGGCAGAAGCCACAATTAAACCTGCTCGTAAATTCCCCAAAAACAACACCAATACGAAAATGACTATCAATGCACCCTCAATCAAATTCTTTTCTACCGTGCTGATTGCTCTGCCAACTAAATCTGTTCTGTCCAAATAAGGCTCAATCACAATATCATCAGGCAAAGATTTCTGAATGACAGGCAATTTTTCTTTGATACGTTTTACTACTTCATTGCTGTTTTCGCCTTTGAGCATCATAACGACACCACCAACGGCATCTACTTCGCCATTGTAGGTTAAAGCTCCGTAGCGAACCGCACTGCCAAAACGAACTTCGGCAACATCTTTTATAAAAATCGGAATACTGCCGTTAGTGTTTTTTACAGCTATGTTTTTTACATCTTCCAACGAAGTAACCAAACCAATACCCCGAATGAAGTAAGCATTTGGTTTCTTGTCAATGTACGCACCGCCTGTATTTTGATTGTTCTTTTCAAGAGCATTGAAAATATCGGTAACACTTACACCCATTGCCTTTAAGCGGTTGGGATTTACGGCTACTTCGTATTGTTTCAGTTCGCCACCAAAACTGTTTACTTCGGCTATGCCTTTTGTTCCATTGAGCTGTCGGGCAACAATCCAATCCTGCATAGTACGCAGGTCTTTTGCGTTGTATTTGCTTTCACTTCCTTTTTTCGGGTGCAAAATGTATTGATACACTTCACCCAAACCTGTGCTTACAGGTGCAAGTTCGGGTGTGCCGATGCCTTGCGGAATGTTCTGTTCGGCTTCTTTCAGTTTTTCATTGACAAGTTGTCGGGCAAAATAAATGTCCACATCATCGTCAAACACAACTGTAATAACAGAAAGCCCAAACCGTGAAATGCTTCGGGTTTCTTCCAAGTCGGGAAGATTGGCAATGCTTTGTTCAATGGGAAATGTAACCAACTGTTCCACTTCCTGCCCTGCAAGCGTAGGGCAAACGGTAATAATTTGCACCTGATTGTTTGTAATATCGGGTACAGCATCAATGGGTAGTTTTGTGGCACTCCACACTCCCCAAATGATGAGCAACAAGGTCATTATACCAATGACGAGCTTGTTCTGAATACTAAATTTTATGATTTTATCTAACATTATTTATCAGTTAAATGAATAAATGAAACGACTAATTGCGGTGCGTCAGCACCGTAATTATTTTGTTTTCCGCCTTAGCGGAATTTCAATAATTCATTAACTGATTTTTGGCGGTCGCCAAATGTTTCCGTAGAAGTTGGAAACGAAAGAGAACTCCCGATTTGGGAATGTGAGTTTTGAAACTACTACGAGTTTTGCAATTTTAATACTGAAAGGCGTGAACTTCGGGTTTGCTGAAACGCTGCAACAAGTACAAGTGCAAAACGGACTGCAAATATCGTTGGTGTCGTTCTTGTGGCTGTGAGATTGTGAGTTGTCCGAAAGTTCGGTGTTAGTCTTGCAGTCGTTATACGCATCGCTACACGGCATTATTGACAATGCCAAAATGTAAATGCTGAATATGACTGTAAAAAACTTCATTTGGTGGCAAAGTTAGTAAAAGTCTGAAACGCTGTACTCAAAGCGTTGGAAAAAATTGGCTCTTTTGGTTTTGTGAAGCGTTGGCGTTGTGTGTCGGGCAAAACCAAATGTGCCACTTGTGCGGTGGCAGAAAAACAAAAAAATGTGCGTTGGGCAAAAACTAAATCTTTGTCTTGTGTCATTGTCTGCTCGTTTTTTCTGTCCGTTTGGTCTTGGTGGTGTCGTCCGTTACCATTGCTGCCAACTCTCGTATTGACGCAATGCGTCGTTAATTTCCTCAAAACTACAAAACTTTGCTTATCCATCCAAATACGGGCAAAGGAAATTTCTCTATGCCATAATGAGAACTGTGCTTTAGTGATTCGCTGCTTTGCTCATTCAATACAAAATGCGCATTGCGCATTTTGTATTGTTGAAACACTATTATGCGTTTTCGGGCTCTGCGTTCGGGCGGTTTGAGCTTCGCTGATTTTCAATTCGGAGCACAAAACTGTCAATATACCACAAATGTTGGTGCGAAGCACAAAGCTTGATTTAACCACTGAACCGCCACTTTTGGGTAGGTGCTGTTGTGCGTTCGTTTTTTATTTTCTGTCAGCATAATTAAACTCAATTTTGTAATCGTCTGCCAAACATTCAAAGGTCTCATCTTTAAAGAAAAACAAAAAATGTCTTTTCTCTTTATGGTTGTCTGAGAGGTCAACAACTGGTTTTGGAAAGTCTTTATTTAAACCATTTGTTATTTCATAAAATTCTCCCCACGGCAATTCATCTGGTTTTATTCTATATTGTCCATAATAATAGCCTTCGTCATTACAAGTATTTAAAGAATACTTTGAACAATTTTGAAAAGTAACAATTGCTTTGTCGCCTTCTGTATAGTTGTCAAATGCAAAATAATTCAGAAAAATAATCATCTCTAAATTTTGTCCAATAACCTTTAGTTCAATTTCAGGTGAAACTGGGTCTGCATTCCAATTGTCTGATATTTTCACAAAGTCAATCATTAGCTTTAATTATAGTTAGGTTTCCATCGTCAAAACCTGTGGTAATTCCTTTTGCATTGGCAATTATTGAAGTCTTGAATTTATTTGAACTAACATAGTTAAGAATTAGCTTCTCTGATATTCTTAGAATGTCTTGCCAATCTTTGTCTGTTGAAAATTCTTTTCCAAACTGGAAATATTTTTGTTTAGGTTCAAAGTCCACATTGGTAGCCCAATCTTCATCATCTTTATCAAACGTTTTTGAACCAATTAGATACATTTCAAAACCGTTTGTAGTTTCAATAAGTCCAAAATTGAACCCTTCTATTGAATTGTCAACAGTTTCAGTTTGGTTAATATTCTCAAGCCACTCTTCAAATGTCTGTTCTATTGTCATAGTTTTATTTTCTGTTCTCTGTCTACAGTTTGAAAGCAAAAATGCAATTATTAAAAGTGTTATTGTTCTTTGTAGCATTGTCTTTTAAAATGACGCACAACGTTTTGGCGCTTGGCGCAGTGGCGGATTACGGAGCACAATACTATCAATACACCACAAAAGTTGATGCGAGGTAGAATGTTCAATTAACCACATCACCCGCCATTGAGCCAAACGCCTGTTGGCAGCAGTATTTCTTTATCTAAGTCGTCCGCCATTGTCTAAAAATTCTATACACTGATTATATACGTTGTAGATTTCTTCTACAAGTTTTGGTAAAACTATTTGCTCGTTTAATGATATAAATTTGAACTCACTTATTATGTATGCTTTAAATACAAAAGTCACTTCATTTATATTTTCGGAAGTCCAAAATATTGATTTGGGTGGAATTATATTTCCTGCAATCGCTTTGTTTAGAAATAAGTCAAGTTTTTCGTCAAAATGCTCTATGTAATTTCTAAAAGTTCTATCGCTTAATTCTTGACTATCGTTAATTTTAAAAGCATCCCTTAGTTTTTCGCCACGAAGTTTATGAACGAGGTTTTTTGTTTTTTTCTCGTCAACTGGAGGGAAAAAATATTTTGAGATTATGCCTGCTTGATTTACTATATTTTCAGCAAGGTCAACCGTATCAATTGCATTTGTCTTTAGTAAATTCTCGTCTGAAACAATTTCATTCAGAGCTTCCCAACTTTCTATGGCATTAAGTGAAGCAGTTTTAATACACTCTATGTAAAAAACTTCATAAGGAGGCCAAATTTTAATTTGCTCTTGACCATCAAACAATATTGGCTCATTTGTTTTAGATTTCGTCATACACTTCGTCTTTGTCCAAGAAACCGAACTCTTCTATTTGTGGTAAAATCTTGTTCGCAAGTTGTTCGTTTGCCTTGCTCAATTCTTTTAGTTCGTCTGTCGCTAAATTGTGTTCGGTCAAGCAACGTCTTATTTGATACCAACCTGCATCCCAAGTGTCAATTTTCCATTTGTTGGTTGCCATTTGGTTAAGGTTTGAATAAAAGAGTTTGTAAACAGTTTTGGCTTTTTCGATCACATGTTTTGCTTGTTGCGACAAGTCGTTTTGTGAAAGCCAATCCGCAACAAAGCGGTTTTGGTCGTTTACGATTTGAAGTTTAAAATCAGGGTCTTTGATTTCCCATTGTTTGATTTCTTCAAGTCGGAAAGGGTAGAAGTTGTTTTTTATTTGGTAAGTGTTTCCTAAATACGAAACGTTCTTTAAAGCTGTCGTTTCGTTTGATGATGCAAACAAACTCCAAACAACACAATCGTTTAAAAATTCTTTTGTCGGTTCTGTATGAGGAATTAAAAATTGATTTCTGTCATTGAGCCAAGTTTGTTTTGGAATTTTTCTAACTGCGTGTAGTGTCAATGCTTTTTCAAAATTTTCTTTGATAACTGTAAATGCTCCTGCACTAACGCTTGGTGAAGAAAGTATAGAAACGTAGTTGTTGTTTTGAAAGTCATTGCCTTTGCTACAAATCGAAGCTAAAAAGTCGGGTCTTGCTCTGTGTCTTGTATCTGTGTTTCCATCTCTAACAGTTATACCGTTACTCATTGGTGGCAAAATGTAGTCATTTGAATTTTGTGGTCGTGGAAACCAATTATTTAAAACGTCTTTCTTTTCAATCAACTGCAAGTGTTTTACGCCAATAGTTTGAGCATCTTCATTAGCAATATCTATTTCTACAGATTTCTTTTCACTTGGTTTTGATAAATTCCAAATCAAAAATCCGATTGGATATTTTCCTTTAACTCCGTGAAAAGTTGTTGACTTGAATAAAAAACCTTTCTCGAATTTGTAATTGAAAAATTTGTCTCTGTATTCAATGCTGTCTGGTGCATTTAAGTATTTTAATTTAGAGAACATTCCCAAGTAGGTGTTTTTCGGAAGTTCGTGAGCAATGCGAAACATAAACTGTGCAAACAGTTCTCGTTTGGCGTGCCCTGCATCTACGTTATCCATCGCAAGCTCAACTTTCGTTTTGCTTACACCTTTTTTACTGTCGCCTTTTGCTCCGCCAACTTGAGCCGTTGCAAATGGTGGATTGATGTAAACTATCCAAATGATATTTGGGTCGGCTAACTCGTCTCTTAATTTTTTGGGAAGTTTCCAATTTGGTTCAAATGGCAAATTTCCTTTGTTGAAAACATATTCAACATCATCATTCAGGTAGTCATATTGAAAACAAGTTGCGTTTGGAAATACCTTATTCAAGTGGTCTGCTTCACTTCCGTGAAGTGTGGACATATACAAATACTTGTATGCTTCGGCAGGCAAGTGATATTCAAGGTTGCCGGTTCCGGCAGCCATATCCCAAATTCTAAACTTGCCTGATTTATACCAATTTTTTCCAAGCACTTCATTCCAATAGTGAACGGCTTTTTGTCCGAAACGCAAAGGCGTGTAAAATTCACCTTCAAATCTTCTTTGGCTTTCGTCTGTTAGTCGGTCAAGTTTTGCGTGAATACCGTTAATTGTTTCGGCATTTTCAACATAGTCGTAAACACTCCAAAAATAATCGTAGTCCTTCATCAGGACTTTTTGCGTTTTTGAGTTCTTGTCTTCAAATGTGAAAACTACTCTGCTGTTGTCTTTGTCAATGATTACTTTGTCACGCTGAATGTTGGCAAGAAAATAAAATGACGGCTTGTAGCCGTTTACAATGTAAGGTCCAATTACAGATTTCCAATGTTCAAAAACGGCTTCAAAATTTTCTTCGTTGATTACTTTCTTGTCGCCAAAATCCAAAATCATTTGAGGATTTAAAGCGTTGTCAAGGTTTTTCTTAAATGCTTCTTGCTCTTGTTTTTTGGTTACGGAATAAACGTGAAGTTTTCCTGTTTCAGGTTCTTTAACCAAATGGTCAACAAGCATTGGGTCGGGCTTGCTTGCTGGTCGTTCCCAATCGTAAGCGTCATTTGTGTAGTAAGTTGTCCACTTACGAGTTTCTGTTAAGGTCGCTTCGTTTTTGTCGGCAAGGCAAATGAAAAACGGAATTGCTTTCTCTACTTCAACGTATTTCAGTCGTCTGATGTAATAAAGTGATTGAGCAAGAATTGTCGCAAGTGCTTTTAGGTTATGAAAGTTCTTGTCTGCCTTAAACTCAAAAAATACTTGTGGTGTATAAAGGTCGTGATGATGCGAAGTGTTGTATTTTATTTTGAAATATGTTGCATAGGTCGCCTTAACAACTTCTTCCGTTGTCGCCTTGTCTAACTGTTTTTTAAATTCTTCAAAAGTCATTTTCTGTCGTCTGTTATTTGTCTATGCACGGTGTCCAATAATATTGCTGCCAACGTTTTGCGGCTTGGCGAAGGTGGCGATTTTAACCACTAAACTTCATACGAAGAACCGCACTTCAATTATACGAAAAATTGTCATACGAAGCACTGAACCGCCACTTTTGCCAAACCGCTGTTATAAGCTGGCCTTCTGTCTGTCGAGGTTGTAAAGTCCTTGTCTGCTGTGAGTTTCGCTGTCATTGTCGAGTGCGAATGGGGCTGTTTGTGTCGGCTGTGGGTAGTGGTTTTAAAAATTTTATAAGGGAAGGGAATTTTAAAAAATAATTTTTCTTTGGGTGGTAAAGGTGTAAGCTCTTTTGCAATTTTTGGACTGTGCGTTGGCTTGTGCGAATTGCAAATGTGCTTACACCTGTGCGATGGCTATTTTCTTCTGTTTATTTTTTCTTTTGCTGTGTCAACTAAATAATAGACCATTGGCACTAAAAATACGGTCAAAATTAAAGATGATAGAAGTCCGCCAATGATTACCCAAGCCAAACCGTTTTTCCATTCTGCTGCTGTTCCTGTTGCCATTGCAATAGGAAGCATACCAACTACCATTGAAAGGGTTGTCATTAGGATTGGTCTCATACGACCCTTTCCTGCAATGATTAAGGCTTCTTTAAAATGTATGCCTTCTGCTTTTAATTGATTGGTAAAATCAACAATTAGAATAGCGTTTTTTACCACTAAGCCCATTAGCATAATTAAACCCAATAAAGCGAATAAACTCAAATTACTTAACGACAAATTCAAAGCGAAAAATGCCCCAATTGCTGCTACTGGAATAGAAAATAATACTACAAATGGATAAATAAAACTGTCGTAAAGTGCTACCATAATCAGGTATATCAGTAAAAACGAAATGAGTAAAACAGAACCTAATGCTCCAAAACTATCATTCTGTCTTTTGATGTCGCTACCCCAAGTCATTTGTATTCCGTTTGGCAATGGATTTTCTTTTAGATAAGCTACTACATCGTCTGCTACAGTTCCTGATGGTCTGCCTAATGCGTCTGCCGTTAAAGTAACCGCTGGTTGTCGGTCTTTTCGTTCTAACAATGACGGAGAATTGTCTTGCTCAACGCTTGCAAATTGTGAAATTTCAACTGGTATCCCCATTGGGTTAATAATGGAAAGTTGTTGAACATCTTCAAAATTTCGTCTGCTAAATTCATCTAACCAAATTCGCACAGGATATTCCGTTCCGTTTTCGGTTAGGGTTGCATCATCATTACCTGTAAACGCTGTTCTTAGGTTCAAACCAACATAAGCCGTTGTTAAACCCAATCGTTGCATTTTATCCTTGTCGGGAATTATTTTGTATTCGGGGCTACCTGCTTCAACGGATAAGCGAACATTATCCGCACCGGGAATTTTTTCAATTACCGTTTTCAATTCATCGCCTGTTTTCATCACCAAGTCCAAATTGCTACCGCTTAACGTAATTTCAATTGGTGCTGAACGTGGAATTAAACCCAATGCTGCCATTGAATAATTGATACTCGGAAATTTTGACTTTAGTTCTTCCCGAAGATTTTTCATAAATGTTTCGGTAGGTAAATTATTCAATTCCTTTTTGGATTTTAATTGAATAGTAAATTCCGTTTTATTTGCTGAACCTACTCCCAAACTTCCAATGCCAGTGCTTGGTCCGCCAATATTGCTGAACACCGTTGCTACTTCGGTTTGTTGAATAATGTATGTTTCAATCTTTTGAGCAATTAAATTGTTTTGATGTATAGATGTGGACTTATCAAATTCTAATGCCATTCTAAATTTTCCTTGGTCGCCAGTTGAAATTAATTCTTTACCAATAATACCTTGTTTCATAATGCCTAAAGTCATTGCAAAAAGCACAATAACGATACCTGTAAAAGCTAATTTATGGCTCAATACCCATTCTAATCTGCGACCATACCATTCATTAAAGTTTTCTAATTGAATTTCAAACCATAGTAAAAAGCGATTGAAAAAATTGGTAGGTTGTAAGTCTTCTTTTTTGCCAATACGAGAAGCCATCCAAGGCGTTAAAGTAAAACCAACCAATAAACTGGTGAGAGTAGAAGTTACTACTACAACCGAAAACTGCTTGAGCATATCAGCAACAAACACTTGAAGAAAAAGAATAGGCAAGAAAACCACAACGTCAACTAAGGTGATGGATAGTGCAGCAAAGCCAATTTCCATTCTGCCATCCATTGCAGCAGTTCGTTTGTCTTTTCCTTTATCTAAGTGCTTTTGAATGTTTTCTAAAACTACGGTAGCATCATCTACCAAAATACCAATGATTAAAGACATTGCAAGCAAAGTCATTAAGTTTAAGGTGTAACCCAAAAGCCACATCACAGCGAATGCGGTAACTAAAGATGTTGGAATAGCTACCAAAACGATTAATGAATTTCTAAAACTTCGTAGAAATAAAAGCATTACTAACGAGACCAATAACACCGCTAAAATCAAATCAAAAACTACAGAATTAACGGCTGCAATCGTGTTGTCGGTGCTATCGTCTGCAATAATAAATTTCACACCCGAACTGGCATTTTGTTGTTCGATAGATTGAAATTTCTCCCGAACTGCTTTTGAAACATCTACTGCGTTTGCATCTCCTTGTTTTTTCAGCATTAAACCAATGCCGTTTTTACCGTTGTAGCGACTTATGGAAGTTGTTTCTTTTATACCATCAATTACATCTGCTATGTCTTTTACATAAACTGGACTTCCTAAAACAGGCATAGCGACTTGGACATTTTTAATATCCTCAATAGATGCGAATTTTCCCGTTAAACGAACTGAATTACTTTCTTTTTCGGTTTGCACCTTTCCAGCAGGTAAGTCTAAGCCAGAACGATTAATTGCTTCAACAACCTGAACCATTGAAATTTTATACAATTTCAGTTTGTCCTGATTTATTTTTACTTGTATTTCTCTTTCCTCTCCTCCTAAAACAGTAATCTCTGCTACACCTTTTATTTGTTGAATTTGCGGCAGATAATCATCTTTCATTTTTTGATAAAACTCTGTGGCAGACAAATCACTTGTTGCACTGATGGACATTATCGGCAAATCATTTGGCGAAACTTTGCTCATTACAGGACTTAAAATATCCTGTGGTAAATCTTTGCGAATGTTGTCAATGTAGCGTTGTGCGTCTTGCATCGACTTATCCAAATCTGTCCCATATTTTAGATTGGCTATGATGATAGAAGCATTGGGCAATGATTTTGTAACCAAGTAATCTACACCCTCCAAGTTGGATAAAGCATCTTCTATTTTTCGTGAAACGGATGTTTCTACTTCGTTTGGTTCGGCACCAGGGTAAACAGTCTTAATTACAACTACGGGCTGATTAAAGTCGGGCATTAACTCGTAACTCAAATTTTTATACCCGATAAATCCTAATAAAGTAAAAACGCTGAAAAGCACTATTATCAGCGAAGGTCGTTTGATTGATATTTCTGTAATATTCATTTTTCGCTGATTTTATTTAACAGTTACATTCGCCCCATCAAAAAGATTGATGAAGCCATTCGTTATAATTACATCACCTTCATTTAATCCATTTGAAACAACTGCTTTGTTTTGTGTCTTTTTTGAAATAGTGATGTTTTGCAAAAGGGCTTTGCCATTTTTCACAACATAAACCTGTGGTTGTTTATCTGTGCCTTGTATGGCAGATGACGGTATGATAATTCCCTTTCCAGACGTTTCACTTTTGAGTAGAACTTTACCAAACATCCCAGATTTTATTTTCAAGTCCGATGTGTTATTTACCGTAAACTGAATAGGAAAACTACTGCCCATATTAGCTTTACTGCCAATCATAGTAGTTTTTCCAGTCAATAAAATTTCAGAATAAGCATCTGCCGAAAGAGAATAGCTTTGATTTAATTTGAACTGGCTTAAATCTTTTTCGGGAACATTTACGGTGAATTTTAAAGTTGTAATGTCCGTAATTTGAAGCAATGGAACGCCCGGTGCAGCAAATGCTCCTTCTTCACTTAATTTTCCAGTAACAACTCCGTTAAAAGGTGCTTTGATTGTGGATTTGTTTATCTGCTCCAACAAAGTTGCTTTCTGAACTTTTGCAGATTTCAAACCTAATTCTGCTTTTTCTAATTGAACACCTTGAATGGCATCTGCTTTAGCCAAAATGGTATAGCGATTTACATCTGCTTCCAATCCTTCTATTTGCACTTCAATAGTTTGCAGTTGCAATTTCAGCAATGAATTATCCAATTGAATTAAAGTTTGACCTTTACTTACAACGCTTCCAGCATCAACTAAAATGGTGTTAATTTTCCCTTGTAATTCGGCACTTATTTTTGTTTCCTTGTTGGGCTCAAATGTGCCTGAATAAGAAAATTCTGCATTCACATTTTCAAGTTGCAATGTATTTACTTGAACATTTATAGCTTGTTCTTTATCGTATTGATACACTTTACTCTGCGTAATTTCCTTGTTTGTTTTCAACTTAATTACCACAATGGCAATTATCGCCAACGGTATGATGACGTATAGCACTTTTTTTAGGATTGATGATTTTGTATTCATTGTGATAATTATTTGATTATTGAAATATTTCCAGTGAGTTTTTTAAGTTCTAAATCTGCTTTTAGGTAATCAATTACAGCAGATAGATAAGTTTGTTGTGCTTCACGCAAGGCATTGTCTGCGAGTAAAACATCTGTTAAACTTGCCGTTCCTTTTTTTTGTTGAAGAACGGTTTGCTCATAGATTGTTTGAGCCAATTGGATTTGTTCTGTTGTGGTTTCTACGGTTTTTTTAGCGACTTCTCTTTGTAGTTTGGCATTTTCAACTTGCATATTGTTTTGCTCGGTAAGCATTCCAAATTGAAGTTCATTGTTTCGGAGTTCAAGCGTTTTCTGATTTATTTTTCGAAGTGTAACCGTTCCGTTAAATAGTGGATAGGACAATTGAATACCTGCAAAACCAATCGGATAAAAATCAAGAAAAGAAGCAGGTTGTCCGTTATAACCAAAGCCCGTTGTTCCATACATTCCAACCAGATTTAGCGAAGGCAAATACCTTGATTTGTTGAGTGTGTTGAGTTCACTCGACAATAAGCGGTTTTGAGTTTTTATTATTCGAATATCTAAAGTTGATGCAGGAGTGTATTCATTTGTGTTTTGATATTGAATGTTTGGTTCAATTTGCAGATTTTGTTCAATGGAAATACCCATAGCAAATTTCAACGCATTTAGAACCTGCTCGTATTTGCTTTTGATGGTTTCCTTTTGGGTGGTTAATTGCGATACTTGCAATTTTACTTTGCTAACATCTGTTCCTTTGGCAAGCAATTGTTCATTGAGCAATTGCATATTTTTCAGAAGTCTTTCTGCATTAATCAGATTACTGTCAATAAATGCCAATTGATGATGCAAGATTTGGGCATTGTAATACAAATTGGAAATTTCAAAATAGACTTGTTCTTCGGTTTTTTGATACTGCAAGTCTGATAATTCCGAAGCAATTTTAGTAGTTTGAATAGCTCCATAAACTTGTGGATTATACAATGGCATTGAGAGTTGCAAGTTTGCGTTTATGTTGTGCGGAACGCCAAACTGCATTGCTCTGTATTCTCCTGTGGGTAGTGCAGGATTAAAAGCATTAACTGGTAAAAGCTGATAGGGCAGGTTTGCAAAATACTTGTAATCCGCATTGGCTGTTACTTTTGGAATTAAATTGGCTTTGGCTTCTTTTTCTCTTTGCTCACCAATAGCCATATTGTTTCTGCTCATTTGCAGATTTTTGTTATGAACCTGTGCGTTGTCAATACATTGTTGCAAAGTCCAAGTTTGTGCTTGTGCAGATTGAAAGCCTCCTATTATCAATAATAGAGCAACATAATGTTTGTGAATATTCGCTAACTTCATTGGTCAAATTTTTTTACTTAATGAGTATTAATTGACTTTCAATTGTTCCTACAACCCAATGTTTTACCATTGGTTCAATGTTTACAAAGTCACCCGATAATAGTGTTTCTTTTATTCCTTTTTCATTTTCAAAAATCACTTCTCCTTCCACGCAAATCAAAAGTGCTGGTGTTTTGGTAATATGCTCTTTTAACTTTTCGCTTTTTAATATTTGAATAGCTGTTGCGTTACCCAGTTCACTTTTGAAAAGAGAAGTTGCTGAAACTGGTTTTTCTTGTGTATGTAATTCTTTTATGTTCATTGGAAGTATTGATTAAATGTTGTGAATGAAATTTGAATATTTTCAAAATGCTTTGATGCTTCGGTTTCATCTTTAGCTTCTGAAAGTTCTTTTACCAAATCAATGTATGGCAACAGCCACTTGTGCAATTCATCGTGGGCTTTGCCTTTCATTGTGCAGTTTGAAGTAAGTAAATCAATGTTTGATTGTAGTTTTTCAGATAATGATTTGTAATCTTTTTGCTCGACTTTAGCAAAGGAAACAACATCATTTTCCATATTACGAATATGAGTTATCATATTGGCATCCACTTGCCATTTTTCACCATTGTTAAGTTCGATGGCATCACTTTCATCATCGTGATGATGATCATTATGTTCGGCAACTTCTGTTTGATTATTTGATTTTTCGTTTGTGGAATTGCCACAGCCAAATAGCAAAAGGCTAAATACCGATAGTGTTAAGATTACTTTATTCATTATGATTTTTATTTAATTGTTTATTGATAGTGAAAAATGCAATGATTGCAAATACAAGCGTTACCGCAATTCTGAAAATCATTGCACCAATAGTTTTTGTTTCATAAATACCACCAGAATTGATGTGAATTTGCAGTCCGATAAATGCAGCTATCAGTATGAGTGTTGAAATTCCTAATAGAGTAACTGTCCATTTTTTGCTCTTAGCAAACCCATAAGCAGCAAGCAAATAAAGAATGCTACTGATGAAATTTGACCAAACCACAAACAGAACATAATTGCCTTCCTTGGCTCTGATGCCAAACAAATCAAAAATTACTGATGTGCTTAGAAAAAGAGTAAGCAAGCCAAAGGCTGTTAGAATTACTGCTGATGTATAGAGGACATACTTTTTCATTTGGATTTTATTAGAGTTAAAACAGCCTGTATCATATTATCACCGTTTCTGTTTATGTCAAATTGAAAATTAGCAACTCTCCATTTAAACATTTGCAATCGGAAAGTTCCCATCACGATATGAATTAACTCATCGGATGTTATTGCATTAGTAAAAACTTTCTTTTGTTGCCCTTCCAAAATAATCGGCATCAAGTGTTTCATTTTCACAGCCATTATTTTCAGTATAGTTTCGTTTATGCGTTCACTTTCCTCCATCAGTCCGTCAGAGAAAACTGCTACTACAAAATGCGGATGCTTTTTAAAAAATGAAAATTGATTTTGAAACAGCGTTGTGAATTTTTCTTCGGGTGATTGTTCTAAAGAAATTGCATTTGTATAGCGTTCATCCATACTCTTAGCAAGATATTCAAGTAAGGCAATAATGATTTCTTCCTTGCTTGTAAAATGCCTGTAAATAGCACTTTCAGAAAAATTCATTTCCTTAGCCAAGTTCTTAATTGTTAGCCCACTTATTCCCGAAGCAGTCAATATTTTTCCTGCCGCTTCAATAATTTCAAGTTGTCTGTCAGAAATTGTTTCTGTTGTCATTTGATATATTTTATTCTGTTATAGATTTCATCTTTAAAAACGCAACTCCTAACCAAATTACAGATGCGGTCATTGCAATTGCCCCAATTAACACTAAAACAGGAGGCACTCCAAAGTAGACCTCGGTTAATATTCCAATTGGCATTAACAATCCAGTAAGTGCCAACCAAGAAATGGCTTTCACGTTTTGGAGCTTGTCTCTGAAATGTAGAAGTAGATAACCAATTAGTATGTTTAGAAAGGCGAACAAGTTCCCGTGAACGTGAGCCAGTCTGCTTTCAAAATGCTTGCCGATACTGTATGAGTTTACCCATTCTTCTTTACCCGGAGCGAAGTCACGCAGGTAGATTAATAGAAAGCCGTAAGCCATAAAAAGCCCCATTGTTAGGAAGCCTATTGCAATGTTGTTTTTACCGTTCATCTTGTATATAATTTTAAGTAAGTGAATATTCGCTCACAAAGATAGGTCTATTTTATTTATACCTGCAAGTTTTTTTGAGAAAACTTGAAAATGTGACGAAAATCATCTTGGTGCGGTGGGTAATTGGCTCTTTTGGGGTTTGCCTGTGTATCGGGTTGTGTGAGGGGGCAAACCCCAAATGTGCCAATGTGGGCAGGCTAAAATTATTTTTTAAAATGTGCGGTGGGAAAATTTTTAAAACCTTGCGTTGGATTGAGTGTCGGCAAACTGAATTGGGTCTGTGTCGAGTTACTGCGAAATAGTCAACCGAGTTAAGGTCGTCCGAAAGTTTGTTTGGTAGTCAAAAGTCTGGTCGTTTTGGTGTCCGTCTTACGGTTGCACGGTCATCTTTTAGGCTTGCTTATAACGTTTTGCGGCTTGGCGTAGTGGCGGATTTACACCACTAATGTTGATACGAAGCACACAGTTCAAATTTACGAAAAACTGTCATACGAAGCACGTCAGCCGCCATTACGCCAAACCGCTGTTACCAGCTGGCGTTCTGTCTTCAGTGTCTTGGAAATAAGGTCTGATAAGTGTTTTGCTGGCCGTTTACTGCTTTTGTGTCGGCTGAGGGTTGGCGGGTTTAAAAATTTTAAAAGGAAGGAAATTTTAAAAAATAATTTTTCGGTCGGGAAAGGTGGAAGCTCTTTTGCAATTTTTGGATTGAGCATTGGCTTGTGTGAATTGCAAATGTGCTTACAACTGTGGGTTGGCTTCTTTGTTGTCATTCCAATAATAGCTGTCTGGATAAGGTCGTCTGCCAAATATTGCAGTTCCAACACGAATAATCGTTGAGCCTTCTTCAATGGCTGTTTCTAAATCGTTACTCATTCCCATTGATAAATCGTAAACAGGTAAGTCTTTTTCTAACATTCGTATCTGAATGTTCTTTAGTAATTGAAAGCACTTGCGAACTTTTTCTGTTTCCGCAGAAAAAAGTCCGATGGTCATTAAACCTTTAATATTTAGTCTGTCAAGTTGTTTAACTTGTTGAGCAAAGGTCAAAGCATTTTCGGGTGAAATACCATACTTACTTGCTTCATAAGAGGTGTTAACTTGGATAAAAATATCTAAGGTTCTATTTTCAAATTCTAATCTCTTTTGCAATTTTTCAGCTAATTCCAACCTGTCAACCGATTGTATGCAGTCAGCATATTTAATAACTTCTTTGATTTTATTAGTTTGAAGATGTCCTATGAAATTGGTTTGGTGTGGTGTGTTTTTCAGTTCTTCATATTTGCCTTTCAGCTCTTGTATTTTATTCTCTCCAATCAGTGTTTCTCCTGATTCAATTGCAGTAATAATATTTTGAGCCGAAACAGTTTTAGTTGCTAATAGAAGTTTAATATCATTGAAGTTTCTGCCTGAAAATTCGGCTGCATTTTTTATTCGTAGTTTAATATTGGCTAAATTTTCAACAATTAAACTCATAGCTGCAATTTGTGTTCCGGACAATCTATTCTCAATTCGTTTTCGGCAAGTTGACTTTTCAAAAGTTTGCAGTAGTGAACACCTTTTTCAAGTTGATAGTTAGAGCAAGAAAAACACATTCTTTGAATAGTGATGATGCCTGATTTGTTTAGGTCATAAATCAATTTCAGCAATCCATTAAGCATTATTGTTTTTTGTTCCTGTGTCAGTTTTTCAATGGGTTGTTCTAATGATGAAGCAAATAATGATGCCTTCTTTGCTATTTTCTTTCCTTCATTTGTGAGTGATAGCGAAAAACTCCTAGTATCAATGGGGTCAGTCTCCTTGGTTACTAATTCTTTTGAAAGCAAAATTTTTACGCTATCGCTTATTGTAGCTTTTGTCATATTGAACTCATCAGCCAAATATCCTACTTTACACTTTTCCAGCGAGTGGAAATAAATGAAAATTAAAATTTGAATTTGTATCGGACTTAATGAGTTTTCTTTGCTTTCATTCCAAAGTAATACTCTGAATGCTTCAGAAATTCGTTCCAAAGCCACAACAATGCGACTTTCAATTTTTTGGTTTTGCTCGTTTAAGTTAAAAGAGGAATGTTTCATTTATTTACAATTTTCCATCTCAATAATGAAATACCCTTTTTGTTTGATTTCCACTTCCCATTGGGGCCGCACTGTTTCGATGTGGCAGAATCGACATTCTTTTGATGTTAAGGGTTGACCTTCTTGTCCTTTGGTTTTTAAATATTCTCTACCATAACCGTAAATTACGGTTGTGTCTTTAATTTCTTCGGGTGCGATAATGTCGAAGTGCATTATGCTACCATCTTTTTTTGTTACATAGGTGTCCCAAACTGCTACTTCCATTGTTTTTGTTTTATTGTTTTGTGCGCTTGTTGATAATGCTAAAAGCGCAAAAGTTATTATAAATAAAGGTCTCATTTTATTTTTCTTGATTTCATTTTATTCATTTGCTTTTTTGCTGGGTCAACTAACCACTTTATACTTCTTGAAAATCTACCGTCAGTAGGGTATTTACGATGAGGAGTTATGTTGTTAAAAACAAGGGCTACTATAAGCATAATTGAAACACCTGTTAATACAGGAGACAAAACATATAAATACCCAAGTGATACAATTTTGCTTGTGCCTAATACCGCTATCAAAGCAGTAGCCCCGCCCGGTGGATGAAGTGTTTTTGTGTATTGCATTGCCAAAATCGAAATGGAAACAGCCAAAGGCGCACTTAACCAAATAGGTTCAGGAATTATCTTATAAATTGATACTCCTATTAAAGCACTAATTAGATGACCGCCAATTAAATTTCTAGGTTGAGCAAGCGGACTTTGAATGGCTCCATAAATTAATACAGCAGTTGCTCCAAACGACCCAATTAGAAAAACATTCTCGAAATGTTCTAAATAGAAACTTTGTATAAATCCAATTGCAGCAATGCCAATAAAAGCACCAAGAAATGACCAAAATGCTTCCTTGCTATCAACAAGAGTTTCTTTATAAATAATGTATTTACTTATCCTGTAGCTTCTTTTGACTTTTTCCTTTATCATAAATTAAAATTGCCCTGCAAAGATAGGAATCCTAACAATGCAGGGCAATTTTTTTTAACCTTTTACGTCAGCCATAGACGCACCAAAATTGATGTGTAAAACATTTCCGTTTGGTGTCACCAAAGCTGGAACAGATTTTACACCTGCTTTTTCCGCTTCCGCAATTCGGTTACGGTCTTCGCCAATGTGAACGATTTCTACATTAGTTGCACCAATTAGGTTAACGATGTCGTGTTCTGCACTCACGCATACTGGACATCCTGCGTGATAGAAAATTGATTTTGCCATTTGTTTAATTATTTTATTATGGTTGGCATTATTGCCGCTGCAAATATAGTAAGGAATCCTTACTGTGCAAATTATTTTAAAGTTTTTAATGCGTTCAGTTAGATTGTTTTATCTGGATTTTGAAAAATGCTTCAATTTTCTTCTAAAACCGAAACTATTGCCCCGTCCAGATATGCCGAAACTAACAATTGACAAGAAAGTCGAATGCTTGGATTATCTTCAAAACCATATCTTGCAAGTGTTACAGGTTCATTCCTATCTTTTATTACTGAACTTCCTTGTAATTCAGTTACGTGTACAATGCAAGTAGCACACCTGCCCATTCCGCCACATTCGCCAAAACAATCAAAATAGAGTTTATCCTTTAACAATTCCATTAAATTTCGATACTCACCTTTGTAGGTTTTAATGGTTTGTTCTGTGCCATTTTCAAGAACGGTAATTTTTATGGTACTTCTCGTCATTCCCAAAAAGGATCTGATAGGTTTTCATAAAAACACTTATCTTCACAATCAATTTCTATTTGGATCAATTGCTCACTGCTTGCTAATGACTGTATTGCGTTAAAAAGCACCCGTTCTTCAAAGCGAATATGCATCTCTAGTTCTTTTTCAATCAAACTATTGGTTTTGGAAAGGTCATCTTCATTTTCAAAAAGACGTTTTAACGTTCTATGTTCGGCAAGTGCTTGTTTTACCAACTCGTTTTCAATACCTAAAATAGGAAATACATATTGTTCTTCTATTTCAAAATGTGGTTTTAAATAACTCATCCAAAACCAATCAAGATACTTTTTTATTCTTTCAGGCTCAACATTTAGCTTGATGCCTTGCCTTATTTTCCAACAGAGCAATAAGCCGTGATGGTGGTCACGGCTTAAAGGTTTAAGGGCTTCTTTTCTTTTAATGGGATTAGGCATTACTTAATTGTTTTTCAAGCTCAATGGCTTTTGGAAACAAAATGTTGTTTTCTAAATGAATGTGTAAATGCAAATCGGCTTCAAACTCTTTTAACAAGGCAAATGTTACTCGATAGGTATTGCAAGCATCCATTGGAGGTGTGTAGCTGTCGCTCAGGGCTTCTATTTTTCTAAAGCGTTCTCCTTCGGTAGTATGTTCGTGCATCATCATTTGAATAGGATTTTCTACTGTGCCAAAATGTGGTGCTTCTAGTTTGGTGTTTTCTTGTTTCACCTTTGCCATTTTGCGAATAAACGGAAACAAAATCAATTCTTCTTTTTTCATATGAGCTGCTAATTCACTGGCGGTCGCATTAAAATGTTCATTAATTTCTAAAAGCTCAGGATGACGATCACCGTGCACTCGGCAAATTTTTTCGAGATAAGGTTTTATTTCTTGCGTTTTGTCTTCCACATATCGGTGGTGTTTTTTCTCTATGTAATCCGCCATAAGGTCTATAGGCCAAGATTGATAATCGATGGCACTTTCTGAAGTTGCTTTATTAGCTTCGTTTAAATCGGTTACTACCGAAGATGCGTCAATTTGTTTAGCTTCACAAGCATCTTGGATAGTACGATTGCCTTGACAACAAAAGTCGATGCCATATTTTTTAAAAACTGAAGCTGCACGGTAATCTTGTGCCACCAATTCTCCGATAATGTTATTTTCTTGAATATTCATTTTATTTTGTTTTAAATGTTATTTGTTATTTCCCCAATTGGTTATTTCGTCATTGTTCCAAAGTGTTGGGAAAAATTTACGCTGCTGAAACTTTGGATGCAGATATTTTTTCCATTCGCTGCCACCTGTCGCTGCTTTGTTTTCACCTTTTAGGTCGAGATAATGTTGAGCTGTTTCCAAATGAACTAAAGGCCAAGCCACATTGTACAAATGGTCAAACTCTTTCAATTTCATTTTCAATGCTTCCGAACAATTTTGCGTTTTCAAAATTTTTTCTTCCAATGTTGCGCCTTTCGTTTTGTTTGCCATTGCAACTAATCGGTCTAAATACTTTTCTTCAAACTGCAAAAGCGTGAGTGATTTTTTGCCTGTTTTTCTATTCAATCCAGCATCTTTCCAGTAGATATGTTCAAAATAATCGGTTGTGCTTGGGTTTTCTCCAATTCGATTTTTACCTTCTTCGTTGATGAGGTTTTCTAATCGGGTGCAATAGATTTCTATCAGTCTAAATGTGACAGACTGAAAACCACTTGCTGGGGTTAAACTGCTGCGAAAAGTATTGTAGTCGTCATAATTCATTCCGTATTTCATTACATCAAACGAGCCAATGAGCATATTTGTGTATCGGTTCAAACGGTCTAATTTTTCTAACCATACAGATTCATTAAAAGGTTCATAAACCAATTGCTTTATTTCGTGAACCATCATTTTTAGGAATAGTTCCGTTACTTGATGATACATTATAAAGATTTCTTCGTCTTTAAAATTGGTTCTCGGTTTTTGCAAGGAGAGTAGTGTATCGGCTTCTACATAATCCCAATAGTTGATGGGTTTTGCGTGAAGCAATCCTTTTAGATACGTTTCTGGGTTTTCGCCCAATTGCTGATATTTATTTTCAATATCATTGATGATTTTTTCGTTGCTCATATTGTTGTGTTCTTAAAAAGTGTTATACCAAAAATTGTTAGACTCGCTACTTTAACGAGTTCTAGTCCTACATAATAAAAATGCAGATTGGAAGGAGGTACAATTTGACCTTGTATATGTAATTCTGCTCGTGCATCCAGAGCGGGTAAGAGCCAAAATGTTTGTATAAATAAAAGCGTTAGAGGTATTGCAAAAGCAAGGTTTTGCCATTTTAGAATTTCTGTTGTATTCCAAAAGATGTTGATGATAATCACCAGAGCAAACACCAATTCGACTTTATTGAGGGCATTAAAAACCAATCTGCCAATACCCAAGCCTAAAGGCACGGTAATTCCAGGAGCACGGAATTTTAGCCAGGCTTCCATAAAGCTGATTGCACAGACAAACCCAATCCATAGGAAAGTGCAAGTAAGTGCTATGGGCATTTTTACTACGGTCATAGCAATGGAATTGAAGGATTGTTTTTGTAATACTCAATTTTTGAATGAAACATTTCTGCCATTCGTTGCCCTTGCCATTTCATTCGTTCTGCTTTTTCACCTTCAAAATTTTCATCCACCGTTTCGTAAAAAAGTTTTAACCATTGGTTGAAATGCTCAATGCCAACAGGAAGTTTTGCGTGAGGCACAAACGGACTTCCATAATAGGTGTGTTCATCCAACAAAACAGTTTGCCAAAAGCGGTACATTTTTTCTAAATGCGCTGGCCAACGGTCTTGGATGACATTGTTAAAAACATCTTTCAATTGGTCGTCTTGACGGACTTTTTCGTAAAAACAATCCACTACCAATTTTACATCATCAAGATTTATTATGTCTTTCATTTTAGAAAATAGTTAAGAGTAGAATGATTAGGTTGGCAACTACACTAGTGTAAAAAATCACCAAACACCATTTTGCAGGGCTTTGCGCAATGAAGGCGGAGTTTGATGCCATAGTTACAGCAGCACAGATAGCAAGTAGTGCGATATTGTCTGCCTGCAATGCATACATTGCAGCAATAGAACCCCAACAGCTCTGAGCAGTCATCATTAGTGCCATTGCTCCAAACCTGTTTACTTCAAAAGATTGAGCCTGTTTGTCAAACCAATTATTGGTCATTGTTTCTGATTTTGTTTCCATTTTTTTTAATTTTGGATTTATATTTTACTTCTTCATTGTTTCTTCCAATAATTATTAGCTGCTGCTATGGTTTGAAACTCTATGGCAATTACATTGGCAGAAGCAATAAGTTGTGCAGTATCATTTGCATAATCGCTTCGCATATTATTCCTTGTTTCGGCATTTGTTTGTATGGTTGCAATAGATTTTCTTGCCATTTTTATAGCCAGTTCTCGTCCTTCTTGAGGCGAGTTTGTGATTAATGTTTCTAACCAAATTTCCTTGTTTTCCATTTCTATTTTATTGAATTACAAACTAAAATTTGTGATGGTATAAAATGCTGCCCAACCCAAAAAAGCAATGAGCAAAATCCAAAGCCAACTCGGGATACTTTGCGGAGTTTCACTACCTTCAATAAGGAATTTCTTTTGATTGCCTTTGTCATAAGCGTTTATCATCAGCGGAATAACTCCGTCAACTACGCCATTATCACTCAATCCTTCTACGGAGATAGCAGGGCCATTTTTGACAATAAATTTTATTTTCCTTATACCTTCTCTACCTGTGGGTGATTTGCTAATGAGTTTTAATGTGTGCTCGCCATCTGTTAATTTGCTGGTGTCCAAATCAAATTGCACCGGTGGAATCAACTCCGCTATGGGTTGTTGTTCATCATCCACAAAAAGTTTGATTTTGCTTTTATATTCTTCCATCTTATTTAATTGCTTAAGATTGATTGTTTGATATGGTCATCATTTTTCTCACCGGGTTTTAGCAGGTATTTTATTGAGTAAATCAGCGTTAAAACCGTTATAAGCGTAATAATGGCAATGATTACCCAATCCCAATCACTTTGCGGACCCGCCCCGTGGGTTAATCCTTGCGTTATTTTAGGTTGTTGCTTTTCGCAAACAGGACAAGCAATAGCTATTTGAGCTATAAAAATGAAAAATACGGGTATGAGATTTTTTACTTTCATCTTGTTATTTGTTAGATGTTAATTTTATAAAATCCATAATTTTTTTCACTTCTTCAGGAGTTACGGTTTTGGCGTTGTTGCCCCAACTTGTTTTTTCGTGATTGATGATGGCAGTTACTTCTTCGGGAGTGAGATTATTATCCGTACCTACTGCATTCATTACGGCATATTCTGGTCTTGCATCATAACCAAGCATTATAATATTAACGAATAACTCGAGATCATCACCCAAAACTATCGGGCTACCCTTTAATGATGGGAAAGCACCTTTAAGTCCTTCGCCATTGGCTTGGTGGCAACTCATACAATTATTAGTGTACAATAATTTGCCATCAGGTAGGTTAGCATTATTTCCATTTACTACCACAGGAATTTCTTTTTTCTTGTACAAAAATTCCATAGGTAATTTACCATCAGGTAGTGGCGTTTGTTTTAGGCTTTGGAGATACGCTACTAATAGGAGTGCTTCTTGCGTGGCAACAATTCTTCCGCTAATTCCTTTTCTGTACGCATCAGGCACTACTACTTCAACATCTTTTTCGCCTAACTCATTTTTCACTTCAAATAGCCAAGGGTAAGCTGGCATTATTGATTTTTCTACTACGGCTCTGGGTTGGTAGAGGTGCAATAAATTCCACGCCAAGCTCGGTTGTCTTGAACCGATATTCGTTAAATCGGGACCAGTTCTTTCTGTACCCATTAGTGTAGCAGTGTTACGCCAAAAATCGGTTCTCGAAATGCCTGCATAATCGGCTGGTATTCCGGGTCTGCTGCCCCAAATATTGTCCATATCTACATTTCTTACTTGCTGTGTATGGCAAGCCACACATCCGTTGGCGATAAAACTTTTTTTACCGAGATAAGCTTCTTGACTTAATGGCTCATAGCCGGGCAATGGTTCATTATTATCTTGATTGTTGATGGCAGGCATTATGGCAACAACTATTGTAAGACCAACAAATAGTCCCAGTGCTGTTCTGAATAGTTTTTTATGATTGTCGAAAAATTCCATTTCGTATATATTAATTTGTTACTTCTTGATTGTCTATTGCCACCTTTGCATTTAGAATGTCTTTTGGCGAAGAGGGTATTTCTATCTCTTCTTTCTTTTTTACCATTACATAAAAGTTGTAGGCAAACAAAATATGAGAAAGCCACATCAATGAACCACCAATGGCACGCCAAAGCCAATACGGAGCCATCAATTCTACACTTTCAATAAATGATTTGGTGCCTTCCATCCACATCAATCCCCTGAGCGTAGAACCGTACATAAGTGGGAATGTATAGAAAAGCAATCCAATGAGTGCCAACCAAAAATGAGCACCAACGGTAATTTGAGGTGGTTCTTTTCCTGTCAATCTTGGTACAACGGTATAAATGAAACCCCAAAGCATAAAGCAGATGATACCATACATTGTGAGATGCGAATGAGCTACAGTAAAATCGGTAAAATGCCACACCAAATTGGTAAACTTGAATGCTTCGGCAGTTCCCTGTAATGAACCTGTGAAGTAGAATATGATACCAATCAAATAAAACGGAAGGGTATAACTGCCCGACAGTTTGTGCCAAGATCCTTTGAAAGTCATCAAGAAATTTGTGGTCCCTGCAACAACGGGTATTATCATACCTGCACTTCCCACAATGGCAACAGTTTGCAACCACCAAGGAATCGCACTAAAAATGAAATGATGTGTTCCTATTAAAGTATAAAAAAGGATTTGCACCCAAAACGCCAGAATTCCTAAACTATAAGAGTATATAGGTTTATTTAATTGTTGAGGCAGGAAGTAATACATCAATCCGAGATTGAAAAGCATAAACCACATACCCACACCTTGGTGCATATAGTAACCTTGTATAATTGTTTCGCCTAAGCCATTTTGCCAACTTGGCCAATACGCAATTACGGCAATCACCAATAGAAACATCATTGCAGAAATGATGTACCAATTAGAAACATAAATTTCTTTGGTTGTTCTTATGGCTATGGTTTTGTAAAAATTTCTTAGCGAAATGATAACACCAATACCAAACAACGCCATCACTGGCCAAATGTATTCCCGGTATTCGCCACCGCCATTGTTGATGCCAGCCATTAGGAACAAACTACCAAGTACAACTGAAGTGTTTATGAGAATGAGAGTTCGATAACCCGTTTTAATACTTGCAATTGGCACATTGCTCACTCGTGGAATAACATAATATGCCAAGCCCAACATTGCCAAAGATGCCCAGCCCCAAAATACAGCGTTAGTGTGTACAGGTCGTAATCTTCCAAAACTCAACCAACTGTAATGGTCAACATCTGGAGCAACAAATTTAATCCCTACATATTCACCAACAGTAGTTCCAAACAACAACCAAAAAGTGGCACAACCTAAATACCACAGAATGAGTTTGGTTAAGTCTGGTTCAATATAAGGTCTTGCTTGACTTTTCTTCTTTTGTTCAATAAATCTCAATGAACTTGCTTCGCTTACATTGTCAATTAATCCTTTTTCGTCTATAGGTGTCGTATCGCCAGCTAATTCATTATTAGAAAGAGAATATTCAAGTTCTTTTTTTCGTAGCTCTAACCTTTGAACTTCTTCGGTACTTAAACTTTTCAAATACTCATTGAATTTTTCTAGTTCTTTTTTCTTTAAAAAATTCTTTACAACATTCTTGGCTTTAATGATTACCAATATCGAAGCAATAATTACTGGTATTGCTATCAGCAATAGTGTGAGGATAATGCCCGATTCGCTGAATATATTTTTTGTTTCCATTTCTTATTTATATTGGATATTATTGTCCACTATTTATTCAAATTTTTTTATCGTTTTAAAAATGTTAAGCCCTTCTCAAAATCCATTGCCAAAGTTTTTACAGTAGTAGTTTCAAGCATTTTTTTAAGTTCATCTCTAATCCCTTTAAATTGATTGTGTACAGGACAAGGTTTATCCGCATTGCATCGTTTCAAACCCAAACCACAGCCATTATAAACAGTATCTCCATCAATTGCATAAACAATAGAGCTTAATTTCACTTTCTCCAATTCACTTTTGTCCATTGAAAAACCACCTGTTGGTCCCTTGTCGGAATTGATAATGTTGCTTTTGGATAGTCGCTGCAAAATTTTGGAGGTGTATGCAGAGGGCGATTCAATAGCTTCTGCCACATCCTTCAAGCTCACTTTTCTGTCAAGCAAAGATTGCTCTGCAATGAAAATTGATGCTCTAATACCATATTCACAAGCCTTTGAAAACATATTTTACTTTTTATCTGTGCAAAGATAAGTACTTTTCTTGAATAGTGGATATATTTGTCCAATATATTTTTTTGAGCGTGGAAAATTGGCTCTTTTGTAAAACTTGGTTTGTGTGTTGGCTCGTGCGGTTTTGCAAATGTGCCAATGTGCGGCTGGCTAAAATTATTTTTAAAATGTGCGGTGGGGAAAATTTTTAAACCCATTGGGGTCGGCTTGAGTGTCGGAAAAATCAGGTCGGTTTGTGTCAAGTTACAGAGAAATTGTCTGCCGTTTTTTGGTTGTTTGTTGGAGGTCTGGTTGGTCTTTCTACGCTTGCTGGTAACGGGTTGCGGCTTTGCGAAGAAGCGGATTTCGGAGCTCAAAACTGTCAACATAGCACAAAATTTGATGCGAGGTAGAATGTTCAATTAACCACTGAACCCGCTTTTTTGCAAAACCGCTGTTACAAGCTGGCCTTCTGTCTGTCGTTGTTGTTCTGTCCATTGTTTGCAGTGTCTTGGTGCGTTGGCTTGGTGGCTCTTTTGCAAAACTTGGCTTTAGCGTTGGCTTGTGCGGTTTTGCAAATGTGCCACCAATAGCGTGGGCTATCCTGTCATTCCATTTATAAATGTTTCCACAAAGTCCATTATACGTTTTAAAATTCTGTCACCTAGTTTTTTTCGTTGCAGTAAACTTGGTTTTTCTCCGTCAATGAGTTCTAATACTTCGTCTCTCAATGGTGGTCTTTCTGCAAACAAATAGTCCTCTATTAGTTTCTCTGTCCTGTCTGCTGATAGTTTTTCTTCTTCAACAAGTTTGTTAAATGCCTTTTGTTGTTCTGCATTCCAAAACTTGTCAAACTCTGGAGCTACTTCGTCTGTGTCAACAATTACAGGTAAGTTTTCTTTGATAAATTTCTCTATCAATTCTCGTTTGCTTCTTAAAGTCGTTTCGGTGCTTAACAAGTTGAAAATTTCTTGCTCGGCTTTGGTCGTGTCTTTTTGGGTTTGTGCTTTGAGTTTGATTAAGAGTTGAATGATATACGCCACATTGATTTCGTCACGGTGGATTAACTCTAATTCAAAATCCACATCTTCCAAAATGGAAACTTTCTCTTTTTGGTGGTTGCTTTTTACCTTGTCGTAAAGGTCAAGATACTTGCTTTTGAAATCCTCAAATTGCTGTTCGGTCATTTTCAGGTCTTCCCATTTGAAGTCTGAAAAAGCGGTGAGGATATTTTTAATCCTCATCAAATCTCTGAACGCTTTGATAAATTCTAGTTCGTCATCTTCTGTTTCTAAATCATCAACGCTGTCTGTGTTTGGTGTTAATGCAATTAAATGTTCAAATGCTTCATCAAACTTAGCTGTATAGTCCTCATAAGGCTTCATTATGATTACTTCAATAGCTTCTTTGTTGCTAAATAAAGTAATGGCTTCGTCTGTGCGGTTTTTCAAGTTGCGGAACGCAACAATATTTCCTTGGCTTTTCTGCTCGTTTAATATTCTATTTGTTCGGCTGTATGCTTGTATTAGTCCGTGATACCTCAAATTCTTGTCAACATACATTGTGTTTAATGTCGGGCTGTCAAAACCTGTGAGAAACATATTTACCACTACTAAAATATCAATTTTACGTTCCTTGACTTTCTTTGAAATGTCGTTATAATAATTGTAAAAGCTTTGACTGTCTTTTGTGGTGAAGTTGTCGCCAAAAAGTTTGTTGTAATCTTGAATGAACTCTTCTAATTTGTCTCGGCTGTGTTGGTTGATTTTATATTCAGCCGTTGGCTCTGCCACAACATTGAAATCAACATTGTCAAAATTTTCTTCAAAGTTGATAAAACCGTTTGCATCTGCATCATCTTCATTTGCTCCATAACTAAAAATGGTTGCAATGTTCAAATTGTGCAATCCTTCCGCTTTTTTCTTTTTGAATAAATCTACATACTTGATTAACGTAGGCACATTATTAATACAAAACATTGCCGTAAATTCTCGGCTGTGGGTTTTGCGGTTGTGGTGAGCAATTATGTAATCCGTTATTTTTTCTAAACGGGTTTCATCTTCCATCAACTCTTTTGTGTCAATGTCTTCTACTTCGATATCAATATTGGTTTCTCGTCCGTCTTTGTGCATGTATCTTCCAACATATTCAACTGAAAACTTCAACACGTTTTCGTCTTTGATTGCATCTGTAATTACATATTTGTGCAAACAGTCTTCAAATAAATCTTTGGTAGTTCTTTTACCGTGTTCGTTTTTAGCTGCATTGTCGGCAAAAATGGGAGTTCCTGTAAAACCAAACATTTGAGCATTACTAAAAAAGGCTTTTATGCGTTTGTGTGTATCTCCAAACTGGCTTCTGTGGCACTCGTCAAAAATGAAAATTATGCGTTTATCTTTCAGTTCAGCCATTTTCGCCTCATACTTCAATTTGCTGATTGCCGTATTAAGTTTTTGAATGGTCGTAACAATGAGTTTGGAGTTTTTGGCTTCTCCTTTTTTGTCAACGTATGTGCCTGTAAATTGCTTTACTAAGTTTTGGGTATTGTCTGTTCCGTCAATACAACCTTCTTGAAAGCTATTAAATTCTTTGGTGGTTTGGTAATCCAAATCTTTTCTGTCCACCACAAAAACCACTTTGTGAACTTGTGGCAGCTGCATTAAAATCTGACTGGCTTTAAAACTGGTTAAGGTTTTACCCGAACCCGTGGTGTGCCATATATAACCGTTCTTGGTGGAGTTTTTTACTCTTTCAATTAAGGCTTCTACAGCATAAAATTGATACGGACGAAGCACCATTGGAATTTTATAGGCTTCGTTCAATACAATGTATTTACATATCATTTTGCTCAAATGGCAAGGCTCTAAAAATGTATCGGTAAAGCCATTCAGAATATTGGAAAGTCGTTTATTGTTTACATCAGTCCAATAGAATGTTTGCTTGAAACTTTGGTTTCTGTTGTTGGCGTAATACTTTGTATTTACTCCGTTGCTAATAATGAAAATTTGCACATACTGAAACAAAGCCGAATTTGCCCCAAATGAATGTCTTTGATAGCGATTTATTTGATTGAATGCTTCTTTGAGTTCTAATCCTCTACGTTTGAGTTCTATTTGAACCAATGGCAAACCATTAATCAATATGGTTACATCATAACGATTTTTAAACTTGCCTTCCTGGCTTACTTGGTTGGTTACTTGATATTGATTTTGACACCAATGTTCAATATTTAGAAATTCAAAATAAAGGTTTTCGCCATTGTCTCGAACAATGTGTTGCTTTTGGCGAAGCATTTTTGATTTTTCAAAAACCGAACCTTTGCTCAACAAGTTTAAAATCTTCTCAAATTCAGTTTTTGTAAGTTGTTCGCTTCCTGTTTTGGTAAGTGCTGTTAGGTTATGTTTTTCTAATTGCCCTTTGAGATTGAGCAATAAATCTTTTTCACTGTTGATTACAATATATCCATATCCCAATTTTTGCAATTGGACAATTAATTGTTCTTCTAATATTTGTTCCGACTGTCTAGACATTTTCGCTTACTGTTTCTTTGGCATCTAAATAATTTTCCAACTCTTGTTCATAAGCCACTTGGTCTTGGTCAAACAAGGCTTTGCTGTAACTCAAATTTGCTATTGGGTTTTCATTGTCGAGCCATTCATTAAATTCTGGGTGGTCTTCATATTCCAATTCCTTAATCAATGAAACTTTGGAAAAGGAGTGAAGCACATAAAAAAGCATATTGTCGGTAATGTTCATTACCAAATAGGCAAACTGGCTATCACTGAAATATTCTTTGGGTGAAAGTTTGCCGTGTGAAATATCTCCACGTTTATTTCGTACTTCTCCAATTGACACAATGAGTTTATTTACCTTGTTTACAAAGTCCAATTCAATATCCTCATTCAAGTCTGCCAATTTTGTCATTGCTTGCCTAACAACAGGGTGAAAATCCATTTTGTCGGCTATCAAGGCATCATAAGAAAGGTCAATTTGTTTCCAAATGAATTTGGACAAACCTTCCAATAACGCTTTACAACTTTCAATGCTTATATCGGGGTGACTTTCTACATTTTCCTCTATTTTTTGAATAATAGTTTGGTAGTAGTCAATATTGGTGTATCGGCTTTCTAATGCTTTTAATATGTCTTTTGTCTGCTTCATTCCTTAACAAAACATTTTTTGTAGCAATCCTTTTTTCCAATTTTCTATTTTAGAAATTTCAATCTCCAACTGCTTAATCCTTACGTTTAGTGATTTTAAAAAATTGGAAATCTTTTGTTGTTCTTCAACAGACACTGGAATAATGATTGAAATTTCAGCCATTACATTATTCATTAACTTAGGATTACCAACATAAGACACGTATTTTCTTGAAACTGAATTGAGCAATTCTGCTATAAACAAATTGGCATAGCCTTCATCACTCAATAGGACACCACATACATTTGTGCAATAAAATTTTCCTTCTCTAAAGTTCACATCACCTGCACCTGCTCCGTCTGTTGTCCAAGTTATAGCATCTTCAAATAAATACTCATTGTAATAACCTGCTAATCCTCTATTTTTTGTTTGTGAGGAATAGACTGGATAAATATGGTCGTTTTCGATTTCATCGCTAACTAAGGACATTGCAAGCACATCACCTCTTGTAACTTTGAATAGGTCTTTAACTTGCTTTTCTTCCCACTCTGGAAATTCCTTTCCATTTTCATCCTTAAATCTCAATTCTTGCGAAAAGAGTTTTTGCATTACGCCTTTTTTGTATTGCTCTAAAAGGCTGTGTTTCTTTTTGAGGGCTTGGAATTTTTCGTCAATGGTTTTAAGGAAGTATGAAATTTTTGCTTGCTCAGGACTTTTGGGGAAATTGACTTTTGTTTCTCTTAATGTTTTTAATGACAAATTTTTAATTGTTGAGCCTGTTAGCTCGGAAATAAAGTAATTCTGAATATTACTTGTGTTCAATAAGTAGTAATAGAAATCAGGATTTTCTTTAAAATTAAAATACCCGACACTTTTGCCTAGCATTACCTTTTCACTATTATATCTTGCTATACTGCCAATTGTACCATTTATTGAGATTAACAAAGTGTTTTCGTTTAAATTTTTATCATTTTGCTCAAATGTCTCAATACTTACCTTTTTTGTAGTTTCATTTATTTGAATTCGACCATCAATTAGGTTATTTCCATTTATAAAATAAATATCTGATTTGCTCACATATTCTGGTGTTCCGTGAAGTCCGTCACCAATTCTTTCAGTGAGATTGTCAAGTGTGTCATTGTCCCATAAATCAACAAATTCAGGAAAACGCAATTGTGGTATGTTCATTTGCTTTTCCATTTTTAAAAAGGAGTTGAGATATTTAATTCAGCACAAAACTGTGCAATAGTCTTGTCTGTGGTAGCAATAATTTCGTCCATAGCTTTTATTTCTTGGGCAATGGCTTCAATGTCAATATTTTCTTCTGCTTCAAACGTATCTACATAGCGTGGTATGTTTAAGTTGTAATCATTTTTAGCAATTTCTTCTAAGGTTGCTTTCTTGCTGTATTTAGCAGTTTCAGTTCTATTGCGGTATGTATCAATAATTAAGTCAATGTCTTCCTTACGCAATACATTTTGAGTTTTTACCTTTTCAAAGTTTTGGCTAGCATCAATGAACAGAATATCATCAGGATTTTCTCTGCACTTTTTGAAAACCAAAATACAAGTCGGAATGCTTGTTCCGTAAAATATATTGGCAGGTAAGCCAATTACAGCATCTAAAAAGTTTTTGTTTTCAATCAAATACTTGCGAATGTGTTGCTCAGCACCACCACGAAACAAAGCACCGTGAGGCAATACAATTGCCATTGTTCCATTGTCTGCCAAATGGTAAATCATATGTTGCACAAAAGCAAAGTCTGCTTTGCTACTTGGTGCCAATCGTCCGTATTGGCTGAAACGGTCGTCACTTGTAAACAAAGGGTTGGCACTCCATTGAGCCGAAAAAGGCGGATTGGCTACAATGGCTTCAAATTGCTTGTCAATGTGTTGTGGGTGTTCGAGTGTGTCGTCTTGCTTAATATCAAATTGGCGGTAGTGTACACCGTGCAAAATCATATTCATTCGGGCAAGGTTGTAAGTAGTACGGTTCATTTCTTGTCCGTAAAAGTTACTTACATCTTCTACCTCTCTTGCCACACGAAGCAACAAAGAACCCGAACCACAAGTTGGGTCATAAACCGATTTTAGTTTTGTTTTTCCTGTGGTCACCAATTTTGCTAAGATTGAAGAAACCTGTTGTGGTGTATAAAACTCACCTGCTTTTTTTCCTGCTCCGCTGGCAAATTGTCCAATTAGGTATTCGTAAGCATCACCTAAAACATCAACTTGGTTTATGTCAGATAATTTGAAATCAATTTTGTCAAGGTGCGTCAGCACCTTTGCAATTATTGCATTTCTTGCTTCGGGTGTTTTACCTAATTTGGAACTGTTCAAGTCCATATCCTCAAAGAGATTTTCATAATCTTCTTCGCTGTCAGTACCCATTGTACTCAACTGAATATTGATAAGGATTTTTTGTAAGTCTTCTAAAATGAAATTGGTTTTGTTCTCGTCAAATTTATCAACGTCATCTTCATTGTCACCTTTGCCACGTTTGGCAATCTCTGTAAACAATTCTTCTGGTCTTAAAAAGTAGCCTAATTTTTCAAGTGCTTCTTCTTTTATGGCTTCAATAAATTCCTTTCCGTTTTCGGTTTTGTCGGTAATGTCTTTGAATTTTATGCCGTCCTGTTTCAATATTTCGTCAGCGAAAATGTTCATCTTCTCGCTCAGGTATTTATAGAAAATGAACCCCAAAATGTAATCACGAAATTCGTCTGCATTCATTTTGCCACGTAGCGTATTGGCAATGTTCCAAAGTTGGGCTTCTAGTATTCTTTTATAATCTTCACTCATTGAGTTTGTCTTTATTTTTTAGGTTGTAAAGTTAGTTTTTAAAATTCCGTTACTGTCAAAAGTTACCTTCAAATTGTCCTTTGTCCACTGTTAGGGTGGTGGGTGGGCTTGGGTGCGGATGGGCAAAATTAAATGTGCTGCAAAAGCGTTGGCTTGTGTGTTGGCTTGCAGCTCTTTTAATTTTGCGAAGGGTTGGCATTTTGTCTGTCATTTTTTTGCTCGTTTGTTGTCGGTCGTGTCGTCTTTTAGGCTTGCTTGTAACGTTTTGCCGCTTTGCGAAGGCGGGGCTTTTCAGCACTAAACTTCATTAGATGCACAAAGCTTGAATTTAGCACTTCACTGTCATAGAAGCACAAAACCCCCGCTTTTGCAAAACGGCTGTTAGCTGATGCCTTTATTGTATTTGTCAAATAAGTCAACCATACTCTCGTGATGTTTTGTATTGCCATAATTTAAAACTATTAAGTTTGTTTTACTTCGTGTAATAGCTGTATATATCAACTCTTCAAAGGATGTTAAGAAATCGGAACCTTCACTAAATTGTTCTTCTAAAATTAGAAATAATGTGTTCGCTTCCCAACCTTTGAAGCTATGAATAGTAGATAATTTCAATGTACCTCTATCATACCAAAAATGATGTTTTTTATTGTCTCTAACAAGTTTTAAAGACTTTGTTAATTGTCTATATTGTGGATATTTTTGTTCTAATTTCCGTAAAGAATATCGCTTGTCGCTGTTAAGTAAATCAGATAAGTCATTACTTGTATACCATTCTTCAAATTTTGAAGTAGATATTTTATATTTTTCTAAATAATAGGAAAGGCGTTCTTTAAAGGATTGGTCGTTTGTTTCTCTGACTAAATCTCTCAAAGCCATTATTACAGATATTTTGTTCTTTTTTTCATCGTCATTGTCATTTGTTTCAATCAAGGAAAGCCCACTCTTAATAATTTCCAAACTTTTAAATGTTTGCAAGAAAAGTTTATACCAAACTTCCTGAGTTTCAAACATTGTATTCGTTTTTTCATTACTTTTATATCTATAGTAACATTCAAATTCTCGCAAAACACTAACTCTAAATCCTAAAACAGTTATATCATTTGGGTGTTCATTTAACTTAATAGAATAGTCTTTTATAAGCTCGTGAAGTTTAGCAGTATCAATAGAGTTTGCATCTTCAAAATAAATGTAGTTTATTGTTGATGGATTGTCATAATCCAATAATAATTGTGGAAGCTCATTAAAGTTGTCAATTTCGTATTTTGATGTAAAATTTTGCTTTTGGAATTTTATTGCTAAATCTTTTATTTTCTTAACTGACCTGAAGCTATCTTTTAAAGTACTTGGTTTGCCTTTAACGTTTGTCTTCAAATCCTTTTCTTCTAATTCATTGTCATAAATATTTTGCTTTTCATCACCCCACAAAACATATTCTCCGTCTTTTGAAAGAAAATTTTCTTTTATTAGGTCCATCCAAGGTCTATGATAATCTTGAATTTCATCAATTAATATTGTTTTGTACTTAGATAAATTTGCTTGATGGTCTTTAAATAACTCAACATTTGAAAAATAGTTAAATTCAAAAAAATCTGATTTTTCTTGTTGATTGAAGTTTTCAAAATTTGGTGGTAATTTAAACTCAATACCACAATTGTTCATTTCTGCTGAAAGAAAATTATGATAATTATTTATGTAAAAGTTGTCCCAAGTAAAGTCTTCTCTAACTCTACTAATTTTGTCGTGAATGTAATTTTTTAGCGTCATATTAAAACACAAAATAAGCACTCGTTCTTGATGTCTTTTATGTGCATTAACTGCTCTTGCAGCCATTACCGTTGTTTTACCCGAACCAACTACGCCTTTTACTCTTTGTTCTAAACCAAAATTACTTTGTGCTAATCTTTTTTGCTGTTCTGTAAATCTAATTTCAATTCCTTCTTCTTTGCTGTGGAAGGTTGGCTTAAAATATCTTTTAAAACTATCGTAGAGTGAACTGTCAAACAGTTTTGACGGGATTTTTGAAATGATATATCTTTTACTAAAAATGGAAGATAAATACTCTACATTTATATTGTTTCTTCCAAGCAAATCCACATTCCATTTTAAAAAATCACAATACTTTTTATTTTCCTTGTAGGGTTCAATAAGTAAATCACTAATTTCTGATGAACTGGCGTTATGAAAATACACTGCACAAGTGACAAGCGACCAATATTTAAAATTCTTTATCTTTTTTTCAAGTAAATTTTCTATATGTAAATTATATAAATTGTCTTTGTATTGAAGTACTTGGTCGATTGGTGATTTGATAAAGGCATTATTTTGATTTAGTCTCCATTTTCGTTTTTCGTCAAGATAATAATTTTTAAAATTCCAATCTTTAACTTCAATTATCATAACGCCATACCCTTTTCTCATTAATATTATGTCAGGTCTGTCACCATTTAAGAAAGGTTGAAAGAAAATCTCATAGCTTTCATCGAAATTATCACTTAAAAATTGAAGCAAGAATAATTCTCCTGGTTCGGGTTTTAGTCGTCCCGATTTTATAATTTCAATATCTGGATAAATTATTGCCATCTCGTTTTATGTGTCGTTCGTTTAAGGTATCAGCTAACTCTCGTATTGACGCAATGCGTCGTTGATTTCCTCAAAACTACAAAACTTTGCTTATCCATCCAAATATGAGCAAAGGGAAATTTCTCTATGCCATAATGAGAACTGTGCTTTAGTGATTCGCTGCTCTGCTCATTCAATACAAAATGCGCATTGCGCATTTTGTATTGTTGAAACACTATTACATCTGTTTTTGTCAATCCGTCAATACAAAATGCGCAATGCGCATTTTGTATTGTCAGCCAATCAAATCAAGAGGACTTTTGATCTTACTGATACTTTTATCAGTAACATGTGTATAGCGTAAAGTCGTTTTTAAGTCACGATGCCCGAGCAGTTCTTGGATGAATCGGATGTCGGTGCCGTTTTCTAAAAGATGAGTAGCAAAGCTATGTCGTAGCCCATGTATGCCTACTTGTTTATGGATTTTTGCCTTCTTCAAAGCATCCTTGAAAACAGCTTGGGCACTTCTTATACTGTACTGGCCTCCATACTGCCCTTCAAAAAGGTATTCTTTCGGCTTATATTGTTTGTAATACTCGCGTAATTGATCTAAGAGAGAATCCGGTAAGTTTACATAGCGATCCTTTTTCCCTTTGCTGCGTTGAATAAAAACACGCATTGCATGAGAATCAATATCTGAAATTTTGATATTCACAAGCTCACTCACACGTAAGCCCATCCCATAGCATAATTTTATCATGGTGTTGTGCTTAAGATTTTTTGTTACTTCAAAAAGTCGTTTGATTTCATCCACATTGATACTTCTTGGTAAGATGCTTGCTTTCTTAGGGCGTGGAATATCAATGAAAAGAGTATCTCGCCCCATGACTTGCTCAAAATAAAACTTGATAGCATTGATCCTGCTGTGCAAAGTATTCTCCGAGAGTTTAAGTGTTGTAATACAGTATAAAAAGTAACTTCGTAACTTCTCAGTTGATAATTCATTGACATTATGATGCTTAATAACCTTTAACAGTTGAGCAAATTCATTTGTATATGTTTTAATAGTGCTCTGGCTGTATGCTTTAAGCTGCAAAGTGTCAATAAATTTTTTCATAGCAGGACGATTATTCTCATGGAATGAAATCATAAAATCAGTATCCGCTCTTGTTTTTTGAGTTAATCCGAACTTCTTTCTAAATTCTTTATTGTCTATGACATACCATGCTTTTTTTGACTGACTCCACCGTACACCCGTAAGAGAACGTACCCATGTATTCAATGTAGTGTTGAATTCGAAGCGAATATAAATTACTTTCTTTTCCCTATGTAATCCGGGTTCAAATGTTATGGTATCATTCATCTGCGTACCTCGTTTCCTTGATTGAATCCACACTAAAATAAGTGTTTTCTTTGAGGAATTTGTTCTATCTTTAGCTCTCTCATGTTCTATGCTGTGGATTCGCGCTAAGATATCATAGCACTAAAATTGAATAGAATACTGTATGAAAAGTTGTCCATCAACGTATTATTTCCGCCAATCCGCATAGTGTTCTATCTTTTTGAAGATTATTTCTTCATTGCTGTGAACTCCCAATCGTGCAAAGGAATGGCACAGCGAATGAATATCTCGCCTGAGTAATTCTCGTGCATGAGGGCTGCGCTGAATTTCTATGACTTGCGGAAAATCAATGGCTATACAATGCGATTGCCACCACAAAATATTATATGTGGAAAAATCACCATGTATTCTTCCCAAAGCAACAATATTTTGCAATAATTCCATACTTTGTTGAAAAGCATCACGTGCCATTGCCGGAGATATATCACAATCAGATAAACGCGGTGCTTCGCCGCTTTCATCACCAATAAATTCCATAAGAATTACTCTGCCGGAATATGCAATCGGCTTCGGTACTGCAATATTATGAGAATAAAAATAATGTAATTGCCTGAATTCTTCATATATCCATAATGCTTGCTGGGCATCCACGCCCGTTTTTGTATGCTGCTGAACGGCTTTTTCTAAACGCTTGCTGCCAATAAAACGATTATCTCTATAGACGGTATCATTGCGAAATGAACGCACTGTCATATCTGTATAGACTTTTGCTGCCAATAATTGCTGTTGTTCATTGCGGCAAACATAGACCGTAGCTTCCTTGCCGCGACGTATCATGCGCACTACTTCATTGATATGACCCTGTTCATAGAGTTCTTGTAAACCGGATTCATCATAGCGTGTGTCACCGTCTTCATTGATATGTTGTGACATTGCGCGATGGGAGTGCATAGGTTTAGGATTGTGTTTCTTTTTTGTAAATTTTTCGAATGGGACATACTCGTCCTCATCACTATCAAGAATAGTAAATTTCATTGTTCTATATAAAATAGACAATAGCCGCAAACCACATAATGGCTGAGAGCTATATGTGTGAAAAAAAATATAATCCAAGCATTATACCGTAGGGTATATGTTGAATGTGTTGGAAATAATAAAGAGATTTATACCGAAATTATAATGATGACAGGCATTTTCTTGGTTTCTAAGGATATGAAACACAGAAAACGCGAAAATCACCTAATGTTGGGTATAAGACGGCAATAAAGCCGAGCGACGAGGAATCGCAGGAGAGGAATATGCTCGATAATTGAAGAATAAAGAAATGAAGTGTATTTCTACAGAATTACGATATCAATACGCACACTTTCCCGCTGCGAAAGAGATTACAAATTTTATCATAAAACATTCTCCTTTTAGATTGATGATTAGAATATCACATGAGAGTGGGCGCAAAATTACAGGAAACCAATGAAAAAAACAAATCGGAGATAAAAAAAATCCCCCATACGCATCATAATCGCATGAGGGATACATGCTGTTTATGGTTCAAGCAATTATATGCCTAATTCCATATTCAATCGTGCAATGAAATTTTTGGTTTCTTTGTCTTGAATCATATTCTCTTGAATACGATACATAAGTTCAGTATTAATTCTTACGCGATGACGATTGAAATATTTATTGACACCCACAGAAATATTTGTTTCTTTGAGGGCTACTCTGCCCGCATCAAGATTGCGTTTTGAAAACAAGGTAGTATCATTCATTCTCTCGAAAGGAGTGACCGCCGCAAAACGTCCGACAATTTCCCACATAGACGGGAAACAGTAACTTGCTTGTGCTAAAATTCCTGTGCCGAGAAACACAAAGCGATCATCAACATTTGCGGATTTCGTGACAGGATTATTTTTTGAATCACGCATAGCATATTCGCCATATAATGCCAAGCCGCTGTATTTCAATAAAGCATCGGCGAGCAATGTATTCGTAGAAATAAGCTGATTATTGCTGTTCGCAGTAGGTGTATATAATTCGGGACCGAGTTGCCCCATTGTGCGGCGCATGCGGCTATTGACGGAATAAGTTGCTCCGACAGATAATTTGGGTGTTTTCTCGCGCAGAACATCGCCTTCAAAATAATCACCACCACCGGTAAAAGCTCCAAATGGGAGTATCTCCGCTCTGCCTGTATAGCAAAAACCACCGGCACTTGCACCGCTTGTGCTGATAGTATTGCGTCCATCGCCATTGCTGATAGCAGCGCGAAGGTTCAGCCCCACACCCTCAATAGTATTGCGATACCATCCTTGAAAACCAAAATCACGGTCAATATTGAAGGTGTTATTTACCACAGAACGCTCTGCATATTGCATCTCTGATGATGACACAACCCTTTGTCTATTGCCCGGCAATTTAGTTTGCCCGAAACCGATTTGCCAGTTATTGTCGAAATTCCAATACACCACAGCATCACGCACGATATTGGGAAACCCTGTGTCGGCAAAGTCCATATCGCCACGAGTGAAAGAAAGCTGGATATTATATGTCAATCGCGGATCGGTAAGAAAACCACCAAAACGCAAACGCAAACGACGCAAAACCCAGTTCTCTCGTGATGTGCTAAGATCTTCATCGGAAACGGTTTCTGTTTGAGCCAATGCCTGCATGCGAAAACGCATAATCACAAGCATTGTGCTGTCTTTGTTCATAAAAGAAATACCCCGATTATCAACGTCAAGTCGTCCATTGATATACGGTTCTGTTTGAGCTGCCATCTCACCGACAGCAATGAGACACACCAATCCCATAGAAAGTAAATATTGCTTCATTGTACCCCACACGAAACAAAAATGAAAGAAAAATATACCCTACTTATGCGTAAAGTTTCGCAAAAATACGGTAATGCGATAGACAAAGCCCCAAAGGACACATTAACCTTCATTAACAAAGTAAAAAAGTCCACAACAAGGTTATGTCAATCATTTTACCGAATTTTGCCGTGGATTTATGTATTATACACACAAGGTTTCAATGACTACAATGCCATTATCACCGCCAACAGCGGCAAAAAAATCACATCTCACCACCATCCATGGGATTACAATAACAGACGATTATTTCTGGCTTCGCGAAAGGGAAAATCCCGAAGTTCTTGATCACCTTCATGCAGAAAATGCTTACACACAACAGGTTATGGCGCATACCCAAGAATTGCAGGAAGAATTATATAAAGAAATGCGGGCAAAAATAAAAGAAACAGATATGACTTTCCCCGATAAAATGGGCGATTATTATTATTATTCACGCACAGAAGAAGGGCAGCAATATCCTATCTATTGTCGTCATTATGAAAATGGCGAAGAAGAAATAATTCTCGATGTTAATCAACTTGCTGCGGAGCATGCCTATTTTTCACTCGGTACGCTTAAATTAAGTCCCTGCCAAACATTTCTTGCATATTCCTATGATGTGGACGGCTCGGAATATTTTCGTATTTCCGTCAAAAATGTACAATCAGGCGAAATAGTAGGACATACTATCACAGATACACATGGTACTGCCGAATGGTTGTCCGATAGCAGCGGTTTTATTTATACACGTCTTGATGAGCAATTTAGACCATATAAAGTGTTTTTTCATGATATTATGCAACCTCAAGATAATGACAGTCTTTTATTTCATGATAAAGATGATGCATTTTTTATTGATATTCATAAATCAAAAGACGGGAAATATATTTTTGTCCAAACGGCAAGTTCCACAACATCGGAAGCATGGTTTGTATCATCCCAAGCACCGCTTGGTGAATTACAATGCATAGAACCACGCAATCATGGTCGTGAATATTATGCTGACAGTAAAGATGATACCCTATTTATTATGACCAATGATAATGCCAAGAATTTTAAAATCATGCAAGCAACAATAGAAAATCCGAGTATAAATTCGTGGCAGGAAATTTGGGCACATAATGAAAATCAACGATTGCAATGGATAGAATTATTTGATAAAAAAATGGTTATTTGTTATAGACGAGGGGGATTGCAACGTTTATATATTACTGATTATTCATTCCATAATGGCATGGAAATACCTATGCCCGAGCAAACATTTTCTTTAAGCGGAGGACGTAATTTTCAGCCGGATGCAGCTTTTTATCGCTTTAATTATACATCACCGATTACTCCGGCTTCCGTCATAGATATTTCTTTCGATGATTATACATTGCATACTCGCAAAACAACAGAAGTACAAGGATATTCGCCGGAACAATATTGCGTGGAATCTCATACCGTTGTGGCAGCTGATGGGACAGAAATTCCTCTCACAATTTTAATGAAAAAAGATTTTGTGCGTGATGGCTCACATCCATGTTTATTATATGGCTATGGCTCTTATGGTATAAGTATGCCGGATCGTTTTTCGTCGAATATTTTTTCTTTGCTTGACCGTGGATTTTGTTATGCGCTTGCTCATATTCGTGGTGGCGGTGAGCATGGCGAAAAATGGCATGATCAAGGAAAAATGTTGGAAAAAATCAATACATTTACCGATTTTATTGCTTGCGGCGATTATCTTACAAAAAATTTATTTACCCAAACGCAAAAAATGGTGATTGAAGGCGGCAGTGCCGGTGGTCTTTTGATGGGTGCCGTTACTAATTTACGCCCTGATTTATGCAAAGCAGTGATAGCGCATGTTCCTTTTGTTGATGTCATCAATACGATGTTAGATCCGACATTGCCACTGACGGTTACGGAATATGAAGAATGGGGCAATCCGAATGAAAAACAGTATTTCGATTATATGATGTCATATTCGCCGTATGATAATGTCACAGAAAAAGAGTATCCGAATATTTTGGCTATCGGTGGTTTGAATGACCCTCGTGTGTCATATTGGGAACCGACAAAATGGGTAGCAAAGATACGTGAGAAAAAAACGGATTCTAATATTGTCCTGCTCAAAACAAATATGGACTCAGGACATTTTGGTACAACGGGACGTTTTAATTATCTGAAAGAAATTGCTTTTGATTATGCGTATATGATATGGATGACACAATAATCATCTTAAAATCGAAAAAAAGGCGAGGATATATTATCCCCGCCTTTTTTTATGTTCTTACAACTCTTTGCACAAATTATTCTGACTTTGATTATCTCATTGATTGATTTGTGTTGTTCAATTATTTGCAATTTATATTTATTTGCGTATATGAAATCAAATTTCATCTTCTTTCATTTCTGCTTCCAATTCACGTTGGATTTGTTTTTCCATTTCTTGTAATCGCTTTTCAAGATTTCGCATAGAACGCTCCAATTGTTGCTCATGCTTTTTATTCATACGAGGCATGGTTTTATTATCCTCATCGTCCGAGTCATCCTCAGGGAAAGAAAAATTAAAATCAAAATTATCTCTATTATTATTGGCACTGAATGAAAGTGCTTTGCCAAGTCCGAAGGAAAAACCACTCTGTATTCCCAATAATTCGGCTTCTTCCGGTGGTAAAATTGACGGGATAGAAGAATTATCGTTCAATCCCATAGCAAATGAGTGCAAAGAAGAAACATTATCCGCATTTTCTTCATTATCCAAGCGTTCATCTTTTATACGTTGTAAGCGTTTTTTTTGTTTTTCATCCAATATGGATTGTACGCTGACTATCATGTCCATTTCTTTTTTATGATAATCTTGTATTATTGCCGAATTTTGGGCTAAGAGCTGCTCGGCTTCTGCGCGTCCATTTTCTTTTGACAAAGCATCGTGAATCTTCTTTCTATTTTTGTCAAGTGATTCAGCGGTTACTTTGCGCATATCTCGTAATTCATTGGTGAACTTTTCAATCGTTGACAGTTGTTCTTTGGTTAATTGTAATCGTTCATGTATGCCGCTCATGCAAGAAGAAAAGTGCATTCTCTTATTGCGCAAAGTATTTGCGTGGTTTTCGGGTGTACGCGGTTGGCGTGTCGGCGCACTGTTCAATAGATTTGCCACGAAAAAAATCAGTGCGGCAATAATAATCAGTGGAATATTCATGATGACCTCTAAAAAAAATGTGAATAGTTTTATGATTACAAAACTATGCTATCAATGCCAAAGCCACCAAGGTAAAAAATGTTAATGGCTGTTAATTACTCATAAGTTTTTTCTATTGTTATTACAATTATCCGAGTTGAAAAACCTATATTTACGTTAAATTATTATGAAAGAAAGACAATAATGAGTGTAATATTACATGGTAAAACTGTTGTAATTACGGGTGCATCAAGCGGTATTGGCGAAGCAACGGCGTATGAATTTGCCAAGCATGGTGCACGATTAGTCCTCGTAGCCCGTCGAGCCGAGCGTTTAGCAGAGATTGCCGAACTATGCCGCAAAGACTATGGTGCGGAAGTGCAATGTATTGAAGCTGATGTGCGCAATCAAGCCCAAATAACTTCTTTACTCCATGATAATATTGGAGATAATGCCGTAGATGTTTTAGTGAATAATGCGGGACTTTCACGCGGTCTTGATCCTGTGCAAACGGGGGATAGCATCAATTGGGAAGAAATGATTGATACGAATATCAAAGGACTGTTATGGGTGACCAAAGCATTATTACCTTCTATGATTGCACGCGGTACGGGCATGATTATCAATATTGCTTCGGTGGCAGGAAGACAGGCATATCCGAATGGTAATGTGTATTGTGCCACAAAAGCGGCAGTGCGTATGCTTTCCGAAACTATGCAATTCGATGTTAATGGGACGGGAGTGCGTGTGACGAATATTGATCCGGGATTGGTAGAAACAGAGTTTTCTTTGGTGCGTTTCCGGGGCGATGAACAAAGAGCCGCTACTGTCTATAAAGGATATACGCCATTATCTGCTTCTGATGTGGCTGAAACTATTGTTTTTTGCGCTACACGACCCGCGCATGTGAGTATTCATGATATGTTGGTTATGCCCACAGCGCAAGCATCAACACAAGTTGTCCATAAAGTAATGACATAGTATTTTTACTCATAGAAAAATGGTGTATATGTTCTCATTATTAAAAGTCACAGCACTATAAATACATCGTAAAAACAATATTAATCATAGTTTATTTTTCATATTTCGAAAGGGGTTTTGTATGAAACTGGGTTCTTTCTTTAAACAATCCATTGCTCTTGCTCTTTGCGCATGGATACTGTCATTATCCGCATACGCACAATCCGAAGGCGGTCGTGTGGGTTTTGGTGTGAGTGGCGGCGGCGTAAAATATTGGGGCACATTTACGGATAATCAATTATGGTTTGCCGGCGATATGTTCGTTCGTTGGAATATTATTGACCAAATTTCATTGCAAGCAAGTGTTGGCTTTGGACAAATGCGCTATAAAAATACCGACAAAGCAAAAATGGAAAATCCTAATTTTTATGGATTATTCCCCATAGATAAACAGCCCCAAGAAAAGAATTTTTCTCGGTTTAATTATTATGAAACATATTTGTCATGGAATATTTTACCGCGTGAAAAATTTGTTCCCTATATTTTTGGCGGGCTTGGAGTATTGGATTGGAATCCTACATATCAAGATGGCAGTGCTTTACCTTTGAATGACGGCACAAGCTATGAAAAAAGAAAAATGGTTATTCCCGTTGGTTTGGGCTATGAATTATATCTCACCGATGACCTCGTATTTAATGGACGAGGCACATTGCGCCTTACGGGAACGGGATGGATAGACGGTTATGATGCAAGAACAACAATCAATGGCAAGTCTGATAATTCAAGTGATGCTGATGATTTATTATTGACATTCGGTGCCGGATTTTCCTATTATGTTTTTGGAAATGCCGATTATGATAATGATGGTTTAACAAATAGCACCGAGAGAGAACTCGGCACCGACCCCGAAAATCCCGATACTGATGGCGATGGATTAACTGACGGTGATGAAGTGCGCCGTTATTATACAGACCCGAAAAAATCCGATACCGACGGTGATAATCTTACCGATTATGCAGAAATATTTGATCATAAAACTTCACCGAAATCACCCGATACCGATGGCGATGGTTTATTTGACGGCGAAGAAATTACTCGCAAAACAAATCCGCAACAACCCGACACAGATTTGGACGGTTTACTTGATGGCGATGAAGTCAGCAAACATAAAACAGATCCGACAAAAGCCGATACCGATGGCGACGGCTTAAATGATGGATTGGAAATAACCAAATTAAGTACGAATCCTTTAGCAATGGACAGTGATGGCGATCGCTTAAGTGACGGCGACGAAGTAAATACGCATAAAACAAATCCTGCAAAACAAGACAGTGATAATGATGGTTTACAAGATGGCGATGAAGTAAAACAATTCAAAACCGATCCCACCAATCCCGACAGTGACGGCGATGAATTACTTGATGGCGATGAAGTAAAACAACATACGACAAATCCATTGGAAAAAGATAGTGATAATGATGGTTTATCCGATGGTAATGAAGTGCGAGTACTAAAAACAAATCCGCTTTCGGATGACAGCGATCGTGACGGATTAAAAGATGGCGATGAATTAAATATTCATAAAACAGATCCGAATAAAGAAGATTCCGACGATGACGGATTAAAAGACGGTGAGGAAATTACCCGTAAAACCAATCCATTAGATGCCGATACCGATAAAGATCGTTTACGCGATGGGGAAGAAGTGCAAAAATATTTCTGTGATCCGACAAAACCCGACACCGACGGTGATTCATTGACGGATTATGAAGAAGTAAACAGACGCAGTAAAAAAGACGGCACAACCATTGAACCGACAGACCCGACAAAACCCGATACCGACGGCGATTCATTTAATGATGCCGTGGATATGTGTCCGCTTATTGCCGGAAAAGCGAATGAAGAAGATCCGACCATGCTTGGTTGTCCCGCATTACCGAAAAAAGGCACAAAAACCGATTTTCCGGAAATATTATTTGTGAAAGGAAAAGATGCCTTTAATTTTGATAATCCTTCCACAATGGCAAGCTTGGCAAAATTATTAGCGTATGTGAATCAATGCGATAATATTCAAGTGACTATTGAAGGACATGCCTCTGAAGAAGGTAATCCGACGGTTAATTTGAAACTTTCGCAAACACGAGCAGAATCAGTACGGAAATGGCTTATTGAGCAGGGTGTAAATCCGGCAAAAGTTGTTGGAGCAATCGGTTATGGCAGCACAAGACCCGTCATAAAAGAACCAAAAGGAAAAGATGCCAAAAAAGTAACAGCAGCACAATTGGAAGAAATTCGCCGCAAAAATCGTCGTATTACCGTAGCGGTGGAACGCGGATGTGATTAATCAAATGACATAATTCATTGCATTAAGCCCTCTTACAATAATGTATGGGGGCTTTTTTTATGGTCTGTAATTATACCTTGATAAGCGTATTTTCCACAAATTGTTGGCAATATTCTTTTATCATGGTGCGCACTTCTCTGAAATGTGCCATAATTTCTTCTTCTGTGCCTATTGTTTTGGAAGGATCGGGAAAATTCTGATGAAAACGTTGTGCTTGCGTAGGAAAATAAGGACAATGTTCTTTGGCATGATCACATACTGTGAGAACATAATCAAAAGATATTGCACGGTACTCATCAATCATATTTGATGTATGATGCGAAATATCAATTCCGTCTTCCGCCATACAAGCAATTGCGCGAGGATTGACGCCATGAGTTTCAATACCGGCACTATAGACATTTATATTGAGGTCTTTACCCAAATGCGATATATATCCATGTTCCATTTGGCTGCGACAACTATTGCCCGTGCACAGAACTAAGATGTTTTTCATGATGAATAATAACGTTTCGTAAGATAATGGCTTATTTTTACTAAAAGTATAAGGACAGGTACTTCCACTAATGGACCAATTACACCCGTAAATGCCTGCGGAGAATGAAGTCCAAACACGGCTATCGTGACGGCAATCGCTAATTCAAAATTATTACCTGTGGCTGTAAATGCTATGGCAAGATTATTTTTTCGTGAAATTCCCAATGTTTTATTAAGAAAAAAACTTGAGAAAAACATCAGAACAAAATAAAGAATTAATGGGATGGCAATGCGCATAACATCAAAAGGCAAAGCAAAAATAGCCTCACCTTTTAAGCTGAACATAAGCACTATCGTTCCTAAAAGTGCATAGAGTGTGAATGGCGAAATAATCGGGACAAAACGGTGATTATACCACTCCAATCCTCGACGTTTGACAAGAATATATCGAGTCAAAAATCCTGCAATAAATGGAATACCCAAATAAATACCCACACTTTCCGCTACGGCATTCATCGGCACATCTACCGAAAATTCACCTAATCCAATGGCTGAGGGTAATACTGTCACAAAAAACCATATATAAGCACTGTACATAATCAGTTGAAATATGCTATTCAAAGCTATAAGAACGGCGGCATACTCCCTGCTTCCGCCTGCTAAGTCATTCCATACGATAACCATAGCAATACAACGTGCAATGCCTATACATAAAAGCCCTATCATATATTCGGGCTGAGAATGTAAAAAAACAATAGCAAGCACAAACATTAATGTCGGTCCAATAATCCAATTAAGCAGCAGCGATACGAAGAGTGATTTTTTATCCCGCACTATGTCGGGCAATAAAGAATAATCCACTTTTGCCAAAGGCGGATACATCATAATTAATAAACCAAGTGCCAAAGGAATATTGGTGGTTCCTACTGATACAGCATCTATATAGTTCGCAATATCAGGAAAAATAACACCGATACCGATACCCGTTATCATTGCAAGAAATATCCATAATGTAAGGTAGCGATCAAGGAAACGTAAATGTACTTTCATATATATCAACAACAATTATTGCCGGGTTCACAGCATGATGATGGTTTTTCTCCATAAACGGTAATGCTGCGAATACTGTCAGGATTATGTTTATAGAGAGTTATTTCATCTTCCGTCAGATAATTTCTCAGAATATCATCAGGAATCGTAATAATTTTTTCTTTTTGCAAGGTAATAGCACTAAAACCGGCTTGTGTGATAATGTTAAGATATTCTTCTTTATGAATTGCACCCGCCACACATCCCGCATACATTTCCGCTGCCGAGCGAATTTTTTCCGGTAAATCGCCCATTAACACTATATCGGAAATACTAAAATGTCCGCCGGGTTTGAGAACGCGCATAATTTCCGAAAATACCGCTTTTTTATTGGGCACAAGATTAAGAACACAATTACTTACCACCACATTGGCAGTATTGGCACTTACAGGTATTTTTTCTATATCGCCTTGCCGAAATTCTACATTATTATAGCCCATTTTTTCGGCATTAATCCGAGCTTTTTCTATCATGGCAGGTGTAAAATCAATGCCAATTACTTTGCCGCTTTCGCCCGTTTCTGCACGAGCAATAAAACAATCATTACCGGCACCGCTGCCCAAATCAATAACGGTGTCACCCTGGGCAATATGAGCAAATTGTGTCGGCAAACCGCAACCGAGTCCTAAATCTGCTTCAGGGATATAGCCCTCCATACCCTGATATTCATCACTCATAATCGTATAGACTTCTGTGCTGCAACCACCTGCGCCGCAACATGATGAAGCATTCGTTTCTTTGTCTTGAAGAGCAATGGCTGCATATTTCTGCCTTACCATTTCTTTGACGCTTTCTTCATGCGTGAGTGTGCTTGACATAAAAACTTCCTTTCTTTAACAGCAAGAATTATTCTGTGTTTGTTGTGTTGATATAATGGATTGACAATAGTGTGCAAGTTTTTGAAGTGTGTCCATATTAAGGCAATAACAAATGGAATTGCCTTCGATTTCCCCTTTGATGATGCCTGCGTTTTTCAATTCTTTCAAATGCTGCGAGACCGTGGGTTGTGCTAAAGGCAACTCATTAACAATATCGCCGCAAATGCAAGCATTCACCTTGAGTAAATAGTCAATAATGGCTATACGAGCAGGATGACCTAATGCCTTCGCAAGTGTTGCCATCGCATTTTGTTGTTCGGTGAAGTGATCCGTTTTTGTTGCGCCCATAGTGTTTTTCTCGATTTGTATATTGCAATATTACGATAAAGAATTTACATAACCAAATCTATCGAGAATTGGTAACAAAGTTCCGCAGGACGGGGTGGGTTCCCGTCTCCAAACCTATAAGGTTTTCAAAACCTTATAGGTTTACGGAAAACGCTCATCATATCAAACGCCTTTTCTATAAACATGTCATCCCGAAAGAACTATGCAAAGCGTGAATAAAGGCATATCGTTTGTACCTTCGTAGTCTTTATCATGATGTTCCGAAAATTTGTTCCGTTTACTCAATGCCTAAACTTTTCAATGATTCTGTTTTTTCATGGCCAAATATTTGAATAAATGTAAATACTAATCTTAATCATCACCCCTAAGAAACAAGGTATCTTTTCTCTCAAATTTAATTCCTGTCATATTTACTTCTTCAAGTGCATTTTTTAATCTCTCAGACGCATATGTAACAGAACCTTCGAAATCACCGAGCCCAAATAGGTCAATATCAAGTGGAAAAGAATGTCCAAAAACATAGGTGTTCGGGTTGGCATTGGCAATACGAATACCGTGATTGATTGCCTCTAAATATTCTTCCAAACTCTCTATATGGATATCTTCTTTTATTCGTTGATTTCTTTCATCAAATGTTACTTTATGAAATTTCATATCAGCAAAGGACAGATGGCGATACATTGACCGTTCAAAAAGAAAATAATAATAGCCCTCATAAAAAACATCTGTCCCTCTCTTTTGTATTATTGCAGGATACACTTTATGAGGCGGCAGATTGTGTTGTAATACAACAGATACGATTCTTTCGGAAAGAATCAAGCCAATATCTAATGGTGCGGTAGAGAGTATATCTGTTTTTTTTGCACGCTTTTCAATGATAAATCTATCGAAGATATAGTCATCAGAAAGTGGTAATACATGATTATTATCAAGTTCTGCTCTCCGTATATTCTTGATTGGTCTCTTATAATCTAAAGTTTGTATCTGGGGATAGATTTTCATAAGATTTGCATCGTGACTTATACGATAAAAAAATATATTTTTTTTCATAGGAATAATTATACTAAAATTTATTCAAAGGATATATCGTGAGTGTCTGCATGGTTTGCCTGTTGATACTTCTTGTGAAATTTGTGTTCCGTTTACTCAATACCTAAACTTTTCAATGATTTTTTTTTCATACTTGAATAATGCTCTAAAGACAATCCCATATTATATGATATTCTCACAATACTATCAGCATTTTCTCCATTAGAATCTACTTGACGATGAATGCCGCTCATTTCAATGTCTTCACGATTTGACAAGGCCCAATGTAAGACATATGTTTCAGAAATAGTATCCCGTTTATAGACAGCTTGCGGTTTACCATAATACTTGATAAGTAATCGTGCTGTGTTGATAAAAAATATTTTTTTATTCACACATGATGAATCTTTTACCTTTATTGTTAAACGAGATAATTCATCATATAGATTAAAACGTACTGATATTATATGTCTTGAGATACTATAATAGTTATTTGCAGGTATTTGCCCCCTGAAAGTATCAAATATCCATGTATCTTCTAAATTAGCTACTTTTGAACATATTCAAAACTGTCACCTATGTGAATAGTGTCTCCATTCATTAACTCGGGTGGTATCAATATTTTATTTTCTATGGCGTAAGGATCCAAATACTTCTTCTTTCCTAAATACAGTAAGGTGACAACAATCAATATTGTAAATATATTTTTTCTTACTTGAATATATATTTTTGTTGTTGTACAGCACAAAATTCCCAAAAGTTTATGTTTGATGGTTGATTCTTCCTTAGATTCGTTTCTTTGTGTCTCGATTTCCATTTCAGACCTATTAGTTAGCTTTCTTCTTCTTCTCGTTTGTGCAATATTAAACGGGTAAGAATGATATCTACCCATCATTCCATGTGTATAGAATATACACTTTCCCCAAAACTACAAATTTTTTTCTTTTCTTACACTTATTTGAGTGCTTTCATTGAAATGGCTTTCTATTGTCCTATCATCCCTCGTGGATTCCATTACGTGATGAATTTGAAAAATTCCCCTCATTGAAGAAGGGTGTCCGACGCAGTCTGACGGGGTGGGTTCTCATCTAAGGGTGGCAGGTCATATCGTTTCGATTGATGGTTGAGGTTGATGAACTCTTTTCGAATCAGTCGAATGGAAGGGATAGACATTTCCCATTGAACACATAATTCTATAAACGTGTCATCCCTGCGGGATAAAATATTGTTCGGTATTGATTTCTATTATCATATAATCTCGGCGGGATTGAATCAGACAATGCGCTGCGTTTTTTTTCGCCTTCCCTGTCGGGGAATCGGGATGGGGCAAAAAAAACAGTGATACCAAAATCAGAAGCGAAAGAGCACTTCCGATTTGCCCGTATTGTCAAAGTTTTGTAGTTTTGAGAGAAGTAAAGACAGATTCAGTCAAAACGAGGGTTATAACTCATTGTAAAAGATGCCAATGAACAAAATCAATCAGAGACAAAACGAAAAAAATATTGATTACTTAAAAGCTCAAGTTTAGCGTATAGTCAATGTAAGATTCAGTATTTTTTGGACTTAACAAGTGTTTGAAAGGCAATCATCCTACAACTTGTTGGTTTGACAAATAGTCACTATATTAATTTTTTAGGTGCTTTCGGAGTTATCTGGACAATAATATATATAGTGGTAGAAAATTCTCGAAAAAATAAATCTCAGCGGGTGGCAAAGATTCAAGAACAATGTGATACTGAAGTATTTGAAATCCCATGGAAAGATGTTCTTTGTAAAAGTAAGGGAACAAAGGGTACAAATGGACTTAGCTGAATTCTCTCATCAAATGATTTAAGCGATTTGTATTCAAAAGAAATTGGTTTTGACATATAAAGAGAAATAGTACTCTTATTATGCGAAACAAAAAATTCCTTTTGGGAACAATTGGCAAATAAATCAAAACATTTTCGAAATACTATTTGATACTTGTTCTGATTACTTGGTTAAGAAGAATATATAATCAGGTGTTTCGGTCTGAAATGGGAATAATCAAGTAATTCAATATTGTTTTGCTTTCACAGGTTTATCGTATCGTTTTATTAACTTTCGAAATTTTAAATATGTCAATCATACTCATTATTGCTGCTTGTGTTTTGCTGTTAGTGTCGTACCTATTCGACATTAGTTCCAAACACACTAAAATACCTTCCATCATTCTTTTGTTATTAATGGGTTGGTTAACTAAACAGGCTGTTAATACTTACGATATTGCTGTGCCTGATTTATTTCCTCTGTTACCTATTTTTGGTACTATAGGTTTAATACTTATTGTCTTGGAAGGTGGTTTAGACCTAGAAGTGAACTTAACAAAAGTATCTGTTCTCAAACAAGCCTCATTAGCCGCTTTTATTCCAATGCTGGTTATGGGCGTAAGTCTTTCATCAATATTTTATTATACTTTCCATCTTCCAATATACGATGCCATTTTAAATACAATACCTTTCTGTATTATTAGCAGTGCTATTGCCATACCAAGCAGTTCTAATTTACATCCTATTAATAAAGAGTTTGTTACCTATGAAAGTAGTTTGTCGGATATTTTTGGAGTTGTCATCTTCAACTTCGTATTATCTAATCAATATTTCACTAGCACTTCTATTGTGAAGTTTACAATTGAGTTAGCTACGATGATAGCCATTTCATTTATGGCATCAGCATTGTTATCTATTTTACTAAAAAAACTTAAACATCACGTCAAGTTTATACCAATCATCATATTAATAGTACTTGTTTATGGTTTATCAAAATTGATGCATCTTCCTGCTTTACTTTTTATTTTAATTCTAGGATTGTTTCTCAACAATCTTGATGAACTAAAAAGATATTCATTTATAAAATGGTTAGAACCAGATGTTTTGAATGCTGAAATACATAAGTTTAAAGAGTTGGTTATTGAAATGACATTTTTAGTGCGGACTGTTTTTTTTATATTATTCGGTTTCTTAATCAACACAACTGATGTTTTAAATCTTGATGTATTACCTATTTCATGTGTGGTTATTAGTGTTTTCATATTGGTTCGTATTGCTCAACTTAGACTAATGAAACTACCATTAATGCCTCTGCTTTTTGTTGCACCAAGGGGCTTAATAACCATTTTACTGTTTATTTCAATACCGCTTGAATTTCAACTAAAGCAAGTTGGACAATCACTAATGATTCAAGTAATACTATTAACTGTGTTGATAATGATGTTTGGTCTTTTGTTTAACAACAAATCAGAAACACAAAATGAAAAATAAGGTTATAGTACTCGTTATACTAATTGGTCTATTTTCTGCAAATAGTTTTGCTCATAATAATCTCGATTCTTCAAAAATTAACGATTCATTGAATAACGCCTTATTGAATGACTTCAATAAAAAACTTGCTGATGCAGATCAACAAAGAAAAGCAGACTCATTAAAACGATCTGAGCTTGAAATACTCTTGAGTAAACTAAGCATCACAGATAATCTAAAAAAAGAAGAACTTCAAAAAAAGATAGATCAACTCAACAAATCAGAAATTCAAAGAATTGCGAACAAAAAAGCTAAAATAGACTCTCTAAGAAAAAATGCAATATCGTATCCCGTTAATGGTTTCTTTAGTGATACATTGTTTTTGATATACACAAAACTTGGAAGTTTTAGTGCCCACGAGAGGGCATTAGCTATCACTGAAAGAATAAATAAGTTGAAAGATGATTATTCTTTTACGAAGAGAAGTTTAAAGCTGGTTGAATCAGAGTCCACTTTTGATATAGTAAATGGAGAAACTATAATAGTAAGTATTTCTGAAAACGACGCTATTTGGAACAACACTACAAAAAAGGAATTAGCAGAAAAATATAGCCAAGATATTACTGATGCGGTTTTAAAATATAAGGAAGAAACAAGTTTAATTACATTATTGAAAGAAATAGGACTTGCCGTCCTGGTTATCACAATTCTCATTGTATTACTGTATTTTATTGGTAAACTATTTAATTCTACTGAACAAAAAATCAAGCAGCAAGAGGGTAGAAAAATAAACGGATTAAAAATTAAAAACTACATGCTGCTTGATACGTCAAAGCAAGTGCGTTTCTTTACTTCCGTCAATACTATCGTAAAATGGTTGTTATTTTTACTGCTCATCTACATAGCTCTTCCTATTATTTTTGGCTTTTTCCCTTGGACAAAAACGTTTGCACAAACGCTATTTGGCTATGTGATTAATCCACTCAAACAAATGGGGAGTAGTTTATGGCATTACCTTCCAAACTTAATTACCATTATTATCATTTTCTTAGTTTTTAGATATGTAATTAAAGGTATTCATTTTCTTAAAAATGAAATTGAGCAAGGTAAATTACAATTAACAGGCTTTTACCCCGACTGGGCAAACCCAACTTTTCAAATCTTAAAAGTTGTACTTTATGCTTTTATGTTTGTATTGATTTTTCCTTATTTACCCGGAAGTGATTCACCTATTTTCCAAGGGGTATCTGTGTTTCTTGGCTTCTTATTTACTTTTGGTTCCGCCGGTTCACTATCAAACATTGTGGCAGGTATAGTACTTACGTATATGCGGCTGTTTAAAATTGGTGATCGTGTAAAAATTGGTGATGTGGTAGGTGATATAATTGAAAAATCATTATTGGTTACAAGAGTTAGGACTATTAAAAATGAAATTATCTCTATTCCAAATTCTACAGTAATGAGTAGCCACACAACCAATTTTAGCAATGAAGCAGAAATGGGAAATGGTTTGATTATGCATACTACTGTTACGATTGGTTATGACGTTCCTTGGAAGGAAATGCATCAAGCATTGCTGAATGCGGCAGATAGAACAGAACTTTTTTTGAAAGATCCTAAACCATTTGTTTTACAAACTAGTTTAGATGATTTTTATGTGTCATACCAAATAAATGCTTATACCAAAGATGCCAATGAACAAGCTAGTATTTATTCTCAATTGCACCAAAACATTCAAGATTGTTGCAATGAAGTCGGCATTGAAATTCTATCGCCACATTATCGTGCTGCAAGGGATGGGAATATGACAACAATCCCTTCCGGCTATTTAGAAAAAGACTATAAAGCACCTAATTTTAATATTAACATTAACAAACAATGAGCTTATACAAATAGACTATTGTGAATCATTTTTTCTAAGTAATTTAATTGTAAAAGTTTATCTCAACATGTCAAAAATGCAAGTACCTTTTGACTATAAACAATTGTAAAAAGGTGTATCGAACTATTGAGTTTACAACTTCATGGTTTTACGTAACAAAACACGGTTCGAGACACGATTAGTAATTATTGTGACGTATTTTGCGATTTCTCGACAAACTGTATAGGTTTTTATTTCGTAACGATACAAGGTATTGACAAGTGATTGCATGTTGTTTAGACAAGTTCATAGATTAGAAGATTACCAAACATAACCTATGGTTTCTTCAATTGTCAATGATAATTGGGTGGAATATACATTGCGGTATGTTGTAAGTTACAAAAAAAAGAAGGGCGACAAAAACAGCACTCTTTACTAAAATCTTAAAACAGATTGAAGCAACTAATGGTGAAATAAAATTTGCGTCAACAACTTTCCGTTTAGTTGAAGCACCTGAATTAAATATAAATTTAAGGAAATAATTATGGATATCTTTCAACTCTCTTCTGCTTTAATAGTGTTGTGTGCAATAATGGCATACATAAATTTTCGTTTTTTGAAATTGCCCACAACTATAGGATTAATGGTAATTTCATTAATTTTTTCGCTCTGCTTATTAGTAACAGGTAAATTTTCCCCGGGCATTACGCAAATTGCAGAAAGCCACCTAAAAAATATAGACTTTAGTAGTTTATTATTGGAGGGGTTGTTAAGTTTTATGTTGTTTGCAGGTGCTATTCACATTAAATATAACGACTTAAAGTCGGAAAAGTTAAGTATTCTACTTTTCTCAACGCTCAGTGTTGTTATCAGTACAACTATAATTGGTATTTCCGCATTTTATATCCTACCTCTTTTTGGATTGAAGATGCCTTTAATGTATTGCTTTCTTTTTGGCTCGCTTATTTCACCTACAGACCCAATCTCGGTATTAAGTATATTAAAAAAAGCAGGAGTAAGCAAGTCTTTAGAAACTAAAATTGCAGGGGAATCACTTTTTAATGATGGAGTTGCGGTAGTAGTATTTTTAACTATTTTAAACCTGGCGAATAGTAGTCAGTCGTTTAGTTTTAGTAATGCAATAATGCTTTTCGGCACAGAAGCTATTGGAGGTATTTTACTCGGAGGTGCTTTGGGCTGGTTAAGTTTCAAGTTAATTGAAAGTATAGACCATTATCAAACCGAAACCCTAATAACCATTGCTACTGTGATGGGAGGATATACACTAGCACAATATTCGCATGTTTCAGGTCCATTGGCAATGGTGGTAGCAGGTTTAATAACGGGAAACCAAGGTAAAAAATTAGGAATGTCTGAAATAACTAACGATTACATAGACAAATTCTGGGAGATTATTGACGAAATTTTGAATGCCTTACTATTCGTATTAATTGGACTTGAGTTATTATTGATTTCTTTTGAAATGAAGGTATTACTTGTTGGTATATTATTCATTATTCTAACGCTAATGGCACGCTTCATTTCAATATATCTGCCCAGTTTGCTTATTAGGTTAAAAGAACCTATAACTCAAAATACGATTAAAATATTGACTTGGGGTGGGTTAAGAGGTGGCATTTCTATTGCATTAGCTCTTTCGATTCCCTCAGCTTTTGGTAAAGAACTTTGGCTGACATTAACTTATATAATTGTAAGTTTCTCAATATTAATACAAGGCTTAACTATTTCAAAAATTGCCAACCGAACCTAAATTTCAATTCGCACAAGCCACCGTATAGACCAAAAATGATAAAAGAGCTTGCTTTGCCAATACAGAAAAAAATTGTTTTTATAAAATCCAAATGCTTTAAATAAATAAAATCACAACAATACAGAGCTCGGCAAACACATCAGACAATGACACGGAAGCTCAATACTCACAGGGCTTACAATGACACGGTGGACTGAAAACCTGTGCATAAATCAGGTAACTGTTGCACAACTTATCAGTGATTGTTTAGCAAAATGACCGAGGGATAAAGCGTAGGGTGGATATTACACCGAAGAATCTCTAACGTATTGTGTTTACCCCGGCATAGAGAACTTATCATTGCTCATATTTGGATGGATAGACAAAGTTTTGTAGTTTTGGGGAAATGGACGACGTTTTGTGGCAATATGGGAGATGGCAGTAATTTTACAAAGGTACCGAACAATGAAATGTTTTTCAATTTTAATATTAACAACACTGCTTTTTTGCAATTCAAACCAAGAAATGAAAAAGCACATTGACAGGCCTGACACGACAGAAATTGCAAACAGCAAAGCACCTTCAGACGACATTCAAAACGGGGACACTTTAAAAACAGAAATTATTGAAACTTTTGTTGACAGTTTAAAGATTGGCGAAAAAGGAAAATGTAAAGTCGAACTAATTAAACATAGAGTGTATGACGATAAATTTGTAATAATAAAGTTTTATATTAAAGCAAGACACACAACACAAGACCCAGAAACTTGGATGAATACAAACATTTATAGTTATGAAACCAACGCAATGACGGGATTTGAACCTAATATTTCCGACTTTAATAATGATAATTATAATGACATTACTTTTATTTCGGGAACGGCTGCAAGAGGTGCAAACGAAGTAAGAAGACTTTTTATTTATGACAACCAAATGCAGGAGTTAATCTCAATAGTTAATTCACAAGACTATCCCAATATGCTATACAATAAAGAACTTGACTGTATTGACGCCTTTATGGTTCACGGAGCCTCGACAACAGTATTTGCAAAAATATCTGGTGACAGATTAACAACATTTGCAACTGTTCAGAACAGCGAATATTTTCACACAATAAACTTAGTAGATGAAAATGGAAACGAAAGAGAACTTTACAAAGTAAAAAGTAAAGGAGTGTATGTAAGACATAAAAACTTCAAGCCCTTAATCGAATATGAAGACGAAAATTAAAACTACTGCCAACACGTAGGGGATAGGCGGGGTGACGTGCAAGCTTGGAGCTTTGTGCTTCTATTCAAGTTCAGTGCTTGGTTGACAGTTTAGTACTCCGAATTGAAAATCAGCGAAGCTCAACCCGCAGGAATGTAAAGCTCTAAAACGATAATGGCAATGGAAAACCGTCCCTTTATAAACCCAACAAACTTAAATACCCAAATTAAAGAGCATTATACTAAATCTTTTCGACCAATAACCTTTCACAAACCGTATGGCTTAACATCTCGGACAAATGCTTATCATAGTTGACTACCATTGAATTATCAAAAGATTCAACAGACTTTATCTTCATTTCCAATCCTAAGTGTATTTCCCTACTGTTTAAAAATCTCAGGAACTCATCGGAGGTATTGACAACCGCAGCTATTTTTACAATATCACCTTGCCTACATTCACTTAACTTGCTATATGTTGCCCAAATCATTCTTCCTTTCTTGTCAGGAATGGGTGAACCGTGCGGATCAAACTTAGGATAGCCAAGTAGTTCGTCCATTTTGGCAAAAAATTCGGGCGACTGAATATGCTCCATCTGTTCGGCTATTTCATGAACCTGTTCCCAACCAAAGCCCATTTTTTCTACCAGATACATTTCCGTAAGGCGATGCTTGCGGATAATCAGGGCAGCTTCTATTCTGCCTTTCTCTGTCAGTTTAAGTGGTTTATAGCGTTCATAATGTACCAACGTTTTAGCCGCCAGTTTTTTCATCATACTGGTCACCGTAGGCATTTTAATATCCAAACGCTTGGAAAGGTCATTAACATTCACTTCTCCTTTGTCATTCGACATGGAAAACAATGCTTTCAGATAATTCTCTTCTGCTAATGAGTACATAAATGTTAGCAATAAAGTACATTCTTCACAAATTTAGTGAAATATTTCCAAAATAATTTTGTTAGTTTAGTCTAACTTTGTAATTTTGCGCCCATAACAATGTCAAAAATAAGTTTTATGAGTTCAAATAACAACTTCATTAGTCTGGTTTTGCCAATACTAATCGCACTTTTTAGTTTCACGACAGAAGCACATACAGCAACATTAAGAGGCAGAGTAACAGCCGATAGCAACCAAGCCGTCAAATTTGCAAAGGTATTCCTTCAAGGAACAAAAATCGGTTCAAAAACCGACACATCGGGAAAGTTTACAATAAAAAATATTCCTGCGGGCACATACAAAGTAAATGTTGCCGCTATTGGCTATGACAAAGGCGAAAAAACAATTTCACTCAAAGAAAATGAAACAGTAGAATTGAACTTTGAATTAACTGCAAACAGTTTTGAACTTGATGAGGTGGTAGTGTCTGGCACAAGAACCGCAATGCGTCAGACTGAATCTCCGGTAATAGTGAATGTAATCAATAGTGAAACTCTTAGTAATATTCAAGCCTGCAACCTTTCAGAAGGATTAAGGTTTCAACCGGGATTAAGGGTTGAAACGAATTGTCAAACCTGCAATTATACCCAATTGAGAATGAACGGTTTGGCAGGAGGATATTCACAAATTCTCATCAACGGTCGCCCAATATTTAGTCCGCTTACAGGTTTATACGGACTGGAGCAATTGCCCGTTAATATGATAGATCGTATTGAAGTAGTTCGAGGCGGTGGTTCTACACTTTATGGCTCAAGTGCCATTGCCGGAACAGTTAATGTAATGACAAAAATTCCCCAAACTAACAGCTATTCTCTGGACTATGGATATAACAATATTAATGGAAATACAAATGATAATATCATCAGCGGAAATGCTACTTTAGTTTCGGAGAATAATACATCGGGCATTTCTTTTTTTCTAACCAATCGCGAACGCGGATTTTACGATGCTAATGCTGATAATTTTTCTGAAATTCCGCTCATTGAAAATATTTCCATAGGAGCTAATATGTTTTTTCTTCCAAAGGAAAATCAAAAACTTGAAATTAGCATCAGCAATATCAATGAATATCGCTTTGGGGGTGAAATGATTAAAGATAAACCTGCTTATTTGGCTCAACAATCAGAGGAAAGAACACACAATGTTTGGATGGCTAATGCAGATTATCAAATTAATTTCAACAATGAAAATACTTCGTTAATCACTTATTTGGCTTTGCAAAATACTGACAGAAAACATTACACAGGTATTCAACCGGACGATTCTGTTGAATACAAGGAATTTGTCGCAAATCCACCTTATGGAACATCTACTGTATCAACTTTAAATATTGGAATGCAGATAAATCATAGAGTCAATGATTTTTTGAGTGGAAACAATGTATTCACATTAGGAACAGAATATTTGTTCGATGATGTACTGGATATAATTCCAACGTATCAATATTTGATAGACCAAACCACCAAAGATTTTGGTGTGTTTCTGCAAAGCGATTGGGAAATTATTCCTCAACTCACCTTGCTTTCGGGCGTGAGAATGGACAAACATAACTTGGTAGATAATCTTATTTTTAGTCCAAGAGCTTCCTTGTTGTATAAACTGGAAAATCACACTCAATTCCGTTTTAGCTACGGCACCGGATTTAGAGCTCCACAAGCATTCGATACCGATTTGCATATTGCATTTGCAGCAGGTGGTGTTTCAAGGGTTTCTTTGTCACCTGACCTAATACCTGAACGATCGCAAAGTTTTAGTGGGTCCATAAACTATGATAAATTGATGGAAAATTGGATTGCCGGTTTTACCATAGAAGCATTTCATAATCGATTAAATAATGCTTTTTTCCTACAGCCCGTAGGGCAAGACCAATTCGGCGAGCTATTTGAAAAACAAAATGGAGATGGAGCAACCGTTCAAGGAATTACTGTAGAGCTGAGAGCCAATTACAATCAAAATATACAGTTGGAAAGTGGATTTACTCTGCAATCGAGCAAATTTGACAATCCGGTACAATACATAGATGGTTTGGAAGGTATTAGAGAATTTGTCCGAACCCCTAATGATTATGGTTATGCTATTTTGACCTTGACACCAAACGACGAATGGAGCGCTACGATTAATTACCTCTACACAGGAACAATGAAAGTTCCGCACTTTGCAGGAGCACCAAACCAAACGATTGATGAAATATTTACTTCTGATGCGTTTTCAGAATTAGGTACTAAAGTTGGTTATACAATACCAATAGAAAATTTAGCCAATGGAATTGAAATTTATGGTGGAGTAAGAAATATTTTCAATGCTTTCCAACGTAGTTTTGATATTGGGAAAAATAGAGACAGTAATTTTATGTACGGTCCTGCCCAACCAAGAACATTCTTTATAGGAATCAAACTGAAGTCTTTATAAAAGTACTTATTAAAGAAGTTGCGTGGAAAGAATAATATGGATATAAATCTTAATTAATCTTAAAAACAATATTTTAAAATTTTTCCAAAGGCAAGCATATTTACTATTCTTAAAAGCTGATACACAAATTAAAAATAGTAAAAGAGTTTGCCCTTTCCTGTCTTAAAATAATCATAAAATTCCGTTCCTTCACATAATTTAAACCCGCCATCCCACAGCCGTCACGAAAAACAATAGCGAAAAACTTAATGGATAATAAGAATGGCAGCAGCCAATAGAGCTAACTCTTCCACAACTCATCAGTGAGTTTTTAGAAAAATTGGGATAAAGCGTGGGCAGATTCCACAGCAATGAAACTCTAACACATTGTGTTTACTCTGGCATAAAGAAATTTCTCTTATTCATTTTTGGATGGATAGACAAAGTTTTGTAGTTTTGGGGAAATGGATGGCGCAAATCCGTCTCCCGATATTGACAACCCTAACAGAACAGAGTAACAACAGAAAAATATGACAGAGATACATCATTTAAACTGCGTTAAAATCGTTTCGCCAATAAACGACAATGTTTGCGGACATTGCTTGTTAGTTAAAGAAAATGATAAATATATTCTGATAGATACAGGTATTGGACTTTTAGATACTCTAAATCCAACTGAAAGAATAGGACAACAACTTATTGATATTGTCGGTTATCGTTTTGACGAAAACCAAACTATGGTGCGACAAATTGAGAATTTAGGACTTGACCCTAAAAACGTGACGGACTGTATCATTTCACATTTAGACAATGACCATATTGGCGGACTGGCTGACTTTCCCAAAGCGACAGTCCACGTTAGTGTTGAAGAGCTTGATAATTTTAATTCGGACAATCAAAGATATTTGAAACTTCCCTTGGCGCATAATCCAACCATTAAAACATATGGAAAAACTGACTTTGATTGGTTTGGACTTGAAGCACGGAAAATTAGTGCCGGCATTGAAACAGAGATTTATCTTGTTCCACTTTTTGGACACACATTGGGGCATTGTGGTGTTGCTCTAAAAATTAACGACAAATGGTTGTTCTATGTTGCGGATGCATACTATATGCGAGTAGAACTTACGGACGATACGCACCCTGTAAATGAAATGGCTAAAATAAGAGCAGATGACAATAATTTAAGAGTATTGACACTTGACAAAATTCGTAAACTTGTGAATGACCACCCGGAAATTGAAATTTTTGGTTACCACGACATAGAAGAATTTAGACTTTATACAGACTAAAAGTGCATGCCTCTAACACACGTCACTCTTCCACAAATCATCAGTGATTTTTTAGAAAAACTCGGCGGCACATCGGGAGGCGGATTCCACAGCAATGAATCTCTAAATCACTGTTTTTACTCCGGTATAGAGAAATTTCCTTTACTCATATTTGGATTGATAAGCAAAGTTTTGTAGTTTTGAGGAAACGAGTGACGTTTTGCGTCAATATGGGAGTTATAGGCAAGCATAGACCGACACATATGGTGACATCAAAAGACATACAGAAAGAGTTTATAAAAACTTACTTGAAGCCGACCTTAAAGGAACATGGCTATAAGACAAGTGGACAGACTTGGTGGAAAAATATGGGAGACTTCTTCATTGTAATTAATCTTCAAAATTCATCATGGAATAGCAAGGAAGAATTAAGCTTTTGTCTGAATATTGGAGTTGCATTAACGGAAAGACTTGCTGACAAGGAAAAACAAAAGGCAACTTACTTTGACTCTGCAATGCCACTTCGAGAAGACTCATATTTGTCAGAAGAGCGACAACAATTAAAGAAAAGTAAAGGCGGTTGGCTTGGCTATAAAATAACAGACAAGACCAGCGTGAATGATTTCATTGCGGACTTCAAAATTGATTTGGAAGACAACATACTTAAGCAACTTGACAAGTTTAAAACACTTAAAGACTGTGTTTCATTTTATGAAAAATTTGAAATATGGGGCGACAACTTAAAAAGACAAATAGAGGAATGTGGACTGAAAGTGGAGTGACAGAAATGCCAGCCTATAACAGGCGTTTGGCAAAAAAGCGGTTCAGTGCTTATTTGAAGTTTTGTGCTTCGTATCAAGTTCAGTGCTGCCAGACAGTTTGGTGCTTCGAAATCCGCTTCTTCGCCAAGCGCCAAACCGTTAGTGCACATTTGACGAAATGACTGAAAAGAGAGACCATATATCGACAATTAGTGCAATCAGGAATTGCGTCGGCAAGACCGTTTCGGACGTTGCGAGAGTACAATATTATTTCAATGACCAAGAGGACAATGACGGCTTCGGAGATTTAGAAATAACATTTGACGACAAATCCCACTTGACACTGACCGGAATCGGAGACGCAGAATCAATAAAAGCTGACAATAAAAAAGCAGAAATATACAAGACTTACAATGTGACTGAGAATGACGTTGCATCTTGGAAACGGCTTGACTTAAAAGACGACAAAAACTGGAAAAACATAATCGGACAGACATTGCAGACCGCTGAAGTGGAATGGAACATATACCAAGATATTGACGACAGGATAGTGGCTTGCGTATTGCATTTCGACACTGACTTTGTGACTTTTTTCGAAACAAACTCGGACACAAATAAATTTTACGTCAACAAGCCACTCCCTTTAGTGAACAGACAAACAAAAATTGAAAATATAAAATAACAAAACCTGCGCTAACACGGGTTTTGCGTCAGGCGGTTTGACGTATAAACTTGGATCTTTGTGCATCTAATGAAGTCTAGTGCCGAAATCCGCACATCGGCACGCAGATTCCACAGCAATGAATCTCTAAATCACTGTTTTTACTCCGGTATAGAGAAATTCCCTTTACTCATGTTTGGATTGATAAGCAAAGTTTTGTAGTTTTGAGGAAATTAACGACGTTTTGCGTCAATATGGGAGGCATAAGTCTATAGATTTGCAAAAGTACTTCATTGACAAACTGCGTTTGCATTCAGTAACTGCGCAAATCCGGCTGCCGTTAGCGGTCATCAAACAAATGACACAACTATGAAAACACTTTTCCTCCTATTGACAGTCTTAGTTTTGCACCTCGACATACAAGGGCAGACAAAATTTCAAAATGACAAATACGGTTTTAGCGGACAAGTCCCCGCAGACTGGCGGATTTACGCTGAAATAAAGGATAACCCATCAAGCAAAAGTGCTGTTATTGATTGGGCATTGCCAAGAGTTTATAGCGAACTTGAAAGGACATATATAGAAAATGCTGTTTCAATAACGGCTTACAAAAGACCGGACATCAAAACTATTGATGACTTAATAAAATTAGAATTTAAAAGAATCAGTCACATACTTGTATCAAAAGAACTCATTGACAGCTCAACATATACTTCTTACATTCTAATCACATCACGAATCGGACTTAAATATAAAACCAAGGTAACATTTATATTTAAGAATAATATCGGATTTGTATTGGCTTTCACAGCAACTCCCGGGACATATGATATTAATCTCTCAAAATTTGACAGCTTTGTAAAAGACATTCAATTCACCGAACCGAAAGAACAATTAACGGAAGCAATAAGCAAAACAGCTATCCGCTTTGATGGGCTTTATGTAGTTAAAACTGGAGAAATTAACAACCCAAACAATAAAATGGAAATCTACACTTACATAAGATTTTATGACGATGGGACGGTTTACACTCAATCTGTTAATTCATACGACCCGGAAAAAATATCAAAATGGTTTGGTAAAAATGGAAAATTTGAGAGAAAAGGAGAATATAAAACAGATGGAGCTGACATATCTTTTATGGTGACCAATGATGAATCTGAAGACAAACAGATTGAGGGAGTAAAATCAGACAAATACAACGGGAAAATTACAGACGAAAATAAATTATTTTTAGAAAAAAAATACGACACTGGAGAATTTAAGGACTTTTGGTTTGAATTTGTAAAATTGGATTGACAAAACAACAATCGTTAACACCTATAACTCTTCCCCAACTCATAGATAATTTTTTAGAAAAATGCGTTCTACGTAGCGCCGTTCCTACAATGAAGAATATTCTATATTCTTACGGCTCATAGGGTTTATTGAAGCAATTGTTACCATCAACTTACTCTGAATTTTGCTCTTTTTTTGACCTTTATCACCTGATGTATTCCTTTCTCTTTTATTTGGATTTGACGCATTTTTGAGCGTAAATTTCAACAGTTTATTTAGATTATCACACATCGCACTCGGCAAGACTTATTTATTTGCACTTGATTGCCTGCCGTGTGTAAGCAAAAGCCCCATCTATTGAGAGCTGTGGCATCATAGACCAAGTGCGAATAGAATGTTTGTCGCAGAATGTGACAGAAATGATTAGCGGGCACAAGGTCATCCATAGTTACTTGTGTAAAAGCATTTTTGTTTGAAACCTTTTATGTCCTTGCATAGTACGTGCATTTGAAAAGAAGTAATGTCATTTATCGTATTGAATTACAGAGATTTAGATGATATGAAAGCCCCCTGTTTTTATCTCATATCGCTCTTGTAATTCTGTGGAAACAAGTTGTGTACTTGTCCGACTTTGGGCGAATAAGCATACGGGCTTAGCGTCAAGCGGGTGCTGTGCTTCTATGACAGTTTGATGGTAAATGTCCCATCATCTTATAGCCACGAAACATTACCGGGCAATGATAGGTTGACACTAAACATATCCGCTTACAATAATATAACAATCAATTCGGTTCTTAGCAAGAGCTTAGTTGTCATGAGACCATATCACATATAATGTGATACCAAATAAATGGTTATGAAAACAATTAATATATTAACACTATGAAAACATCAAAAAAATCTTACTTCTCTTCTGAGTTGCATCTCAGACCCCTCTTAAGTATGTCAATTCTCATTGTCACACTTATATTTACTGCCAAGCCGGTATTTTCACAAGCCCCTGAGTTATTTGAAGAAAAAGTATTGCTCAATAATATTTCTGCACCCTGGGGCTTTACGTTTATAAACAATAATGAAGTACTTTTTACGGAGAAAAGAGGGAAAATTTATAGATATACTATTTCTACAGGCGCTCTTACTGAAATAAGTGGTGTGCCCGCTATTTCACAAAATGGACAAGGTGGACTATTGGATATTGCCTTGCATCCAAATTTCAGCAGTAATAATTTTGTCTATATTACGTATGCAGTTGCCGCAACCGGCGGACAAACAACGGCATTAGGCAGAGGAAGACTTGTGGGTAACCAACTTCAAAATTTCACTGAATTATTCAGAGCATTGCCTATTGCTAACTCCGGAGCTCATTTTGGCAGCCGTATTGTTTTCGATAGAAATAATCTACTTTATATGTCAGTAGGCGACCGTGGCACACCGGATAATGCGCAAAACAGGAATAACCATTTGGGTAAAATATTGCGATTCAATGATGATGGCACTGTACCTGCGAGCAATCCATTGGTAGGAGTTCCCAACACAAGACCTGAAATATTTTGTTGGGGAAATCGAAATATCCAAGGAATGGCAATGAACCCTGCAACCGGTGAAATATACGCGCACGAACATGGACCCAGAGGCGGCGACGAACTCAATTTGATTAAACCAAACACCAATTATGGTTGGCCTGTAGTTACATTTGGTATCAACTACGATGGATCTCCAATAACACCCGATACAACTCTTCCGGGAATGGAGCTTCCACTTACGTATTGGGTTCCATCTATTGCCCCTAGTGGTATGACTTTTATCCAGAATGGACAACCAAATAATGAATCAGATATTTTAATTGGCGCATTGGCAGGCACCCATATTCATTGGCTAAAGATGAAAGATCACAAAAGAGTATCTTCAACAAGGAGCATGAACGGCTATGGGCGTTTCCGTGATATACGACAAGCACCGGATGGTAAGATTTATGCAATGACCGAATCTCCAAACCGATTTGTGCTATTGCGTACAAATCTTCCTAATGCAATCGCTTTGATTTCTCCGCGCGATATGGAATACCTTAATAAGAAAACAGTTGATTTTCAATGGGGAAAATCATCGAATCCTGCTATAAATTATGGCTTTGAATTGGCTTTGGATAAGGAATTCAAAAATATTGTTATGAAAGATGAATCTTTAAAGGATGAAAAAACTACAGTAGCTGATTTGAAAAATAATACACAATATTATTGGAGAGTGCGTGCCAAAACGACCGCAGGATGGGGTGATTATAGTTTGCCTTATTCGTTCCAAATATCAATAACAGCTCCGAAGGTCACATTAGTTTCTCCGGCAGATAAGTCAGAAATCAAAGAAAATCAGGTAACACTTTCTTGGAATAAAACTAATCCTATAGCAGAGAAATACAAAGTACAAGTCTCTTCGGATAAATTATTTTTAACTGATATAATGGAGGATTCGACTCTAAAAGATACGACAAAAACATTGGATAAATTAGAGTGGGCTATTACGATGTATTGGCGTGTCGCGTCTTTTTCCAATGGGGTTTGGGGTGATTACTCCGATATTTATGAATTTACTGCTGTACAGCCCAAAGTACCTGATGCTCCTACATTGGTGGCACCGGCAGATAATATGAAAACAGTTGAAAGTGATATTGAGTTCTCATGGTCTGCTAAATCATCTGATGCACCTGTGTTGGTTCATTTGCTAGAAATAAGCAATTCACAAAATTTCGATTCTTTTGTCTTTAGAGATTCAAATATCACGGCAGAAAAAACAGTAGTCAAAAACCTTGAAGATGGAAAGACATTTTTCTGGCGAATGAAAACGAGAAACAAAAGCGGCTGGGGAGAGTATAGCGATGTACGCAGTTTCTCAATATTTGCAGCAAGTGTCAATGAAGAGAATTCTGTAATTCATACTGAATTGTCATTGTTTCCGAATCCTTCACTTCAATATGTTTCCATAGGTTTTGCGCTAAAGCAGCCGACAGGGATAATCATCGAAATTCGAGATATCAATGGTGTTATGGTCAAAACAGAAAACCTAAGTGGTCTAAGTATTGGCGAACAAACTGTTATACTACCTGTTAAAGATTTACCTACCGGAAATTATAATGTAAGCGTTATTTCGGGCGATATTGTAATTCAATCATTATTGATTGTAATACATTAAGTTTATTATTATTAAAGTAGGTAAACTCGATTTGGGGTAGTCTGAGTGGCTTTTTTTGTTTTTACTTATGAAAAAAGAAAAGTAGCAAATTTAGTTTTTTCGCAAACTTACACCCTTCGTAATATATATACATGAAAAGTGAGTTTCTCTAATTTTTGTATATGTACTTTCGTAATCTTAGATATGTGTTGTTGTTTTTGAAAATATCAGATAAATGGAGCAAAAAAGCGGCAAATCGTCCGGTGAAAATCGAAAAGCACCATACAAAATACTTATAACAATGCTATGACAAAAAAATCAAATCCGGTAATTTACTTTGAAATCCCGGTGACTAATATTGATCGGGCAATTACCTTTTATAGCGCAGTGTTCGGCTTTGTTTTTACTAAAGAACATATTGATAATAATGAGATGGCTTTATTCCCCATGACTGATGGAAATTCAGGAATATCAGGAGCATTAGCAAAAGGTGAAATTTACAAGCCGACAAAAGACGGAGCAGTGCTTTATTTCACAACAGAAAATATTGACGAGACCTTGACATCCGCGATATTACATGGCGGTAAAATTCTATATCCCAAAACAGATAATGGCATTGGACTTGTTGCAGAGTTTGAAGACTCAGAAGGAAACAGAATAGCATTATATCAAGCAAATAAAATGACAACCGGCACATAAGAACAATAGGATATGAATGGCTACTTTACACTAAAAACATAACCCTCGGACGTCAATATTGGGAAGGACAAAGGGTGTTGAGAGAATGATGAGTTACCAAGAGTTTATAAAAATACTGTAAAAATTCAGTATCAGGAAAAGTAAAAAACATAGAAATAATGAATATTAATATAATGGCATACTAGAATGAATATTACATCGGTACATAAACAGTGGATGAACAAAAATGTTTTTTTGACAATATCAGCAATGTTTCTATTAGCGTCTTGTGGAAATTTAAGCAATGAAGTTGAAAGCGAACTTAATAAGCTGAAGAACAAGACACAGTCCTTGGATTCTCTTATAAATAAAGAAACCCAAAAAGTTTTAACGCTTGACTCGCTTATCAATAAAGAAACCGACAAGGTAAAAGAACTTGACACATTAATAAACAAATCTACTCAGCAAATTGACTCTATCTCTAAAAGGGGTACTACATTGTTGAAAAAAATCACTCATTAAACATCAAAACTTATGAAATGTCCAAATTGTAATGTGAGTTTACTCATGACAGACCGTAATGGTATTGAAATTGATTATTGTCCGGAGTGTCGCGGCGTGTGGCTTGACCGCGGAGAACTTGATAAAATTATTGAACGGTCTTCGCAGAATGTCAAACAGAGCAAGGCAGATATGTATGTTGAAAGTCAACGTTTTTCCAAAGACAAGGACGATCGCTACCACAAAGACCATGATAATCGCTATTATAAAGACGACGACAAGCGCTATAAGAATAAAAAGGGATTATTAGGCGAATTGTTTGATTTTTAAAGTATAATTGAACTTTTCAACAGATAAATATCTTATCCGAATGATAAGGATATACGGTTTCTATCGCCATTTTTTATACAAAGCCGGACTAAGTACATAAACTCATCAGTATATATGTGGTGGTGGTGTGTACTCTATTCCGGCTTTCTTACTTTCGATTGTACTTAGACATGCTACTGAAGACAGCGTATATTTGTCTGTCTAGACAAAGTTTTGTAGTTTTGAAGAAATGAATGGCGAATTGAGTTGAAATAGGATTTGTTGCCAATACTAACCAGACATAGGAATCAATGGACAATTCAAAGAAAATAGTAACCCAAATACCAATAAACAACCTTTGGAGGGACAATCAGAGTATTTTTGCTAAACGAAACCGGTATTTAACAGCAGATGACATTAAAAGAATATTAAGAAAGTATCCACTTGAATTTGTTGTGGCTTGCATAGGTGAAAAATTAAAATGGATTAGCTATGACAAATCCTTTGACTTTTGGAAGACTGAGATAAAACCACATTTGGTTGATGACATTAACAATATCAACCTTGATAGTTATCTTGACAACTATGCTTATGTTGCAAGTGAGTGGATGAGAGAAATTGAAACACAAATTATTCTTTTAGAAAAATATCATTAGACAATGGCTGACAATAAAAAAGAAAATGAGAGATTGATTAAGGCTTGGGAAAAAGCATCGCAAGACCTTACTATACAAATTGAGACACCATTTATATTGACGACCGACAATAAAAATTTAAGATATGACTTACTAATTAAAAATTTTGGAAGTAAAAAGGGAACATTAATAGTAACAACTGATAATAGGAGCGAATTTCATAGTGCTAGTGAATTTGGCTTTTATTGTTCAGCATTAAATCCGTTCTACTATAACCATTACGACAGAGAAAGATTTATTGAAACATTAACTGACTGGGGATATTTCGGGCTACCTGTAAACAAACCGGAATGGTATGAAGGACATATTTACAACAATGAATAAAAGAAGCACTGACCACTAACACCCACTTTACCTCAGACGGGCTGAGATGGAAATGGAGAAAGTAAAAGAGCACTTTTCCCCCTCCCCTATAGTTCATGTTTGGATGGATAAGCAAAGTTTTGTAGTTTTGGGGAAATGAATGACGTATTGCGTCAATATGAGAGGCGCACCTATACATTGCAAAAGTACTTCATTGACAAACTACGTTTGCATTTAGTAACTGCGCAAATCCGCCTCCCGTTCGTGGCTATTTTAAAATGACACTATTCGACAAAATATTCGATAGAAAAATATACGACCTTGAAATTAAGGTGCCTAAAATATAAACGTACCATGTCCTTTATCATATTGTCTAAACCCTTCTACCGAGATACAGTCACACTTCGGTAATAACCCTGTTTCGCTTAAAGCACGCCTCAAGATTCTCCGACTCAAATTTATATTCCGCTTGGCATTTGATATCTGTTACTTGAATACGAAACCTAACATAGTGTAAGTCAAACTTCAAAGAAAATAAAGTGAAAAACAAGAGTGATTTATATGCAGGAAAAGTTAACTCTTGAGGACTACCGGAAGTACGTTCTTCTATGACAACCACACCCCTTAATGTATTCTGCGTCAAAAAGCGATAATAAACGCAAAGAAGGTATTTCATTCAAACCCGTGACAATCTATTGTATGCATAAATATTCTTAATCCTTTGTGTTTAATAATATATATTTTAGCGATTCATCATCGCAACAAGTCAATTATGTATATTTATCATCACATCACCGTAGAATAACACTTCCTCGAAAACTGTGAAACTTTTTAATTGACATTTGTGTGATATTATTGAGTAAATCTTCATTTAAGCTCGTCAGAAGCGATATACTATAGAGGGTGCAGGATTTTTCTTCATTGATGGGTGTTCGTTGGTTATTGAGGTCTTTTGAGCCGTGTTGTCAAGTTTCATCATGTGGGACGCGCTGTTAAGCAAAGAGCGTGGTGTGAGAAATGGCAATCGTCGAGGGAGATTCGGCAAATAGTATTGATGCTGATTTTTTGATTGACTTTCAACCATATTTATATTGAGTTCAGCGTTGAGTGATTCCATCAAGTTCTTTGGCGCATATCATTCCCGAGAGGATAACTAAGGGGATGCCGCCGCCCGGATGGACAGTGCCGCCGACATAGAATAAATTGTCATATTTTTTTGATGTATTTTGCGGACGTAAAAATGCTGAAAATGGGGAATTGGATGAGCCGCCATATAAAGAGCCGCCTGTTGCATTTATGTCATTGGCAAAATTATCCGGTGTGATGATTTTTTTCTCGATAATATCTTCATCATACAGTTCTACGCCAAAATCATGAAGTTTCTTTTGTATTTTTTTCCAATATTCTTCAGAAATATATTGCCAAGTATTGTTACCGCCATCAGCGGGAGTATTTACAAGAATAAACCAATTTTCACGATCGTCAGCCGCCTGTGATGAATCGGTCAATGATGATATTGAAATATAGATGGTCATGTCATCGGCGGCAATCTTTTTTTCAAATATATCATTAAATTCTTTTTCATAATTATCGGAAAAAAATATATTGTGATGCGCTAATGTATGTGGTTTTTTACGCACGGCTGCCATAATAACAAATCCCGATGATGATAATTCGGGAATAAAGGGTTTTTCTCCTAATAAATATTTTTGTGTCCAATAAGCATCCGCATTAGAAACGATATAATCATAGGATATGGTTTCGCCATTATCTAAGGTAAGAGATTGAACAGAATGATTATGTGTTGTTATTTTTGTGACGGCAGTGGAATAATGTATGGGGATATTGTATTCTGCACATAGTTTTGTGAATGCTTGAGCAATTGCATATATACCTCCACGCGGATACCACCCTCCATAATAAAATTCAATAAATGGAATTACCATGAGAGTTGCGGGTGCTTTATAGGGATTTGAGCCATTATATGTGGCAAAACGATCGAATAATTGTATTAATCGTTTATCTGTGAATTTTTTTGTATGAAAATTATGGAGAGTTGTTAGGGTACGTAACTTGGGAAAGAGTGGTAAAAAAGGTAAATTTTTTCTTTTGAAAAATTCTTTTATTCCTTCAAATTTATTGAAAAGAAAAATATCTTTTGTTGCATGATATACTTGTCCTGCATGGTCCAGATAGCGTTGAATATGATGAGCGGAATCAGGAGAAAATTGTGCAATTTCTTTAGCGTGTTTTTCCGGGTCGGCATAGGCATCGAATTGCGAGTCATCAGACCAGAAATAACGGCATAATGGTTCAATGGGAATCAAATCTATATATTCTTCGAGTGATTTGCCTAAGGTATTGAATAAATCGCGGAGAATAAAGGGCATGGTAATGAGTGAAGGTCCGGCATCGAAGGTGCAGTCAGCGAAGCGAAATTGTCTCATTTTACCGCCTGCTGAAGGCATTTTTTCATAGACGGTTACTTTATATCCTTTATGAGAAAGCAAAAGCGCCGTAGTCATCCCACCGATACCGGCTCCGATCACTGCGACGCTTTTCTCGCATGGTGTGCGCATACTAGTATTATTCTATTCCTGCTGAAGCAAGAAGCGATTGATAATTATCGCCTGCGGCTTGTTGTAATAATTGCTGTAGTGCTTGTGCTTTTTTGCGTTCCATATTAACTGTGGAGAGCAATTTGACTTTTGCGATAAGAAGTTTCTCTTCTATCGGTTTGCTCAAGAAGTCATCAGAACCGGACTCAATTGCTTTGAGTTGATTAGCAACATCATTGAGTGCGGTAACAATGACAACCGGCAATTTGGCTGTATCGGGATTTTCGCGCAATTTTTTGACGGTTTCATAGCCGTCTAAGCGAGGCATCATGACATCCAAAACAATAGCGTCAGGTGCACGTTCAGCAACTTTTTCCAAACATTCAACGCCGTCGTATGCTTCAGCGGCTTCATAGCCATTTGCTTCAAGGTAACGGCGCAACAATTTCGTTGTTATTCTATTGTCATCAACAACTAATATGTATGGTTTTGCCATTTGTAGGTCTCCGTTTTATATAGAGTGTAAGATTAATCAACTACAAAGATACGTGATTTTAGTGAGTGAAAGTGATAATGTAATGTGATTGATTGGAGAGAGCCGTCAAAGATGTAAGTGTTTCATGGAATGTTTGCCAAGACACCTTTGTCAGTAAAGCAATTGGGCTATAGGTTCGCTCTTGTGCCGTACCGTTCGGGTAGAGAAAGTTACTAAGCGTTTTTGCACGGTCAAAGGAAGTTTGTTCCTGCCTTTTTTTTGATGCTGTGATTTTTTTCTTGAGAGTATCTAAGGTGTCGTAGATAGTTTTTTGTGCTGCTGCAGCAGCTGCGTTGAGCGATTGGTCGGTGTTACCGGCATAATGTGTAATTGGGGCAAGAACTTGTTCTAAATCTTGTTGTGCTTGCTGATAGAGAAGCTCTAAGTCTTTGTCGCTCATGTCATGGGCTATGTCTTGTTCTATTTCATGATATTTTCTCATAAAAAACAGGGGTGACTTTTGAACTTTATCTAATAGACGCTGGTGTTGTGAGAGTAACAATGTTGCTGAGTGTCGAGCATGAATCACCGGCATTTCAATATCGAACAATGAATAACATTCTTTGATTTGAGCGAGATATCCACATTCTCCCGGACCTGCAATATACATACATGTCGGCAGAAGATCATCTTGACATAAAGGACGTAAAAGGACATTCGGGGAAAAATGTTCTGGAGATTCTTTAGCTTCTTGAATTATTTCATCTTGTGTCCAGATTTTTTCACCGGCATGGAAGCGAGAGGATTCATAATTAATTTTTTTGCGAGTAGTGCCATCATGATAAAATAGATTGACAGCCGAAGGTTCAACTTGCGGCGTATAGCCATTATTGCGCAGTTCATTATTTACTTTTTGCACGGTTTCGAGTATGCGCATTGGATGAGCAAGTTCTTGTTTTACTATAGAAGCAAAAGCCCCGGATTTACGAATATCGGATGCTCTGACAAACAGAAGTCCTTTTTCGCCGCACCAATGCTGCAATAAACGCATAAAAGCCACAGACCATTCTGTGCCGACTGTGTAGATAGTATGGAGAAGCGGCATAAGGTCGCGAGTATATTCATTTTCAGGTAAATGCTGCTCAAGTGCTGTGAGCACAGCGGATATGTCATCTGTTATAGACAGTTCAGACACTGGTGTTTGTACGGAAAGGGTAGTATCGGCAGGGCATATAATCTGCTGTGGCATACCCTGTTTATCAAGAATATATGCTTCGGCAGCTTCGTTGCGGTCATGGTCATTATCTTCAATCCAAAACAGAGGAATAACATTAAACGATTGATACTGCGCTTGAAGCTTTTCTGCTTGAGCAATTGCGGAGTATGCTTTGTAAAGTGTGTAAAGCGGTCCGCCTAAAAAACCTACTTGTTGTCCGGTGACAACTGCCATAGTATTCTGTAAGCCCGCCAAGTGAAGATTGTGTTGTTGCTTTTCCGTTAAATCTAGGTGAGAGAGGGATGCCTGAAGTACTTGTGTTAATTTCTCTCGGTCACAACGAAGTGCTTTGTTGCGCATATAGTTTTCAAAAGTATCGTCAAGAGTAGGAAAACGTGAAGAAATATATGGCGCAGATTGGAGTAAATCGCTGAAGAGATTTGAAAAACCCTTCATAGAGTGAAATGGTTGAGTTATCATAAATGAAATGTAGGATAATCGCAAAATAATGTGTGGCGATGAGACGCTGCGAACTATCTGAAATTGCTATGTTAACATTCTGTCGTATATGAAAATGAGCGAGTATTGTTCGTGAAAAATAAAGTAAGTTGCCCGCTCTTGATATAGTGAATATTCTTTCATCAATTCTTAACTTCATAATTTTGCCGTACAATTCTTGAGTTTTCATGATACAAAATAGAGGAACAACAGTACCAATTGTGATTTTTGCCAGTGGAGCCGGTACTCTTGCGGAATCAATCATTATATTTTCGCAGACTATGGGCAGCAGTTTTCATGTAGAAGCGATTATATCGAATAATTCGGGTGCAAGGATATCCGCAGTGGCATTGCAGTATGGTATTCCGTTTTATCATATAAGCGGTGTGACCCATCCACAGCATGACCACTATATAGATGCTTTACAGGAGGTGCTTGAAAAACATCATGCTCGTCTCATTATCTTAGCGGGTTATATGAAGCTGGTACCTCACGAGATTGTCGCAAATCAAAATTGGCTAATATTGAACACACATCCGGCACTTTTACCTAAATATGGGGGTAAGGGAATGTATGGAATCCATGTTCATAAAAAAGTTATTGAAAAAATGGAACAAATTTCCGGTTTGACGGTACATAGGGTATCGGAAGAGTATGACGAAGGAGAAATCATTCATCAAGAGTATGTACCGGTCGCTTATAATGACACTCCTGAAACATTGGAAGAGCGTATAAAGCGCGTCGAAAGAACTGTCTATCCGCAGGTCATTGACGAGCAGGCAAAGAAAATTCTTACATAAAAAAACAATATTTTTTTGCTTATGTGAGAAAAATTTGAGAACTTCGCTATTGGTGTTTTATGCAAAAGTGTTTTTCTTAGGCAAGAAGCATTGAGAACTGTGTGTTCAAACCACCACACGGATGATACGAAATAAAGGTTAAAAATTTATATAACTATCTTATAAATAAACAGTTTACACACAACTAATCATGAGGAATTTATCATGAAAGCCAAGTTACTACTTTTCGCAGTATTCTGCGGATTAACGGTGACAGCATTTGCTCAAGACGGCAAAGATGGCAGCGACGAGATACTTCGTAAGAGTAATCTCGCTAATGGATCGTTTCCACGTCCGTGGACAGCGTTTCCAACAATCAGTGCTGCCAATAATAATCGTCCTGACAAATCTTCACCGGCAGCCTCTACGGGTTATTATATCGTAGATAGTGATGATGATGCGGGCGATTACTGGCGTCCGAATCTCGACAAAGCATACACCAATTTGGAAACTGACCTTCAAAAGCCCACCGAGCGCATTAAATGGCGTCGAATCATTTCAGGTCCGCGTCAAGCACGCTCCGAGGAATTACTTGCAGATGGCAAGCCGTGGTTTATTAACAAAGATGCATTATCTGACTCAACGGATAATGCTATTGCAGGTCCGATTAAGATAGGTTTTCCTTTCTTCTTCAATGGCGTGAAGTATGACAGTTTTTATGTTTCCACGAATGGTTTGGTTGCATTGAGCAATGCACGTTATGTGTATGATGCACTTGGCAATCGTATTATCCCTCCGGGTTCACAGGATGCCTATAACTTCTATCGTGAAGACAATATGCCGGGCACAACCTATGGTAGCCCACGCCCCAAAATTGGCGATGGCAGTACATCCTCCATTGACCCGACACCTGATAATTATGGTCATCAGTTTATTGCTAATGGTAATGTAAACACTCCATTAGGCGGTATTCGTAACCCTACAAATACTCAATTAAATGCTCTTCCGGCACAGCTTCAATGGTCACCGATTATTGCTCCATTGTGGAATGATATGCAAGCATCGCAGGATTTGAATCGTTTGGATAATGAGCGTGGTCAAGTGTGGTACAAACGTGCGGATAATCCCGACGGTACACGCCGTTTGATTATTTATTTCAAAAGCTTCAACTTACGCAATGCTCAAGCATATCGTTTCGGTAGTGTGAACTTCCCTGTGGATGATAATCGTATTCGTTTGAGTTTCCAAGTAACCTTAGATGAATCAGACAGTTCCGTTTATATTTATTATGAAGATTTAGCAGGTATCGTGCCGCAGGGCAATTATATCGTTACAGCTGCTGAATTTGCTCGCATGAACTCGTCAATTGGTGTGAGCGGTATGGCACGTCATTATGCATTCCGCAATCCGAACTGTTTAACCAATACAAGTCCTACAGAGTATGCAACTGCTTATCCACAATCAACACAATTCCTTGCTGATGCTGCTTGGAATGGTGCGAATGTGAATGCACGTGATCAGAATGGTGGTTCGGGCGGTCCTTCCCCTTCAAGCGGTCTTGCTATTCGTTTCAAACAATGGCGTAATGTGTTGCGCGTGGTACCGACATCAGTATCGTATCGCGGTAGAGCTTTAGATCCTAATGCCGTATTGACGGAGTATCCTCGTTTGATTTCGGGAGATTTCGTTGAATTATTGGCAGGTCACCCCCAATTAGGAGCTATACGCCCGCAGGCAACATTCCAGAACATGACCAATGATATCCAAGGACCGGGTAATGCTAATCCTCCGCGTCCGGCAGGTGTTAATTATACACGACAAGACTTAAATTTCCGTACACGTTTCCGTATTCGTAATCAAGCAACGGATCAAACAGCATATTCAGAGTCAGTACCTATCAGCAGAAGTTGCTTACGCGGCAATTGCGCGGGTACATCTGCTATTGTACAAGATGGTACCTTGAATGCAGCGGGAACAGTGTTCACTCCTTATGCAGGTACACAATTATTCCCGGGCACAGGTCCATGTCCACTGAATGGTATTCCACCTTATGGCTTGGTACAAGTACTTTTCCCTGCCTTCCAGCCGAATGAATTGATTGACTTCAATATCGGTCGCTTGAGAGCATTCGTTATTGCAGAACCACTTGATACCTTATTCCGTCCCTTAGGTGAACAATGGCCCTTTGATGATACAGTGAAAGTTGACCTTTTCGTTATGCGTCGTTTGTCTTTCTTGACAACA
>Ga0209570_1000269_pt1 | contig 86853 bp, 80 predicted proteins | sample EBPBio172007_DNA_FD_185861 | JGI IMG/M metagenome (GOLD analysis project Ga0209570, IMG submission 185861) | Wastewater treatment Type I Accumulibacter community from EBPR Bioreactor in Madison, WI, USA - Reactor 1_9/17/2007_ DNA (SPAdes)... | ecosystem: Engineered > Bioreactor > EBPR >... | reverse complement strand
GTTTTGAATGGACTTCAGAATAACCATTTTATCGTCACCGTTGTCGGTTTGCAGTGTCTTTTTACGCTTACCTGTAACGGTTTGGCGCTTGGCGCAGTGGCGGATTTCGGAGCACAAAACTGTCAATTAACCACAAAAGTTGATGCGAGGTAGAATGTTCAATTAACCACGTCACCCGCTATTGAGCCAAACGCCTGTTATCGGTTCGGCATTCTTTTCGGTCGTCTGATTTCATTCGCTTCTCAGTTTAGCGTAAATGTCCAAACTTATAAATTTTCCGTTTTTAATTTCACAGTCTCGCATTGTTCCTTCGTGCTTGAAGTCAAGTTTTTTCATTGCGTTTTTACAGTTCAAATTGTCTGTTTCAACAAGCCCTTCAATTCTATGTAGTCCTAAGTTGTCAAAACCGTAATTGCAAATTACTGGCATTACTTCTGTCATTACACCTTGTCCCCAAAACTCTTTCAAAAGCCAAAAACCGATTTCTGCTTTTTTGTGTTCTTTGCTTAAACTGTTTAGCCCGCCTGCACCGTAAAATGTTTTGTTGTCTAATGAGCATACTGCCCACCAAATACCTGTCCCTTCTTTTTCTAAGTCTGAAAAAAAACGCATTTGAGCTTTGGTGTCTTCAAGCGTTTTATAACTAACTCCGTAATATTTAATAATTTCAGGGTCTGAAAGTCCTTTGCAAACATTTTCTATATCACTATCAACAAATTGCCTTAGTAAAAGTCTATCTATCCTTATAATTGGAAAGTCTGCAACTGTCATTTTTTAAATCTTTATTGTTTCATTTTATGTTGCCCCCTACGATTAGGATATGCGCTGGATGCATTTCACTACTATATAGCCGGAAAACGAAAGTTAACCGTTTAAAGGTTCATACGAAACCTCTTAAGTTTTGCATTTGCAAATACATTGTTGAGAAATAGTTGTTATTCTGTATAATGAGCAAACATTTTGTTTACTTTCCCATTTTGGTCAAAAAACATCACTTCAATTGCTTTTTTATTCATTACTGACTTATAGTATATAGCAATGGAATTAACACCATAGGTTACATCATACAACTCAAAGTGAAGGCTGGGTATTTTATCCAGTGCTCTTTTCCAATAATTTGCCACATTTTCCTTTCCTTTTAAAATGTCCGTATCACTACCGGTGGCTAATTTAATCATAGGGGTTGTAATTTCAATATCCTCAGAATAGTGCGATAGTATTTCTTCGAGGTTATGTGAATTCCAGGAATTGATCCACTCTTTAGCAAAATTTTGTGTGCTCATATTTATTCTTGTTTGATTGTCAATTTTATTTTCTGCTTTTCCAGCGTAAATAACCCCAAAATATTGCCTTTGCATTAATGCATGCCTTAAGCATTTTGCGCTCTGTTTTATGGCAACTCATACATATTTAAAAAAAATCATACAACTTGAATTAATCACTGAATCGACATTTTTCAGGGGCTGGCAAAGGTGCTGTTAATTTTTATAAAGTTTAAATTCTTCAATGTCATGATATCCAAAAATTTCAATTTCTGGATGGTCAATTGCAAGTTTACGAATTTTACCTAGTGTTGTTAATCTCAAATTATTGTCGTCTGCTCGCATTTTAGCTAACTCATTTACTGGGTGCTTCTCATTTGTAAGTTCCACTTTCATATAGTATGCGTCTGCTATATAAAACAGCCAATTGTTATCTGTTTTTAATGCAACACCGCAATGTCCAAGCGTATGCCCAAAGAGAGGAATAAGATAAATTTCAGTTTCAATGTTGGCACTAATTTTTCTTGCTTCAAAACCGAACCAATTGACATCTGATTTCTGGTACGTCTTAATGGTTGGCATATGTGCCAAAGGGAGTTCCAAATATCTTGGATTGTTTGAATGGAAATTGTTTAATTCTTCCTCACTAACGTGAACCGTCGCTGAGGGAAAATCTGCTAATCCACCAATGTGATCATTGTCTAAATGTGAGATGATACAGTCTGTTACGTTTTTAGGGTCTAGCCCTAATTCTTCTATTTGCCGCACCGCAGTTTGATTTTCGTCAAAACGATAACCTACAAGCTCAATTAATTGTTGCCCAATTCTTTCAGATGGGTTTAGGGTATCTAATAGTCCAATACCCGTGTCAATAAGAATAAGCCTTCCATTTTCATTTACTAACAAACAATGTCCGCAAACATTATCGTTAATTGGTGAAATAATTTTTACGCAGTTTAAATGATGTATTTCTTTCATAATTATTTTTGGACTGTTTTTTCTCTATTTAACAAGGTCAATTACAGCTCTTTTTCAAAACAAATGCTACTTTCAATATTTTCATATTGTCCATAATTCTTGATGATTTTGTAACCACTCTTTTTATATAAGCCAATTGCTTCAAGCATTTTGTCGCCCGTTTCTAACACACATTTTTTATAACCTAATTCCTTTGCCCAACTTTCCAAATCATTCAAAACTGCAACAGCTACACCTTTTCCTCGCATCTCAATTGTTACATACATTCTTTTTATTTCCATTGTCGAATTGTCAAATTCTTTCATTGCACCACAACCAACTGGTAAATAGTCATTCAAAGCAACAACTACGTTTTTAATAAGGTCAGTTTTATTATACTGTGCAAAAAAGTCATTTGTATCTCCATTCTTCTTTGCCAGATCTTTGTCAAGTTCTAATACTAAGTTTTGAAAATTTTTGTTTTCTGAATTTGTTCTGATTAATGTTAACATATTGTATTATTAATGTATGGATACTTAAAATTTGCTTTCAAATCAATTATACCTACAAAATTGATTTCTATGAATCCTTTCTTATTATGCTGACCGATAACGGTTTGGGGCTTTGCGAAGTTGGGGCATTCAAGGCACAAATGTTCATTAGAATTACCAATGCTTAAATTTAGCACTTCTGCCCCAATTTTGCAAAACCCTTGTTATCGGCTGTTCTTCTTTCGTCCGTGTCCGTTTTTTTGTTGGTTTAGTAGTTTAAAAATACTCCGAAACCAAGTCCCATATCGCTGTCGTAATGTGTTGTTAATCCTATGTTTTTGTTTACAATGTAACGCAAACCTGCCATATATTCTTTGTCGGTATTTACCATAAATGATGCTCTAACTCTTTTTGAAATTGGAATATCTTCTCTCATTAGTTGTACTCTTAAATTCCCATCGTGGTAAATTTCGGTCTGTAAAACTACAAGCATTGGCAAAGTATAGGCAACTCCTAAACTAAACTGGTGTCTGTTGTCTTTGGTGTTGATTTGTCCAAAAAGGTTTTTTTCTCCGTGTACATTTCCCATTGCATCGGTTTCTAATTTTCTGTAACGCCAATCAAAACCGATAAACGGCATTAGCCATTGCATTTTTCCAATGTATCGTCCAATATGCGTTTCAGTTTCGTAGCCGTGATGGTCGTTGTATCCCAAACGCCATTCTGTCCCAATGCTCCAACGTGTGCCTTGAACCATTGCCATTCCATCGTTTCCATTGGTGGCAAAATCGTTTTCAGCCATAAAATGAAATGCTCTATCATCTGCAAATAATTTTCTTTGTGCCAATTTTGGATTTGGAATTAATGGATTTGGTGCTTGATTTTCATAACTAAAAACTCTACCCATTCCGCTCATCATATGGTACAAAATATGACAATGAAAAAACCAATCGCCTTCAACATTGGCGTTAAATTCCAAAGTGTCGGTTTCCATTGGCATAATGTCCACAATGTTTTTTAGTGGTGCATTTTCGCCTTGTCCGTTTAGCAAACGAAAGTCGTGTCCGTGCAAGTGCATTGGATGTCGCATCATTGAGCCATTGTAAAGCACAATTCTAACATTTTCGCCTTTTTTGATAAGGATTTTATCGGTTTCTGAAACTACTTTATTATCTAAACTCCAAACATAGCGGTTCATATTTCCTGTGAGTTCAAACTTTAATTCTTTTACTGGTGCATTTTGTGGCAAAGAAGTATTATTTGGCGATTTCAGCATTGCATAATTCAGCGTAACAATATCTGCCAAAGCATTGGCATTGTAGCGATTTGGGTCGTTTTCGCTTTGTTTGGGTTTGCTGTCGCCTGTAATTTCTGGATACATTACCACATTCATATCCATTTGGTTTAGGCTCATATTCATTCCCATATCGTCAAGGTCGCCATTCATTTTCATCATATCGTTCATCATTTTCATACCTTCAAAATACTTCAATCTTGGTTGGGGCGATTGTAATTGCTTAATGCCATTACCAATATACATTGATGCTGAATTGGTTCGGTCTTCGGTAGTTGCCAAAAACTCAAAAGCCGTATTTTCGGCTGGAATAGTTACAACAATATCGTAAGTTTCAGAAACGGCAATAATTAACCTATCCACTTCCACAGGTTCTACATCGTTGCCATCATTGGCAACTACGGTAATTTTCCCACCTGCATACGTAAGCCAAAAATAGGAAGATGCACCACCATTTGAAATTCTTAAACGAACTTTATCGCCTGCTTTTAATTCCTTGCCGTCAATGCTTTTTAAGTCAGAACTGGGTTTACCGTTCATCAATATTTTTTCATAATACACATCACTTACATCCATTGCCAACATTCTTTTCCATTCGTTTTTGAGTTTGGTTTTAAAATGTCCTGCTTTGATGGCTTCGCCATAACTCTGAACGGAATTTTTTTTCAACGCAGGGTAATCGTTGGCATTGTGCAACATTCTGTGAATGTTTTCAGGTTTTACGTTTGTCCATTCGCTTAAAACTATTGGTAAGGTCGGTAAATCATCAATTCCATTTCTAAATGTTTTATCGTCTGCTTTTTTAAGCATTACAAAGTTGCCATACATTCCAATTTGCTCTTGTAATCCTGAATGTGAATGATACCAATGTGTACCATTTTGTATAATTGGAAATTTATAAATATGGGTAGTGTTTGGCTTAATTGGCATTTGCGTAAGGTTGGGAACACCATCTTCTTTGTTGGGTAAAAATAAACCGTGCCAATGCAAAGAAGTTTCTTCTTTGAGCAAATTATGAACGTGAATTTCCGCTGTGTCGCCTTCGGTAAAAGTCAAAGTTGGCATAGGAATTTGTCCGTTTACCGCAATAGCTCGTTTTTCTTTCCCTGCAAAATTTACCAAAGTATCTTTTACATATAGGTCATAACGTACTACTTTTTGGGCGAATGTATTTGTAGTTGTCAATAGCAATATTGCTATCGGCAACAGTTTTTTATAAATATTTTTTTGATTATCCATTTTAAGAATTTCATCGTTAAAATTATTAATAGGGTAGCCGAAGGCTACCCTATATTTTTACTTAATTGTTTCAACTACTTTACCACAAGTAAGCATTTGAGAGCCGTAATATGGATTTTTAACTGCATTCTCTTTGCTCAGCCAATTGGCACCTTTTCCATCGTTTGCCATTGGGCAAAATTGATAGTAAGTAGGTGTTTCGGTTTTGGAAACTTTGATTAAAGCGTACATATTTTCTGAAAGGGGCATAAAATGGTCTCTTTGGTGTGAGGCATCTTTTGTGTCTGCAATGTGTTCAGCATCAAAAGCCAAATCTTTCATTACTTTCATCCAAACGGTATGTTCTTCGGTGGTTAATTTGTCCATTTTTACGGCATTGATTGCAGTAAGCAACTCCTTTGCTTTGGTAGATGAAGTATTTCCGTCAGTTTTTACCAAGGCATCTTTTACGGCAAAATAATTGTCAAAAACGGCTTTGAGTTGTGAAACATCTTGCCTTGTTTCTGTCATAGCCGAATGGTTATGTGTCGAATGGTCTTCTTTCACCTCCGTTTTTGGTGTTTCAACTTTTGCAACTGTTTGTGCTTTTCTTTCGTACTGGCAACAATCAGGCAATTTTGCATACACATCATTTGGGGCAAGAAATTTTTCGCTATCATAACCACTCAATGCTATGCGTTTCAAGATTTCGTCTGGATTGGTTAGCTTTGCATCGTAAGTGATGGTTGCCATTTTGGTGTCCTTATTCCAATCTACTTTGACAACTTTACTCTTATTTCCTGCTTTTTCAATGGTTGTTTCACACATACCACAATTACCGTATATTTTTACGCTTTCGGTTTTAGCGTTTTTGATTTGAGCGTTACACGCTGTGAACGATAGCAATACAGATATTGCCATCAATATTTTTATTGATTTCATTTTTTGAAAATTTAAACTTTGATAAATAATTGATTTTGAAAGCAATGTTTTTGCTTTCGATTAGACAGACCTCTGGTGTCAAGGTAAGAAATTAGCCTATATTAGGCGGTGTCCAAATGGATTTAAAACCATCAGAAAGATAGTTTTCGTTGTAGTAATTTTTTATTTTTTTGCTTTCAGCAAAGTAGGTTTTTACTTTTGTTTCAGTCCAAAATGGTAATGCAAAAGCACAATGATTTGTTGGGCAACTGCAATTTGAATTATTGCATTTTCCGTTACAACTATTTTTGTCTTTGTCGCTTTTAGACTTATGATTTTTGCAACAGTCTTTTTTGCTATTTTTTTCGGTTTCTGATTTTTTGCAACAAGATTTTTCTGTTTTTGTTGATTTTGTTCCACAAGCATAAGTCAGCGTTGGCGTCGCAAAGAAACCAAGTGTCAAGATGATGAGTAATATGTGAAACTTTTTTGTCATTCTCTTTTAAAAACGGTCAAAGTTACAAATTATTTTCTATTTGTTGTACTTCTGTTGAAGTTTGTACGGTCGCTGTTAGAATAGCCGATAACGGTTGGCGGCTTTGCGAAGAAGCGGATTTCGGAGCTCAAAACTTTCAACATAGCACAAAAGTTGATGCGAGGTAGAATGTTCAATTAACCACTTCACCCGCTTTTTTGCAAAACCGCTGTTAGCGGGTCGTTGTTCTAGTTTATTTGTTTTTCGCAATTCTAAATCCAAGGTCGTCAATTTTAAATTTTAATGGGTGACTTCTTCTGCGTGTCGTTGCCATTACACTCCTTTCTATGTCACAAAATCCGCCACCACGAAAAATGCGGTAAGAACCATAAACTTCTGTGTCGTATAGGTCAGAACACCATTCCCACACGTTTCCCAACATATCATAAAGTCCCCACGCATTTGGTGTCTTTTGTCCAACGTTATGGGTTTTATTTTCCGAATTGTCTTTGTACCAAGCAATGTCATTAAGTTCTCCATATCTTATTCCTGTTGTGCCTGCTTTACAAGCATATTCCCATTCTGCTTCTGTAGGCAAACGAAAACCGTTCGCTGTTTTTTCAAAGATTATTTCTTCGTTTTTATCTTGGATTAAATAGCAAGGTGTCAGGTTAAATTGAGCAGAGATTTTATTGCAAAAAATTACTGCTTCTTTAAAAGTTATGGTTTCTACAGGAAGTAAATCTCCTTTAAAAGTGCTTGGATTTTCATTGGTTATTTCAAAATATATGTCTTGCGTAATAGGAAACTTGTAAAGCAAAAAAGGTTCAATTTCTACAGCCCATTTTTCTTTTGTTCTGTCATCACGTAATTCAATCCTTCCTTTCGGTATTTCAACCATTTGGACGAGAATATTTGAAGTCATCTTTATGCTGTTCAAATTCATTAGGCTGAAAGTATTTTTAATGCTTCTGTTGTTGAATTAATAAAGTTGATATGTCTGCCTTTGTTGCTTTCATATATGAAGTCAGTTAAACTTTTGCTTGTGTATTTAGAGAAGTCGCCAACTATAGCCAAGCGAACTCGATATGTCGAGAATTTTTGAAGAATTTCTCCTGCAATTCCGGTTTTTAGGTCAAAAAAGTTTGGTGTAATATTTTTTTCATTTAGAACAATTCTGTCAAAGCCTTGATAGTATAAGTTTCCTAATAAGTCCAACCCATCTTGAGATGTGGTAATGATTGTCTCGTCCGAAGTTATTTCGGCTATTTTTATGTCGTTTATATTGTGAGTTTCAATCTTCATTTTTCGTTTTACTTTTCCTTGTCGGTGTCCTTTACAATGACCGCTAACGTTTTGCGGCTTTGCGTAGTGGCGGATTTTTAGCACAAAAGTTCAATCGAAGAACTGCACTTGAACCTACCACAAAACTGTCATACGAAGCACTGCACCCGCCATTACGCAAAGCCGCTGTTAGCGGGTCGTTGTTCTTTTTTCTCGTTATTCTCTTCAATTTATCTTGTAGTGTCCAAGTTGAATTAGTCCATTTAAGTTATCATACTCAACCCAACTTTCTTTAATTTTTCCTTCTGTCACACGAAAGAAGCAATTGAAGTCTGCTGTTAGTTTTTTACCAGTTGGTGGAAAGTTTATGAGTTGTCCTAATTGTGTTCCCGAAAAATTTATTCTGGCAGCAACCAAGTCGCCCTCTTCAATTACAAAAATTATTGTTTCTTGTAAATCGGGGAAAGTTTCTAACTCTGCCTGATGAAATTTAACTAATTCAATATTTGTTTTTATCTCCTTTGGTTCAGATGAACTATGTCTTACGAAGTCATTATGAACTAAAGTCAGAACCTTATCCCAATCTTTTTCATTTGTTGCATTGATAAAGTCCGAAACTATTTCTTTGTTACTTTTCATTTGCAGAATACTATTAATCTTTTCTATTCGTCATTGAGTGAATTAATGCCTTGTTCTTTTAGCTTTTTAAGGTGTTCTTTCATTGTCTTTATTTGTTCGGCTGGGTGTCCTTGCCAAACGGTTACTTCTCCAACAACTCTGAATGGCTTAGTTGAACGGTACGATTGTGTTGGATTTCCGGGAAATTTCTTGTCGGTCAAGTCCGGGTCATTTTCAATTTCTCCTGTTGGTTCTACTAAATAAATTCTATCTCGTCCGTCACCAAATGCAAGTTCAGCTCCCCAAATTGCAGCGTCTAATGTCCCTGTCAAGAAGATGTATTTGGCATTTTTCTGTTGTCCGTAGTTAGAGTTGAAACCAACTTCAATTAAGTCGCCAACTTTTAGGTCTGCCTTTGTTCCGTGAAAGTATGTCTGAGCGAAAGGTGTTGCTCCTTGTCCGCTTGTTGAAATTGATTTATTGTCGTTATTCTCCATTGTCAAAAGTTAATTTGTTCGGACTGGTCGGTCTTTACAATGCCCGCTAACGGATTGCAAGCAGGCACAGTTTGCAGTTTGAAACAGTGTCTACCGAAATGTTTGTTTAAAGATACTAATGTTTGTTGCTTTTGCAAAAATGAAAAACTTGTCTACCGAAAATTTTGCAAAAGCTATTACCTCGTCCGTGCAAATTGTGCTTGCTTGCTGTTAGTGGCTGGTTACTTGTCTATTGTATTCAACTTGTATTCACTTAGTTCTTTCAATGCCTTTTCATAAGTATAGGAGTCAGCCATTAATTGTTCGAATGTCATTTTTTTAATATCAATTAAGAATTCCACAAGAATTTCGGATTCATAATACTCGAATACAAATTGATTTCCTTCCCAGAAAGATGTGTCATTATAAAGTGCGACTCTGTCCTTAAAACTATATGTACTGTCGGTGCGTTTTGGAAGAATGTTTGAGGCGTATTCAGCATATCCTTCTTGTTTCCAAGTAAGGAGTTCGGCGGCTTTCTTGTCGCCAAGTTTTTTATTAATGAACGAATGTATTATTTCATGACAAATCGTTTCTTGTATATTTCCCTCCATAGCGGAATATGGTACTATTTTGTTTGCTGTTTTTCGGTCGGAATGTACTTGCTCAATGAAAGGTTTAGATATATAAATTTTATTAAAAGCGCGCATATTAAAGCCTTGTGCTGGATATCCGGAGCCCGCAATTGTCGCATAAAATTTAAACGTACTTTCCGACGAAAATATATAAATATTATGTTCTATATTCTCGTCATAAAGTTCGCATGCTTTCAATCTTTGGTCTATTTGATTTAGAAATTCAGTTGAATTGTCAAAAGCTGAATTTGTATATAAATTATATTTCCCAAAATTATAGTTGTTACTAAACCAACATTTTGTCGACCAGAATACTGAAAAGTAAATTAATGTAATTAATATAATTAGGCCCCCTAATATTATTAATGTTTTTTTCAGTCGTTTATTCATTCTATTATTGTGTTTTCTCTAAAAGTTTCGGGCTTGACAAAACAATAATGAAACCAATTATAGGACTTAGTAATATACACCAATATATAGATTTAGTATATCCTATTTGTCTGTGAGTGCCAATATATTTAGCAATTAAATATGTTAACCCAAAGTAGAGAGCAACTGCAATAAACCAAATGAAATTCATATTTATGTTTTTTAGATATTACAAATCTATTGAATTTTAGTTCGATACCAAATGATGTGCTCTCTGCGGTTAGGTCGACTCGTTTAGTGAAGTCTGCGGTTAGGTCTACTAGTTTTAGTGGGGTCTATACGCTTAGGTTGAAAAATAACGTTTCTAAATTGGGTAAGTCAAAATGTTAATTTAAACTAAATAAGGTTTGAAATTTGTTGTCTAAAGTAGGTTTTCTGTCTGCCGCTCGTAACTTGCCACTAACGGCTGGCAGCTAGAACTTGTGCGGCTCAGGGCATTGTCAACCGAATATTAATAACAAAGATAAAATGTTTCTACGCATTTGCAATGCAAAATGATTGTCTTTCGCGAAGCGGCATTTATTGCAAATGCTTTGATGTCTGCCCGCATAAGTTTTAGGTGCGGTTATAGCCAGTGGTTCTTGTCGTCTGTCCTTGTAAACCATTGTGATTGTTGAGATTCAGTGTCAGTGTCATTGTCTGTTGGGTTGTGCGTTGCGTTTTTTATTTTTTTGAAGGGTCGGTAAATTTTTTAAAACAATTTTGTCTTGCGTTGGCTTTGCAAGCTCTTTGACAAAGCTTTGGTCTGAGTGTTGGCTTTGTGGGGCTTTGGCAATGTGCTTGCAAATTGGGTAGCAATTAATAATTTAATGTCAGTCCAACTCCAAATCCCATATCGCTATCGTAGTGTGTTCTAATCCCCATATTTCTATTTATGATATAACGCAAGTCAACCATAAATTCTTTGTCTGTATTTACCATAAAACCAGCTCTTATTCTTTTCGTAATCGGTATATCTTCTCGCATTAAAGAAAGTCGAACAATTCCATCGTGATACACTTCTGCCTGAAAATTCACCAACATTGGAAGCGTGTACATAAACCCTAAACTTACAGCAGTTCTGTTGTCTTTTTTATTTACTTGTCCGAATAAATTTTCTTCTTGTTCATCAATTCCCATTTTTCTGTAACGCCAATCAAAACCAATAAACGGCATCAGCCATTGCATTTTTCCAATGTATCGTCCTATATGTGTTTCGGTTTCATAGCCGTGCATATCATTGTAGCCTAAACGCCATTCTGAACCTATGCTCCAACGAGTGTTTTGTAACATTGCCATTCCATCGTTTCCGTTGGTAGCAAAATCGTTGTCTGCCATAAAATGAAATTTACGGTCGTCTGCAAATAGTTTACGTTGAGCCAATTTAGGATTTGTTATTAAAGGATTTGGAGCTTGATTTTCATAAGTAAATACTCTGCCCATACCACTCATCATATGGTAGAGAATATGACAGTGAAAAAACCAATCGCCTTCTACATTGGCGTTAAATTCCAATGTATCGGTTTCCATTGGCATAATGTCCACAACATTTTTTAAGGGTGCATTGGCGCCTTGACCATTGAGTAAACGAAAATCGTGTCCGTGCAAGTGCATTGGATGTCGCATCATAGAGTTGTTATATAAAACGATACGAACATTTTCACCTTTTTTGATTAGAATTTTATCAGTTTCAGATATTACTCTATTATCTAAACTCCAAACATAGCGGTTCATATTTCCTGTTAGTGTAAATTTTAACTCTTTTACGGGTGCATCTTTTGGAAGTGAAGTATTGTTGGGTGATTTCAACATTGCATAGTTTAACGTAACAATATCTGCCAAAGCATTGGCGTTGTATCGGTTTGGGTCGTTATCACTTTGTTTTGGTTTGCTGTCTCCAGTAATTTCCGGATACATTACCACATTCATATCCATTTGATTTAGGCTCATATTCATTCCCATATCGTCCAAATCGCCATTCATTTTCATCATATCATTCATCATCTTCATTCCTTCAAAATACTTCAATCTTGGTTGTGATGATTTCAGTTGTTTTATGCCGTTGCCAATGTATAATGATGCAGAATTGGTTCTGTCTTCGGTGGTTGCCAAAAATTCAAAAGCCGTATTTTCGGCAGGAATAGTTACAATAATATCGTAGGTTTCAGAAACAGCAATAATCAATCTATCTACTTCAACAGGCTCTACATCGTTGCCATCGTTGGCTACTACTGTAATTTTGCCACCTGCATAAGTGAGCCAAAAGTAAGATGATGCTCCACCGTTTGAAATTCTTAAACGCACTTTGTCACCTGCCTTTAATTCCTTTCCGTCAATGGCTGTAAGGTCTGTACTCGGTTTACCATTCATCAATATTTTTTCGTAATACACATCGCTTACATCCATTGCCAACATTCGTTTCCATTCGTTTTTTAGTTTGGTTTTGAAATGCCCAGCTTTAATGGCTTCTGCATAACTTTGAACGGCATTTTTTTTCAATGCTGGGTAATCGTTGGCATTATGCAACATTCTGTGAATGTTTTCAGGTTTTAAGTCTGTCCATTCGCTTAATACAATGGGAACGGTAGGTAAATCATCAATTCCCTTTCGAAATGTTTTGTCATCAGATTTTTTGAGCATTATAAAATTGCCATACATTCCTATTTGTTCTTGCAAACCCGAATGACTGTGATACCAATGTGTGCCATTTTGAATAATTGGAAAACGGTAAACGTGTGTAGTATTTGGCTTGATTGGCATTTGCGTCAAATTAGGAACGCCATCTTCTTTGTTGGGTAAAAATAAGCCGTGCCAATGCAAAGATGTTTCTTCTTTAAGCAAATTATGAACGTAAATTTCTGCTGTGTCGCCTTCTGTAAAGACGAGCGTTGGCATAGGGATTTGTCCGTTTACGGCTATGGCTCTTTTGAATTTCCCAGTAAAGTTTACCAAAGTGTCTTTTACATAAAGGTCGTAACGAACTGTTTTTTGAGCGGATATATTATTACTGACCAATAGTAAAAATACTATCGGCAGCAATTTTTTTGAAAGAATATTTTGTAGAACCATTTTAAGATTTTCATTTGTTGAGTTTAAGAAATGGCGTAACCGTTTTCGATTACGCCAAATTGGAGTTTATTTAATGGTTTCTACTGTTTTGCCACAAGTAAGCATTTGCGAACCGTAGTATGGATTTTTTACTGCGTTTTCTTTGCTCAACCAATTTGCTCCTTTACCATCGTTATACATTGGGCAATTTTGATAGTATATAGAATAATCCTGTTTACTGACTTTGAGCAAAGCATAAAAGTTTGCTGACAAATCCATAAAAACGACACGCTGTTTTTCTATAATTGTAGTAGCGACAATTTTTTCGGTATTTGATTTTAAACTACTCATCACTTTCATCCAAACAGTGTGTTCTTCTGATGAGAGTTTTTCCATTTTAACCGAATTGATATTTGCAAGTACGTCTTTAGCTAATGTTGAAACTAATTTACCGTCTGATTTTACCAAAGCATCTTTTAAAGCAAAGTAACTTTCGAAAATCGTTTTCAGTTGATTTACTTCTTGCTTCGTTTCAACTACGTTTTCTTGATTGTGCATTGAGTGGTCTTCAATAACTGCGGTTGAAACAATTGCAGTTTTCTTTACCCTTTCGTATTGGCAACATCCAGCAAGTTTACTATACACATCATCTGGAGCGAGGAATTTGTCGCTATCATAACCAGCCAAAGCAATGCGTTTCAAGATTTCATCTTGATTTGTTTTGATACTGTCGTAAGTTATTGTTGCCATTTTGCTGTCTTTGTTCCATTCTACGTTAGCAACTTTCTTTACATTTCCTGCTGTTTCAATCGTCTTTTCACACATTTCGCAATTGCCATAAATTTTCACGATCTCGGTTTTTGCATTTTTAATTTGAGCGTTGCAAGAGGAGGATGAAAACAGCAATAAAGTTGCAGCTGATATTTTTGATACTATGTTCATATCTGTTTTTTTATTGGGTTAATAATTCAATTTTAAATCCTGCATCTTGCACCTTTTGGATTACTTCTTCTTCGGTAATTCCTTCGGAATGCACAGAAAGAATTTTGTCTTTGTTTGCAGTGTCCACATCCCAATGGCAAATTCCGTTTGCATCATTTAGAAATGGAGTTACCTTTTCCACACATCCACTACAGTTGATGTTGGTTTTGAATTTTAATGTTTTATCGTTCGTTTTCATTTTAATGTTTGTTTAAATTATATACTGCAAATTTCGATAGCATTCAAACTAAATACATTACTGTATTTTTGAATTGATTTGTAACATTTACGTCTGCTTATTTTTTATACTTCAACCACAGACTATTACTTACTACACTTAAACTGCTCAATGCCATTGCCGCACCTGCAATCATCGGGTTGAGTAAGAAACCGTTAAACGGGTATAAAATCCCTGCTGCAATTGGAATACCAATCAAATTGTAAATAAATGCCCAAAACAGGTTTTGTTTAATGGTGCGAACTGTTGATTTTGATAAATGAATTGCTTCGGGAATTTTTGTAAGGTCTGATGAAATGATAGTCATTTTAGCTACATCCATTGCAATGTCGCTTCCTTTGCCCATTGCTATACTCACGTCTGCTTGTGCCAATGCTGTGCTGTCATTGATACCATCGCCAACCATCGCTATAACCTTTCCTTGTTGCTGCAATTGTTTAACGAATGCAGCTTTATGTTCAGGCAGTACTTCTGCTTTGTAATGTTTGATACCAACTTTTTCTGAAACAGCTTTGGCTGTCATTTCATTGTCGCCTGTGAGCATATAAACTTCAATGCCTGATAGCTGTAATTCTTCAATTGCCTTTTTAGAAGTTGCTTTAATCTGGTCAGCTATTGCTAATATGGCTATTGTTTTTTTCGTATTGGCAAACCAAATTACTGTTTTGGCTTCATTGCCCCATTGATTGGCTTTTTGAGCAACCGCATTTTCAATCAAAATTTCATTTTCTTGTATCAGTCTTTTGTTTCCAATGAAATAAGTTATACCGTCAATCTCAGCTTTTGCTCCTTTTCCTGTGATACTTTCAAATTGAGTTATTGAAACGGTATTCTGATTTTTTAAATGAGAAACAACCGCATCTGCCAATGGGTGTTCAGATTGTTTTTCAATGCTGAATAGTATTTGTTTTAATATCGGGGTTTCTTCAGTCCAAAAATCATTCGTTACAACAGGTTTACCTTCTGTGATGGTTCCTGTTTTATCGAGTATTACAGCATTTACCTTTTTTGCTAACTCAAGACTTTCTGCATCTTTAATTAAGATTCCTTTTTCAGCTCCTTTGCCCACACCAACCATAATTGCAGTCGGAGTAGCTAAACCTAAAGCACAAGGACAGGCAATAACCAATACGGTAATAAGAGCTAACAATCCCTGAGTAAAGCCATTGTCTCCGCCAAAGATGTTCCATACTATAAATGAAGCAACGGCAATTACAATTACAATGGGCACGAAAATTCCTGCAATTTTATCCACCAATTTTTGGACAGGAGCTTTACTGCCTTGTGCGTCTTGCACCATTTTGATAATGTGTGCAAGCATAGTTTCACTGCCTACTTTATCGGCTTTAAATTGGAAGCTACCTTTTTGATTAATAGTTCCCGCAAATACTTTGTCGTTTTCATTTTTCAACACAGGAACAGGCTCACCGCTCAACATACTTTCGTCAACAAAAGAGTTTCCGTTAATTACTATTCCATCTACCGCAATTTGCTCGCCTGGTTTTACCACAATTGTATTACCTATTTCAACTTGCTCAATGGGGATTTCCATTTGATAACCACCATCCTGTACAATCGTTACTGTTTTTGGCTGTAAACCCATCAATTTCTTTATTGCAGATGAAGTATTTCCTTTGGCTTTTTCTTCCAATAGTTTACCCAATAATATAAAGCCAATGATAACAGATGCAGCTTCAAAATAAACGTGAGCGTGTAATCCCCTTTCGTGCCAAAATTCAGGAAACAGTGTGTTGAAAACACTGAAAATGTAAGCAACACCTGTGCTTAATGCCACCAAAGTATCCATATTGGCAGATCGATGTTTGGCTTGTTTCCAAGCATTGATGTAAAAATCTCTCCCTAACCAAAATAAAACTGGGGTACTTAAAAACCACATTATTTCATTCGCAAAGGGCATATTCATAAAAAACATTCCGATTACTACTACAGGAATGGATAGTATCAACGCCCAATAGGTTTTCTTTTTGAGAGTTTTAAAGTTTTCTTTCTGAATATGCTCAATGGTCTCATCACCAGAAGGACTTTCATCAATTAACAAATCGTAACCAATACTTTGAACAACTTTTCTCAAATGCTCTACTTGTATCAAACTCGGTATAAATTCTACTGAGACCTTTGCATTTGCATAATTCACGCTTGCATTCACAACTCCTGCCTGAGATTTAAGCATACTCTCCACACTAATCGCACAAGAAGCACACGTCATTTGTAATACAGGGAATGATTTCTTTACGGTAGTTACTCCATAACCCAAATCTCGAATAGTTTTTACAGCTTCTGAAACTGTTTCCCGATTTTGAGTTTCAATGATTGCTTCCTTATTGTTGAGTTCCACTCGGTGTGATTCAACACCATTAAGTTTTGCCAATCCATTGTCCACAATTAAAGCACAGTGTTCACTTTCAACGCCTTCAAGTGGTATCCTAAATTCATTATTATTTGTTGCCATACCTTTTTTATTTAATTACAAGGCAAAGGTGGTAACATTACATTTCTTACCCGTTACCTGATTTTGGATTGTATTTGTAACATTTACACTTCGTCTAGTGGTTTGCGCTTTATTTCCTTGATATTCTTAAAGTGAGTAGGGGTAAGTCCTGTAACTTTTTTAAACTGATTGCTCAAATATCCAACACTCGAATAATTCATTTGATAAGCAATTTCGCTTAATGATAATTCGTCATAAACCAAAAGTTCTTTCACCTTCTCAATTTTTTGAGCAATGAAATATTTTTCAATAGTCGTTCCTTCAACTTCGGAAAACAGATTTGATAAGTAAGTATAGTCGTGATGAAGTTTACTGCTCAAATAGTCAGATAAATTCGATTTTAATTCGCTGTTGTTTTGGTGTATAATTTCAATAATGGAAGACTTAATTTGTCCGATTAGGCGACTTTTTTTGTCATCAATCAATTCAAATCCAAACGTTTTTAGATGATCGTCAAGGTTAGTTTTCTCAATTTCAGTCAAGTCGTTTTTGAGTTCAACTTCACCTAAACTAATATTCAAAGTTTGAAAACATAGTTTCTCTAATTCATTTTTCACTACCATTATGCAGCGATTACAAACCATATTTTTAATATAAATTTTCATATGCTAATGTTTATGTCGTGCGATGGCAAAAAAGTGGCTCTTTTGGTTTTGCGAAGGGTCGGTTTGTGTGTCGGGGCAAAACCAAATGTGCCGCTTGTGCGGCTGCCTAAAATTGTTTTTAAAAAATGCGGGGCGGCAAAAAAAAATAAAAAAACATTGGGGCGGCTTGAGTGTCGGATTACTCGCTGTCCCGTTTCAATATGGTCTGTATGTTTTTGGTCACCTGTCAAAATGGTTTGTTTTTGTTTTAATGTTTAAATTTTGGTCGGTCTATCGTCTTTGGAACGGTCGTCCTACCATTGGCTATAACGTTTTGCGGCTTGGCGAAGGTGGCGATTTAACCACAAATGTTCATACGAAGCACACACTTCAAATTTACGAAAAACTGTCATACGAAGCACTGAACCGCCACTTTTGCCAAACCGCTGTTAGTGGCTGGGCTTCTTTGTTTTCCGTCTGTCAGCAACATTTTTTGTCCTGCTGAATTGGTGGACAAGCAACACTTCCGTAGCTACAATAAACACAGCAGTCGACTTGTTTTGGTTTTAGAACTTGTTTGCATTTTTCACATTCGTAAAAATATTGGCAAGCGTCTGTCGGCATTGTTTCTTCTTTCTTATGTCCGCAGTTGGGGCAAGTTATTGTTGATTGTAATTTGATTTCCATTTTAATTTTCTTTTTTGTCGGTTACAGAATATCCTGTTGAGTTTATTGCTTTTTCGATTTCAGAAATATTTGTTTTTGAGTTGTCAAATTCTATGATTGCATTTCCATTTTCATATGAAGCGTTTGAACTTATTATTCCTGTCAATTTATTTACTTCGTGATTTACGTGTTCTTCGCAACTCGCACAAGTCATTCCGCTAATCGTAAATTTTACTTTTTGAATATTGGATTTGTCCACTACTATGATTTGCTTTTCTTTCTTTGGGTAGAAAATGCTTGAATAGTATGGAAAGGCAAGCATAACGATTGCAAATGCTGTTACAATTCCTAAAAACATTTTTGACTGAATGAATTTTGGTTTTTCTTCTGTCTCACAGTTGCAGTCAATTTGCTTTTTAGGTTTCAACTTTTGATACCAAGCAAAACCAAGAACCAAAATTGTCAAACCGATAAAATACGGTCTGAAAGGTTCGAGCCAAGAAAAAGTAGAAGCAAGTCCGCTTGTTCCTGCAATGAGAGCCAAGACAGGTGTAATGCAACACAATGAAGCTGCAATTGCTGTTAAAAGTCCTGCTCCGATTAGTTTGTTGTCTGTTTTCATAATGTTTCTAATATTTTGTTTTCGTCAAGTATTTTGAAAAACGGTTTCAGCATTTTTTCATACTCTTTTGTTAATGAGTAAAAAATGGTTTGAGCTTCTCTTTCTGTTTCAATGAGTTTTCTGTCTTTGAGTTTTCGCAAGTGTTGTGAAACCGCTGAAATTGTCATACCAAGAATATCGCTTATATCACAAACACAAAGTCGTTTTTCTTCATAGATCAGAAAGAGAATTTTCAGTCTTACGTTGTTTCCTGCCAATTCAAGTCCGTTTGATAAATAGTCAAATGAGCCGTTGAGTTCTGAAACTCTGTCTTTACAGCGATTTATTTGTTTAATGTCCGCTTGTTGTCGTATGCAAGAATTGTTGTCCATAGTACAAAGGTAGTCAATTTGCTTATTTAAGCAACTACTAAAATACGAAACATCAAAAAGAACCCGATTTGTCTGTCGGGTTGTGTCGTCATAGCCTTGCCACTAACGGTTCGGGTATTGCCGAAGGCGGGGATTTTTAGCACAAAAGCTCAATCGAAGAACGAAAGTTGAACCTTGCACAAATGCCCAATTGAAGCCGTTCAGCCCCGCTTTTGGCAATACCTTGTTAGCGGTTCGGGCTATTGTCAAGTATGATTTTTGTTTTATCATTTATTGAGTTTGTCTGTAAAGTCTGTAAACGATTTTCCATCGTATGAGCATAAACCTCCACGCCTTGTACCAAACCAAATGTTTCCATTGTCATCTTCTAAAAGTCCTCTGATTGCATTACTGCACAAGCCGTTTTCGGTGGAGAAATTTGTGTAGTATTTTCCATTGTACATACAAACTCCACCACCGTCACTGGCAAACCATAGATTTCCATTTTTGTCCTGTAACATACTAAATACATTTAAAAAGCACGAATTGTCTTTCTGCGTAAAATCTTGAAATATTTCTCCGTCATAAGCTACAAACTCCGAGTTTGTACGATTTGTGTAATGACGTACACCTCCACCAACTACGCTAAACCAAAGGTCTCCGTTTTCTGTTTCCAAAATGTCTAAAAGATGATTATTATTTACAGTTTTAGACTTGAAGTTTTTGAACTCAATTCCATTGTAAGTCCAGATGCCTTCTCCTCGTGTTCCGAAAAATAATGTCCCAGTTTTATCCTCGATAATACATTGCACCAAATTGTAGTTTGGTTCTTTTGAAGGAAGAAAAAAGCTAAACTCGTTACCGTCAAATTTGTAAACACCAAAACCCATTGAGCCAAACCAAATATTACCATTCTTGTCTTGTAAAATGGATAAAATACAGTCAGGATTATATACTACGTTTCCCATTGCATCTGGTTTTGACGCTATATAAGAATGAGGAATAGCAACTTTTTGAAAATTCGTGCCGTTATATTTATAAAGTCCATTTGAAGTCCCAATCCATATAACACCTAACTTGTCTTCAAGTATCGAAAAAACACAAGTTTCGTTTATGCCATCATTTACTGAAAAATGGGTAAATGTCGTGCCGTTATAACTATATAAACCCGATACTGTTGTTCCAAACCAAAGCCGCCCGAGTTTGTCTTGTAAACCGAAATGACTATCGTCATTTTTTGAAATTAGTCCGTTTGAGGGAAAAACGATTTGCTCCGTTTTGGTGTCCGACTTTACTTGTCCATTACAAGAAGTTATGAGTATTAAATATGAAATGGCAAAACTAATTCGTGTATCAAGTTTGAACCATTTTTGTATTATCCGAGTTTTCATAAATGTGAATTTTGTCTTGCTGAGTATTCTTTTAGCCTGACCGCTAACGGTTCGGGGCTTGGCGTTCGGGCGGAAAAGTCCGCAGGAACTTTCACGGTTGAACGTCAGCCCGCCTGACGCCAAACCCTTGTTAGCGGCAAGTGGCTTTATTCATTCGTTATAATTTTGTCCAAGTCTATTGTTATAAATTTATTGTCTTGTGTGTTGTATAAAGTTTTGTCAATTACAAACGATTTTGATGTCGCTTCAACTTCTGCAAGTCTTTTTCCTTCGTTATTTACAATCAACGTGTTTTTGTCCTTTGCAATAAATTTATAGTCCGATGTCTGCTCGTAATAAATACTCAAATCTTTATAGTCAATAGTTTTTGTTACGTTCAAATTATTGTCAAGAGATAATGTTTTGCCTTGACTTGTAAAAACAAATACTTTGGTTGTGTCGGATTTACGAAGATTTGAAAGTTCTCCATTTTCAGATGTTGTGAAAACCTGCCTACCCACAAAATATTTTAGTTCTCCAAAATTGTCTTGTGGAAATTCTTTTTCTAAAATTTCTGCCCCCGTTTCCATTGAATATTTTTTAATTCTGTTTTTAAAGACTAAAAGAATCATGCCCATCGAGGTGAAACCGGCTGTGAGCGCGGGTTCAAGCATATAGCCCGACAGGCGCGTATCCTTGCCGATCACGACACGATGGCGGTGGTCACCGCGACGAAAGACACGGCCAGCCGCCATGCCGACGCGCAAGGCGGTTTCCGCCGTCATCGCGCCTTCGTTGGCTTTGCCACGAATACCGTCTGTGCCGAAATATTTGCGCACCATAAGGTCGATTATCCTGTCGTCGGGTCGCCCTCAAAGGGGACATGCCTGCTGAACCGCGAATATAGAGAAATATCCCGAATGTGCAGTTAACGAATTCTTGCGGTTTCTTTCAGCGCCGCCAATACCGCCAGCCCGTCGCGCAAGGGGCGCGGCTCGTGTGTGCGGATGAAGTCAGCTCCACCTGCGGCGGCGGCAAGCTCTGCAGCGAGTGTCGCGGCCCCGACATCCCCCGGACCACGGCCTGTGAGCGCGCGCAGAAAGGATTTGCGCGAAACAGACAGAAGCACCGGCAAATCGAAGCGCAGCCGCAATTCATCGAACCGCGCCAGCACCGAGAGCGAGGTTTCGGGAGCAGCCCCCAGAAAAAACCCCATGCCGGGATCAAGGACAAGGCGGTTGCGTTTGATACCGGCACCCGTCAGCGCCGCGATGCGCGCGTCAAAGAACGCCGCAATGTGATCCATGATGTCGCCAGCGGGTGCCTCGCGCCGATCTGCCTGCCCGTCTTGCACCGAATGCATAACGACGAGTTTGGCAGATGATTTCGCCAATTGCGGATAGAACGCAGCGTCTGGAAAACCGCGAATATCATTGAGATAGGCCACACCACGCGACAAGGCATAGGCTTGCGTCGCGGGTTGATAACTGTCGAGCGAGACGGGAATGCCATCTGCCTTGAGCGCGTCCAGCACCGGCGCGATACGCGCGATTTCTGTGTCGGACGAAACAGGCGCGGCGTCGGGATTGCTGGATGCCGGACCGAGGTCGATCACATCTGCCCCCTCGGCCATCAGCTTACGCGCCTGCGCAATGGCTGCGTCTGGCGCCAGATACCGGCCTCCATCGGAGAAACTGTCCGAGGTTATGTTGACGATGCCGAAAATGATGAGCGATTTATTCATGGGGGCTTCTATAATAATACCTAAAATCCGCAGGTAGTTAATTAGGATGTTTAAAGATTCTGATTATCCGTTTATGCACCTGTTATATTCGCAATTACTAGTCTGTCAAAGAGTTTGTCTCCAAAATACCGTCTGTTTAATTTGTAAATAAACTCGTTGAGATACAACTGTAAGTATTTCCTTTTGATTTTATGGTAGTTGCCCAGCAATGTCCGTTTTGCATTACTGATTGCGATATGCACCCATTTGAGTGTTTCCTTGGTGGTTTTGGCGTCTGATTTCTCGGTGACGTGCAATTCCACCAGATCGGAGATGTCAACGTAAGAAGTGCTTTTGTCCGAAAATACGATGGCATCATCCTCCATGCAGTCCCTGACCACGCCGTTGATTCCTTCACTTTGATGGCTATCCAGTACCCTGGCCTTGAAATAACGCACATGCTTCTCCTTTTTGCCCGTTTCGATATCTTCCAACGGGGTGCTTTCGGCCATCACCGCAACGTTCTGCTTTCCCTCGGCTCCCCGGCCACGTGTACCCTTGCCTCGCTCGATTTCCTTACTGGCCACCGAAAAGTAACCCTCATCCAGTTCTATCATCCCTTCCAGTGTATACCTTGCATCCCGGTTGCCCATCGCCCTGCGGAGTTTGTGTACCATCGCCCATACCGGTTCGTAACGCTTCAATCCTAATTGCTTCTGGAGTTCGTTGGTGGAGAATCCCTTTTTTGTGCAACTCATCAGGAACATCGTTTTGTACCACACCAGAAACGGCAGCTTGGAGCTCTCCATGATCGTACCGCTGCGCAACGAGGTGCGGAAACGGCAACCTTTGCATTCATAACTCCATTTACCCTGTAACCAATAATGGGAAGTGCCCCCGCATCGCTTGCAGACAACCCCTTCCTTATCACGCTGCTCCTTGAAATGCAAACGACAATCTTCCTCCGAACCGAAATGAGCCGTAAAACTGAATATGTTCATAATCCCTGCTTTTTGAGCGCTAATATACTAAAAATATTAGGTGTGTTTGCGGAGAATCAGAAAAAGAATTTCCTTGTTGTACGTTTCAAAACTTAAAATCGGGTCGTCTTTAATATTTATAACTGAGAAAAATATTTCTTTGCCTGTTTGTCTGTCAAAAGCTGCAAAGAAAGGCTTGCCAAAATCTAATCGTCTGTCGCCCATAAATGCAATTCCTTTGTTTATCATAAATACTTTGCTGTCATCTACGAAAATTGTGGATTTACTTGCTAAGTTTTTTGAGAATGGAAACGTCCATATGACTTGCCCTGTTTGCTTGTCAATTTTTGCAAGTTGTTCCTTTGAAGCAAAATAAATATTCGAACTATCAACTACTGTATTTGATACTAAATCTCGTACTAAATTGTGTCCTGTGGACATTACAAACGCTCCTGTTAATAAACCAACGGCAACTCCAGCCGCATTTGCAGCGATAGTCCCTGTGTAATCTTTCTCTCCTGTAACCGTGTTATAATCCCACCCATTGCCTGTTCTTATGTTTATGGCGTGTAACCCTGCTGCAACTACAATCATCGTAGAGTCGTTAGTATAAAATACATTGTTCCAGCCGTATTCTCTGTTTAAATTTCTTTTCCAAAGTATGCTGCCATTTTTCAAATTTATCCCTTCAAGCTCGTTCGTGTATCCAGTTGAATTTCTGAATTTATATCCTACGCCAATATTGTCAATTGGGTCAACATAGTAAATATTGTTTTTGACTTCCCAAAGTTCGTTCCCTGTCTTTATGTCAAGGCAGTAACTTTTATTCCCAACGGTATAAATCATTGTCTTGTTGAATTGCTGTAAACTGCTTTGCTGGTAAGCAATTTTTTTGTTCCACAAAACATTTTTGTTTTTAATGTCATATTGAACAACGTGTCCTGTATTGTTAAGCCATTTTCCATTTTTACTTAACCCTCTTAATTGAACAGTTAAAAATCCTGTTGTTGTGTCAAGAAATGTTTCGTGAATTCTGTCAGAAAAAACATATTCTACTCCATTGATAACAGAACTGTCAACAAGGCTTTTGCCTAATGTTTTCTCGTTGCTCAAAACTTGAATTTGATTTTTCTGACTAAATGCTGTGGTTGTAATTAAAAGCGAAAGTCCAAAAATTAGTTTTTCTATTTTCATATACTTTTTTCTGTCATTTGGTTTGGTGTCGCCTGTCGGTTTGAGTGTCGCCCCGCCATTGCCGCTAACGTGCCGCGTATTGGCGATGGGCGGGATTTTTAGCACTGAACTTTAATCGAAGAACAGAAGTTGAATTTTGCACTTCCGTTGATACGAAGCCGTTCAGCCCGCCTATTGCCAATACGATGTTGTACGACGTAGTTATGTTTTGGGTTTTAGTCCAGCTAAATATTTTCGTATGTCATTTTCTAATTTATCCGGGTATTTGTACTCTAATTTTTTTGACAATTCAGTTCCTATTTCTGAAACTAAATCAGTCATTGAAAATAGAGCAGTCCAATTTTCCTTTATATCGCTCCCTGAAAATGTTTGTTCTGTTTTAGCCCACATTTCCTGGTTAAGATACTTTTTGAAAAGTCGTCCATATTTATTGGTCGTTATGTTCCAATTGTGTTCACTTGCAATGTGCCATTCAATTAAAGGAATTAAATATTCTGTGCGAATAACGGTTTCCGACATAAATTTCGCATAGAATATTTCATCTCTCACAAGACACTTTGCCACGTAAGTTGTGTCCCACCAAAAATCGTTTATTAGATTTTGAAACTCTTTTTCAGACGGTTTTTTGATAATGGAAATTTGATAAGTTGGTTTCAGCATTTGCTTTGTAATACCATCTTTATCAATTAAAATTTTATAACCAATATCCCAATCTTCTGGTAATTCTTTCTCTTGCGTTTCCTTTATAAATTTTGATTTGCTGTAAAGTTTAAAATCTACTTTCACACCGTCTTCATAAAGTAGCATTTTCATTGCGTGTTTATGGTTAAAACAACTTTCGTCTTCTTCAATCATAGCAATTGGATTTCCGAATTTAAGCGTCCAGCTTTTGTCTGAAATGTAATTTGTATTATCCTCAAAAACAAATTCAATGTCTAAATCACTAAATTCGTCAACAAGTGCTAAAGGATTTACAAGTGAACTTGTCAGAAGAAGAACTCTTACATCTTCGTTTTTCTCCGACCATTCTATAATTGTTCTTAACTTTTCTTCTCTGACTTTCATTTTGTTTGGTTCGGTTTTACTATGTCGTACAACTCTTTATTATACGCAAAAATACAAAATTATCTCAAATAATCGATTTTCACATAACTACTTGTTCTTCAGATTATAAAATCAAATAATATTTAAAATACGCTATCGTATTTTAAATATTCCTATTTTTGTATTTACTATTTAAATATACGAAATACGCGTGATGAATTTAATGCAAGAAATAGTCTTTACGGCTGGGCAACACAACAATAAAAATGTCATATGGTGTAAATTTCCTAAAAATGATTTGGTATTATCTGCTCTCAAAAAGCAATTTCCTTTTTGTCGATGGAGTAATACAAACAAGTGCTGGTATATAACTGATAGCGTAGAGATTAGAAAAAAAATTAATATTTCTCAAGCAGAACCTACAAAAAATTTAATTCATAAAGTTCATCCAATCAATCAGGTTGCACTGCAAAATATACAAAATCAACTACAACTTAAAGCATATAGTTCTAATACAATAAAGGTTTACCTTACAGAGTTTGTACAGTTATTGGTAATTTTAAAACACCATCCTATAAACGAACTTACTGCCGATAGATTAAAATCATACTTACTTTATTGTGTTAATGAATTAAAGCTATCAGAAACCCATTTAAATAGCCGACTGAATGCTATTAAATTTTATTTTGAGCAAGTACTCCATAAAGAAAAATTCTTTTTTGATATACCTCGTCCAAAATCCAAAAGCACTTTACCAAAGGTCTTAAGTACAAAGGATATTCAAAAATTATTTGAAGTAACAACTAACATAAAACATAAATTGATGTTGCAATTGTGTTATGGAATGGGTTTGCGTGTAAGTGAAGTGGTGGAACTTAAAATTACTAATATTGACAGTAAACGTATGCAAGTGCTAATTGAAAACTCAAAAGGAAAATCTGATAGATATGTTAACTTACCCGAATCTGTTTTGGCTTTACTCCGCACTTATTATAAAACTTACAAGCCTAAAAATTATTTATTTGAAGGACAATATGGCGGACAGTACTCTATTCGTAGTGTTCAATCCGTTTTTAAAAATGCCATGCTAATTGCTAAAATAAATAAATCAGTTGGTATTCATAGTTTAAGGCATAGTTATGCTACACATCTTTTGGAATATGGAACAGATATGGTCTTTATTCAAAAGCTACTTGGACACAAGGATATGAAAACAACCATGATATATGCAAAGGTTGGAAAAAAGGAAATTCAAAATGTGAAAAGTCCTTTGGATAATATGTAACTAAGTATTTTATCAGTCACAACAATTAAATACCCCAAAAAGCACCACTCAAATTAAAACAGAAAGTAGAAATATGTTGAAATCTACATAAATTTATTATGGTTGATATATATTTTCTAATTTTATGCCATGTCCAAGACTAAAGACAAAGATTTAAACAAGCGTAAGCCCCGAAAAGGAGTTTACTTGTCTGACATTGCAATAAAGGAAATTACAGAAGTGTTATCACATTATAACACTGAACAAAAGATAGAGTTGATTGAACATTTACAACAAATGTTTAAAGAAGTGACTGAATATTTCAAAACTAATAGTGAAAACATTTATAAAAATTACGCTGAACGCCAACAGGAACTATTAAAAAAGTATGGCAAACTATTTAAACCCTTTGCAAATAAACGCTTTGATAATTATTTTGATTTTAAACGCATTTTAAGCATAAAAGATTATTATACAGCAGAAGAATATAATCAATTAGAAAGCAATGACGATTTAACAGAGCAAGACATCTATGAACTCACAACATCCATGCGTAATTTTCTGAACGGCGAATTACATTTTCTTTATTTAGATCGAGAGCCTCAATTTCCTACGACCGAAAATGAATCAAAAGAAGACGTAGAAAAAGAAAGTACCGAGATGCAACAACTACTCGCTTTACATTATCTCTTAAAAGCAGGATTTAATATGGAGGCTAGAGGTAGTAACTCTGTAAGTGAACTAACTCAACTGGCACATTTACTACTGGGTAAAAAATTTACCTCATTACAGAACTCAAGTATCTACAAAAAATATAAAAAGCTACCTAATTTCGATAGCACATCACAATTAATTAAGGATTTAAAACATATCCGCCCGTATTTTGAGAAATTAGACCTCAAAAACATTGTAGAACTCATCAATAAAGACTTAAAAGAAGCCGAAATTGATAAGAAAACCAGCAAAAAGTAATTCTATCCGTCAATTTCCATAAAGTTAATCGTCAATTCGTTTAACTTATCCGTCAATAAATTCATTTTAAAGCGTCAATGAATCAAATTAGTCGTCAATTGTAAAAAGATAAAGCGTCAATTTATTTTCTTATCCGTCAATTGCTGCCTAATTCATTTTCTGTTTTCAATTCCTCCCATAATGCTCCCGAAATGGAGTATTGATGTTTAAAAAATAAATTCTTAAAATTTTCACTCTGATTATCATGCAATTAATCCAATTGGGTATACCCATAGGTTAAGCCCATGCCAAAAATCTGCCCCCACCTTTGTGTTGTTAAACTAAAAAATCAAAACGACAATTAACAATTAAAAACGACAGAAAATGGAAAAAACAGCAGAAAAAACAAACACAGCAAACACCACAATGATTAGTACAAACTGCGCATCACACGACATGGTAGTACAAATCTTAACAGAACACAAAATAGCTTACAAAGAGCTTGGTAAAGACCAGAAAGAAAACACCGTTCTTCAAGTAACTTATACAGATGAGCAAAAGCCTCTTGTTAATGATATTCAAGTCCTCATTAATTTCATTGAAGATGTGCTTGCCTTATTCATGCCAATAGCAATCAAATTTTTAAAAGCCTTTGGTGAAGAAGCAGAATCAGCTTTAAAACAATTGCAAGAAAAGTATGCAAAAAAAGATTCAGCCGAAAACTATTCAGAAAGCAACCCACTAAATCAAAACACAAATGGAAGCGACAACACAAACTAATCAAAATACAACACCCAATAACTCAGCAGCCAATATCCCCGAATGGGTAATGCACTTGCTTACGGGACTTGGCACTATGGGCGCAGAATACATGTTATTTATTAAACCCTTGCAAGAAAAAATGGAACTGCAAACACAATTAATAAAAGAATATGGAGAACGTATTGAGGAATTAGAAGAACTATTGCAAAGCCCTCGAAAAACAAAGAGAGTTTCCCGAACCACTCAAGAAGATGAAGACGATGATGAAAATGAGTTGTTTAGCATAAAACGAAAACCAGTTTCACATTCAAAGGCAAACAGACCCACGCATTTAAGACTATAACTATGAAACCAAGAAATACGAAAGAAGAAATTATCAAAGTACCGTCAGACATACTACTGGATGTATTAACTGTAATAGTTAAAGAACGTTTACGTCACGAAATATCACAAGTATACGGAAACAGGGGAATCGTAGAAATTTCTTTATACCTAAGTAATGATACGTCAAAACATGAAAAGGTATTAGATAATATTCAATCTATAATGGAAGAATATAACGAGTACAGGTATTCACAGAACGAAGAATTAAACTGGAAAGAATAAGATGGAAAAAGAGTGTTTGCATTGTAAGAAAATATACAAAATTCAAAGAATTGATGCGATTTATTGTTCTCGCTCTTGCCGACAAATGGCTTATATGCTCAGAAAAGCAGCAGCAGCAAAAACAATTTCTTCAAATGAGATTTTAAGTGGTGGTAATCAAATAACCACTAAAATTCAGCCTGAAAAAAGTATGACCGAAACACCAATTTTCATTAAAACAGCGCAAAAGTATATTAATCACGATAGTAGATTTTTGCAAAAAATTAGGTTAGAAACAGTAGAAAATGACAAACTATTAGCTTTAAACAAATGCCTTAAAACCCACCAAGACATTCATAATTATTGGATAGGACAACGCTTGCGTTGCTTAATAGAATGTTTGCTATTGTTTTCAGAAGCAAACCTTACACCCGTAACTGACCTTATGGAATTATGCAATGCTTTTACTTATCTACGTAAATCAATTCACTACCAAAGTATGAATGAAATATTTCCTTATAAAACCGTAATAGAAAACCTAAATTATAAACTAAAAACATTGTGTTTAAAATGCAAGAAAAATGAACAGATAAAATTCAGGATGCAAGAAAAGGATAAGATAGAGTTGATAGTAGTTCGTTATGAACTTGCCCAATTTTTCAGGAAAGAAAAATTCAGTCAACTAAATTTTGAATAAGCAAATTTAATAACAATAAATTAGCAGTATTTACAGCCTTTTCGGGCTGTTAAAAAAAGAACTTTTGTGTGTGGAAAGATTTGATTATCTTAGACATTAACCCTGAATTCTATGGGTTTTTACAAGAGTTCTTTGACATGCTGGGAGGTGAAAATGAAAAAACATAAAAGACTGAGCATAGAAGAACTAAAGAGTTATCCGGGCTTTGAAATTTTTACGGAAGAAGAAGCGGAGCAAGCTATTAAAACATTAGAAAGCTTGTCTATTCTTCTTTACGAACTGTTCATGAAAGAAAAGAATGAAAATGTAAAACATTTAAAACAAGAAGAAAATCATGAAACAGAACAACAACGCCTTGCTGCTTAATAAATTTGCAAAAGGCAAACAATCGGATACCATAGTTACAGAGGTATTAAATTGTGTCATTTACACCCGTGTAAGCTCAAAAGAGCAAATGGACACAAACCAAAGTCTTGAATGGCAAAAAAAATATTGCGAAGAGTATGCAATCAAAAATAAACTCAACATCAAGGGTTACTTTGGCGGAACTTATGAAAGTGCAAAAAGTGATGAGCGTAAGGAGTTCAACCGGATGCTAAAATTTGTAAAAGCCAGTAAAGAAGAGATAACTTATATCCTTGTTTACAGTTTGGATAGATTTAGCAGAACAGGAGATAGCGCCATTTATATTGCCAGTGAACTAAAGAAAGTTGGTGTTAACATCATGGCTGTTACACAGCCAATAGATACCAATTCACACGCAGGTGCTTTGCAACAAAACATCCAGTTTATTTTCAGCAAATACGATAATGATTTGCGAAGACAAAAAACCATTGACGGCATGCGTGAAAAATTACTTCGTGGAGAATGGATTGGTGTTGCACCCAAAGGTTATAGGTATGTAAAAGGAGCCGAAAAGCAAACCATCATTATCAATGAGCAGGGAGAGTTGGTTCGGCAAGCTTTTGAGTGGCGTGCCAATGGAATGACCTACGATCACATTGTAGAGAAATTAGCGAACTACGGAATGAAAATGCCAAAGCAAACCTTAACAGACACTTTCAGAAATCCTTTTTACTGTGGTTATCTTTCGCATAATCTTCTGAATGGTGAGTTAGCTAAAGGGAAACATCCTCCACTTATAAGCGAGGAATTGTTTTTTAGGGTGAATGAACTTAAGAAAACAGATGGGTTTAAATGCAACAAGGTAAATGACAACTTGCCGCTTCGGGTATTTGTAAAGGATGCAGAAACGGGCGTTCCATTCACTGGCTATCTTGTAAAAAAGAAAGGGCTTTATTACTATAAAGTCAATAAGATTGGAATACACGTCAATAGAAGCGTCAAGATTATGCATTCCAAGTTTCATGAGTTATTATCCCAATATGAGATAAACCCTGCCTATTTGGAGCCTTTAAAGGCGCAATTAGGTTATACTTGGGAAAACCTGACAGAAACCAACACAAGCGAGAAAAAGGGGCTTTCCTTGCAATTACATTCGGCAGAGGAAGAATTCAAAATCCTACGTAAAAGGCATGCTTTAGGGCAGGTAAGTTTGGATGTTTATACAGAGTTTGGCGAGGAAATGGAAAAGAAGGTAAAAGCTATTTCTGAAGAACTAGCAAAATTGGAACAAAATTTATCGAACCCAAAAGAGCTCATCAATTACACCTGCAAAATGGCCTGTAACCTTAGTAAAATGTGGGATTGTGGCGACTTCTACCAAAAACAGATGTTTCAAAACACCATGTTTCCTGCCGGTTTGGGTTATGATGCAAAAATTGAGCATTATCGAACCGCAGAAGTAAATTGCATTTTCTCTCTAATCGCTGATTTATCAAAGGATTGGAGCGAAAATAAAAACGGGACTTCTCAAATTTTTATTGAAAAGTCCCGCTCAGTACGTTCCAGCGACCTCGAACACCAAAACTATGTATTTAGCCCTGTGAGATTGCCGATACCTGATGAGGCCATTGACGTACACATCCTTGATGGAAAAGTCATCTACCCTATTCAGAATACGCTGTACAGCTTTCCTATTGAACCGAACATCCGGCAAAAAGGATCCTGCTCGCTCATCCTGAAGAAGAAATCGGTGAATAGCGATCATGCTTCGTTGTTTTCGGGCGTACAGGGCCGCGCCTCGCTCGACCTTGAATTTACCAGCTACAGTGGCCATCATCCCATGCTTACCTGTTTCATTATTGGTAACGGCAACATCCGGCAACTTGGCCAAATCGCCCTGCCCCGGCAGTTGGTGATCGACAGTCTTCCTGCCGGCATTTCAGGGATCCTTTGCCTGGTTACAGACGACCGCCTGAATGCAGCACCTGCATTATATGTACCTGTTTACGTAAGCAACGACGCCGCTTACCAGGCAGCGTTAACGCTTGCAGCGTACAGCCTTGGCATCTTACTGATCGCGTTCCTGGTGTTCAGGTATATTGTGAATAACCTGAAAAAACAACACCAACTGAAGATGGAACTCATCCTGACGGAACAAAAAGCCGGCGCGTTGTTGATGAACCCACACTTTGTCTTTAATGCGTTGGGCAATCTACAGGGTTTTATCCGAAGCAACCAGCTATCGCTGGCCAACACCTACTTGCTCAAATTTTCGACGGTGATCCGTTCCTACCTGAATTTTATGAAAAAGGGGATGGTGAGTTTGGCGCACGAATTGGAAAGCATCCGGCATTTTATCGATTTCCAGAACATCAAGCACAACGGCCGACTGGAACTCGAGATTACCCAAGACGAAGACATCCAGGCCAACCGTATCTCGATTCCGGCCTTTGTGCTACAGCCTTTCGTTGAAAATAGCATCAAGTATTTTGCAGATGCAAACCCCATCCTTTTTATCCGCATTCACATCGGCGAACTCACCGGCAATAGTTACACGATCAGCATTACTGATAATGGGCCAGGCCTGAACAAAGACATTCACGACAGTATTTTTGAAGAGAAACACCAAAGTTCCGATTTTAGAAGTATTGCTTTTACCTTACAACGGATCCACAAGGTACATGATGCCAACAAACTACCGTTCGACTACACCATCAGCAACCGTTACGAGGGCAATCATGTTGCCGGCTTGTCGGTTATTCTAAGATTAAGTATTCTTCCGTATCAACCCGACGAGGAACATTAGCCAAACAATCTGGCAAACACTTCTTCCATCTTGGTAAGCGCTACGATCTCCATTTTGTATTGTTTGGGATCAAGGCCTTTAAGGTTATACGAAGAGATGTAAACGGTTTTGAAACCAAGTTTCTGGGCTTCGGAGATCCGCTGTTCGATACGGCTTACGGGACGGATTTCGCCGGTAAGGCCTACTTCGGCAGCAAAACATACATCCTGAGGAATAGGCAGATCTTCATTACTGGAAAGCACCGCGCACACCAGCGCCAGATCAATACCCGGATCTTCTACCTTAAGACCTCCGGCAATGTTAATGAATACATCTTTCACGCCTAAGCGGAACCCGCAGCGCTTTTCGAGTACGGCCAACAACATCGACAGGCGTCGTAAATCAAACCCTGTTGATGAGCGCTGTGGCGTACCGTAAGCTGCGGAGCTCACCAATGCCTGGGTTTCGATCAGCAAAGGCCGGTTCCCTTCGAGTGTAGCGGCAATAGCAACACCGCTTGTGGCCTCCTGCCTGTTGGTAATGAGTATTTCAGAAGGATTAAGTACTTCTTTCAGTCCTTCGCCATGCATTTCATATATCCCCATTTCGTTGGTGCTTCCGAAACGGTTTTTGGTGGCGCGCAGCAAACGGTAAATATGGTTCCGGTCTCCTTCGAACTGCAACACCGTGTCCACCATGTGTTCCAGGATCTTAGGTCCGGCCAGGCTGCCTTCTTTGGTGATATGCCCGATCATAAACACAGGCACATTGGTTTCCTTGGCAAAACGCAGAAATTCGGAAGCACATTCGCGCACCTGGCTAACGCTTCCCGGACTGCTGTCGATATAACTGGTATGGATGGTTTGGATGGAATCGATTACCACCAGCTGCGGCTGGATAACATTGACTTGCGAAAAAATGTTCTGGGTATTGGTTTCCTGTAAAATAAAACAGTTTTCGGTCGTTATGCCAATACGCTCGGCCCGCATTTTTATTTGCTGCTCACTCTCTTCACCACTCACATACAGAATTTTCAGGTTTTTCAACCGTAGCGCCAGCTGCAACATCAGCGTCGATTTTCCGATACCTGGCTCGCCGCCAAACAACACGAGACTTCCCGGCACGATACCGCCACCCAGCACCCGCGTCAATTCCTGACCAGGAACGGGAATGCGTGGGTATTCGGCAATACCGATTTCCTGAAGACGGGTCGGTTTATTTGATTGCCCGGCAGCCGTTTTGGAGGACGAGAACAGCTGCAGGCGATCGTTCTTACTTTCTTTATGGATAATTTCTTCTACCAGCGTGTTCCACTCTCCGCAACTGTTACATTTACCGACCCATTTGGCGGATTGGGTGCCACAACTTTGGCAGAAATACGATGTTTTGGTTTTTGACACGGGTAATGCAATTGATGGTCAAAAATACATGCTTTGATAGCAGGTGCTTGCTACAATCTGTAGCTTTATAACAGAGATCTGCGTTTCAATATACTTTGGCTTTCCCGTTTTAACCCCAAAAAGGCTAATGTGCTTTAAAATCAATGTGTTTTCCCATCGTTCCCCGAAAACGATACCAGAAACTTTGTGTTTCGGTAATGGGCCTGAATGAATCGATCCGGAAAGCCTCGTAGCCAATTACAGGATCAACGCGGTCGATGGTGCGAAGTGTATCAAAAATAACGGGCAGATATTGTAAGTCTTTGAGACGACGCCTGCCGAAACGGTAAACCATACGCGTTTGAAAAGGATCCGTGGCTAGCGCTATCGACTGATAACCTCGGGCCCGGGCCAGTTTATATCCATACCAAAGGTTTTCTGTACTATGCTCTGCGCGCGTCTCCAACAACACGTCTTCGGCGGGCACCCCCAGCGAAATGGCATATAGTTTCATGATATTGGCTTCTACATAGGGCGAGTAAACCGAACTCCCACTCATGATCAGCTTCTTAACCAAACCCCGTTTATACAAATGCACTCCCCAGATAACCCGCATTTGCATGGTCATATCCCAGCTCGGAGCCACAAACGGCACACCTGGCACAATGGCAGCGTCGTAAACCGGATGCTTAGCAAGCGCACGCCTGGTGAGTTTGTTTGCTGATGGCTGGAAAAGAAGACAGGAACTTAAAGAAAGCAAGCCAATCAGCAGCAGAACGTACATCGGTTTTATTTCATTCATAGTTACGATAGGGTTTCGCCTAAAGATACGGATGTTATTGAAAAGCGGATTTATTTTGATCCATTCAAAGCAGATGCCGGAAAATAGGCTTGACAATTGCTTTAAAATACCTATTTTAGAAGGTTATATCATTGCGTGCCCAACAAAGACGATATATATTTACACCTGAAGAAGCACTGGGGCTACGATACCTTTCGCCCTTTACAGGAAGACATTATCCGTTCGGTGCTAACTAAGCACGATACGCTGGCACTATTGCCCACAGGCGGAGGGAAATCGATCTGTTTCCAGGTTCCGGGTCTTGCCATTGGCGGCACTTGCCTGGTGGTTTCTCCGCTGATAGCACTGATGAACGACCAGGTGCAAAATCTCAAAAACAAAGGTATCAGCGCCGTGGCGATTACCTCGGCCATGAACGCCAAGGAAATTGATATTGCCCTCAACAATGCCGCCTACGGCCATGTACAGTTCCTGTATGTATCGCCGGAGCGTATCGAAAGCGAAACCTTTCGTCAGCGTTTATCCTATCTGCCTATCGGGCTCATCGCGGTTGACGAAGCGCACTGCATTTCGCAATGGGGTTATGATTTCCGGCCAAGTTATCTGAAAATAGCCGAGCTGCGGGAGTATTTCCCCGCTGTTAACATCATTGCGGTTACAGCCTCCGCCACAAAAGAAGTGGTGGAAGATATACAGCTCAAGCTCCAATTCAGCAAACCCGGCGTTTTCCGCCAGTCTTTCGAGCGTCCGAATATCCGCTATATCGTCCAGCACGAGGAAAACAAATACGAACGCCTGCTCAAGATCATCCACAACATCGGCGGATCGGGCATCGTGTATGTACGTAATCGAAAAAAAACACAGGAGATTTGTAAATGGCTCATCCAAAACAAGGTATCGGCGTCGTTTTACCATGCCGGCATCAATGCCAACCAGCGTGCATCCATCCAACAGGACTGGATCGCCAATAAAGCACAGGTAATCGTTGCCACCAACGCGTTTGGTATGGGCATCGACAAGCCTGATGTACGCTTTGTGGTACACCTCGATTTGCCGGAAAGCCTTGAGGCTTATTTCCAGGAGGCTGGCAGGGCGGGTCGCGATGGTAAACCGGCTTTTGCTGTACTACTGGTACAACAACAGGACGTGGAATCACTGAAACAGCAATTTGCCGAAAAAACGCCGTCGGAAACCGAGATCAAACAAGCCTACCAGGCAATTTACAACTACTACCAGATTCCTGTAGAAAGCGGCGAAGGGCTATCGGTGAGCTTTAACATGGACGAAGTCGTACGAAATTATAACCTCAAGCCGATCAGTCTTTTTAACAGCATCAAATGCCTGGAGAAAGAGGGCTATTTTTCGTACCTCGACAGTGGCTATGAGCCGCCAAAAGTAATGATGCTGATGGGAAAGGAAGATCTGTATAGTTTTCAGCTGAAGTTCCCAAGCTACGAGCCACTCATCAAAGCCCTGCTAAGAAGTTACGGCGGCCTGTGGGAAAATTATGTTTACATCAAGGAAAAAGACCTTGCCTATCGCATTAAATATTCCGAATCGCTGCTGCAACAGCAACTCGAAGTGCTTAACAAACAAGGCGTACTGTCTTTTATTCCGCAAACCACCCAACCGCGTCTTGTCTTTTTACAAAACAGGCTTAACCTGAAACACGAAAGCATACGGCTTGTAAATTACCCTATCCTTAAGCAGAAAGCGCTCGTACGCCTCAACAGTGTTGTCAACTATGTACAGGAAAGTAAGGTTTGCCGAAGCCGCTTATTGCTTGCTTATTTTAACGAAACAGACTTTAACGACTGCGGCCATTGCGATGTATGCATCGAAAAATACAAAACCCAGCTGGCTACCGACGAAGGACTAACGGAGCAAATTAGCCAGGAACTGCTTTTCAAAAAGATGAAACTCGACGACCTGGTAAAACACTTTCCATCGGTAGAAACACGCCGAATGGTTACGGTCATTAACAAGATGATTGATGAAGGGCTTTTATCTATCGACAAACACCAATACCTTATTTCAAATACCTGATGAACGGAACACTCTACCTTCTGCCTGTTGGCCTTGGCGACTGCGACCTTCGCACCGTATTGCCGCAGCGCAACTTCGACATTGTTTGCTCTCTTACCTTTTTTATCGCCGAGAATGCTAAAGAAGCCAGGGCTTTTCTAAAACAGTGCGCTTACCCCGAAATAAGCCGTGCGCAATTTTCGCTCATCAACCAACATGTAAAAGCTGAAGAACTACGTTCATTTCTGGAACCGCTGATGCAGGGTCAAAACATGGGATTGATGAGTGATGCCGGTTGCCCGGGCATTGCCGATCCTGGCGCCGAGGTGGTGCGCATCGCTCATCAAAAAGGCATTCGCGTGGTGCCGTTGGTAGGGCCCAGCTCCATTGTATTATCCATTATGGCAAGCGGTTTCAACGGACAAAATTTTGCTTTCAACGGTTACCTTCCCATCGATAAAGCCGAGCGTGCCAGGCGTATCAAAGAGTTGGAGCAACTTACCATCAAACACAAACAAGCACAGTTCGTTATCGAAACACCTTACCGGAACCAAGCCTTGTTCGACGATTTCCTGCGAACACTTCTGCCTTCATCGAAATTGTTGATCGCGACAAACGTCAGCCTCGGCGACGAAGCTATCCAGGTAAAAACTGTAGCAGCCTGGAAAAAAGGAACAGCACTGGACTTTCATAAAAAACCAACCATTTTTGGTTTATATTCCGAATAGAAAATTTGATGAATCACATGACATCCAAATTGAACGCCAGCTATTTTCAACAGTCCGATGTGGTGTTTCTCGCCAGGGACCTGATCGGTAAAACGCTTTGCACACGCATCGACGGCGTGGAAACGGGTGGCATTATCACTGAAACCGAAGCCTATGCTGGCGTTACCGACAAGGCCTCGCATGCATACGGCGGCCGGCGCACTGCCCGTACAGAAACCATGTATAGCGCAGGCGGTGTAAGCTACGTGTATTTATGTTATGGCATTCATCGCCTGTTCAATATTGTAACCAATGTCGAAGATGTGCCGCATGCTGTTCTCATAAGAGCCATTTATCCTACCCGCGGCCTGCCGGAAATCATCAAAAGACGTGGCGCACCGCTTTCTTCCAAACTATGCACCGGCCCCGGAAAAGTAACGCAAGCCCTTGGCATCGACCTGATCCACAACCAGGTTTCGCTTAGCGGACCGGATATCTGGATTGTGGACGAAAAGCTCGGCGTGAGTGCGCAAGACATTGTGTGTGGCCCACGAATTGGCGTAGATTACGCCGGTGAAGATGCTCAGCTACCTTACCGGTTTTGGACTAAGCGCCGGTTTAACATACAGTAAGCCTAACGTGCATCAGCCTGGCAGGACGATATGAAATGTCGCCCCTTCTCCGGCAGCCGACTCACTATACAGATAACCACCATGATTAACAACAATGCGCCGGCATAACGAAAGGCCAATTCCTGATCCCACGTATTCTTCTCGTCCGTGCAAACGCTTGAACACTTCAAAAATCTGTTCGGCATACTTACTATCAAAGCCGATACCGTTGTCGCTGATGCTGATGCGATAATATTGTAGGCCTGGCGTTACTTTGCGCAGGTATTTTTTCACTTCCGCTTCGTTAAGTGTCACACAACAGATTTGAATTTCTGGTGGCACATCCTGCCTTACAAATTTTAGCGCGTTACTGATCATATTGTAGAACAGCTGGTTCATTTGCAGCTTAATGGCGCTGATTACTGGCAGCGGATCGGCTTTTAACACCGCCTGTTTTTCTGCGATCAGCAATTCGAAATCATTTTTCACGTCCTGCAATACCTGGTTAAGATCAACCGGCACTTTCAATTTTTCAGGGTTCAGAAGCCTCGAAAAATCCAGCAGATCGCTGATGAGCTGACTCATCCTGCCTGCCGAATGACTGATTTTATCTACATGCCGTCTGCTTTGTTCGGAGAGTGTTTGCTCATGCTGGAGCATGCCCGAAAAAACACGGATCTTACGCAGCGGTTCCTGCAAGTCGTGACTGGCAACATACGCATATTGCGACAGCTCTTCATTGGAACGCTTTAACTCCTCGTTGCTGATCTCCAGTTCTTCGTTGGAAGCCGCCAGTTCTTCGGTACGAAGTTGAACTTCTATTTCGAGGGTTTTGCGTAGCTCGTGCTGCAGTGTAACATCTTGCGCAGTGCCTTGCAAAAACAACGCCTGACCTTGCTCGCCGAAAACCGTTTGTCCGCTTGCATGAATGATGCGTTCCTGGCCTGTGTGCATGTGAACAATTGTGTACACCTGATCGAAACTTTTTGCGCCACCAGGTTCGAGCGCAGCCTTTATAGCATCACCAACCCGCTTGCGATCATTGACATGAACACGTGGTGAAGCCTCTACATTAAGTTCGGCACTGCTGATACCCAGCCATTCCTGCATACGTTCAGAATAGCTTACCGTTCCGTTCACGACATCGACTCGCCAGGTAGCTAATTCGGCCAGATCTACCGCGTCGCGCAGCATACTTTCAGCTTCCTCCAACGCTTTACGGTTCATAACCTGTTCTGTAATATCAACCGCCATATTCAAGATGCCATATACTTTGCCATCGGCATCGCTCACCGGTTTGTAAGTGAAGCTGAACCAAAAACGCTGCAGGCGCCCATCGACTACCAGGTCGGCAGATTGTTCTTTGGTTTCGTAAGCAAGGCCCGTATTGTACACTTGCTGCAGCAATCCGATGAACGGCTGGCCTTCCAGTTCCGGAAGCGCTTCGGCCAGAGGCTGCTGAATGACGGCCGCGGTCTTTCCCCAGAGCTTGATCATGGCTTCGTTTGCCATATCAATAATCAGGTCGGGTCCAACATACAGGGCGGTTGCAAAGGGTGCCTGTTCGATCAGTGAACGGAATTTGACTTCATTCGCCTCGATGGTGCGCCTGGAACGCACTTGCTCGGTGATGTTGGTAGCTACCACAAGTACGCCTCCAATGCTTTCATCCGCTGCGTATTGCGGCTGGTACACCAGGTCCACATAAACGGTATCCCGGATACCATTACGAATTAACTCTACGGGAACCTCATTGGATATGTAGGGAACACCGGTAGCGATTACATTTTCCAACAACGCGTCAAAACCTTGACCCGCTATTTCAGGCAATGCTTCCAGCAATGTTTTGCCAACAATATCTTCGGGCTTACGTCCTACCAATTGCCCATAAAAGGGGTTTGCCATCGTAAAGGTCAGACGATCTCTGTCAATGGTGGCGATTGCTACCGGCGAATCTTCAAACGAGCGCAGCAACTGCTGGCGACTTTCTTCTATACGTTCATTTACTGTTTTCAGGTTTTGGATATCCACACAAAAACCTGCATAGCCGCCGTAGTGTCCCTGATCGTCGTAAAAAGGATCGCCAGCCGCGCGGCACCACACAACGCTGCCATCATGTTTCCTGAGGCGAAACTCGGTATCGTAATGTTGTTGCTGCGATACGGCATGCCGGAACGCACGTTGAGCGGATACGCGATCCTGATCCACTACAGCTTGAAACCAACCGGCTCCAAGCAATGCCGCGGGAGGCAACCCGGTCCAATCGGCCAGCGTTTTGTTTACATAAGTAAGATCACCTGCTGGGTCTGAAAGCCAAAGCCCTGTGGGTGAAGAATTGGCAACGTTCTTAAAGCGGGCTTCGGCTTCTCGCTGTATGGCTTCCGACAATTTCTGCTCAGTAATATCCTGCAGGGTTCCATTGAAACGGTATGCTTTACCATCTGTGCCAAACCAGGCCCGGCCCCTTGCCAGCACGTAACGGCGAGGCATACCTGGCTCCAACGCAATGGCATAGGTTTCTTCGTAGCGCCCGCCTGAAGCTGGGTCGAGAGCACGAGCAATAGAATTTGCTACCCGCTGCCGGTCTTCCAACGCAATCACGTCAACTGCCGTGTTGAGTGGAATCTCTTCATGTGGTTTGAGTCCAAACCATTCTTTGAGCCGGGTATTGGCGGTGAACCGGCCTGTGGCAGGATTCAGATCCCAGGTGCCGAGCTCAGCCGCTTCAATCGCAAAGGTGAGTTCATCTCTACTGTCTTTTAAATCTTGAAGTCCTTCTACGGCCTTGGTTGTTTCGGCGCAGGTTACAAGCAAGCCTTCAATATCTCCGGCTCCATTAGGAACAGCGCTAAAACTATAAGTCCAGTAAGCATAACCCATTTTACCGTCACGATAGAGTGGTAATTTCTGGTCTTCGAACCACACGGATTGACCGCCTTTCATGATATCGTAAATCATCGGTCCGATCACAGGCCAGGATTCAGCCCAACTTTCTTCGCCGGGCTGTCCGAGCGAGCCAGGGTGTTTGCCGTCGTTGCCCAGACTGGGACGAAAGGCGTCGTTATAAAACGTAATGAGCTTTGGCCCCCAGAAAATAAGCATCGGAAAACGCGAGCGTAGCAGCATCCCGACGGAAGCCCTGAGATTATCAGGCCAGCTACTAATGGCGCCCAGGGGATTCGCATCCCAGTTGTAAGCGGCGATGAGCTTTCCCATTTCACCTCCATCATTTAAAAAGCTCAATTCACCTAATATTTTCATTGTTCGGTTAAGTTTTCGACGAGGGAAGGTACTCAAAATTTCGATGCTGCTACTTAAAAAACCTTACATTTACAGCAAACTATGAAACACATCTGGCTGATAGACGATGACGCGGACGACCGTGAGGTTTTTGGCATGGCTCTGGACAGCATCGACCTGGAAACCCGTCTGATGTATTCACAAAATGGAGAAGAGGCGCTTCATACAGCTACAAATGAAGCCTTTATCCGACCAGATTATATTTTTCTTGACCTCAACATGCCACGAATGAATGGACTTTCATTTTTGAAAGAGATTAGATCAATGCGTCTTTGCGAAGGCATTCCTGTATTTATCTACACAACGTCTTCACGCGGATACGACATCGACCAATGTCTGGCGCTGGGCGGCAGGCTCATGACCAAACACAGTTCTTTTAATGCCTTGTGTGACGATTTGAAACGGCTTTTGAGTTAGTCCTTTTCCTTAGAAGCAATAGTTTTATATGCGGTTACCCGTTTCATGTGGAATGTGAAATTCGTTACACCAATATTCGAATAGGTTATTTCCATACACAATAATATCATTGCCCCAGATCGACAGCACAGGCGATTTGTTTTTGTCTTTTAGCACTGCCAGCACCCGGTGCCCATACAAAGGCACGAAACCTTCTATCTCATCATCCTGGAATCCGGAGTCGCGTAGCGCCTCTTCTGCATACTGCTTAAATTCATTGGCCTCCTGAATCAGCCGTGTTGTACTTTCCAGGTCGTCCGGATAACGGTAACATCGCCGCCTATACACAGGCTCGCGCACCCCTTCCGGATCGACCGAAATGGCGGGAGTATCGAATCCGTTCAAAACCTGTAACATTTTGCAATAATCGTCGGGAAATGTAAAACCGAAATGCTTCTGTAGTTGCTGTATTTCTGGCAAAGGTAGGCCTTTATTCCAGCAGGTATTTGGCTGTTCCTGGAATCCCCAGGTGTTTTTGTAATCGACCTTTACTTCGCGAAATAGACTTTCAGATCTTTTTTTGAATGCGTGCCAGTCGTTTCGTTTCATGCTGTTTATATCGCGTTGGAGGGCATAAGGGTATTTACTCTGAATATCGGACTGCTAAAAAATATAGCGCCGAAATGGAATTAGTATGGTTTCCGGTTAACTGATCCGCATGGTATTAGTGTTAGTGGTTGCATTTTTTCAAGGTCTTGAACAAGGATGCGAAAGGTAGTAATAGAGAAACCTATGACAATTGTAATTCTACAGAATAAAGATAAAGATACAGCAATCCCGCACACAACAGCAAAGCCATGATTCCCCAAAAAAATCCCTTAATCGTGGTGAGTGTGTACATTTTCCAGTCAATTGCTTTGCCGTTGATCCTTGCTTTTTTAACCGTGTAAATTACTGTTGCGATCCAGATCGATGGAAAAACGACAAGCACCATGATCGCAGCCAGCAAGATCAACAACAACCCTGCTCCTATAGCCGCTTGCAAATGTGTCATAAGGGGTATTGCCAAGGTCTTTGCTTCGGTAGTTTACTTAGATGATACAAATTTAAAGGTTTTGCAGCGGTTTACGAAGACACGAGACTGCCCTTGCCCCCGGCACTATAGTCTCGCCATTTCAGGCAATTCTTTTCAGCTGACCCGAAGTCCTTTGACTTGTTGTTCGCAAACCTATCATAAAAAACCCGTTGCAGCAAGCTGCAACGGGTTTAACATAAAAATTGGTTTAGATTACTTGATAGGCTGCATGACTTCAAGTGTAATGTTGATGGTAACATTTTCACCAAGGCCACCACCTTCGCCGATGCCGAACTGCGTACGGTTGATCACCGCTTTGCCTTCGAAACCACCCACGTTGAATTTGCCCCAATCGCCCATATCTTTCGCTTCCATACCCATGTAGTTGAAAGGAATAGCTGTTTCAACCGTTTTACCTTTGATGGTGAGCTTGCCTTTTGCTAGGTAAGCATATTCACCACCATTCGGGTTTTTCACGATCTCAGACGCTTCGTAAGTAATTTTTGCATGGTTCGCTACATCAAAGAAATCAGCGCCTTTGATGTGCTCATCACGCATGCTGTTTTGGGTATTCAGTGTTTTACCGTCGATCTGAATAAAGATCTTCGTACCTGGGTTTTCCAGATTCACCCAACCACTGTCGATCAGTGCCGTACCTTTGGTGTTGGTTACGATATGCTTGATGCTGAAATCAAGTGCCGAGTGAGAACCGTCAACTTTGTAGAAGCCTTTCAGTTCGTTTACGTCTTTGGTGTTTGCAGCCATAGCACTATCCGCCTGTGCTTTAGTAGCAAAAGTGTATTCCTGGCCATTCACCATTACTTTAAACACTTCTTGTTTCACCACTTCGTGCGTTGCGTCGCTGCTACCAATACCATAGATGTATGGTGCAATAACCAATGACACGATCGACATCAGCTTGATGAGGATATTCATGGAAGGACCAGATGTATCTTTGAACGGATCACCCACCGTATCACCCGTTACAGATGCTTTGTGCGGCTCCGATTTTTTGTAGAATGTTTCGCCGTTGATCACCACACCTTTTTCAAATGATTTCTTGGCATTATCCCAGGCGCCACCGGCATTGCTTTGGAAAATACCCATCAGTACACCCGATACGGTAACACCAGCCAATACGCCACCCAATACTTCAGGCCCCCAGATGAAACCAACGATTACTGGCGTTACGAGGGCAATTGCGCCTGGCAACATCATTTCGCGGATAGAAGCCCTGGTAGAAATTGCCACGCATTTTTCGTACTCCGGTTTAGCTTTGTATTCCATAATGCCCGGAATTTCGCGGAACTGGCGACGTACTTCCTGCACCATATCCATGGCAGCTTTACCTACCGCCTGGATACATAAAGCCGAGAAAATGAACGGGATCATACCACCAACAAATAAACCGGCCAGCACAGGTGCTTTATAAATATCAATGGCATCGATACCCGCGATACCAACAAAGGCAGCGAAAAGCGCTAACGATGTCAACGCAGCAGACGCGATGGCGAAACCTTTACCTGTAGCAGCCGTGGTATTACCCACCGCATCGAGGTTGTCGGTGCGCTCACGCACTTCCGGAGGAAGCTGGCTCATTTCGGCGATACCACCAGCGTTATCGGCGATAGGTCCGAAAGCATCAATGGCTAACTGCATAGCGGTAGTAGCCATCATACCAGCAGCGGCAATAGCCACACCGTATAAACCGGCGCAATAGTAAGACCCCATGATACCGCCTGCGAGGGTCAGGATCGGGATCACTGTTGATTTCATACCCACAGATAAACCACCGATGATGTTGGTAGCGTGACCTGTAGAAGATTGTTGAATGATCGACAAAACGGGCTTTTTACCCATAGCGGTATAGTATTCGGTAACGATACTCATGATAGCGCCTACTACGGTACCAACCAGGATCGCGAGGAACACGCCTGTTTTAGTGAACGTGGCAGAACGTAAAACGATATCGCCTTCAGGCAACATCCAGTTTACAACAAAATAAGAAGCTACAACAGTCAGGATCATCGAAGCCCAGTTACCCATATTGAGGGCATTCTGCACATTCGATTTTTCGTCTTTAATGGTTACAAACCAGGTACCAACGATCGAGAACACGATACCCAGACCGCAAATAACCATTGGCAACAAAATTGGAGACATGCCTCCAAATTCATCCGTCACTTTCACTTCCTGACCTAATACCATAGTGGCGAGGATAGTGGCAACATAAGACCCGAACAAATCGGCTCCCATACCTGCTACGTCACCCACGTTATCACCTACGTTGTCAGCAATCGTTGCCGGGTTACGCACGTCATCTTCCGGGATGCCCGCTTCCACTTTACCAACGAGGTCAGCACCAACATCGGCTGCTTTGGTATAGATACCGCCACCCACGCGGGCGAATAAGGCAATGGATTCTGCTCCCAAGGAGAAGCCTGTCAATACCTCAATAGCAGTGCTTACCTGGTGATGTTCCAGGGGCGCAAACAGGGTGAGGAATACAATAAATAATCCGCCTAAACCCAGTACTGCCAAACCGGCAACACCCAGGCCCATCACTGTACCGCCGGTGAAAGACACTTTCAACGCTTGTTTCAGGCTGGTACGTGCCGCTTGTGTTGTACGTACGTTCGCTTTGGTAGCTACTTTCATCCCGATATAACCGGCAGCGGCAGAAAACACGGCGCCAATGATAAAGGCAATGCAAATGATCCAGCTGGAGTGGATCTCACGTCCATGAATTTCATGTACGGTTCCTGAATAAGCAAGAAGCGCTGCAGCAATGATCACAAAAAAGCTCAGCACTTTCCATTCGGCTTTCAGGAAAGCCATCGCCCCGTCGGCAATATAGCCGGCCAGTTCTTTCATATTTTGATCTCCGGCGTCCTGCTTACCTACCCAGGCCGATTTGATTGCCATTACCAGCAATCCGATGATACCTAATACCGGTACCAGAAAAATTACGTACTCGTTCATATGTTTAAATAAAGTTAAATAAGGGTTGCAAAAATAAGGAATTATCTGAAATTTAAAAATAATTAATTTACTGATAATGAATGAATTGTGCTATCGGGTGAGGGAAAAATGCCACGGAACGGAATCTACACAAAGCCATTGGGCGAGGTTGGCGGCTATTCGTGCTCGTGGGCACGACAGCACGCTTGCCAGAATGCCTGGCCAACAAAAAACCGCTGCAACACGATGGCTTACAGCGGCTTTTTCGAAGAATGGAAAAATTAGCTATTCCTTGATTATCCGACGAATCAATTCGCCTGTGTGGCAGCTTACACGCAGGTTATAAATACCCGGCGCTAATGACTGCACCGGAATGGTGGTAACAGTTTCTTTTGCCTGTTGCGAGATCACAAGCCTGCCCCTGGCATCGTAGAGTTCGATCGTTGCCGAGGATAACATGTCGGAACTAAGTTTGACATTGAGTTCTGAACCCGCAGGAACTGGATATACCCCTACCGCTTCGGCTTCCAGAGAGGCGATACCTGTACATAATTCAACTGTCACGGTTTTGGCTGCGCTGGCCGCACATCCGGCAGCACTTGTGTACAGGTAATTAAGCGTGAACGTACCCGCGCCAGCCGAGGCAGGATTAAAGTTGTTACCACTTACCCCTGCGCCGGAATAAGTTCCACCGGCAGGCGAACCCGTTAGTAAAACAGGCCCGTTCGTCACACAAACGTCGCTTGCAGCCACCGAGAGGCTTGCCTGCGGAACCGGGTAAACGTTAACAGTTGTGGTCTGAGAAGCCAATACGCTACAGCCATTAAGGTAACCACTAACGGTGTAAACGGTTGTAGAAGAAGGAGAAACCGAAAGACTTGGGGTATAAGCACCTGTGTTCCATGTGTAGGTATCTACGCCATTGGCCAACAGCGCAACAGCAGAACCGGCACATGCCGACGCTGTATTCACACTGATAAATGGAGCACTGGTGACAGTAACAGCACTCGTAGCGGTATTAACACAAGATGCAGCAGAGCTGCCGGTAACGATATAAACTGTGGACGCCGTTGGCGCAACCGAGATGGACGCGCCTGTAGCGCCGGTGTTCCAGCTATAGCTGGCGGCACCACCGGCCGAGAGACTAACGTTGCCGCCTGCACATACGGTGGCGTTATTTACGCTTACTACAGGAAGGGGGTTGACGGTAACAGTAGCTGTTTGTATAGCTGTTACAGCACAACCTGTTAAATTTCCTGACACCGTATAGACTGAAGTGGATGACGGCGACACACTGTAGCTGGCCGTATTGGGCCCTGAAGTCCAGGAGTAAGTGCTGACACCACCCGCTGCCAGGATAGCCTGTGTACCGGCACAAATGGTCTGTGAACTCACCGAAATGGCAGGCGCACTACCCACCATAACCGACGCGGTGGTGGTTTTCGCGCAACCCGCCGCAGAAGTTCCGGTGACAGTGTAAATGGTGGTCGATGATGGGCTCACCAGAATGTCAGCTGTTGTGGCACCTGTATTCCAAACATAAGTAGAAGCTCCGGTAGCACTTAAAGTAGCTGTTGCGCCGGCACAAATGCTGGCAGAGATTACCGATGTTGGCGGCAAACTGCTTACCGCAACCTGAGTGGTTGTGGTATTGATGCAGCCGCCTGCGGTTGTGCCACTTACCGAATATACAGTGGTGGCTGTAGGGCTAACCGCGTAGCTGGCTGCTGATGGCCCGCCGGCCCAGGTATAACTGGTAGCCCCGCTAGCCGTAAGCGTGGTAGTTGAACCTGCACATAATGAAGGACTATTGACCGAGAGGCTGCCGCCTGTACTCACACTGGCGGTTACAGCAACAGCCTGGCTCTGGCATCCTTCTGCCTGCAACTGCCAATTGTAGAAATAATAATAGTAGCTGCTGCCCACATCGTTGCCGGTAATGCTTAACAAACTGGCGATATTATACGGATAGCCCGAGCCACTGTTGTTACGGTAAAGGTTTGTCACCGGCGAGGAACCACTCAGTGCCAACTGGTAATTGGAGCCTGGTGTGAGTGGGAAATTAAGCGTCACGGTTTGCGTGCCGCTGGCAAGGCTCACGGTAGTGGATGTGATAACCGCCGATGCAGAGTTTCTCAGCTGGATAATGCGGTTACCCGTGCCGCCTGAATACACAACAACTGTTTTCAGTGTGCAAGGCTGCAACACATTAAAGGTTTGGTAATGATCGGTGCCGGTAACGGTGAAATAAGAGCCGCCGCCGAAAACCGTATTATTGGCAGGCCCGCCAAACACAGGAGCCTGGGTAGTGGTGTTCACAGCGTAGTAGGTGGTGGAGCTGCTCAGTGGTGGTGTCGTAAAATTATTCCCCGTTGCTACAAGCGATCCGCCGGATACCGCATCGTACCATTTCACCGTTCCATTGCCCGAAGCAGTAAGATTGGCTGCAGCGCCACTACAAACCACGGCGCCGGTGAAGCTGGGAACGGAAGGTGAGTTGATGACAATGTAAGACGTTTTCGTTAGAGAATCGGATGTGGTGCCTGTACAACCCACAGCTTTCAGTTTCACCGTATAGGTTCCGTTGGCAGTATAAGTATGCGCAGGAGAAGTAGCCGTGCCCGTGGTTCCATCGCCAAAATTCCAGGTATAAGCCGAAGCTGCGTTGGTTGTATTACTGAACTGCACAGTGAGCGGCAGGGAACACGACGTCACGATATTGCCGGAAAATGCAGGCAGAATGCTCGGCGTGGTGTATTGCGCGCCTACACCCACAGCATACCAGGCGTTGGTGGTCTGGATCACTTCGTTTGAACAGGATCCATAAAGGTCTTTGGCCGCCTGGATCGTGTAGTTGCGTACATCAGCATAAGTGGTGTTTGGCGTCATATATACTGTTAGGGCGCGGTAAGCAATGGCTTCAGCTTTTGCCATGGTGATCGACGTTACCGAATACGCCTGGTTGTTGTCGTTGGTACCGCTTCCGCCTACCGATAACAAATAGAACCAGTAGATACAAGGCCCATCGTTCGTATGCACTTCACCAGTATTGTCCCAATAAGTTCCCTGATAGGTATCCGGCTGCTGGAGTTGATTGGGGTTTGACATGTTGCGGATGCCGGCCCCGGAAGGCATGATGTCTTTACCCATGATCCAATCGCGTTGTGTAGGACGCGCGAACCATTCGACAGAGGTACCGAAGATATCGGCAAATGCTTCGTTGAGTGCACCCGCCTCACCGTTGCCAAGGTTTGCGGTGTTCTGTACCAGGCCGTGGGTAATCTCATGGCCGCACACATCGAGGCCCGTCATGATGGTAAATCCCTGCGACACGTTGCCATCGCCATAGGTCATGCGCTGTCCATCCCAAAAAGCATTCACATAATTATTGCTGTAATGCACATAGCTCAGGAGCTTGTAGCCGTTGTCGTCGATGCTGTTGCGATTAAAGGTATTGTAGAAATAGTCGTAGGTTTTTTCGGCTCCCCAATGGGCATCGGTGGCCGCCTGGTTAGTACCTGTGGTTGTCCAGGATGTGGACGCGTTGGTAAAATCTGTATTGTTGTACGTGCTTCCGTTATTGAGGTTATACGTTTCGATACCGTTGCCGCGGCCCGTTTCACGCAGGCGGTACCCGCCCGTGTAACTGTCCGTAGTCATGCTTTGTGTACCACTGTACCGGGTATTGGCTGTAGCCGGTGTATTTACGGTGCATAAAATATCGTGTGTGGCAATCACCGATCCGGTACCGGCGTCGATGTAAACATATTGCCTCGATAGCGGCTGTTCCGCATAAATATCGAACTTATACGCGTAGCGGAAAGAAACAGCACCTTCCAAGGACGGAAGTAGTACAAGCTCTCCTGAAGGCTTATAGGTAAACGCAGGATTATCCGTTACCTGCCGCATGTGAGCCTCTTCCGCGGCATTCTCCCATTTATAGCGCACGGCATTCACATAGCCCAGGGCTTTGCCAAACGCCTGTTTTTCAGAAAGTCCGATGCGGTTTGCAGGGCTTATGGCGTTATACCATTCGCCGCTGAATGCCGTTACCAAGCCTGCGTTTTCGTGGGTCATTAACATACTGCCTTCCACCTGGTAACCGTCATAATATTCACGGAACCGGCTATGATATATTCCCAGAGCATCAACTTCCGTTTTGTATTTTCGAAACGAAACACCAGCTTGTTTGACAAACTTTTCCAACATCCAGGTAGGAAATGCAGCGCTATTTACCCGGGTATTACCGTCGAGGCTCACATAATTTGGCAAGCCCGTAGCCTTAGATACAAAGCCGGTGGTGGTTCCCGGCACCTTTTCCACGTTAGCCTGCGCGGAGAGCAGGGAACTGAAGCAGGTTGCTATCAGCAAAGTAGGAAATTTCATCATGTGTTTCTGGGTTAAGGATTAGTTTTGGTATAACTAATTAATAACATACTTTTTATTACACAAAATAATTTACCTCTTTTTTTGCCTGTTTTTTGAGACTTCCTGCCAGGAAGACGTTGCTAGTCAAAAGACTTGTGCAGCAAGCATTACAAGGCATCGGTCGCGGTCTTTTCTGTCCGGCAGCTTCCAAATTTCCGGCACGAAACTGTATTTTTTTTGAATTGCAGCGTCAACAACGTCATTTTTGCGACCATCCGACAACGAATCCGCTCCTCAGAACGCCTTTTCGAGCGCTATCCGAAGCCAGGTGGTGTATTGCTCCGGATGCCTGGCTACATCGTCTTTCAGGTCTGCGAGTGTTATCCAGCGAAACGACTTTACTTCTTCCGGCGATATCCGTGGCTGCCCGTCGAAATGGCCGGTAAGCACGTAGTCGAACTCATGCTCGGTAAGGCCATTACCAAAGGAACTGCGGTAAGTGAACGAGGTTTTAACACTCAGTTCGCAATCGAAACCCATTTCTTCGAACAAACGACGATGCGCTGCATCTTTAATGGTTTCATGGGGGCGGGGATGCGAGCAGCAGGTATTGGCCCACAAGCCGCCACTGTGATACTTCCCGTCGGCGCGCTGCTGAAGAAGCAATTCGTTTTGTGTGTTGAAAACAAAAACGGAGAATGCACGGTGTAGCCTGCCTTCTAGGTGCGCCTGCATTTTTTCCATGACTCCTATGTCGTTATCGCGCTCATCTACCAATATCACGTATTCTGGATTCATGTGGGCGTGCAACTTGCCGGAAAACGATAAATCTATAATAGATTTAAGCTGTGACGTACATATGAGCTGGCAAATAAAGCCATTTTCTGCGAATTGGGGATGCGGATGCGTTCTTCAAGAATGCGCTCCGGGTGCAGCGACTTGATCTTATTGAAGAGTTTACGGTAATAGATATAGGCTACATACACTCCAAAGCGGGAATCTTTCGGAAGAAGTTTGATACCCTCCAGACCTTTGTTGAAGTCTATCTCGATATCGTCTTCCAGTGCGGCTTTGGTTTCAGGATCGAGCTGGGTAAGCTCTACGTTCGGAAAATACACGCGCCCCATTCCAAGATAATCGGCATGCAGGTCGCGCAGGAAGTTGATCTTCTGGAAAGCAGATCCCAGAGCCATGGCATAAGGCGTCAGATCCTTATACATGGTTTCGTCGGCTTTTACAAATACTTTCAGGCACATGAGGCCAACTACCTCCGCACTGCCCAATATATATTCTTTGTAACCATTCACGTCGTAAGCCTTCTTATCAAGGTCCATTTCCATGCTCCTCAAAAACGTGTGAATAAGCTGGTGATCGATCTTATAATCGTTCACCACTTTTTGAAAGCTATTAAGCACCGGATTGAGGCTGATACCGCGCTCGATGGCCAGAAATGTGTCATTCCGGAATTCATCGAGCAGTGTTTTTTTATCGTACTCATGAAATGAATCCACGATCTCGTCGGCAAAACGCACGAAACCATAAATGCCATAGATGGGCTCACGGAAATGCATGTGCAGAAACCGGATACCCAGCGAAAACGACGTGCTGTAGCTATTGGTAACCACTTTACTGGTTCTTACGCTAACCTGATCAAATAATGCTTTCATTGTTGAGTTTGCTAAGATAATAAAATTATTTTTCCTTTCATCAATTAGCAATACCCGGCAATGCGTATTTTTCAGGTCCCGGATAGGCGTTTTTTAACCTGTTCCGCCACCAATTTACCTGATATCAGGCTGGGAGGAACCCCCGGCCCTGGCACAGTGAGCTGGCCGGTGTAAAACATATTTTTAACACGCTTGTTGCGCAGGGCAGGTTTAAGAATCGCCGTTTGCGAAAGCGTATTGGCAAGCCCATAGGCATTTCCCTTAAACGAGTTGTATTCGCTAATGAAATCGCTCGTCGCGAAATCGCGCCGGTAAATCACATGCTCTTTCACCGATTGTCCGGTAAATGACTCAATACGACGCATCACAAGGTCGAAATAGTGGTCGGCGGTGGTTGTGTTCTCCTTCAGGCCCGGCGCTACCGGGATCAGCACAAACAAATTCTCCATGCCTTGTGGTGCCACCTGGCTATCGGTAAGCGATGGGCAACTCAGGTAAAACAGCGGCTTTTCGGGCCATTGCGGCCTGGTGTAGATCTCCTGTGCATGCACGTCGAAATCTTCGTCAAAAAACAGGTTGTGGTGCAGCAGACCTTCGAGGCGTTTGTTAATCCCGAGGTAAAAGATAAGGCTTGAGGGTGCCATTTTACGGCTTTGCCAGTAGGCTTCTGAATAATTGCTGTATTCGGCGCCCAGCAATACCCTGTCGGTGAAATGATAGTCGGCCGACGAAACCAAGGCATCGAAACCTCCGAACGTTTTTCCGGCTTTTACAGCAATGGCCCTCCCCGCTTCGACATCAATTTTCGACACGTCGGCATTGAGTTCAAATGTCACGCCCAGTTCGAGAGCGAGGCGATGCATTGCCTCCACGATCTTCACCATGCCTCCTTTCGGATACCAGGTACCGCCTACCATATCGGCATAATTCATGAGGCTGTATAGCGCCGGTGTATCCTGCGGTAGCGCACCCAGGAACAATACCGGAAATTCGAGCAGTTGAATCAACTTAGGGTGCGAAAACGATTTGCGAATGTGTTTCGACATTGAGGTCATCACATCGAGCTTAAATAACCCCTTCAGGAAGCGCCGGTCGGCAAACTCGCTGAGCGACACGCCCGGCTTATACACCAGGTCGTGCATGCCTACGTCGTATTTGTATTCGGCTTCTTTCAGAAACTTCTTTAACTTATCTGCGCTGCCAGGCTCTGTGTTTTCAAAAAGGCGACACAACCCATCCATATCGGCAGGAATATCCATGGGACCGTCGGCATAAAATACGCGATACGACGGTGACAAGCGCTCGAGTTGGTAGTAGTCCGACACTTTTTTGCCAAAATCTGAAAAAAAACGTTCAAAAATATCCGGCATCCAATACCAGCTCGGCCCCATATCGAACACAAAACCTTGATGTGAAAACTGCCGGGCGCGACCGCCAACGCGATCATGTTTTTCGAGAACAGTTACCTGGAACCCTTCTTTGGCCAGGTAACAGGCAGCAGAGAGACCGGAAAAGCCCGAGCCTATGATGGTTACTTTTTTCGACATGGACAACACAAAAAATAATGCTTAAACTTACGCAATATTTTAGAGAATACAGATGTCTCGGCCGTATGATGTAGGTCATAGCAGTTAAGTGGCAGGGCGTCGATATTTGACAACACAACTGGCAGGAACATTATCATTATGCAAGGAAAACGTATTGTTATTATCGGATCGGGCGTAGCCGGACTGGCATCCGCCGTAAGGCTTTCGGCAGCCGGACACCAGGTTACCGTGCTTGAGGCCAATGAGTATGTAGGTGGAAAGCTCACTGCAAAACACATCGGGCGCTACCGTTTCGATCTTGGCCCGTCGGTATTTACGCTTCCTAACCTGATCGAAGAACTCACCGCGCTCAGTGGCACCAAACGCAAGTTCGAATACCTCGTACTGGATAAGATCTGTAACTATTTTTACGAAGACGGCACGCGCCTGATGGCGTATCCCGATAAGGACAAATTTGCGACGGAAGTATCAGAGAAACTGGGAGAAGAAAAACAAGCCGTTTACGATCAACTGAAATACAGCGCCACCGCATTCGAACTCACCTCAGCGCTTTTTATGGAAAAATCGCTGCACCGGCTTTCGACATTCATGAACCTGAAAACAGCCAAAGCGATCCTGAACATCGGCAAGCTCAAAATGGGCAAAACCATGAACCAAATGAACAGCGCGCGTTTTAAAAATAAAAAAACGGTGCAGCTTTTCAATCGCTTCGCTACGTACAACGGTTCCGATCCTTACCAGGCACCGGCTATTATCAATATCATTGCGCACCTCGAGCACAACATCGGGGCTTTTGCACCCAAAGGCGGCATGCACGATATTACCATGCACCTCTACGGCATTGGTAAGGACCTGGGCGTAGAGTATAAGTTGAACACGAAAGTGAAACAGGTGAAAACAGAGAACGACCGGGTAGTGAGTGTTGTAACAGACCAGGGTGAATTAGCCGCCGATATCGTCGTGAGTGGCATCGACATCAAGCAACTTTATACCAGGTTGCTCGATAGGAAATACTATCCCGAAAAAATTCTGGGGCAGGAAAAGTCGCTGTCCGCACTCATCTTCTATTGGGGTATTAAAAGAGAATTTAAAGAATTGGGGCTTCACAACATTTTGTTCAGCGGCAACGGCGAAGAGGAATTTAAAACGATGTTCGGAGAAAAAAAACCGTACCACGACCCCACAACCTACATCAACATCACCTCCAAGGTTACACCCGGCGACGCCCCGGAAGGCTGCGAAAACTGGTTTGTGATGGCCAATGTACCACACAACACCTCGGGCGAACCTATTCAGTACGTACAGGAAATGCGGAGAAACATGATCGCCAAGATCAACCGGGTGCTGAACACCGACATCGAACAATACATCGAAGTAGAAGACGTGCTCGACCCTTACCTGATCGAACAGCGCACGGGTTCTGCCGGCGGATCGCTCTACGGCAACTCGTCAAACAACAAATACGCTGCCTTTTTGCGTCATGCCAACGAGAGCAGTCGCATCAAAAACCTGTACTTCTGTGGCGGCAGTGTGCACCCGGGAGGTGGCATTCCGCTAGGCTTGCTGAGCGCGAAAATCGTGAGCGAAATGATCGCAGAGAAAAAATAAACGTCTTGGTCAGAAAGCGTTTGCCACAGAGGTTTGCAGATACACTCATTCAAAAATCAAGACGATGGAGGTTCCCATGCCGGCCTTGCTTTCTACCGATAACCGGCAGCCGATGGCTTTCGCCAGATCTCTGATAAGATGGAGGCCGAGCCCGCTTTTGATGCCGATCACTTCGTTTTCATCATACAATGCTTTGAACTGTCCCTCGCTGCCACCCGGACCGTTATCCGTGATCGAAATATACACCGCCTCATTCTCCTTCCAGGCTTTCCACACGATCAACGGATCCGGCGTTTTCTCCAGTGCTTTAACAGCATTGCCTGTCAGGTTTCGCATGATGGTTTTCAAATAGTCGGGATCGCTGACGACACTTAGGCTTTCCGGATCTTCAAAATGCATCAGGATCGTTTCAGTGCTTAGGATATAGTTTTTCTGGTCTTCAAATAACTGCGCCACCGCAACAGCTTTAAAAACCGGCTTAAAGTTCTGCATTTGCCCCTTGCTCCATAGGAGCAGGTCTTCCATTGAAACCAGCAGGTTTTCGGCCGCTGTCACCACTTTGCTTTCCATCTGTTGCTTACCTTGTTCTGTAAGTAGTTCGGGGCTTTCGTTTTTCAGATGAAGGAAATGAATTAGGTTGCTCACCGGGCTTCTCAAGTCATGGTTGAGGATTGAGAAAAACCGTGTTTTGATCCGGTTCGCTTCTTCCAACTCAGCATTCAGCACATATAGCCTTTCATTGGTTTTCTGGCGACTGCGATTTTGGTAGATCAACAAGATAACAATCGCCACAAACAATAAGATACCGGAAATGAGAAACCACTTTTGTTTTTCTTTGGCTTCCAGGTTCAATTTATTAGTCTCGATCTCTTTATCGCGCATTTCAATGGTGCGCTCATCCTGTAAGTTTTGAAGCGACTGTTTATTTTTGGAATTGTAAATAGAATCCTTGTACAGGGAATACGTTTTATAAGCCGCGAGGCTGCTTTCAGGATCTTTTTTGAAATCGTAATATTCGGACAGGTACAGGTAGTCCTTAATGAGCGCTTCGATGTTGCTTAGCCTTTTGTTGATCTCCAGCGACTTCAAAATGTTTTCTTTTCCGCTCAGCAATTGGGATTCATTCCCCGAGAGCATTCCCTTTTGGAGTTGCGCATAACCGATGTTCTGTAAAGTCGAAGCCATCAGGATTTCATCGCCCATCGTCTGTATGGTTTTAAGAGCTCTATTTGAATAATCAAGACTGAGATCATACTGCTTCAACGACAGGTAGGCAGAGCCCATCCAGCTATGAATAAATACCAGGTTGAAACCATCTTTGTTTTTTGAGGTCAGAATGCGTTCAGCTTCCTGATAGGCCTGCAAGGCTTCGGCATTCCTGTTTTGCTTTTGGTAAACAAGGCCTTTGCTGGCAATATTCATAGCCATAGATGCCTCTTCATTGGCAAGTTTGCTAAACAGTTTGATTGCGATCTCGTAATTTTCAAGAGCCTTGTCGTAGCTCTCCGTCGCCGTATAGATATTGGCGATGTTCTGATATACGTCGGCTGCATTTGCTTTTGCATTTTTCTCAGTGGAGGCTTCAAAGCCCTTTGATGCTTTAAAAAAAAGATCCAACGCCTCCGGAAAACGGTTTTGGTTGGCTTTTAAAATTCCCAACTGGTTGTTGACGACGGCCATGCTATAATAATCCGCAGCCCGCGTATAAATCTCTTCGGCGAGATTGAGTTGCTTTAGTGCTTTCATATGATCTCCTTTGGAGATCAGGTGCTTTGCCATATGGACATGTCCGTTGCCAATGCCTTTTGGCCAGTTCAGCTGCGTTCCCAGGTTTATTTCCTTGTCGGCGTATGCCAGGCCTTTACTGATGCTGAGGTATAGGTAATAATTGGATAAACGGCCGTAAATATCGCATTTTATCGTATCGTCTTCCATACGCTCAACAGCCAGAACCAGCGAATCGGCCTGCTTTTGACCATAAGGTTGCGCATGCAGCCTTCCCGAAAACAGAATCAAAAAAAGGAAAATGTGTTTCATCATTGCAAAAGGCTTAGGTTTTCCTTATAACTTCTGCCCACAGGCAGGATCGTGGCGTCGATAAGCTCTACTTCTGCGTTTCTGATTTTTTTGACGAAAGTTTTGTGAATGGCATAGCTCCGGTGGATTCTCACAAACGAGATAAAATGCGTTTCTCTTAACAGCGTTCCCAGGCTCGAGAGTACGCAATGCCTTCTTTGGTTAGTAATGATAAGTGTATAATCTTTTAACGCTTCCAGGTACACAATATCATGCAGCTTTATTTTTACCTGCTCATGACCTTCTTTAATAAAAATCGTATCGCTTCCCAGACCCGCTTCATAGAGGGCCACTTTATGTTTTACCTCCATAAATTCTACAATACGATCGATGGTTTTACAAAACCGCTCCTGTTTCAGCGGCTTCACAATAAAGTCGAGGGCCTCAAGCTCAAAACTCTCCACTGCATGCTCGGCATGAGCCGTAATAAAGATACACACCGGAATGTGCTGCATGCTTCTTCTGAAATCCAGACCGCTTCCTGCCGGCATATCAATGTCGAGAAAAAGAATATCGATGCTCTGCGATGCTATTATCTGCTGGGCTTCTGCTGTAGAAGCAAAAACACCAGCAACGTGAATCCTCTCGAACTTCCTGACATGGGACACAACCGTCAAGCGGTCAATCTCATCGTCATCAATAATTATGCAGTTGAATTTCTTCATATAGCCGCAGTCTCAAAGCTAACATTTTTAATTTATATGGCGTTCGTCTAGTTAAAAAGACGCTGGTCTATTAGCGGTTTGTGAAAGGTGCAGATCCCGGAACTTTGGAGTAAATTCTAAAACCGGAAATCATGAAAACGATCGTATGTATTCTATCACTGGCCATTGTGTTGCTGGCCTGCAAAAAAAAGGAAAAAGAGGAACAAAATGATCCCGGGCCGGTATCAACAACTACTACTACGTCAACAACATCTTCGACCACAACGCCTGCCGGTGTAGCCAGCGTTACTGTCACTTCCGGCACCAAAACCACAACCTTGTCCGGCTCCTGCGGCTGGGCATCAGCCGGGGGCGTGAATTACATCGGTGCTAAAGATCAGAACAACAGTTTACGCATCCTCGAAACAACCTTCAATATTCAAAATTTGCCCTCGCAAACCACAACCTATGCCTTGGTTGCCTACGACGTAAACGACACCGATCCTACGCATGTGAGCATGAGCTTCTCTGAACAGATCGGCAACGGCCTGCTCGAATGGAACTCCACTGCTTCATCTGGCAACCTGACGCTGACAGTAGCCGGAAATAAGATAACCGTTAATCTGACGGGAATTAGTTTGAAAGCACAGACAAACAGCGGCTTTTATACGAACCTCAATACGGGCGATTATGCCAATCCTGGCGTATTATCCGGCACACTCACCTTTTATCACTAAAACATGAAAAAAATTGCTTTCACTTTCATCAACGAATTCGGACCTGAGTTCGATAACCTGGAAGACCTCACGCCCGTACAGATCAAACAGCTGCATGCCTGCGTACCGCTATACTACGGCGAAGAGGAAGCCGTGCACATTGACACCAATCGCCTCGAAAACCTCTTCGACGAAGAAGAGGAACGTTGGGGCTTTGCAAGCCTATACCATGTTATTGACACCGACAGCAACGAAATCCTTTATGATTTTTGGGAATACAATGCCGATTCAGGAACACTATTTATCCACAACAGCGAGGAACACATCGGGATCTTTATGATGCAGTTCCATTTCGGACTTGCCCAAAAGAACGATCACAATAAGCTGCTACCCGCCAACTTCCCCGAGTTATTGCAAGCGGCCTATAAAACTTCCAAACGATGAGGATGAAAAGGCGCATGAAAAAAAAGACAGGAACCTTTGCTATTTGCCTGCTGGGAATTTTGACATTCGCTACAGGCCTTTGCTCCGTTGCTCAAAATGTAGGCATTAATGCCACAGGTGCTGTCCCGGATGCTTCAGCAATGCTGGATATTGCCAGCAGTACCAAAGGACTTTTAATTCCGAGGGTAAGTTTATCTGCCACTAATTCCAATGCGCCTGTAGGCGCCGGTGCAACAATCAGTTTGCTGGTTTATAACATCGCCTATTCGGGAGTAGCGCCTTACCATGTAGAACCTGGCTACTATTACTGGGATGGCTCTGCCTGGGTAGCGCTGGGACTGAAAAGCCTTAGCTGGAACATCACCGGAAATACCGGCACTACCGACGGTACACACTTTATCGGCACTGCCGACAACGTTCCGCTAAACTTCAGGGTGAATAACCAAAAAGCCGGGCGCATCGACCGAACAGGCCAGAATACATTCTTTGGCTACACTGCCGGAAATGCCAACACCAGTGCTTCGGGAAACTGTGCCTACGGCGACTCGGCATTATACGCCAATAATGCCAACAGCAATACTGCCGTCGGTAAAAGCGCGCTTCACAAGAACAGCAATGGCAACTCCAATACCGCGATCGGGCAATATGCTTTGTACAATAACACATCCGCGTCTCAGAACATAGCCATCGGGTTCAGTGCTTTATACAGCAACACCTCCGGAAACAACAACACCGGCTGCGGAGCCCGCGTGCTTTTTAAGAACACGACAGGAATATACAATACTGCTTTCGGATGGAACAACATGTACAACAACACAACCGGATCTTTCAACACATCGCTCGGCACTTCCATCTTGTCGGCAAATTCGACCGGGTCATACAACACAGCCCTCGGCTTTTTTGTACTCACGAATAGCACCGGCCAGGCTAATACTGCTGTGGGAAGCTACGCCCTGAAACTCAACACCACCGGCAACCTAAACTCGGCCCTGGGCGATAGCGCCCTGGCGACAGTAACTACAGGCTCCAACAATACCGGCATCGGATACAAGGCCTACGTGCCGCTGGCCGCCGGGAGTAACCAGGTACGTGTGGGCAATACGTCCATCACCTACGCCGGCGTGCAGGTAGCATGGTCGGTTACCTCCGATGCGCGCTGGAAAAAAAACATCCAGACCTCAGACCTGGGATTAAATTTCGTCAGAGGCCTGCACCCAGTGCGTTACAAACGGGCAAACGACAACAGCCAAAAAACAGAATACGGCTTCATTGCCCAGGAGGTAGAAACCCTGCTCAACGCTTCTGGTGTTACGGATAGCGGCATCATTAGCAAAGACGATGAAGGCATGTTAAGCATGCGCTACAACGATCTCCTGGCACCGATCATCAAAGCTATTCAGGAACAGCAAGCGCTCATCGAGACGCTAAAACAAAAGAACGACGAGCTTGAGCAGCGCCTCCGGCAACACGAAAAAACAAATCACCATTAATCAACCCTCTCATTCATCACAAAAACACCATGGAATTAACTGAACGTTTAAACCACATCCGAAGAGCCTGGCTCGCCATTAAAGAACAAGATCCGCAATTCATTGTGCCGGGAGCTGCTGCTCACCAGTACCAACTGCTTGTTGACGAAGACTCCAGGCGTCGTGTCGAGTTTTTCGAAGCCAATAATGGCTTTACCCTGCCGGAGGAATACCGGGAATACCTCATCCATGTGAGCAACGGCGGGCCCTGCCCGTTGGGCGTTATGTATTCTTTGCAGGATGGCCTGACACCCCTCAACCGCGGAAAAAAAGGAGAGCCCGGATACTACGATTGGCTGGAAGAAAACCTGGATCATTATGTATCTGAATTTCCGGTAACGGAAGAACAGATCATCGGCTGGCTGAGGAACAAAATGGCCTATCCAAGTACCGAAACAGCTCCCCTGAAAATGGAAGCCGATGAGGCCGGCTATATTTTTATCTGCTCCCCCGAACCCGGAAAACATTACATCATGCCGGTAAATGGCGTTTGCTCAAGCGAAGTGTGGCTGCTGACTGAAATAGGCGCTAGCGACGGAAAGAACGACGGACAAAATTATGTTGAGTTGCGCCCGGTAATTCGCTTTGTAAACGACCAAATCAAAACACTGAGTTTCCTTGAATGGATAGAAGATGCACAGCAGAATTGGTTTAACGACAACGCAGAACTCGATCTCAGGTTGAATGCTGTGAAGTTCAGCTGGTTCAACCTGGCTGCCCACGACAAAAACCGAAGCGTGTTCGGTGCCTTCATGCATCACTACAAACTCAATCCGGCATTGACGGAAGAAAAGATCACCGACCTGGAAAAACAGTATGGATTCACCATGCCGAATGAATACCGCCAATACTTAAAAATAGTTGGCAACGGAGGCGTGGGGCCATACTACGGCATGTACAGTTTCGAAACATCGCTTATGCCACTCAATAGCGGCAGCCGCGACCAGGGAAATTTTGTTAACTACATGGAGCAACACCCCGATCATTTCACCAAAGCCTTTCCTGTAAGCGAGCAGCAAATCATCGACTTCCTGAACCATCGGCTTAAACACCCGAATGGACCAGACAAGCCAATCGTGATCCCAAAAGATGCAGGCGGGTATATATTCATTGCGGAGTATGGGTGCGGCGGATATTATGTTATGCCTCTCAATGGCCCGGTACCAGGCCAGATCTGGTTCCTCCAGAAACGTAATGCCAACAAGTTAACCTACGAGCTTGCCAACGACGCCGGGGAGGTGATACAATCCGGAAGCTACGGCAGCGATGAAGACGACAATTACTTCGACCTGTATCCGGAAGCCTGGATGAAAGAAAATGCGATTGCCACGGTTAATTTCACTGACTGGGTAGAAAACGCCCAAAGGTATTGGTTTTATACCGACAAGGAAGATCCGGGACCTTCCGCTGAACCCGATAATGAACAGGCATACTACCCACTGGCTGTAGGAAACACCTGGACTTACGATTACAACGGACAACAAATGGTAACAGGCATCGAAAGCTGCAAAAACGGAGAATATACCACGTCCAACTCCTTGAACCCGGCCTCGGGAAAAATGAAGAAAAAAAACGGGGAATACTTCAACGACGGACTGGAAAAGGGAAACATGCAACTGATGCTGAAAGACCAGATGACACCCGGCGATCGTTGGGAAGCCAAATTTAAAGCCAATGGACTGGATTGCGTATATGTTTACACAGTAAAAGAAGTATTGAAAAGCAAAACAGTTCACGGCAAAGAGTACCATGACGTGGTGATGGTCGAAATCGACAGCTGCTACATCATCAACGGCGCCCGCATGTCGATGAATGCGTTTACACAAAATTATTATGCCCGCGGCATCGGGGTGATTTTAACCACTACGAGCGGGGTGATGGGCAACAACACTTATCCACTTTTGTCGCATGAACTGAAATGAACAAACAGCTCATTGACCCGATGACCGGCGGGTTCCGGCTGAGTGATTCCTTTGCCGTGGACGCTGCCACCCAATTGAAAGACCTCAACAACTATTTCGGTGACGATCTCAAAGAAAGCATTTACATGAAAGGATGCTGGTACACGGTACCCAAAGTGAAGATCGCCGGATTATATTTCAGATTCAGGTTCTACTTTACGGCTCGCCGTCTGAAATCCATCGGTTTCACTATTGACGAAACTGTGGCCGAACGCGATCCATGGACCGGCAATCACGTCTTCGAAACGCAATGGATAGCCGCTCAGATGGGCGACACCAGCAATTTTACCTGGGATTTAGAGCAGGCTGGCCGGCATTACCACCTGGCCCGCCATTGGGGAAGCATAGGGGTTTACTACGATTTCAAAAATGGCACCTTCGAAAGCCTGCTGAGGTATAGGATCGAATAAGCGCCAGCGTTTGCCATGCGCCGGGCATGCTTTTTTTTCATTACCAGCACGTAGCTTTTAGGCCCTACCGCTTCCTCAAGGATAATCCTTATCTTAGGAACATGAAGAGCCGTCGCCATTTTCTGAAAGCAACCGGGATATTAAGTGCCGCAGGGCTTTTAGTTCCTACTAACGTTCTGGCCACTGCCTTCACGGAATATCCAGGCATTCTGAAACCGCCGGCGTTAAAGCCCGGCGACACCGTAGCCATCAGCTCGCCTGCCGGTGCGGTATGGGATGCTGCGCAGGTGGAAACCTTCGCCGGCATTCTGCGTTCATTGGGCTTCCAGGTCGTTTTCGGCAAAACACTTTCCGCAAAGTACGGCTACTTTGCAGGCACCGACGAGGTGCGTGCCGGGGAGATCAATGCCTTTTTTGGCGACCCCAATATCCGGGGCATTTTTTGCATGAAAGGCGGCTGGGGCTGTGCGCGCCTGCTCGATAAACTCGATTTCACAACGATCGCTGCCAATCCAAAGGTACTTATAGGTTTTAGCGACATCACGACGCTGCTCATTGCCATCAGCGCCAAAACGGGCCTGGTAACCTTCCACGGCCCGGTTGGCAATTCGGGATGGAACACCTGGACAAGCAACGTGTTTAAACAGGTAGTGACAGGCCAAACTCCCACTCCGCTTTTTTGCAATCCTGCAACAGAAGAAAAGCCCATCACACTCCACCCGGGAAAGGCACGCGGGTCACTCGTGGGTGGAAACCTCAGTGTGCTGGCGTCCTTGATGGGAAGCACTTACCTGCCAGACTGGAAAGGAAAAATCTTGTTTCTTGAAGATGTAAAAGAAGAGCCCTACCGCATCGACCGTTTGCTCACACAACTGAAGCTCTGCGGCGTACTCGATGTGGTTTCCGGGATCGTATTCGGTCGCTGCGCCAAATGCCTGGCCGAAGAACCTCAAAAAGCCTTTACCTTACAGGAAGTACTCACCCAACACATCGTGCCACTCGGAATCCCGGCATTTTACGGTGCTATGATCGGCCACATCGAGAACAAACTCACCTTACCGCTCGGTATTGCCGCAGAAATAGACGCCAGTGCAGGCACCTTACAACTCCTGGAAGCAGCGGTTGCAACCTGAGATACTCCATTCCGTGAACTCACCAAAACTACGCAATTGCCTTGCGTAGCTCAAGACGAAGGGCGCGCCGCAAGCGGCCAGGCTGTCACTGCAATCGGCTCGCTGCGCCGCCGGATTTCCGCTCCATCCTTCGCGCGGCGGCACACTATCGGGAAAACGACCGGCACGCAAGAATAACCACACGCCGCGTTCCCGACTATAATCTTAGCATAAAAAATCCAGATTATCAGCCAGGCAGATAACAGCGTGAGATTTTTTGCTACTTTTAAATAGCAAAACATTCGCTTCTGCAGACTGCACCAACATGCATCAACACGACCATGAACGTAAAGAAAATTGACCTAGCCCTGCAAGGCGGCGGCGCGCACGGCGCCTATACCTGGGGCGTGATCGACAGGCTCCTCGACGACGAACGCATCGAGATTGACGGCATTTGCGGTACCAGCGCCGGTGCCATGAACGGTGTGTGTACCATCTATGGGCTCAAAAAAGGCGGCCGCAACCTGGCCAAACACCTGCTGGTAAAGTTCTGGCACAAAATCTCGGAGGCAGGCAAGCTCTCACCCTTACAACCCAGCTGGCTCGACCGGATGATGAGCCCGGGCAATATGGATTTTTCGCCGAGCTACCGCTTGTTCAGCCTCACGGCCGAAAATTTCACGCCGCGGCAGATGAACCCCATGCAGTACAACCCGCTCGAAAAGATCCTGAATGAAGTTGTGGACTTCAAAGAACTGCATGCCATGAATCCGCCGAAATTGTTTGTATGTGCTACCAATGTGAAAACCTGCGAAGCGCGGGTGTTTGGTCATTCCGAAATTACCGCCAAAACCATTCTGGCATCCGCCTGCCTGCCTTATATGTACGAAGCGGTAGAAATAGATGGTGAGTTTTTCTGGGACGGCGGCTACATTGGTAACCCTCCCATCCAGCCGCTCATCGACCATACGGAAGAAACGGACGATATTCTGCTGATCCAGATCAACCCAAAAAACATCAAGCAAGTACCTGGCACCATTGAAGAGATTAAAGATCGCGTGAACGAACTGAGTTTTAATTCCTCGCTCATGCTCGAATTGCAGCTTATCAAATTCAAGCAGGAACTCGTGGCCCAGGGCATTACGCTGGGTGGAAAACTAAAGCCGGTATTTTTGCATAACATCAGCGCCGACAACGAACTCGGAGCCCTGAACCTTTCCTCTAAACTCAACACCACCTGGGATTTCATGATGTACCTGAAAGACCTTGGCTACAAGGCCTGCGACGCCTGGCTAACAGAGAACTACGAACACATTGGCGTGAAGAACACGCTGAAATTAGAGTAGAACTGTTCTGGTGCCTGTTAGCGACGCGCAAGCGATTGTAGCGAAAATCCTTTTTGCCGGTCTTCGAGGGCCTCAGCCACCTGGCAAAAAGATTGCAGCGAAAGCGCGCCCGGGCGCCCAAAAACAAATTCATTCCTGGCTCCCGATGATCTGTACTAACTGCCTCCAAAGGTATTTGCATTTTTTCACAATTATTCTAAGCTGATAATTTCTTAATTTAGAAGAATGCAATTGAATCTCATGAAACGGTATATGCTTGCCCTGTCGATGCTTGCATCGATGCTGACAACAGCACAACAGGAACATGGCCTTGTAAAATGGCTGACCTTCCAGGAAGCCCAGGAACTTAATAAAAAACAGCCCAAGCCCTTGCTGGTGGACATCTACACCGACTGGTGCGGCTGGTGTAAGCACATGATGAAAACCACCTACTCCAACCCTAACATCGCAGGTTACATCAACACTTATTTTTACCCGGTAAAGTTCAATGCCGAAACGAAAGACACGGTCATATACAACGGACAATCTTACAAATCCACATCTGCGACTAACCCCAAAGCGCCGCACGAGCTGGCCATCAAATTCCTGGGGCAAAGCCTGAGCTACCCTTCTACCGTATTTGTAAGCAATAACTACGAATTCAATTTGCTATCGCAAGGCTTCCTGGAGGAACGTAAACTCGAGCCGCTGCTCATTTACACTGTTGAAAACGTTTTTCGCGCTTCGGTTTACGAGGACTTTGCCAAACAATTTGACCATACCTTTTACGATACCAATTTTGTAAAATCACCACTGAAAGTGTACAGTGTAGCAGAAGTGGAAAAGTTACAAAAAAAGAAACCTAAAAAAGTACTCGTGAATATTTATGCCGGCTTTTGCAATTCCTGCAAGGTTCAAACCAATACGACCCTGCGCGATACGGCTATTGCCAACTACATCAACAAATACTATTACCTCGTAAACTACGATGCGGAAAGTGCAGATACAGTGGTATTCCGCGGCGAGAAATGTTTCAAAACCGTTGTCAACGGCTATCCATTCAATACCTTTGCACTGAAAGCCACCAATAACCGCCTGGGCTTCCCGACCATTGCCGTACTCGACGACAAACAGAATACCCTCGATGCGCTGAACTCATTTCTGACACCCGCCAATTTGTTGCCGATCTTGAAATTTTACGCCGAAGACAAATACAAAACCATGGCCTGGGCCGACTACCTCAAAACATACCAGGAAAAGAAATAAGAGCGGCACGCTAGTGTCCGATGTGTATTTTTTCGCCCAGGAATTTAGGGCCGATGTGTAGTACATAAAGATCGAGCACACATTTCACCCGCGCGAAGTATTCGCGGATGCGGGTCTTCAGCGAGTAATTCCGGCTCACTTCCGGCGCATTGTAAGCCACCGCATGTACACCCCGTTTGTTAGCGATGAATAAGGCCCTTTGGTTATGGAACTCCTGCGAAATGATGGTGATGGAATCCTCTCCGAATACGTCGCGACACCTCAGCACACTGTCGAGTGTGCGAAAGCCCGCGTAGTCAAGTACGAGGCAGGAATCGGGAACGCCCAGCTGTATCAGCGCCTCACGCATATCCGACGGCTCGTCGTAGCCTTCGGTATGGTTGTCGCCGCTCAGCAGCAGGTATTGCACCTTGCCACTGCGATAAAGTTCGTAGGCCGCCTGCATGCGGAAGGCAAAATATTGGTTTGTTGTGCCGCGGGCGGTATTTTTGGACGCTCCGAGCACCAGGCCTACTTTATGCGATGGCACATCCGCCACCCGGCTGAAAAGCTGGGACTTTGTAGAACGCACAACCCAGGCATTGCAAAGCCACAAAGCGACTGCGCACAGCAACAGGCAGCCAGACAGCCAGCGAAGCGGACGCTTGTATCTGAGCCAGCGTTGATTCATTATCCAACAAAAAGTGAGGCAATGGTAAAGGCTGCAAATACCACACTGGCAATGCCATTGGTGGTGCCGAAAGCGAGGTTGACGCGTGACAGATCATGTGGCTTCACGATGCTGTGCTGATAGACAATGAGCCCTATAAAAACAGCGACGCCCAGCCAGTAAAGAAAATTAAAATGCCCGTAGAAGCCGGCGCCGATCACAAAAACGATGCTGAACAGGTGCAACACTTCCGAAAAGCGAAGCGCACCTTTTGTGCCGAGCATTACGGGAATGGAATTGAGCCGGTTTTCGCGGTCGAAGTTTTCATCCTGCAAGGCATAAATGATGTCGAAACCGCTGACCCAACAAAATACCGTGAAAGAGAAAAACAGCGGCAGCCACGCAAAATGACCGGTAACCGCCAGGTAAGCGCCAATAGGCGCCAAAGCCAGCCCCACACCGAGCACTAAATGGCAAAGCGGCGTGAAACGCTTAGTGTAACTATAGAAAAGAATAACGAAAAGTGCTACTGGCGACAAATAAAAACAGATACTATTGATAAACCAGGTGGCAGTAACGAAAAGGACGGAGTTGAGAATAATAAAAAACAACGCGTTGCCAGGCTGAATAATGCCTGCCGGAATTTCGCGCACCGCCGTTCGTGGATTGAGTGCATCGAAGCGGCGATCGATGTAACGATTGAAAGCCATTGCCGCATTGCGCGCTGTAGCCATGCAAGCCAACACCAGCAAAAACAGCTTCCATGAAAATGCATAACCTTCGTGAATGGAAAGCATGAAACCGATGAGCGCGAACGGCAACGCAAAAATGGTGTGACTGAATTTTACGAGCGATAAATAATGCCGGATCGTGCTCATGGCTTAGCGGTTAAAAATGAGAAACATAAGAAAGATGACCGGCACGGAAGCCAAGATCAACCCGGCAAAGCCCAGGCTGAAGTTCTTTTTCGAGATCTCGTACTTCGCGTTCAGAAAAATATTGATGATAGAACTGAGAAAGCCCAGCAATGTATTCAGCAAGGACAACATCAAAAACAAAGGCTTGTTGGTTATAACCAACAGCACAATAAAAATGCAGCACAGAACACCAAACACAAGCGACAGGTAGCCGGATACTTTGTACACATTCATGGCAAAATAGGTTTACTTTACAACACGTTATTGGTTTGCTCTTTTATTTTCTCAAGCTCGTCTTTCATCAGCACCACCAGCTTCTGCATCTCCGCATCGTTGGCTTTGGAACCGATGGTATTGATTTCGCGGCCGATCTCCTGCCCGATAAAATTGAGCTTGCGACCGCCGGCAGGCTCCTTCATCGTTTTCAGAAAGTAATCGAGGTGGGTTTTTAGCCTTACCTTTTCCTCGTTGATATCGAGTTTTTCGATATAGTAGATCAACTCTTGCTCAAATCGGTTTTTATCGATCTTATCCACGCCTACCACTTCTTCGAGGTTTTTATGAATACGGTCTTTGATGTTCTGTATCCTGGCGGCATCGTGCACTTTAATGTTTTCGAGGGCACCGGCAATAACGGCAATGCGGTTTGCAAAATCTTCCTCGATGGAACGGCCTTCGTCGCTTCGGAAACGGTTAAGTTCTTCTACAGCCCTTAGAATGACGCTGTGGATGTCTTTCCAATCCTGCTCATCAGGCTCTTTCCGTTCGGTCTTAAGGACGTCTGGCATTTTCAGTACGTGTGCCAACAAGTGATCGGTAGGTTCGTTTAACTCAATAGCCAGCTGCTTAATTTTTTCGTAATACACTTTGGCCAGTGCTGTATTTACCTCTACAGGCGTTTCCTGTACTTTGGGTTCCACATATACAGAAAGATCGATCTTACCGCGCTCTAACAAACGGGCGATCTCGCTTTTCAATTCATGTTCCTTATCACGGTACACCGAAGACAGGCGGAGGCTCAGATCGGCATTCTTACTGTTGAGAGACCGGATTTCGACTTGGACGGTTTTGTTGTGAAATTCCTGGGTGGCTTTCCCGAAGCCGGTCATAGATTTTAGCATGGACAAAAGTAAACTTTTTTGAGCAAAATAGCCGCTAAAAGCAAAGGATTTCTTAATATTGTATAGGAAGCCGCGCCCGGGAACAGGCACGGTTTTTTAGGTAACGGATCATACAAAAACCACTACACAGCTACCATTTATGAAACTCATTATACACGGCGGATTTTTCAGCGAATCGTCGCAATCGGCAGAAACCAAAAAAGCCAAACAGGAAGCATTGGAGCGCATTGCCCGCCAATCGTTCGACTACATGAAAACACATACGGCCCTCCAAACGGTGGTGTATGCTGTAGAACAACTGGAAGACGACGAACTTTTCAACGCCGGCATCGGCTCGCAGATCCAGAGCGACGGCAAAATACGCATGAGCGCCTCCCTCATGGACGGCATTACCAACCGTTTCAGCGGAGTGATCAACATTGAAGAGGTGAAAAATCCGGTGCGTGTCGCTGAAAAACTGTTCTCCTACGACGACCGCGTATTGGGCGGCGAGGGCGCAACGGCTTTTGCCAGAAAGAACGGCTTCGAGACTTTTAGCACGGAGATCCCGCAGCGTCGCAAAGAATATGAAGAAAAAGTGAAAGCGTCCGGCACCGGAACTGTTGGCTGTGTGGCCCTTGATGCCGACGGGAACATTGCCGCGGCTACCTCTACAGGCGGCAAGGGTTTCGAAATACCGGGCCGCATTTCCGATTCGGCCACCACGGCAGGCAACTACGCTAACTCCTTTTGCGGCGTCAGCTGCACCGGTGTGGGCGAAGACATCGTGAGCGCGGCAGTTGCTACAAAAATTGTAACACGTGTTACCGACGGAATGCCGATTGCGGAAGCGTTTACCAAAACATTTGCTGAGCTCAAACCCTACGACGGCTTTGCCGGCGCTATTGCCATCGATAAAACAGGCACTATCTATCACCAGGACTCTCACCCCAAAATGGTGTTTGCGTCTTTCGACGGTAACCAGGTAGAACTATTCAACTAAACCAGCCAGCACAACCATGAACGCTGATAAACGATACATGCAACGATGCCTCGAGCTGGCAGCAAAAGGCCGGGGCCGTGTGGCACCCAATCCGATGGTGGGCTGTGTGATCGTTCGCAATGGCGAAATTGTTTCCGAAGGCTACCACGAAACTTTTGGCGGTCCACACGCCGAACCCAATGCCATCAGTCGGGTGAGCGACGACATCCTGAAGGAAAGCACACTGTACGTGAACCTGGAACCCTGTGCCCACCATGGGAAAACCCCTCCCTGCGCCGATCTCATCATTCGTAAACGCATACCTAATGTGGTCGTGGGAAACCTCGACCCCAACCCACTCGTTGCCGGAAACGGCATCCGCAAACTGGAACAAGCTGGCATCAACGTTGTGCACGGACTTATGGAATCCGAATGCCGTGATCTCAACAAACGTTTTCTTACATTCCACGAGAAAAAACGGCCGTATATTATCCTGAAATGGGCGCAAACAGCCGATGGATTCATCAGCCACTGGCCCTTGCCGGAACATAAAAACGACAACTGGATCACCGGTACTGAAAGTAAAACCCTGGTGCATCAATGGCGTTCGGAAGAGCAGGCCATTCTCGTTGGCTACAACACACTCGTTAACGATGATCCTCTGCTTACCACAAGGCTTGTAGAAGGGAACAATCCGCTGAGAATGGTACTCGCGAGGGAAGCTACACTTCCTCCTGACCTGAGGATCTTCAATAAAGATGCGAAAACCATCGTCTTCAATAGTGCAAAAAGCGAGGTGAAGAATTTTGTAGAGTATGTGAAAGTAAACTGGCAGGATAAGATCCGTGAACTGCTTAACATCTGTTATACACGCCAGATCAGCAGCCTGATCGTGGAAGGCGGCACCAATACCATCTACCAGTTCATGAACCAAAACCTGTGGGACGAAGCACGCGTGTTTGTGAACCCCGGTAAGCAATTCACCCATGGCATCAGCGCGCCCGACATCAACCTCAAAAAACACCAACCCAGGGCTGTAGGCACCGATTTGCTCTACAACATACAAAACGGCGAGCCCGCTTGAGCTTTTCAAAAATCCGACGGCTAGCGCCCAATTCAACATTATGTCATATTTAATTCTTTCCATTTTTATCTCCACCTTATTCGGCATTTCGTTTAAGATCATGGCCGTCAGGAACATCAAGTCTTTTCAGGCCATTGTTACCAATTACCTGGTGGCCGGCACACTCGGCTTTGTAACAACAAGCTCCGATGTAACGCCCCTCAACATTTTCGAACAAAAGTGGATATGGGTCGCTGTTGGCCTGGGCATTGTGTTTGTGAGCAGCCTGTTTGTGATCGCCGAAACCACTGCCCGTGCTGGCATTTCGGTAGCGCAGGTGGCCAACCGCATGGCTGTTGTGGTTCCTATTTCGGTAGCTGTGCTCTACTACGGCGACGCATTTACTGTTTCCAAAGCGGCAGGTATCGTGCTGGCCGTTGCTTCGGTGTACCTCGTATCGCACAAAGAAGAGAGTGGCAGGGAAAAGCAAAAATTATGGTGGCTCTACCCCTTGGTTATTTTCATTTGCAGCGGCATCATCGACTCGTCCATCAACTATGCTCAGCGTTTTTTGCTCAGCGAACACGACTTCGACGCTTTCTTGTCAACCATCTTTATGACTGCTTTTGTCTTTGGCTTTATCGCGCTGCTTTACCAGTTGTTTGTGCAGAAAGACGCTTTTCAGCTCAAAGCTGTACCTGCCGGAGCCTTGCTCGGCGCCATTAACTTCGGCACGATGTACTTTATTGTACAAGCCCTCAATTCAAATATCCTTGAGCCTTCGGCGCTTTTCCCGGTAAACAATCTGAGCATCCTCACGCTTTCTACCATTATCTCTGTCTTGGTATTCCGCGAAAAACTATCCGGCAAAAACTGGACGGGAATTGCCCTTAGCCTGCTCGCCATTTTTATTTTAGGACTATTGCCGCGCTTGCTATAACATGCTTTTCTCCGACACATACTTTAGTATTGCCCAACCAGCCCAGGGACTCATCAAAGAGAAGGGAAGTAAGTTCATTGCTCTCGCCTACCCTGTGCAACATGAACACCAGGTGAAAGAAATCCTGCAGGGATTGAAAAAAGAACACCATACCGCCAACCACCACTGCTACGCCTACCGCCTGGGAGCCGACAAGCTGAGCTTTCGGGCCAACGACGACGGAGAACCGTCCAACACCGCGGGAAAACCCATCCTGGGGCAGATCCAGTCGCACGACCTCACCGACATTCTCATTGTGGTGGTACGATACTTCGGTGGTACGCTCCTGGGCGTGAGCGGCCTGATACAAGCATACAAAGCCGCCGCAGCCGATGTTATCAAAGCTGCCACCATTGTAGAAAAACAAATTCTGTTCTCTTACACTGTGCGCTTTCCTTTTGCGCAAATGAATGGGGTGATGAAAATCCTCAAACAAACCGACTGCAGGATCACCGCGCAGCAGTCGGATACGGAGTGCACCATCAGCTTCCAGGTTCGCAAAGCGGAGAGCGAAGCCTGCGAAGAAAAATTAAAAAAAACCGAAGGCCTTACACTCAACTACCGTTAGGTACTGTGCGCTATGAAGAAAACAAGTATCAAACTCGCGCTGGATGCCACCGAAAAACAAAGGCTGCGGGCACACAACTATAAAATAGCGGATATTGCCGGATTAGCGACAGACGAGCTGGAAGTCATGCTTGGCATCAGCCAACGACGTGCCGGCGAACTTCGTGCTCTGGCCGAATTTCAGACCATTCCCACCATCGGCTTAGAATTTGCAAAAGACCTGGTTTTCCTTGGGCTTACCAGCATCAACGACCTGAAACATACCGATGGAGCAAGCCTGCTCGATCGCTTTGAGGCAAAAAAAGGCTTTGCCACCGACCCTTGCGTGGAAGATCAGTTCCGACTTGCCGTTTACTACGCCCATACACACGACGCCAGCAAACGCTGGTGGGACTTTACCGAAGAGCGCAAGCGCTACCGCCGCGAGCATGGCTACCCTCCTACCCGGCCCTGAGCAAGCACAGGACAGCAGCCTGCAGGGGTGCAGAAACCGGTACATTATTTCCGCTATCTTTGTGCATGCATCTTTCAAACCGACAATTGTTTCTCAACCATGTGGCGCAGGTATCTCCAAGCCCCATGGATCTTGAGATCGTGAAAGCCGAAGGCGTTTACCTTTACGATATCGAAGGAAATGCTTACATCGATTTCATTTCCGGCATTTCGGTAAGCAACGTGGGGCATTGCCATCCGGCAGTCGTAAAGGCTATCCGCGAACAATCCGAAACATACATGCATCTGATGGTGTATGGCGAGTATGTGCAGGCGCCCCAAATCCGCCTTGCCAAAGCACTTACCGATCTGCTGCCAGGCAACCTCAATTCGGTGTTTTATACCAATTCAGGAACCGAGGCCACCGAGGGCGCACTGAAGCTGGCCAAGCGCCTGACAGGCAGGACGCAGATCGTTAGCTTCCGCAATGCCTATCACGGTAGTTCGCACGGCTCGCTGAGTGTTATGGGCAATGAAACCTTCAAGCAGGCTTTCAGGCCCTTACTGCCCGATGTAACTATTCTCGATTATAACGATCTGGAGGCGATCGGCGCCATCAGCCAGCGCACTGCCTGCGTGATCCTGGAGCCTGTGCAAAGTGAAACAGGCTATACTGTTGCTTCCAACGCCTTTTTACAGGCTCTGCGCAAACGTTGCACCGAAACCGGCACGCTGCTAATCCTCGATGAGATCCAAAACGGATTCGGACGAAGCGGCAGTTTTTTTGCATTTGAGCAAACGGGCATTGTTCCAGACATTCTGCTGCTGGCCAAGGGCATGGGCGGTGGACTTCCTATTGGCTGCTTCATCAGCTCGCGGGAAAACATGAATGCCTTTACTCACGATCCGGTACTCGGCAACATCAACACCTTCGGCGGCAACGCCGTTTGCTGCGCCGCGTCGCTGGCCTGCCTGCAAACCATTGTTCAGGAAAAACTGGCAGAAGATGTCGAACGGAAGTCGGTGCTGATTCGATCGCTGCTGGTACATCCTGCCATTAAGCAGGTGAAAGGCAAAGGCCTGATGCTCTCGCTCGATTTCGGCGATACGGATCTGAACATGAAGATCATTGCTGCCTGCGTGAAAAACGGACTGATCGTGGATTGGTTCCTTTTCAACTCTCATGCGATGCGCCTTGCGCCGCCGTTGATCATCAGCGAAGAGGAGATTCGGAAAGCCTGCGCCATCATCCTGCGTTGCATTGACGAGGTAAGGTAAAACGCCTTGGTTCTAATGCATAAATTCGGCGGCGAACACGCGCGAAGGATAGAGCGGAAATCCGCTGACGGCTCGCCGCAGCGATTGGAGGGATAGCCTGGCCGCTTGCGGCGCGCCCGATTGATCAGCCATCTGAAGCCGGAAACTAGTATTCGATGTCGAGGTCGAAGCGTTTTTTCAGCTCATTCAGCGCCGGATTTTTTTCCGCCATGGCTTTAAACTTATCCTGAGGCTTATAGGCTTTCACTTCACCCATCAGTTCCGATACTTTGATCTCGAGTTGAGTTTGCCGGTTGGTAAGCAAGCGGCGCAGTTCATCGAGCATATCCTGCTTGATGTCGGTGAGCATGGTACGCTGCACCTCATTGCTTAGCATGATCACCACGGTTTGCTGTTCGAGGATGATCTCGCTGGAAGTAAGCGTAGCATAAAGCTGACGGAGTCCCTCTTTCGACTTCGCCTCTGCAAATTGTTTCACCGCTTCGTTTACCCGTTCCTGGCTCAAAGCTACATCGGCCACTGTTTCTTCAATGACCGTAGCCGTTTCTACCACAGGCTGGCCCTGGCGGCCGTTGTCCTGCAACATGAACTGTGATTTGATGCGGAGTTCGCTAAAGCCCACAACCGGCTTGTTGCTGGTTTGAACGACAGGTTGGCTCGAAAATTTGGCAACCGGTGTTTGCGGAAGACTTTGGGTTTCGGCTGGAAGAGCAAAACCTGCGCTTAACTCATTTTTTTTTTCCGCATCCTGGGATGCGGCGTTGAGATAGCTGATCTGCATCAGCGCCATTTCTACCTGCAGGCGCTGATTCTTTGCCGACTTGTAATGTATGTCGCATTTATTGATCACTGCCAGCGACTTCAGCAGGAAAGGTGTTGGGCATAGCTGCGCCTGTTGCGCAAAACGCTGTTTGAGGCTTTCACTCACCTCCAGGATTTGAACGGTATATTGATCTTTGCTCACCAGTAGGTTACGCAGGTGCTCGCCAAAACCAATGATGAAGTTATGGCCATCGAAGCCTTTTTTGAGGATGTCGTCAAACGTCACCATTACTTCCGGCAAGCGGTTGTTGAGAGCCGCATCCGTGAGCTTGAAATAGTAATCGTAATCGAGCACGTGAAGGTTTTCCACCACGGCTTTGTAGGTCAGGTGGTTTCCGGTAAACGTCACCATCTGATCGAAGATCGAACAGGCATCGCGCAAACCACCATCCGCTTTTTGGGCAATGACGCTCAGCGCCTCAGGTTCAAAGGTTATATGTTCGTTGCCGGCGATGTGCGCCAACTGTTCAGTAATATCTTCGGGCTTGATGCGGTTGAAGCTGAATACCTGGCAGCGCGACAGGATCGTAGGAATGATTTTGTGTTTTTCGGTAGTAGCCAGGATAAATTTGGCATGCTTGGGCGGTTCTTCCAATGTCTTTAGAAAGGCATTGAATGCCGCATTCGACAACATGTGCACCTCATCGATCACATATACTTTATAATCGCCCAGCTGCGGCGCGAAACGCACCTGATCTACCAGGTTACGAATATCCTCTACAGAGTTGTTAGATGCCGCATCGAGTTCGTACACATTGAGTGATGCGCCGGAATCGAACGATACGCAGGATTCACAGGCGTCGCAAGCCTCGCCTTCGGGCGTGAGATTGGTGCAGTTGATCGTTTTTGCGAAGATCCTGGCGCATGTGGTCTTTCCAACACCACGCGGACCGCAGAACAGGTAAGCCTGTGCGATCTTTCCGTTTTTAATGGCTTGCTTTAATGTATTGGTAATATGGCTCTGCCCCACCACCGTGTTGAAGTGCTGAGGACGGTATTTCCGGGCCGATACAATAAAGTTATCCATGGAATTTCAGAGCTCTAAATTTACGACTAATCCGCCTATAAAAAAGGTTAAATTATCAACGATCTGTGAATAAGTGCCTATATTTGAGAGAGAGCTAACCCGCGGGTATTTTTGAAAAAAAACGTCCATATTTTTTTCCTGGCATTTTGTTTCCTCACTTTTGGCAGCTACAGCCAAACATTGATTAAAGGCATCGTTACCGAGCCCGACAGCATCACGCCTATGCCGTTTGTTTACGTGATCAATGCCACGACGGGCCAAGGCCAGATGAGCGACGGCAACGGCCATTTTTCGGTAGCAGCCGGCGATAAAGACTCCATCATTTTTTCGTTTGTGGGCTACGTGCGCCTCAAAGTACCTGCCGCCAAGCTCATAACAGCCGTTTATAAAGAATGCAAAGTGGTGATGATCGAAACGCAATATAAGCTCAACCAGGTCGTGGTAAGCGATTTTAAGATCAAGCCCTATGAGCGCGATTACATGAAACGGGTGATCGATCACTCCAAAACCACAGCGGTTAATGCTATGCAAAGCCCCATCACTGCTCTTTATATGCAGTTGAGTCAGAAAGGCCGCGAGCAGCGCAAGTTGGCACGCATCTTCGAAGAGATCTTCGTGCGGGAAGAAGTTGCTAAAAAATTCAATGCCGAAACACTTCGCAAACTCACCGGCGACGAGCAAATCGATTTCGAAAAGTTCAGAAAATACTGCTACTACCTGAGCGACGATTTTATTCTAACCCACGACGGTTACGATCTTTATGCGCGCGTGATGGACTGCTATAAGCGCTGGAAAAGCGAAGGCCGCTGAACCCACCAAATCTTCTGTCAGTCCGATGGGCGGTGCGGGCTGAAACGGGCTACCGCTTCCATCTTTTGGGGCTTCGAGAGCCTCAGCCACCAAAAGAATTACGCCTGTGCAGCGGCTGAGGCTCCCAAAGTTAGCCACCAAAAGAATTACGCTTGTGAAGCGGCTGAGGCTCTCGAAATCACACAACCAATTTGAAGCATAAAGCACGGCGGCTGAGGCTCCCGAAGCCAGCCGTGCTGTCAAGGTTTTCGTTTGGAACAATACTTAAATTGATTTTTTAGCACATCCGGCGCGGGCCGAACCGGGCTGTTGCTCTCATCTTTTGGGGCTTCGAGAGCCTCAGCCTCCAAAAGATTTACGCTTACACAGCGATTGAGGCTCCCGAGGTTAGCGACCAAAAGATCTACGCTTGCGCGGAGGCTGAGATTCTCGAAATCACACACCCAATTTGGAGTAAAAAAGCACGGCGGCTGAGGCTCTCGAAGCCAGCCGTGCTGTCAAGGTTTTCGTTTGGAACAATACTTAAATTGATTTTTTAGCACATCCGGCGAGGGCCGAACCGGGCTGCCGCTCTCATCTTTTGGGGCTTCGAGAGCCTCAGCCACCAAAAGATTTAGGCTTGCACAGCGGTTGAGGCTCCCAAAGTTAGCCACCAAAAGATCTACGCCTGTGCAGCGGCTGAGGCTCCCGAAGCTAGCTGCAAAACTAAGTTGGATCAAAGAGCGCAGCCGCCGAGGCTCCCGAAATCAACTACACAACCAATTTGAAGCAAAAAAGCACGGCGGCTGAGGCTCTCGAAGCCAGCCGTGCCAAAGCCAACCACACAAATGCCTGGAACAAAAGCAGCGTCCCCGTGTCTCTGTTAAGAAATGATTTTCTCGATCGCTTTAGGAAAATATTCCAACTCCAGCGCCCTTACTTTTTTATCCAGTGTTTCGGGCGTGTCGCTGGCATCGATCGTGCATTTGGCTTGCAAGATCACTTCGCCTTTATCGTATTCTTCGTTCACGTAATGCACGGTAATGCCGCTTTCTGTTTCTCCCTGGGCGATCACAGCTTTATGCACATGCATGCCATACATGCCTTTTCCCCCAAATTTGGGAAGCAGCGCAGGATGAATATTGACAATGCTATTGGGAAATGCCTTCACAAAGGCTTCCGGGATCTTCAGCAGAAACCCTGCCAGCACGATGATGTCGATCTCTTCCGTTTTCAAGAATTCGATCAGCTGATCGGTGTACTCATATAAGGCTGTCTTGCTCACGATCTGCACATTCTTCTTGTAAGCCTCTGCCCGCCTGATCACTCCGGCGGTATCCACGTTTGTAACCACCAACTTAATTTTGATTCGTTTGTCGTTCAGAAAATACTTGAATATGTTCTCTGCATTCGTTCCTTCTCCCGAAGCAAATATGGCCACGTTTTTCATCGCTGCGAAAATACACATTTCTTCCTTAAAAGAGATGAGCCGGGCGATGCGATTTGAGGGACTTAAGCGATAAACGGGCAGCGCGGGTCAGCCGGCTAGCGGATCACGGTGCGACCAAGGATCTTGTTGACACGCTTTTTCTGGTGCTCCAGCATGATCACAAATTCAAAAACGTTTTGGTTCTCAAACGGATCAGCTACTTTCAGCAGCTCTTTGGCATCTTTAAGGATCATCGCCAGGCGCTTTTCTTTCATGCTGAAAAGCTGATGTTCAATCCCTTTTTTAATGGCATATATCTCGGAAGGTACTGCCACGCCAAACTTTTCCCAACCCGCACTGGCCGTTTCTGAGAAAGAAGCGATGTCGATGGCGACTTGCGCAACGGCCGGATTGGTGTGGTTTATAAAGGTATGCATGGTTGGAATGTTGCCTTTTTCCAACTCATGGTGAAACTCTTCCATCACCATTTGGTACACCGGATTCAGAAATTGCAGATCGTCGCGCCACATTTCAAAAATCACGAATTCGCAAACCGTCAGTTGGAACGACTGCTGCACGTTGTCGGTATCTTCGGCTTCCACCTCTACCAATACGTTACCATACTGCATCATCATGCGCAGCAGCTCGCGTTCTTCCCCATCCAGGATCGCATCCTTTGCTTCCTCTTCCTTATCTCGGAACTCTTCCGGGATAAGGTCCAGATCACTGGGATAAGGCTCGCCGTTATCCGGATAGTTTGGATTCGGATGATTTGATTTCGGCTTGAAATTGTTAGTTGTATTTGAATGGGATCCCGGACCAGCCTGTTTTCCAGCTTTTTTACGAATGAGCTTATTGATCTCCACCTGCAGGATCTGCTCGCTGATGTCCATGATGCGCGAGCATTCTTTTACATATACCGAGCGGTTGATGGCATCCGGAATAACCGATATGCTTTCTACAATATCCTTGATCAGATCTGCCCGCCGTATCGGGTCGTTCTTTACCTCTTCGTAAAGCAGGCTTGTTTTAAAGGAAATAAAGTCTTTGCTGTTGTGCTTGATGAACTCCTTGAACGCTTCGTTCGTTACTTTTTTGCTATACGAATCCGGATCATCGCCATCAGGAAATAACAACACGCGCACATTCATACCTTCTTCCAGGATCAAGTCAATACCGCGGAAACTGGCTTTAATACCGGCAAAATCACCATCATATAAAATCGTGATGTTTTTCGTAAACCGGTGTATGAGCTTGATCTGCTCTACCGTTAGCGAGGTACCCGACGAAGCCACTACATTTTCGATCCCCGATTGGTGCATCGAGATCACATCGGTATAGCCTTCTACCAGGTAGCAATTGTCTTCCTGCACAATCATTTTCTTGGCCTGGAACAAGCCATAGAGCGTCTTACTTTTATCGTAAATATCGGTTTGCGGCGAGTTGATGTACTTGGCCATCTTCTTGTCGCTCGTAAGGATGCGCCCGCCAAAGCCGATCACCTTTCCTGAAATGTTGTGGATGGGAAACATCACACGCCCCGTATAACGGTCGAAAATATCAGCAACTGTAATTGGGCTACCTTCCACGTGATTGTTGGAAAGAATGGACATCCCCGTTTTCACGAGGTATTCAGGACGGTAGCCATTTTTCACGGCCGTTTCCGAAAAGCGGCGGCGTTCCTCGGAACTGTAACCGAGCTGAAACTTATCAATGATGGCTTGTGTAAAGCCACGTTCTTTGAAATAACCTAAACCAACTGACCGTCCCAGGTCGTCGTTCATCAACAGGTCTGTAAAGTACTTTTGCGCATACTGCATCACGATGTAAAGGCTTTCCTTCTCGTTTTGCAAGGCTTTTTCTTCCACGCTCACTTCTTTCTCCACTACTTCTATGCCGTACTTGTTTGCCAGGTATTTCAGGGCTTCCGGATAGCTCAGGCTTTCATGGTCCATGATAAAGTTGACGGCCGTTCCCGACTTGCCACAACCGAAACACTTGTAGATACCTTTGGCCGGCGATACCGTAAATGACGGTGACTTTTCTCCATGAAAAGGACACAGACCAAGTAGGTTGGCGCCTCGCTTTTTCAGGGTAATGAAATCGCCAATAACCTCTTCCACGCGTGCAGCGTCGATAATTTTATCTATGGTGATTTTAGGGATCAAAAAGCGTAAATTTACCCTATAAATATACTAAAAATGCAGCTATTCCGCCTGTTCACCGTTACCTTGCTGGCAACATCTTTCGGCCTGACTATCAAGGCCCAAAGTACCCAGCAGTTGTCGCAGAAGATTTTCGGCTACATGAAAGCAAAAGATTATGCCAAACTGGATGCCCTATTCGACACCACCGGCATTCTGAAACTGGTAACATTTGGCCAGCAACAGCAATACAAAAACGACTTGCGTGATCTGGGCCCTGTCAAAAAACTACTCAAGATAGAGGATGAAGATTACGGTTTTAAAAAACGGATCGCCATGGGGATTGATTTCGGCACGGAGAAACAAATGCTTTACGTGGTATTAAATCCCAAAGGAAAAATCGAAGAGTTTGCCTTCGACGCCTTCACTGAAACGCCGCTATACAGACTGCAAGGTTACAAAGGCTTTGCCGAAGTAACCGATTGGAGTGCCGAGGTGAAAACCCGCGACGGCCTCAGGCTGGGTGCTAACATTGCCTATGGCGATACGAGTAAACAAAAATCGCCCGTGGTAATCTTCGTTCACGGCTCAGGTCCTTCCGACCGCGACGAAAGCATCGGGCCCAACAAAGTGTTTCGCGACCTGGCACAAGGCTTAGCCCAGCAAGGCATTGTGAGCCTGCGTTATGATAAGCGCACCTTTACCTATCAGTACGATTCGGCGCTCATGAACGACAGCATGACCATTGAAGACGAAACGGTTTACGATGCCATTGACGCGGTGCGTGCCGCCAAACAATTCACCTTTGTGGATACAACACACATTTACATAGTGGGACATAGCCAGGGCGCGATGTGTGCGCCTAAAATTGCCGCTTTGTGCCCGGAAATTAAAGGCATTGTGATGATGGCTGCTCCGGCAACGAACCTGGTGGATATCATTCCGCAACAGGTAGAGTATATTGCCATGCTCGACGATACCATTACAAACGCCGAACAAATGCAACTCACGTCGGTAAAATGGATGGTTGACAAGATCAAGTCTCCCGGACTCAGCAACAAAATGCCGAGGGCTATGCTCATGGGTGCGAGCGCTACCTACTGGAAAAGCGTTCTTCGCTACGACCAGGTTGCCACCGCCAAACGTTTGACATTACCTGTTTTTATTGTAAATGGCGGGCGCGATTACCAGGTGACGGTGAAGGAATTCGAAGCCTGGAAAACAGCATTGAACGGTAATCCGAATGTTCAATTTAAACTATTCCCGAAACTCAACCACCTCTTTCTGGAAGGGGAAACCCGTTCGGAGCCTTCGGAGTATGAAGTTCCGGGACACATCCCGCAATACGTGATCGACGACCTGGTAAAGTTTATTAAAACTAAAGCCGAGAAATAACAATTCCGGCAATAAAGGCATAAGATCTCATGTGCTTAAACACGGAGTAGTGCTTATACGTTCTATCTTCTATGGTGCTATCTGCTTTCGAGTATTGAAACCCTGCTTTTACATGAAGATGTTTATATAACCTGTAAGAAAACGCAGAGCTAAACTGATGGGTAAAAAACACGTTATCTCTTTGTCTGAGATAATCTTCCATAAACATGAAGAATTGCGTCCCCTTTTGGTTATTATCCAGATCATAAATCCGTCGTTTCGTATAAGCATCGGTTACTTTATTTAACGCGAAAGAATAATCTGCATCAAAATTAAAGTCCTTGTATTGTTTTGAAATTCCAAAACCCACGAATGTGCTGATCCAGTTCACTTCGCTTTCATCCGCATTGTATCCTACGTGTGTGCTGCTTGACGATGTACCAGTAACGGTATTGCTAGCAGATGTACTTCCCGGCGCATAGATATTAATACTGCTGTACTTATAGCGCGGTACTCTTATTGAATACTTCAACCTGTTGTAATGAGCGCCACAGGTTATTTTTAACCAAAAGGGCAATTCAAAATCCATTTTAATTTCCGGGTTAAGAAGATTTTCTGATTGCACTCTCCTTTCATATCTGGCATAAAAGCCAGCGTCATAGGTTTTATATTGATTTATTTCATTAGATACATTCAGATAGTTGAAAACAGTTCCCTCATACTTTGCCTGAACGGAAAAGCGCACTTTATAATGTTTTCCCCGCAAAGAATCCTGCGAAAAGGCGGGAAGCACCGCCACACAAAGAAGAATTAAAATGAGGGAGCGCATACTTGCAAATGTATCAAATTCCTGATAATTCCCTATCTTTGAACTTCAATTTTTGAAGGACAACTATGTCAGTTTACGATAAATACAAAGCAGTGATCGGCCTCGAATGCCACATCCAATTACTCACCAAAACCAAAATGTATAGCAGCGATGTTGCTGAATACGGTGCGATGCCAAACACCAATGTCAGCGTGATCACACTCGGGCACCCCGGCACCTTACCAAAGGTAAATAAACGCGCCATTGAATTTGCCGTGAAGCTGGGCATTGCCACACATTCTGACATCCGTGAGGAAAACCAATTTGCCCGCAAAAATTATTTTTACGCCGATTTACCAAAAGGTTACCAGATCACTCAGGATAAAACACCGATCTGCACCAACGGCTATGTAGATATCAAGCTGAAAGACGGCCTTGAAAAACGCATTCGGCTCACGCGCATACACATGGAAGAAGATGCCGGCAAGAGTATGCACGACATCGACCCTTTCGAATCGCTCATTGACCTGAACCGCGCCGGTACGCCGCTGCTGGAGATCGTTACAGAACCTGATTTTACAGGTGGCGACGACGCCTATGTGTACCTGACGGAAATCCGTAAACTGGTGCGCTACCTCGATATCTGCGATGGGAATATGGAAGAAGGTTCGCTGCGCTGCGATGCCAATATTTCGGTGATGCTCAAAGACGCTACCGAATATGGCAAAAAAGTGGAAGTGAAGAACATGAACTCTTTCAGGAACGTGCAGCGCGCCATTGATTTCGAGATCAAACGCCAGATAGATCTGATAGAAGCCGGGGAAAAAATTGCAGGGGAAACCCGCAGCTTCGATGCCGTGAACGGCAGCACTTTTGCTCTTCGCAGCAAGGAGAATGCCAACGACTACCGCTACTTTCCAGAACCGGACTTGCAACCGGTAATGGTTACGCAAGATTATATTGAGAACGTAAAAGCCATCATGCCGGAATTGCCTTCTGATCTGTTCAGGAAATTCACCAAAGAATATGGTCTCTCCGAGTACGATGCTTACAACCTGACCGACCTCAAAGGCCTGGCCTTGTATTTCAACGAGCTTACCACGCATACCAAAAATTATAAGGCGGCTGCCAATTGGATGATGGGCAGCATCAAATCTTACCTGAACGAAAATGCCATTGCGATTGAGCAATTCCCGGTAAAACCAGCAGCAATTGCCGCGCTGATTGCGCTGATCGACGAGGGCAAAATCAGTAATGCAGCGGCTACCCAAAAGCTATTTCCCGAGCTGATGCTTCACCCGGACGCTACACCGCTAAGTATTGCGGAACGCCTGGATATTCTGCAAAGCAACGACACCGGTGCCCTGCAGGAACTGGTGAACCAGGCTATTGCTAAATACCCCGAAAAAGTAGCTGAATACAAAGGCGGAAAAACAAACCTGCTGGGCTTGTTTGTAGGCGAAGTCATGAAAGCCGGCAAAGGCAAAGCTGACCCTAAAATGGCGAACCAGCTGGTGAAAGAAGCCTTAGAGAAATAATCAGAAAATGAATACGGCTCTATTAACGACTAATAGCAGGCGTTTTTAGATAAACCTTGTAAATAAATGTGTGGAATTTGGGTTTAATGGAATGTACTTTAAGCCCTTTGAGCCATGACTGCATTTCATTTGTTCGGCCAGCTTCCTTTTAGCCGCTACGCCTATTTACGCCTTGCTTCCATTACCAAAAGCATCGAATCGATGAGCGATGTGGAGGTGTTGATGTATAAGCATCAATTTGAGGAACTCACCCGGAAACTCGTTAAAGCCTATTCTCTTCTTCCCATAGATATCTCTTTTGAGGATAAGGTTGTAGATCTGCTCAACAAGCCTGATGCCCGCGGCAACCGGTGTTTTGTAGAATACACCTTAATGATCAACGGAGATCCGGAACTCTTGAAATGCGATCCATTTAACCTGGGTTATGTGAGCCTCAGTCTGCCGGTAAGCGTAAAAACCAATATCATCAGCTTCGAAATCGACTCCTGGCAATACAGCGATGATCTTTCTGCCGAAGCCATGGCTTCTGTGAAACGCGATTATGATACGATCAAGGAGTTTATTGCGTCCACATTACTCGCTTTGAATAACGAGTCGCAAAAGTTCAATCTCCAGCTCGAAGAATTTATAGTTCCTGTGCTGGCCAAGCGTCTGCGACAAGCCAGCCACTATGTGGATGTGAAAAATAAATTGAATTTCAATTAAAAATCCATTCATCCCCACAGACAAGACAATCAGCTTCAATTAATCTGTTTTGGGTAGTCGTTGATTGGTGTGGCGAACAGTTGCCCACATTTAGGAATGCGATGCGCAGCATTTTATCGTTGCGTGAATTATCCGCAACCCGTTGTATTTCTGTATCATTGCTTTATTCGAATCAACATCATGAAAGCAATTTACTACATACTGTTCTGTACGATGATACAGGCTCCGGTTTGGGCACAAGATACGTTTTCAATTGCAGGCCTCGACTCGCTCACCCGCGAGGTTGGCGGCGCAGGCGCTTCTTGCGTCGATCTGAACATGGCTGGTTTCAGCGATGCATCATTTATCTCCCAGTTACTTCCCGACACAGGTGCCATCAATACACAGGCATCATACTTACCCGCCAACCAGGACAATGCGAGAGCACGGATGCGGGCTGGCAACTCGCCCACTCAGATTATCAATTGGCTTCAAACCAACGATGTAACGGGCGATGCCTCTATTCGCCAATACGGCGTCGTGGGATTCAGTGGTCAACAGCCGAGCGCTGCTGCCCATACGGGAACCAATGCTTTAAACTATAAAAGTCATATCACAGGCCACATCAACGGATTTTATTATTCCATTCAGGGTAATATCCTGCTCGGGCCACAGGTATTAAGTAATATGGAAACCAATTTCCGGAATACGCCGGGCGACCTGGCCTGCCGGCTGATGGCTACTTTGCAGGGAGCCAACATGGTTGGCGCCGATACACGCTGTTCTGCAAACAACACCTCGTCTTTATTCTCCTTTTTGAAAGTGTCGAAACCAAACGATGCTTATGGCAACCCGTCGTTGAGCCTTGGGGTAATTACGGCCAATGGCGACAAAAAAGAACCCATTGATTCTCTGCAAAAGCTGTTCAACCAGGCACGATCGTGTCAAGCGACAGCCGTGAATGCCTTAAACGACAAATCAGACTTAGTCTGGGCTGTATATCCGAATCCTGCCACTCATCAACTCCTCATCCGTACCGAAAGCCAGGCTGAACTGCCGTTAACCATCATTGATATGCTTGGAAGGAATGTGCTAAACAGCGTTTGCTTTGGCACCACATTGCTGGTTGATATCAGCACTCTTGAGGACGGCCTTTACTTCATTCAACTGGGCGATTATCGTCCGAAGATGTTTGTGAAGTGTAAATCTTAAAAAGAGTTTCCGGCTTGGCTGTTCAGCTAATGCCATACCGATGTTCAGGAATCACAAGACCACGTTACAGCGATTTGTTCTGCGCGTTGGCCTGTATAGTCTGGCTGTGGGATTCACATTCATTTTATGGGTGCGGGTATCATCACTGAGTACCAAAAGACTGCTGGCAGCTAACCAAGGATGGATTTGAAAAAAGCATTTGGTTTTTCCTGCAAGCGCAGACTAATCCCCCTTTGCTGGCATTGTTTTCCGGGGCTTGAATTGAGGTTTTCCGGAATTGTATTTTTGTATTTTTTTTGAGGATTGATATAAAACAAAAAAGCCTTGCTAATAATTTAGCAAGGCTTTTTTGAAAATTGGCATCGACATACTCTCCCGGGCTTTAGACCAAGT
>Ga0209570_1000267_pt1 | contig 87197 bp, 65 predicted proteins | sample EBPBio172007_DNA_FD_185861 | JGI IMG/M metagenome (GOLD analysis project Ga0209570, IMG submission 185861) | Wastewater treatment Type I Accumulibacter community from EBPR Bioreactor in Madison, WI, USA - Reactor 1_9/17/2007_ DNA (SPAdes)... | ecosystem: Engineered > Bioreactor > EBPR >... | reverse complement strand
GCTTCTACCAAGACAACGGAGTCGGTGGCAATACGTATGATGCAGGTTTACCGAAAGGATTATACAAATTAGGGATTCGCTACTGGGATCAGAAAGGTTGGGGCAGTATTTATCCCTCGACTCGTCAACCGCAGGGGAATGTGTTAGCGTATCAAGAATACTGGTTCAGAATTCAATCGAAAGATGGCATCGGAGTAGGCGCAGCGAGGTCAGTGGTTAGCGGCGAGCAAGGGTCAGACCGTCGCACGGCAGAGGGCGAAGGGCAGAGTGAGCTTCTTTCGGATAACGAACAACGATTAACCGATAACATTTTTGCGCAAGTGATGCCCAACCCCGTTAGCAACATTCTTCGCCTTCACGTAGGAGACAGCAAGGGGCATGTAGTTCAAACTACGTTAACCGACGCCTCGGGTCGAAGTATGTCAAGTCGCCAATTTGTACCTGAAACGAACAGCCACCAAGAGGAGTTTGGGGTAAGTGAATTGCCGTCGGGGATGTATTTCTTGAAGGTAAATACGCCAGAAAAACAAACAACGCTGAAGGTGGTGAAGGTAGAATAGGGAAATTTTTTGTGCAAAGGGCTTCATTTTGACAGGCAAATGGTCAGAATGAAGCCAAAAATTGTACAATAGCGATATAAAATCAGCAATTAACTAAGATTTGGGTTGGGGAAATGAAACACGTTCTGCTATATTTGCCCGACATTTTTGTATAAATATTTAACTAAATCTTTTAACTCTTAGCATGAATAGTATCGTTTACCTCGTCCCTGCGTTTGGGGCTATTGGGCTTCTGTACACAGCTTGGCGCTTTAACTGGGTTTCGAGCCAGCCAGCTGGAGATGACAACATGAAAAAGTTGTCGGGTTATATTGCCGATGGAGCCATTGCTTTCTTGAAAGCTGAATGGAAAATCTTGGCGTACTTCGCCATTCCGACCGCTCTAATCTTGGCGTACTTAGGTAGCCAAACCGAAGCCAATGGCATCGAAATTCACTCTTCTCCACTTATCGCAGTTGCGTTTTTGATTGGAGCGGTGTTCTCAGCTACGGCGGGTTACATCGGTATGAAAGTGGCCACGAAAGCCAACGTTCGTACGGCACAAGCGGCGCGTACTTCGCTCGCCAAAGCCCTCAACGTATCTTTTACGGGTGGATCGGTCATGGGAATGGGAGTTGCAGGTTTGGCCGTTTTAGGGTTAAGTGGTTTGTTTATTGTATTTTATCAAATGTTTGCTGCTGGCCAACCACTTACTTCGGTCGAAATGAAGAAAGTAATCGAAGTGTTGGCTGGTTTCTCGTTGGGTGCCGAGTCTATCGCGTTGTTTGCGCGGGTAGGTGGTGGTATTTATACCAAAGCAGCCGACGTAGGTGCTGACCTTGTAGGGAAAGTAGAAGCGGGAATCCCCGAAGACGACGTTCGTAACCCAGCAACCATCGCCGACAACGTGGGTGACAACGTGGGTGACGTAGCGGGTATGGGAGCCGATTTGTTTGGCTCGTACGTGGCCACAATTTTGGCAACCATGGTGTTGGGTCAAGAAATTAACGTAACTGATAACTATGGTGGTTTCTCACCAGTGCTTCTTCCGATGTTGATTGCAGGGGTAGGCTTGTTGGCATCGTTGGTATCAACTTTCTTTGTACGTATCAATAACGAAAACGCTTCTGTCCAAAATGCCTTAAACATCGGTAACTGGGCGTCGATTGGAATTACGTTTATCGCTTCGTATTTTCTTGTAAAAAATATTTTGCCAGAAAGCCTCGTATTACGCGGATTTGAATTTACGTCTGATGGCGTGTTTTATTCAATCGTGGTAGGTCTTGTCGTAGGTGCGTTGATGTCGTACATTACCGAATACTATACCGCGATGGGAAAACGTCCAGTGAATTCAATTATTGAAAAATCAGGCACAGGACACGCGACCAACATCATCGGTGGATTGGCCGTTGGAATGGAATCTACGGTATTGCCTATCATCGTTTTGGCAGCGGGTATTATTTTGTCGTATAAGTTCGCAGGTTTGTACGGTGTATCTATCGCTGCCGCAGGGATGATGGCAACAACCGCGATGCAGTTGGCGATTGACGCGTTCGGTCCTATTGCTGACAACGCGGGTGGTATTGCTGAAATGTCTCAATTACCTTCGGAAGTACGTGGCCGTACCGACAACTTGGATGCAGTAGGTAACACTACAGCAGCAACAGGTAAAGGGTTTGCCATTGCTTCAGCGGCGTTGACTTCGTTGGCGTTGTTTGCAGCTTTCGTAGGAATTGCGGGCATTACACAAATTGATATTTACAAAGCAGATGTATTGGCCGGTTTGTTTGTTGGGGGTATGATTCCATTTATTTTCAGTGCCTTAGCAATTTCGGCAGTAGGTAAAGCCGCCATGGAAATGGTGAATGAAGTACGCCGTCAGTTCCGCGAAATTCCAGGTATTATGGAGTATAAGACAGAGCCCGAGTACGAAAAATGCGTAGCTATCTCGACGGAGGCTTCTATTAAGCAAATGATTTTGCCAGGAGCGATTGCGCTTGTCACACCTGTACTCGTAGGTTTTACCATGGGTCCTGAAGTATTGGGCGGTTTGTTGGCAGGGGTAACTGTATCAGGCGTATTGATGGGTATGTTCCAATCAAATGCAGGTGGTGCTTGGGACAACGCCAAAAAATCGTTTGAAAAAGGAGTAGTGATTAACGGAGAGACGTTCTACAAAAAATCGGAGCCGCACAAAGCATCAGTAACGGGAGATACCGTAGGAGATCCATTCAAAGATACATCGGGTCCTTCGATGAATATTTTGATTAAATTGATGTCTATCGTATCGTTGGTGATTGCACCTTACATCGCCGTAAACGGCGGTAGCGAGCACAGCTCAATCAAAGAAACCAACAAAGTAAGCTCGGTACAAACAACCAAAGCAAGCGCGTTTGTTAAAGCCGCTTCGGTTGGTCAACTTGCCGCAAAATAGCCTTTCTTCATGGTAACAATAGACAAAACCCCGCCTTCAAAGCGGGGTTTTGTTTTCACTCTTTTTCCTTCATCTTTTAACTGTTAACATCATGGAATCATTAGACAGACGTAGTTTTTTGAGACTAGGTACATTTATGTCAACAGGTTTGGCAGTACCTACTTTGGAAGCCCACCATGTTCCCTTTGTTGAAGAGGACAGTACGTTCATGGTAGGGCCTGTCAAAGGCTATACTCCCTACATTGGTATTTTGGTGTCGATGCTCAACTACAATCGGGCGAGCGTCGTTAAAATGGTCAAAGATTTTTCGGTGGAACAACTAGACTACTTGCTCGACAAGAATTCTAATTCCATAGGTGCGTTGTTGTTACATTTGGCGGCTACTGACAAATTTTATCAACTCAATACCTTTGAAGGCCGTGATTTTAATGCGGAGGAAAACAAGTTTTGGGGAGTTGCGTTGGAATTGGGAGACAAAGGAAGGGCCGCAATCAAAGGCAATAATGTGAAGTACTACCTCGATATATTGACAGAGGTAAGAAGTAAAACGTTAGAAGAATTTAAAAAGAAAAACGATGAATGGATGCTGGCCGTTGACCCTAAGTGGTCTAAACCCAATCAGCCATTGAATACGTTTTGGAAATGGTTTCACGTGTGTGAGCACGAATCTAATCACCGAGGGCAGATAGCGTATCAAAAAACTCGATTGCCAGGAGGGGGAGGAAAAGAATAAAGGTATTCCCGCGAGTCTTTCCGATGTTTAGGCCATGGCCTAAACATCGGAAAGACTCGCGGTTGTTATATCAGTGCAATACGACCCTTATTTACGCTTCTCCGCATTTTCTTTCTTCCATTTCTCGATGTTAAAACCCAAGTAGTAACGTTTATCTGCCAGCTTTTCGGCTAGGTATTTTTCATAGTAGGCTGTGGTTTCTAAATCCAGCTGAAACTTATATTTGTAACCAATCGTGGCTTGGGCGTTTTTGTAAAGACGACTGATAAATACTTGCGAAAAATCAGACGCTTTGTAGTTGTCCAACACCGAATTAGGTACTTTTTTGCCATCAAGCCAGAGTCCGTAAATTTTTGAATTTTTGTAGGATTCAAACTCTTTTTCCGTAGGCGTAATTCTTGGCAATGGTTTTAAAGGTGGATTCATGGCGTACTGCTGCTGTAGCTGCTGGGCTTCACTCATCGACTTAAAAAGCACTTCCAAACGGGCACGGTCGGTTTCGTTAGGGAGGTCTAATCGACTCCATTCTTTGCCGTTGTGTACCCCTTTTGTGAGGTATTTGTTGACCAGTTTTTGGTATTCGGCAATCATTTCGGGAGAGGCTCCATCGGGGTTAGAGATGGCTTTGGCGCCAGAAGCAGGTTGAATAGTTGGAGGAGCAGGTGTTTGCGCCCAACTAAGGTCGGAAAAAGCAATGCCTACGCCCAAGATGGTGACAAAGGCAGCAGCTTGAAGACCAAATGCGCGGAGAGGAGTTGTGTTTTTTTGCATCATGGCGAAACGGGTTTTGGTGATTTTATAATTAAATGAACTCGACAAGGCAAGGTGCGTGTGGTGACAAAGGCGGTGGAGTAGCAAGTATTGGTAAACGGGCGGATTGGGATGGGCGCGAAGTACCCATTCGTCGGCCAAAAACTCGTGATTGAGGGCAATCGCGTGGCGGTAGTACCACACAGCGGGGTTGAACCAGCCAATGATTTTGAACAACTCGCTCCAAAGAATATCAAAAGTGTGTTTCTGACGAATGTGCGCTTCTTCGTGTTGCCAAATTTCGGGTTCAATGCTGCCTTGGTAATATTCGGTTTCGTTGACAAAAACGTAATTCCAAAAACTGTAAGGAGTGACGGCTTGGGGAAGAAGAACAATTTTTAATTGGCCTTGCCGAACGACGGGATGTTGCCCAATACTCTTTCGCATAAGCCAAAGATTTTTAACAAAACGTACTAACAATAAGCTAGCTACCAGCAGGTACAACCCGCCAATGAATTGCTCCAAAGAAGGTAAAATAGTGATGGTTTTTTCAACCGTCTGTTGCACAACAGGGGAAGTTGTTGCGGCTTTTGGGGCAAGGTTGGGCGAAAGAATGGCTGTTTCATGGCTGAGGTAGGTAGGCACGCGTGCGACCGTAGAAGGAAGTTGGATGGGGATGAAGGGTACCAGGGCAGCGAACGCCAGCCCAAATACCAAGAAAAAACGACTAAAAACATAGACTTTTTCTTTGCGCAGCAAAAAATGATAAATCATCAGCAACACGGCCGACACAACGGTGAATTTGAGCACGTAGAGTATCATTGTTGTTTGTTTTTGATTTGTTGTTCAATCACACTTTTTAAGTCTTCTAACTCAGTTTCGGAGAGGTCGGTAGCCGTGGTAAAAAAAGAGGCAAACTGAGAGGCAGAGTTGCCGAAAAATTGCTGAATCAAGCCCTTGACGTGCTTTCCGAAATAATCCTCTTTGGTAACAAGGGCATGGTATTGTCGAGAGTTTCCAAAGGTTTCGTAGCCCACAAAGCCCTTGTCTTGCATCCGTTTGAGCAAGGTAGCAACGGTGGTAGCGGCGGGTTTGGGGTCGGGATGTGCCTCAATCAGGTCTTTCATGAAAATGGGGCCTTGCCGCCAGAGGTGTTCCATGAGTTGTTCTTCGGCTTTAGAAAGTTGCATATTCTATGGATGTGTATTGTATTCTACAAATGTAGAATACAAAGATTAAACTATCAACTAAACTTTTTAATTTTTTTGAAATAGATTGAAAATAGGAGGATCATCTGTACAAAAGACTCTATTTCTATGCCCCTATTTCATTGAGCCCGTAAGAGGGGCACCTCTTTGTAGAATTGATGGCGTCATTTTGCTTAATGATTGTTAACAGACTTGTCTATTGAAATGAAAAGCTGTACCTTTTCGTTATCATTACAAAAGCAACAGCTTCCTTTAACAATTGAAAACAATGAACACGTCCCATAACTTCCGCTCTCTTTTTATGTTCGTAAGCGTTGTGGTAGCGCTCCTTGCAGCACAGGCAAGCTGGGCGCAGTACAACGCGTATGACTACGAACCATCGTACGATGAGTTTTACGATGAACTTTCCCCCTACGGCGATTGGATGGACTATCCTTCGTACGGACGGGTATGGCGCCCGCGCGTAGATGCTGATTTTCAGCCTTATGGTACCAATGGACGTTGGGAAATGACCGAATACGGTAATACGTGGGTGTCGGATTATCCGTGGGGCTGGGCGCCGTTTCACTACGGACGCTGGACGTTTGATAGCTACTATGGCTGGGTATGGATTCCTGGTTATGAATGGGGGCCTGCTTGGGTAACGTGGCGCTCGGGTGGTGGTTACTACGGTTGGGCACCATTAGGCCCAGGGATGGGGCTGGACATCAATATTAACATCAACATTCCGTACAACTACTGGGTGTTTGTTCCCGACATCTATATCCGTAACCCTCGGGTTTATAGCTACTGTGTGCCACGCAACCGCATCTCAGGGTTGTGGGGAGGTACATCGTATTTAAACAATTACTATCGTTACAACAACCGTTCGTATGTTTTTGGGCCTCACCGTCATGACTTAGAGCGTGTAACTCGTAACCGCGTGAATGTGTATCGTGCCGATGATTTGTACCGCAATTACCGTCGCAATGACTACAACCGTAACGACCGTTATTCACAAAATAATCGTTCGTACCAACGCCAATATGACAATCGCATGGGGCAAAACAACCCACGCTACAACGAACGTAACGTGCCTAATTCGCGGGGATACGAAGGGCAAAATCGCTGGGACAACCGTTCGCCACAAAATACCCCACGGTACGATGACCGTAATTCGCAGGGACAACGTGAAGATACGCGTAGAGACGAAGGACGTTACCAGCAACCTCAATCGCGCTACGAAGCACCCCAAAATACACCTCAAGACCGCGGAGGGTACCAATCGCAACCTCGTGGAGGTGCCGACCGTACTTGGCAAGGGGGCGGAGATGTTAATACGCAACGCCGAAGTGAGCAACCTCAATCGCGCTACGAGGCACCGCAAAATACGCCTCAGGAGCGGGGAGGGTATCAGTCGCAACCTCGTGGAGGTGCCGACCGTACTTGGCAAGGAGGCGGAGATGCCAACATGCAACGCCGAAGTGAGCAATCTCAATCACGCCCGACTGAACGTTCAGAAACGCAACCTTCCTCGCGAGGAGACCGAGGCGGATGGCAAGGAAGAGGTGGTCAACAACAATCGTCGGGCGAGCATCAAGGATGGCAAGGTCGCAGAGGAGGAGATTAGCCAATCGCCTAAGTATACTAATTGGCAAAGGTTGATTGTTTTTAAGTGCCCATTAGGTAATAATGGGCACTTTTTTGTTTTTAAGGAAAATACGTATGAAGCCTTACGTCATTCTAAATCTACTCTTACGTCACATTCCAATGCGTTTACGGAAGCTTAATTTTATATTAATTATTGTTTGGTTCATAACGGCTCAATTCGTGTCGGCTCAATCACGTTTTTTGATTAAAAACCTACCTCCCATTCCTGATCACGACGGGTTTGCAGGTTCTTTGGCAGGCGTATCCCATGGCGTATTATTGGTGGCGGGTGGGAGTAATTTTCCCAATGGCGGACGACCTTGGTCGGGTGGGACAAAAACTTGGTACGATACCATCTTTGCATTAGAAAGTTCGACTGGAAAATGGAAAAAAGTAGGCAAACTCCCTCATTCGTTGGGCTATGCCGTGACGGTTTCTTGGAAAAATGCCGTCGTATGCGTCGGGGGAAGCAATCAATTGGGGCATGTATCTTCGGCTTTTATGATGCGGTGGGAAAATTACCAAGTAGTTTTTGAGCAGCTTCCCAATTTGCCTGTCACGCTAGCGAATGCTTGCGGAGCTTTGATTGGCAACGTGCTCTACGTAGCGGGTGGGTTAGAAACACCTAGTTCGACCGAAGCGCTCAAGACGTTTTATGCGCTGGATTTGGCTGCCTTTCCTCGCGTTTGGACAGCCTTACCTACGTGGGAAGGCGAAGGTCGAATGCTCAGCGTGGCGGCAAGTACGAAAGAGGCGTTTTACTTGGTTTCTGGAACATCTCTACTGCCCGACAAAGCAACGGGAGCGGCAAGCCGTGTGTATCTACGTGAAGTCCATTGTTATCGTCCTGCTACACACCGCTGGGAACGTTTGCCTGATGTGCCCTCGCCCGTTGTGGCGGCTGCTAGTCCAGCGTATGTGGTCGGCAATCAGATTGTTGTTTTGGGGGGAGATACGGGAGAATTTGCCAGCAAGACGCCAGTTTTAAAAGACCGACACCCAGGTTTTAGCAAAAATGTGCTAGGATTTTCTCTAACAACAAAGCAGTGGGAAATCCTACAGAACTTTCCAGTGGATATTCGTGCCAATGCTGAAACCCATCCCAATGAAAGTACCTACTTGCCAGTCACGACCCCCATGGTTTATTGGAAGGGGGCGTATGTCATTCCAGGCGGAGAAGCTCGTCCAGGTACGCGCACCCCACGGGTGCTATGGATAACGCCACTGAAATAAAAACAATTATTACCTTTATAGTCTAACCATTTCTTCTCATGAATATTTCTCGTTTTTTTTCAAAAAGCCTATTGCTTGTTGGGGCATTCTTCACTTATGCCACGGCAATTGGGCAAAACAAAATCCCTCTGTTCAATGGCGGTGAAGGGGGGTACAAGTGTTTCAGAATCCCAGCTATTATCACTACGTCCAAAGGCACGCTGTTGGCGGTGGCTGAGGGAAGATGGGGCGGTTGCAGCGATACAGGAGACATAGATATCGTAATGAAACGCTCGTTTGATGGGGGAAAAACGTGGTCAAACCTAACTGTGCTGTGGGATAATGCCAACAATACTTGCGGCAATCCGACCATTGTAGAAGATAGAAAAAACAATAAAATCATTCTCTTAGCCACCTGGAATTTGGGCGGAGATCATGAAAAACAAATTATTGAGGGAACGAGCAAAGACACCCGCCGAATTTTTACGTTTTCGTCGGATAATGAAGGTGAAACGTGGTCGACTCCGCGCGAGATTACCGACAATGTGAAGTTACCGACTTGGACGTGGTATGCTACAGGCCCGTGCAACGGAATACAAATCAGCGCAGGAAAATACAAAGGCCGTCTAGTAATTCCGTGTGACCACATCGAAAAAGAGACCAAGAAATATTATTCACACAGCATTCATTCCGACGATGGTGGGAAGACGTGGGCCTTGGGTGGAACGACTCCTTCCGACATGGTCAATGAGTGTACTGTGGCCGAATTGTCCAAAGGCAGGCTAATGCTAAACATGCGAAATTACAATGGTGTACGAGTGCGTCAAGTATCAACAAGCGGCGACGGCGGAATGACATGGTCGGTTTTAGAAGGAGACAATACCCTCGTAGAACCTGTTTGCCAAGCTAGTTTGCTCGCGTTCAAACGAGGTAAAAAGCGTGCATTGGCCTTCTCAAATCCAGCCAGCCAGAAAGCAAGAGCTAACATGACAGTACGAATCTCGTACGATGAAGGCAAGACGTGGGAGCTGACCAACGTCATTCATCCAGGGCCCGCAGCTTATTCTAATATGGTTCAATTGTCCAACGGAAACTTGGCGTGTTTATACGAAGCGGGTGAGAAAAGCCCGTACGACAACATTGTTTTTCAAGAGTTGTCGTTTGCTGATTTTAAGTAAAACACAGGATTGGCGAGCAAGTAATGGGCATTCAAACGGCCTAAATCGTCATTCGTCGAGTTGGATTTGGTATTGATAAGCGCCTGAGCTATTTTTATGAATAATGAATCCTGCTCAATTAAATAGCCTTACCTCACGTCAAAAACTCCAACTCGCCTTGAGTGTAGTGGTCATTTATTGGCCAATACGGGTGTACATAAATATCAACGACCTTACCCAAGTGGCGCTGTTGGGACGCTTACCCCTGTGGCTGATGGAAATAACCGTCAATGCTACGTTTTTCTTCTTGTGGATAAGTGTCATCGAGTGGATTCAGCAACGGCTATTTGGTTGGTTTGGCAAGGGGTTTTTGATGGAATTTAAAATTCCTGCTCAGTTGGCGATGTTTATGATGGCCACGGTATTGGCTATTTTGTTCAATATGGGGTTTCGTAGTTTATGGAATTTTGCTGAAAGCTCTCTTGAACATCGGTTTGGACTATCGCAGCATTATACGCCTGAAGATAGTATTGCCCATCATTTTACGAAAGATCAAAAGAAAAAAGCCAACATGGGTCTGACCATTTTGGCGATGCTGTCGGCGTTTTATTTAGCTTCTAATCGGCGGGCGTATCGCCAACTGGAGAGTGTGCAGTTAAAAGCTGAACGACTGGAAAAGGAAAACGTAAAGGCGCAGTTTGATGCCCTTAAAAACCAAGTTAGCCCTCATTTTTTATTCAATAATCTAAGTATTTTGTCTTCTCTGGTAGAACTAGATAGCGAATTGGCAGGAAAATTTCTCCAACAATTGTCGAAAGCGTATCGCTATATACTGGAACAAAGCGACAATGACCGGATTAGTCTTGAAGTAGAACTGGAGTTTATTGAGACGTATTTGTTTTTACTTCAAATGCGTTTTGAGGAAAAATTGAGGGTGACCATTGATGTGCCTGATGCGATTGCAACCCGTTATTTCATTGCTCCTCTCACCCTTCAATTACTAGTAGAAAATGCGGTGAAGCACAATCAAATGTCGGAAGAAAAACCACTTCAGGTATCTATTCAAGTGGCAGATATGTATTTGGTTATTGAAAATCCCTTGCAACCTCGTCCCCAAAGCGTACCTTCAACGGGACTGGGGCTCAAAAATATTGTCAATCGTTACAAATTACTTACAGATAGCCCCGTGGTAATCGCCGAGAAAGACGGGGTTTTTTGCGTCAACATACCATTACTTGTATGAATGTATTAATTGTAGAGGACGAGAAACTTACCGCACAGCGACTCGTTCATTTGCTACATCGTTATGACCCTATGATTCGTGTTTTAGCCCAACTGCCGTCGGTGACTAAGACCATTAGCTGGTTAGAAGATCCTCAAAATCCAGCCCCTGCGCTCATTTTTTTGGATATTCACCTCGAAGACGATTTGGGGTTTCGTATCATAGAAACCCTTCAACTCCGCATTCCCATTATTTTTACCACGGCGTATCACGAATACACCCTGCGGGCTTTTAAAGCCAATAGCATTGATTATTTGTTGAAACCAATTGATTTTGAGGAGCTATCGGCCGCTATTGACAAATACAAAACCTTACGGCAGCCTGCGGGAAACGAGGCCAATTGGCAAAATATGCTTCAACTCCTTGGACAACATCAAGTGGTGTACAAAGACCGATTCATGGCCACAATCGGGTCTAAGTTGAAAAGTGTGCAAACGAGTGAGATTGCTTATTTTTCGTTCGAAGACCGTGCAACCATCCTGACCACGCACGATAATTTGCGCCTGACTATTGATTATAGCCTTGATAAGCTGGTGCAATTACTCAATCCGCGTGATTTTTTTCGGGTCAATCGCTCGTTGTTGGTGGCGTTATCAGCGATTCAAGTGGCTAACGCGTATTCGGGAGGAAAAATCAAAATAGAGCTTCAGCCTGCTTATAAACAAGATATTTTTGTGAGTGGAGATAGAACTACGGACTTTAAAGAATGGCTAGGCAAATAAGCCACTTACAAGCTTCAACTTCTGATATGGCCGATTTAATCACCTAAAATTGGCATTGGTGCTTTTTTAATTTTTCAGAAACACTCGCTCTTCTACTTTTAGGGTCGTAGCCTCTTTTTAGTAGAGGTTTTGTTTCGCCGTCAAGACTTTTTTAGATAGAATGAGTGAGTAGGTCAAGGGAGGGGTAATGCCCCTCCCTTGCCTTTTTGTAAGCTTCGAACTCAATCAAACGCGGGTACTTGCTTACGATAGCGGCTGGGAGCCACTCCAAAACGATTTTTAAAAAGTTTGGAAAAATAGTAACTATCGAAAATACCCACTCGGTCGGCTATTTCTTGTAACGAAAGCGACGAAGTTGTCATCAATACTTTCGCCCGTTCTAAGCGTTTATTGATGATATAATCCAGCGGACGAACGCCCAGTACCTTGAGAAATTGCCGCGAAAAGTAGTCGCAATTTAGCCCTTGAATCTCCGCAAGTTGTTCCACCGTAAGCCGTTTGTCTAAGTGCGTGTGAATAAAACGAAGGACAAAACCAATGTCTTTTCGAAGGGGTTTGCCTTGTGGGTTTTCGGCGCTCAGGGGCGTTCGGATAAACCGTGAAACAAGTTGCAGTAAGATTCCTTGGGTTTCGATGAGCTGGTGCTCATTGGCAGAGGAGTATTTTTGGTTAAAACTGAGTAGGTCGGGGCGATTGTCGTACGTTTTTGGGTCATTTTTTAAGATAGTTCGGCCAGGATGTAGGTCGAGTAAGCGCTGAAACAACTCTTTATCGAAGTGAGAGGCTTTCGCTTCGTAAAGAAATGGGAACATGTCAAATACCGAAAGCCCACATTCTGATTCGTCTAAAAATGAAATATAGTATTGCTCCATTTGCGTTTCGCAGTGGTAGCGGCTCACCGAAAACTTGGGAATTAAGTACATATAACCTGGTTTGAGCAGGTACTTTTGCTGATTGTGGTACACCCACGCTTCGCCTTCAGTAATAAGGTATAATCTTGAAAACGGGCTGACTACGCCGTCAAACTGCCAGTTGGTGTTCAAGGCGGCGTAACCGATGTGTAGCAGATTAAATTTTAAGGTGTAGAGGGAATCAATCATAGTACGGATATGGATGTGAGAAAGGTGAAAAAAGACAGAAAGGTAAAAAAAGCTCATGTTTAAGTAAGCACCATGAGCTTTTTGGGCGATTTAACCTATCTATCTATTTATTTATAAAACTCTCTCAAACAAAAGTAAAACTCACTTCTGGAAACAATAAATACGAACGAGCTTCCGATGAAAAGCGAGCAAAACTGCGACAAACCAATCAATACAAACGAAAAACGGGTTGTTGCCGAGTGGGCTAGAAGAATCCTAGCATCCACTGAGACACACAGACTGCGACTATACATGGAGCATAATCGCTACTTCTTACGTCGGTGTTTCTATTGGAACATAAATGGAAGTTTATGCTGAATAGAAATAGTGTTGGGTTTAGGTTGCTGTCAAACAACAATGCAAATTAAACGCTTTTTAGTTCAATTTTATCTTTGAAACTTACCATAGTTATTAGGGATTTTAACATCTAAATCGCATATAATAGAGACTTGTAAGAATATTTATTCCATAAAGAGTAGGATTCCGACTCTTATAAATTTTTAATAGGTGAGCCAGCGTACAAATCCCCGCTTAAAAAGAGCTGTAGAGGTGTTAAAAGTTAAAAAATGGCCCCTAAAAAGTCGGATTTATACAAATAGCTTTCAGTTTTGTTCATTTTTAGTAAAAGTCCCTACGATTAATTTTGTACAATTTAACATCGAATACTCGGTACTATGACCGTAGCTGAATACCTTGGCCGTTTTCACCCTCTGTTAGTTCACTTACCCATCGGTATTTTACTGTTCGGGTTTGCGTTGATGTTGTACCAAAAAGTCCGAAAAGTGGACGTGACGGAAGCCATTTCGCTGGCATGGTTGGCTGGGGCGATAGCTGCATTGTTGTCGTGCGGGGCTGGCTGGCTATTGGCGCAGTCGGGCGACTACGAAGCGGAGGCCGTGCAAGTGCATCAGTGGACAGGATTAGCGACGGCGGCGTTGAGTTTTTTGACCTACGCTTTTGTAAAATACCGCTGGCCATTGGCGTCGGCAACAGTGATTTTGTTGACCGTTGCGGGGCATTACGGCGGAAACCTCACGCACGGCGAAGGTTATTTGTCGTTCAGTGATCGACCTGTTGATTCATCCGATACGACGGCGGTGTCCTTTGTGCCTGAGGTAGTAAAACAAGATTCGTTGGTTGCGGCCAATCAGCCCCAAGTACGGCGCACGTTTTTTTACCGCGACCAAGTGGTGCCTATTCTAGAAAAAAACTGTTACAGTTGTCATTCGGCCAAGAAAAAGAAGGGAGGGCTGCGGCTCGACACAGAGGCTTTTATTCAAAAAGGAGGTAAAAATGGAGGAGTATTGGTGGCGGGAAATCCGCAAAAAAGCAAGCTGTTTAGTTACCTGTTGCTGCCGCACGACGACGAAATGCACATGCCGCCCAAAGGTAAGCGCCAACTGACCAGTCAAGAAGTGGCGATTTTACATCATTGGATTAAAAAGGGGGCATCGTTTAAGGAAGAAGTAGAAGTATTGCCCCCCCAACAACCTACGGAGGTGGAAGCAACGGCGATTTTGCCGCTTACCTTTCCTATGCCTTCCGCAGATAGTGCCGCGCCACCTGCGCCACCTGCGCCGACTTCGGTCAGTGTCGAACAAACAATTTTGGCCAAAGCAACCCAAGCTCCCGACGCTTCGACGGTGGCTTATTTTCAGCAGCGACAGATTACCGTGGTGCCTGTTCAACAAGGGGCGGGTTATGTCTCGGCCAATTTTGTAAATGTAAAGTCGTATCAGCCTGCGCTATTGACCGAATTGGAGCGGGTAAAAAGTCAGCTGGTGCGTCTGCGTCTTACCAACCAGCCCGTGCGCGACGAAGAATTAAAGCCCTTGAGTGCTTTGACCAACCTTAATCGACTCAACCTCGAAAATACGCAAATCACGGATGCGGCCTTGGCTGAATTGAAGCAATTGCCGAAATTGGAGCAGCTAAATTTATACGGTACGGCCGTGACCGACGAAGGTATTCAACAATTAGCGACTTATCCACAATTGAAAGTGGTCTATTTGTGGAAAACCAAGGTAACTCCGCAAGGAATTGAACGGCTTAAACGCGCCAAACCAACGTTGAAAATAGAAGATGGACAGCAACGATTCACGTTGCCCGATACCAATAAAACCACGAAAACGCAATCATAGTCATGATGAGGTTACTCCTTTTTTTCTTTGCCAGCGTACCTTTCTGGTTCCCCACTACCAAAACCATTGACGGGGTAAAAGTGCCCGAAGAGGTGGCGAGTGCCTATGACAAACTCCCCGCCGAACTGGATTATAACCAACACGTAAAGCCTGTGCTTTCGGATAAATGTTTTGCCTGCCACGGCCCCGACAAAGCCAAACAAAAGGCGGGGTTACGCCTCGATGTGGCCCAAGCGGCCTACGGTTCTTTGCCCGAAAATCCTGGTAAAGTAGCCGTCAAGCCTGGTAATTTGGTAAAAAGTGAGTTGGTACACCGTATTTTATCCAATGACCCCGACTACCAAATGCCCACGCCGCAGTCGCACCTCACGCTGACTGCCGAAGAAAAAGCCATTCTTTTGAAATGGGTAAAAACGGGAGCGGTGTATAAGCCGCATTGGGCGTTTGTAAAGCCCGAGAAGAAAGCCGTACCGACGCTGAACGGGTTGAGTGGCTACTCGCCCGTGAATGAAATTGATTATTTTGTTGGACAGCGTTTGGTGCGTGAAGGGCTAACGCCCTCAGTCGAAGCGCCTAAGGAGCTGTTGCTGCGGCGTTTGTCGTTGGATGTAACAGGGTTGCCGCCGACAACCGCCGAAATCGACGCTTTTTTGGCTGATAAAAGCCTCAATGCCTACGAAAAACAAGTCGATAGGTTGCTGGCGTCGCCGCATTTTGGGGAGCGAATGGCCACCGACTGGTTGGATGTTGCCCGCTATGCCGACTCCCACGGCTATACCGTTGATCGCTTGCGAGATATGTCGCCTTACCGCGACTGGGTCATCAATGCGTTTAACCAAAACATGCGCTACGATGCGTTTATACACCAGCAATTGGCGGGCGATTTGATGAAAGGGCCTACGGGCAATACCCCAAGTCGCGACATGCTGATTGCGACGGCTTTCAATCGAAACCACCAACAAAACATGGAAGGTGGGATTGTCGAAGAAGAGTTTCAAACGGAATACGTCATGGATCGCGCCAATACTTTTGGTGATGCGTTTATGGCATTGTCGCTGGGCTGTGCGCGTTGCCACGACCATAAATACGACCCCATTTCTCAGAAAAACTACTACGAACTTTACAGCTTTTTCAACAACGTGCGAGAAGCGGGGCAAATTTCTTGGAACGATGACTTACCCACGCCCACACTACTGCTGCCGACCGAAAAGCAAGAAGAGTTAATCCGTTTTATGCAGTCGTCGATGAAAGAGCAGGAAACCAAATTGGCTAAAACCGTGGATGCTTCCGACGCTTCTTTCCAGACGTGGTTGGGAACGGGAGAGCCACAAAAACTCAAAACCCAAGCCGTGCCGCAGGTAGGATTACAAGGTTTTTTCACCTTTGAAGATTCGTTAAGAAATACCGTGAATCCTTCGCACAAGGGCAAAATGAAACGCGACGCGGGCGATGCTGACAAGCCTGTTTTTTCTAAAACCGCCCGCGGTCAAGTACTTGAACTCAACGGCGATTCGTACGCCGATTTGCGTCCCGTTGGTGTTTTTCGTAAGTCAGACCCTTTTTCCGTCGGGATTTGGGCGTGGTTTCCGAAAGATTTTAAAGAAGGAGTGATTTTTCACAAAAGCAATGCCGAGCGATTGTACAATTTCAAAGGGTTTCATTTGCACGCCAAAAACAACCGCTTCGAAATCTGCATGGCGCACACGGCGCCGTCCAATGCCATCACGCGGCAAAGCAATCAGCCCATTCCGCGTGAGCGCTGGGTGCAGTTGACCATGACCTACGACGGTTCGTCCAAAGCTAATGGTTTCAAATTATTTATGGACGGGGCCGAACTGGGCATGGAAACGGTGATGGACCAGCTGTACAAAGACATTATTTTTTACGATGCCAAAAACGAAACGGGGCTACAAATCGGTGGCTGGTGGCGTGGATTGGGCTTTAAAGGGGGAAAAGTGGACGACGTCGTGGTTTATAACCGAACGCTGACGCCATTTGAAATAAAGATTTTGGCCAACAAAGCTACGTGGCAAGCCATTGTGGATAAACCTGTTGCCTCGCTGTCGCAAGAAGAACGGACAGTGCTGAAAGACTATTATGTGTCGGCCGTTGATGCGGCAGTAGCTGCCGAACGGGCGGTTCTCCAACAACAACGAACGGCTTTCAGCGATTCCACGCGTCACATTGCCGAAATCATGGTCATGCAAGAAATGCCGACGCCTAAACGCTCGTACTTGCTGCAACGCGGCCAATACGACGCGCCTGGCTCCGAAGTATTTCCAGCTACGCCTGCGTCGGTGTTGCCTTTTTCTGCCACTTTACCCAAAAACCGCCTTGGTTTGGCGCAGTGGTTGACCGACCCCAATCATCCGTTGACGGCACGCGTGGCGGTGAATCGGTATTGGCAAAATTTCTTCGGAACGGGGTTAGTAAAAACCACCGAAGACTTTGGAAACCAAGGTGAACTGCCTTCGCATCCCGAACTGCTCGACTGGCTGGCGGTTACGTTTCGTCAGGAGTACGGCTGGGATGTGAAACGGTTGGTGAAATTGATGGTGATGTCGGCTACCTACCGACAAGATTCGCGGACGTCCGCTGAATTGCGCGAGCGTGACCCCGAAAATCGCTTATTGGCACGAGGCCCTGCTACTCGCCTAACCGCCGAAATGCTGCGTGACAACGCCTTGGTAGCCAGTGGGTTGTTGAATACTAAAATTGGGGGTAAAAGTGTTAAGCCGTACCAGCCCGATGGCTTGTGGGAAATCAATAGCATGACCTACAAAATGGATACCACCGATGCCATTTACCGTCGTAGTTTGTACGTGATTGTCAAACGCTCCGTGCCCAATCCGACTTTGGGGACGTTTGATGCCCCCACGCGGAGCAGTTGCATCGTCCGCCGACAACGCACCAACACGCCATTGCAAGCCTTGGTCACGCTCAACGACCCCACTTACGTGGAAGCCTCACGCGTGATGGGTGAGCAGATGGCCCGTCAAAAACAGGTTTCCGAAGCGATTGAATGGGCGTACCGACAATTGACGGGAAAAAGACCTAACGACAATGAAGTGAAGTTGTTGGACAAATTATACACAACGCAATATGCAACCTTTAAGGCCAATTCTACCAAAACCAAAGGTTGGTTAAAAACAGGCTTGAAAAAAATAGATACCACGCTCGAACCTGCCCAAGTGGCCGCCTACGCCGTCGTGGCCAATACCATTTTAAATTCCGATGCTACCATCACCAAACGCTAATGCCCATGACACCGCATCACGATGAACCTTTTCGATTGCATACCCCCGAATTTTCGGGCTTAAACCAACAACTCGACCGTCGCGATTTTTTAAAAAGAACAGCGTCAGGTTTGGGAGCGATGGCGCTGGGTAGCTTGTTAGGAACGCCAAGTTTTGGGGCAACGCCGATTTTGCCCAAAGTCAAACGGGTGGTTTACTTGTTTATGGCAGGCGGGCCTTCGCAGTTTGAAACCTTTGATTATAAACCCAAATTGCAGTCGATGCTGGGGGCGGCCTTGCCCGATTCGGTTCGGAAGGGACAGCGCCTAACGGGCATGAGCGCCAACCAAGCGTCGCTGCCGATTGCGCCGAGTGTATATGGATTCAAACAGCACGGCACCACGCGCACGTGGGTCAGTGAGTTGCTGCCTTACACGGCGCAGGTGGTGGATGATCTGTGCTTGATAAAGTCGGTTTATACGGAACAAATCAACCATGACCCCGCCATTACGTTTTTCCAAACGGGGCATCAACTGCCTGGGCGACCTTCGATTGGGTCGTGGGTGAGCTACGGATTAGGGTCTGAAAATCAGAATTTACCGTCGTTTATTGTGTTGGTTTCAAAAGATGCTTCCAAAGACCAGCCTTTGTACGCACGGCTGTGGGGCAATGGCTTTCTGCCGTCGGAATACCAAGGCGTACAGTTTCGGTCGGGCAAAGATCCCGTGTTGTTCCTCAACAACCCAGAAGGTTACGACGGAAACGACCGCGAGCAGATGTTGGGGTATTTGAGTCAACTCAACCGCTTGCAAAACGATACGTGGGGCGACCCCGAAGTGAACGCCCGCATTGCGCAGTACGAAATGGCGTATCGGATGCAGACTTCCGTGCCCGAAGTGATGGATACCAGCCAAGAACCCGACGAGGTGTTTGACCTGTACGGCCCTGGCAGCCGTGACAAGGGAAGCTATGCGGCCAACTGTCTGCTGGCGCGTAAATTGCTGGAAAAAGATGTTCGTTTTGTGCAGCTCTATCATCAAGGGTGGGATCACCACGGTTCACTGCCCAAAAGCATGGCCAAGCAGTGTAAACAAATTGACCAAGCCACGGCAGGGTTGTTAATTGACCTCAAGCGCCGAGGCTTGCTCGAAGATACCTTGGTCGTTTGGGGAGGCGAATTTGGCCGAACAGTGTATTCACAAGGAAAATTAGCGGCCAACGATTACGGCCGCGACCACCACCCGCGCTGCTTTACGATGTGGATGGCAGGGGCTGGCGTGAAGTCAGGGTTTTCGTACGGACAAACGGATGATTTTAGCTACAACATCGTTAAAGACCCGGTCCACGTCCATGATTTTCAGGCGACGTTGCTGCATTTGATGGGTGTTGATCACGAGCAGCTGACTTATAAATACCAAGGCCGCCGTTTCCGACTTACGGATGTACACGGGAAATTGGTGAAGGGTATTTTGAGTTGATGGTTGCGTCGGAGACGCTGGGCCGTGTGGGTCCCAATTGGAAATTGGGACCAGCGAGTTGCGTCAGAAACTCTAGCCCATTTTGACCCCAATTTAAAATTGGGACCAGCGCGCGCGCGAAAAAACTTTTATATTTTTTTGAAAACGCAGGCAACCTTTCGCCTGCGTTTTTTATTATAAGCCCAAAATTCACGCCATTTGATCACACTCGCTACCATACAAAAAGCACAGCACCACGATAAAGTCGCTCAAAAACAACTTTTTGAAGGCTACGCAACGGTTATTTATCGCTTGGCTTTTAGGTACTTGCGGGAGCGAGCCGATGCAGAAGATGTAGTTTCGGAAGCGTTTTGTTTGGCTTTTGAAAATATGGTCAAAGCAACCTTTACGAGCGTTCCGTTTTTTGAGGCGTGGCTAAAGCGAATTACCGTAAATGAAGCCCTAAAATCGCTGCGGAAACGAGCTAGTTTTCACTTGTTGTCAGATACTGAGTTGGAAATTGAAGCCATTAGTGACAACACCATTGAGAAGCTTTCGGCCGCGCAAATTTGGGAAATCGTTTCGCAGCTTCCCGTTGGTTACCGAACGGTTTTTAATCTGTACGAAATCGAAGGCTACAGCCACGCTGAGATTGCCAAAATGCTAAACATCTCGGAAGGAACATCCAAATCTCAGTTGAGTAAAGCCAAGTCATTGCTGCAAAAAAAGGTCATTGAATTAGAGAAAGACTATGCACAATCAAAAACTATTCGATAAAATCCGAGATACGCTCGCCGAGGAAACGCCGCAGGATTTTGCCCCGCTCGACTGGGACAAAAATGCCGTGTGGGAGCGTATCGAAACGCGAAATTCGACCCGCCGTGGTTTTGCTTTTGGTAGATGGGCGGCGGTGGCTGCTGCTTTCATTGGGATAGTATTGTTGGGTAAATGGTTGTTAACCCCCCATTCTTCGACCCAATTACCTCCAAGCTTGACCAAAATTACTCCGCAACCTAGTCTTTCTACTCCCCCCGTTGAGCCATTAAAAGTAGCAGCCACTCAACAGAATAAGGTTTTCGTGAAGAAAAATAAAAGCTACGGATACATTGAAAGACAGTTAGTTGTGGAGGATACTTGGGCTGTTGAGCCAGCGGATTCAAGTAGGCTTGTAGAGGTTGCTGTTCAAGCCGACACAATCACCTCCCCCCAGTCTCTCTCTTTGTTGGAGAAGGGTGAAGCGTTTTCCCGTGCCCAAAAGGAAGAAGGCGAAGCCCAAAAAAGTCCCCTTGTGCTGAAAGAAGACGGAGATTCAGGGGGGGAGGTCAAACCCAAAGAACGGGTGCTCATTGTCGATATTGATTTACCCGAACTGCCCGAAAAACCTTCGGTCAATGATTTGTTGAAAACCTCGTTTTTAGAGCGGTTTAGCCGAGAAACTCGCCGTTTTCGTACGGAGCGAAAATTTGATTTAAGAGCCTTAGATCGCCGCGCTGGCAAAGGCGTGTGGTCGTTGATGGCGCACAGCCTTGTCGTTCCAGCATCCAAATAATAATCTATTACAACCATGAAAACAATCGTTCTATTTAGCCTTTTGGCAGCTACGCACGTGACCTTCGCTGCCGACTCTCTCATTGTGAATGCGGGTCCCGCGAGCCGTGTTATTTTTTACGGGAAAACGCCCGCAGATTTACAAAAGCTTGAGCGTTTGGACTTGAACAAGCTCCTGCGTGACCTGAATCAAACCAAGGACTCTACTTTGGGGCACATTCAGCTGAGTTCGGCTCCTTATCGTGCAACGGCCAAACCACTTCCCAAATGGCAGCAATACTGGCAAGATTATAAGAAAAACACGTTTTTTAACTTGCATTTGGGAATGGGTAGTTACACCTTTTTCAACCAGCCCATTGGTCGGTACGAATACTTTAGACTCAATGACCCTTCAGTTTTTATGGACAACCCACCGAGCAAAAGATATACGGTTTTTAATTCGCTTTGGTTACGAACCCGTTCGGTGGTAGGGGTGAGTTTGGTACACGATGCCTATTGGTGGAATGGAAAACGAATGGGGATGAAATTCAGGTACGGAGTAGGGGTAGAAGCGTTGGGGCTGAGGTACCAATATTCCAATGTTGAAAAAATGGAGCCAGAACTGTTCTCTGACAATCGAATATCTTCTGCCAGATACGATTATTACCGCAATACGTTGATGCTTACGCCACAGCAAACCGATGTGCGCGCGTTCAGTTATAATTTTCAATTAATGCCGAAAGTGTTTCTAAAAAACAAAAAAGGAAAAGAAACTTTCTCGTTGGGCGTAGGGGTTCGTTACAATATTGGTAGGATGAAACAGCCATTGAATGCGGGCAGTATGATCATTGGCTGGGGGGGATACTCCATAGATTCAGATGGAGTTTTGGGAGGTCGGGTTACGGCTAGTCGCGGTCCAATTATTGATTCCAAGGATATGCATTTCTTTGCCAAAGAGAACAGTTTGAAAAACATTACTTACATGGCAGAAGTGGGTTACCGAAGTGTGTCGCTCTTTTTTAATTATACGCCTTCATTTACCCAAATTAAACCTAGCTTAACTAGGTTTGCCACCAGCAATGCCCAATACTACAATCAGCAAAGTGGTACACTCGGCTTTATCAATTTTGGCGTAAAAATTGGACGTTAGTTCCAGATTTGCGTCGGAGACGCTGGGTCGTGTGGGTCCCAATTTTAAATTGGGACCAGCGAGTCCGTAGGACTCGCCTAAATACGTCATTCGTTCATTCGTCCCTCGTCATTCCCACCAACTCGCCCAAATACGTCATTCCCCTACCGATTTGCGTGTGCTTTTTGGTATGAAAATGGACTCATGCCTGTGATGTTTTTGAATTGTTTATAAAAACAGGTGAAGTTGTTGAATCCGCTCTCAAAACAAACTTGCTTGATACTCATCGGAGTGTTAATGAGTAATTTACAGGCATTTCCCACCCGAATTTCGAGCAAAAACTGAGAGTACGACTTACCCGTTCGGTGCTTAAAATACCGACAAAATGAATTAGGCGTGAGCCCCGCCAACGACGCAATTTCTTGCAGTTTTATTTTATTATGAAAATTTTGAAGCGTGTGTTTATAAATGCTGTGCAAACGCTCGTTCTCAAAATCAGAGGCTTCGTACTGGAAGCTCAGCGACGAAAGTAAATCATCGTCGTCGCAGTGCTGAGCAAGTAACAAACACTGAATGAGGGCAATCAGCTGAAAAGTACCTTCCGTAGAAAAAATTACTTCGACTTGTTTGGCTACTTGCTGACTGAGTTCTCCCGAGAACGAAATGCCCCGTTTGGCTTTATCGAGCACATTCTTCAACATTTTGTTTTCGGGGAGTTGAAGAAACTGAGTCCCCCAAAAATCTTCAGTAAAGTGAATTACCGAAGAATAAGTGGCGGACTCGGAATCTTTGGACGTCGTACTTTTTTCTTCTTGGTCAAAGTGCCAATAATGTGGCAAATTGGCACCTACGAGTACCACATCGCCTGGTTTGAAGCGCCGAATACTGTCGCCGATAAACTGCGTACCACTTCCACGATGAAAACAAACCAATTCTACTTCTTTATGGCAATGCCAGCGATTATTAATGTTAGGAATAGCATCTCGGCGGAAGCTAAAGGAGCGATTTGGGCTAATAGCAACTTGTAAAACCTGAGGCTTCATGTTAAATGTTAGCAGGAAAAACTATTTTATGGCTAATTTGTAGTTAAAATAACTTATAATCTTGGTAATTTCCAAATTTATAGTAGATAATAAATAGAGTTACTTTGTACAATAATAGCTCTTGTACTCATTATGAATCGGTTCTTAAACGTTTTTGCATTTTCTTTTCTTTGTTTCTCCCAAGCTATTGGCCAATCAAACCAAAAACTGTGGTACGCTAAGCCCGCCGAACGTTGGGTGGAAGCACTGCCATTGGGCAATGGCCGCATTGGAGCGATGGTATTTGGGGGGGTAAATGAAGAACTTATTCAACTCAACGAATCGACCTTGTGGTCGGGCGGGCCACTCAAAAAAAACGTTAACCCAGAAGCTCATCAATATTTGGGGGCGATTCGGGAGGCTCTTTTGGAAAAAGAAGATTTTTCAAAAGCCAATGAGCTTACCAAAAAAATGCAAGGTTTTTATACCGAATCGTACTTGCCGTTGGCTGATTTAGTGATAAAACACCGTTTTGCAGGCGGAAGCCCACAGGGGTATTACCGCGACCTTGATATTTCAAAAGCGATATCCACCACCCGTTTCACCATGGACGGGGTTACTTACGTTCGGGAAGGATTTATTTCGGCACCTGCCAATGTGTTTGTGATTCGTTTGAGTGCTGACAAAGCAAAACAACTCAGCCTCGACATTCATACCCACTCAAAATTACGGATTCAAAAACTTCCGACGAGCAACACGGAGCTGGTCATCAACGGTAAAGCCCCCGCGAAAGTAGACCCGTCTTATTATAACCCAAAAGGTCGTCAGCCGATTATTTACGAAGATAGCGAAGGATGCAACGGAATGCGTTTTCAGTATCGAATCAAAGCCGTGGCTAGGGATGGTTCGGTGAAAACCGATACGGCGGGGATTCACATTGACAAAGCATCGGAAGTGATTTTATACGTAGTAGCGGCGACGAGTTTCAACGGTTTTGACAAGTGTCCAGACAAGGACGGAAAAGACGAAAAACAACTTGCCGCAGGTTATTTGGCCAAAGCACTTCAGCAGCCTTATACCGCGTTGTTGAAACAACACCAGAGCGAGTATCAAACCTATTTTAACCGCTGTCAGCTTACGATTAGGGACACACTATCGGCGTCCGAAAAGCTCATTCCGACCGATGAACAGCTAAAAGCGTATACGGATGGGCGTTACAATCCTGCCTTGGAAGTGCTTTATTTTCAGTACGGTCGCTATTTATTGATTTCGTCTTCTCGGCCAGGAGGGCCACCTGCCAACTTGCAAGGGATTTGGAACAAAGAGCTACGCGCTCCGTGGAGTTCCAATTATACCATCAATATCAATACCGAAATGAACTACTGGCCTGCCGAAGTGACCAACCTTTCGGAAATGCACCAACCACTGCTTGATTGGATTCAGCATTTGGCCAAAACGGGTCACGAAACAGCCCACGATTACTACCGCGCCAAAGGATGGGTAGCGCACCACAACTCCGACATTTGGGCGTTGAGCAATGCCGTAGGCGACGTAGGCGCAGGTGACCCCGTGTGGGCCAACTGGTATATGGGTGGCAACTGGTTGTGCCAACATTTGTGGGAACATTATCGGTTTACGGGCGACAAAATGTTTTTGGCCCAAAAAGCCTATCCTGTCATGAAAGAAGCCGCGCTCTTTACCCTCGACTGGTTGGTGACAAACAAAGACGGATACCTCGTAACCGCTCCTTCAACTACGCCTGAAAATAAGTTTTTTGACGCAGCGGGCAAGCAGCAAGGCGTATCGGTAGCGACCACGATGGATATGTCGATTATTTGGGATTTATTCACCAATTTGATTGATGCCTCGACAGTACTTAATCAAGATAGAGAATTTAGAGAATTGTTGATTGCCAAGCGAAACAAGCTTTTTCCGCTTCAAATCGGTAGCCAAGGGCAGTTGTTGGAGTGGTCGAAAGACTTTAAAGAGACTGACCCACGTCACCGCCACGTGTCGCACTTGTTTGGCTTGCACCCTGGACGCCAGATTACGAAAGAAACGCCTGCCTTTTTCGAGGCCGCAAAAAAGACCTTAGAACTACGCGGAGATGAAGGGACGGGCTGGAGCAAAGGTTGGAAAATTAATTTTTGGACCCGATTACTGGATGGCGACCATGCCTACGTGTTGATTCGGGAATTGTTAAAATATACCAACGAAACGGGAACAATTATGAGCCGAGGCGGCGGAACGTATCCTAACTTGTTTGATGCTCACCCACCGTTTCAAATCGACGGCAATTTTGCGGGAACGGCGGGCATGGCCGAAATGCTTGTACAAAGCCACCAAGACAACGTACACTTGCTGCCAGCGCTTCCTAAAAGCTGGCCCTCTGGAAAAGTGAGCGGATTGCGGGCGAGAGGTGGTTTTGAAGTAGCGTGTCAGTGGGAAAAAAATACCCTCACCAAGGCCGAAATAAAATCCCTCAATGGGGAAGAGTTACGGTTGTTAACCAACCGACCTGTCGTAGTGCAAGGAACCAATCAAACTTCGGTCAAAACGGCAGATGGGTATGTGTTACAACTCAAAACCGTTAAAAATAAAACGTACCAATTGAGTGTAAAGTAACCCCAATAGTAAGCTGATAGCGATAGAGTTAGCTTTGACAAAGTTCCAAACTTTGTCAAAGCTCTACTACGTCCATTTGTTCAAAAACGCACTAAATGAGTCTTTGTATTGGTCGCTGACGGGGATGGTGACGGTTCCTATTTGGATGCTATTACGAGTAAGGCTCGATATTTTATCAAGCGAAACGATAAACGAGCGGTGGACGCGCATAAACTTGCGGGCAGGCAGCCTGTCTTCTAGTGCTTTAAGGCTCGTGAGCGATAAAATGGGTTTGTTCGTGCCTTGAAGGTGAACCTTGACGTAGTCTTTTAAGCCCTCAATGTATAAAATATCTTTGAACGCCACCCGCACCAATTGGTATTCAACTTTTAGAAAAAGTGAATCTTCTTCAGGTTCGCTGACAACTGGCGCGGCTGCTGCAATGGTAGGAGCGGGGCGGTTGATAAGCTCAAAATACGCTTTGGCTTTGTTGGCGGCTCGCAAAAACTCTTCGTAATTGAAAGGTTTGAGCAAATAATCTAGGGCATCTACTTTGTACCCCTCAATCGCAAAATTGTTAAAAGCCGTGGTGAAGATAATGCGCGGACCAGCGCCATTTTGTTGGGCTTGTCCCAGTACACGAGCAAGCTCAATGCCCGTCAGGTCAGGCATTTGAATATCCAAAAAGATAAGGTCAACTTCTTTGTCGTGAAGCCCTTGAAGCGCTTCTACGGCGCTAGAGTACTTCCCGACCAAAGTCAGGAAAGGCGTTTTCTCAATAAATACACTGACCAATCCTAACGCAAGGGGTTCATCATCAACGGCGATGCAATTCAGGTTCATAAGCAGCAGTTTGGGTCGATTGCTTGATGGTTGGGGTTTGAATCACCAGCACTACGAGGTATTCGTTCGTAGGAGTTTGCTCGGTGATATCGAGTCGGTACTGGTTGGGATAAAGCAAATCCAAACGACGGCGCGTGTTTACCAACCCAATGCCATTACTTTCGTCTAAAGTAGGCCCTTTTCCCGAAAAGAGCGTATTTCGTACTTCTACTCGGAGGGTGGAGCCTTCCTGTTTCAAACCTACAAAAATTTCACTAGGTTGTGTAGCACTTACGCCGTGTTTGAACGCATTTTCCAAAAAGGGTAAAAGCAACATGGGGGCAATCGACACGTCTTTATACGGTTCGGGCTTGTCGAAAGTAACCTTTACTTTATCAGTTAGACGTAGCTGCATAAGCTGGATATAGTCCTGTAAAAAGGCAATTTCGTGGCTAAGCTGCACCATTCCTTCTTTGGTTTCGTACAATACGTACCGCATCATGCGTGAAAGGCGGTGAAGTGCTTCCCGAGCATGTTCGACGTCGAGCATGGTCAAGGCGTAGATATTATTGAGGGTATTAAAGAAAAAGTGGGGGTTAATCTGCGCCTTTAAAAAAGACAATTCTGAAGTTACCTTTTCTTGTTCAAGTTGTTCGCGAATTCGAGCGTCCTTTTGCCATTTTTGTACCATAGTTAAGCTGGTACTTGCTCCCAACGATAGCAACGAATACAAGAGCGTAAAGCTGTCGAATCGCCGTCCGCGTCCTCCGCCGTCCCATTTTTTATCGGGGCGAACAGCCTTGTGCCAAAGCTGTGGTAAGTCTAACCACGATTCAATGCCTTGTACTGTCCAGTAAATGGCCACTACCACTGCTGTAATAGCTACCACGTACCACAATGTATGGTTTTTAAAAAGCAATTTCGGGATGAGTACTTGGGAGTTTAGGTAAAAACTACCGATAAGCATAGCCAACAGGATCCATTGCTTGATCCAGTATTCATCAGGCACAGCAATACGCCCTCCAAATGGGGGCATTAAGACCAAACCTGAAATAAGTGCCCACGCCAATAAGTGAATGACGAGGGGCATATTTTTTCTATTCGGATTGAGTAACATGGGGTTCTTATACAGTATGACGGGACAATCTTACTTAAAAAATAAAAATGATAAAGCGTATAATCGGCAGTTTATGAAAATTTACCGATAAAATACAGGCTTGATTCTTTTGGCAATCAGGGCCTTGGTGGTGCATATGGTTGACCTACGGATTCAATTGGATAAGCAGGAAAGGGAAAAGGTTTCTAGAAAAAAGAAAGTTTAATAACTGTCCCTCTTCTCAACAAGTTGTTAAATTTGTGGCGGTTCGTACAATGAGTTAGCATAAAACGAACTCCAACTATTAAAAACCGCGATGTATCATAACCCAGTATTATTGGAAGAGTGTTTGGAAGGATTAGACATACAGCCCGATGGCGTGTATGTAGACGTAACGTTTGGAGGGGGAGGGCACTCAAAAGCGATTTTGGCGCGTTTGGGAGAAAAAGGACGTTTGTTTGCCTTTGACCAAGACCCCGATGCCCGCGCTAATGCTGAAGCCATCAATGACAAGCGTTTGACGTTTGTGGATGCCAACTTCCGCTATATCCAAAAATACCTTCGTTTGTACGGAGTAAAGCAGGTCAATGGAATTTTGGGGGATTTGGGTGTGTCATCTCACCAATTTGATACCCCAGAACGAGGGTTTTCAACTCGTTTTGAGGCATCGCTCGACATGCGAATGAACCCTCGTATTGGGAAAACCGCCCGCGACATCATCGAGTCGTACAGCGTGGAGGATCTACACCGTATCTTTGGAATGTACGGCGAGTTGCAAAATGCCAAAACTGCCGCGCAGGCTATTGTAGCTGCTCGCACCAATGGTTCTATTCAGACCGTGAATGAGCTAAAGAAGGCGTTGCAACGCTTAGCTCCTCGTGGGAAAGAAAACAAGTACTTTGCCCAGGTGTTTCAGGCGCTACGAATAGAAGTAAATGAAGAAATGGCCGTTTTGCAAGAGTTTCTTACGCAGTCGGCCGAAGTACTCAAACCACAGGGGCGATTGGTGGTGATGTCGTATCATTCGCTCGAAGATCGTCTTGTCAAAAATTTCATTGCCAAAGGGAAGTTTTTCGGGGAAGTTGAAAAGGATTTTTTTGGTAATGACCTCAAGCCTCTCCAGGCCATTACTCGTAAGCCCATTGAGGCTAGTGCCGAAGAAATTGCGGAGAACTCTCGTGCTCGTAGTGCCAAGTTGCGCGTTGCCGAAAAATTATAAAAACCAATAAACCATTTAATTCGTCATGGCTGTTAACGTAATCAGTGAGCAAAAAAAACGAACTCCCAAAAAAACAAAAGTGGGTAGTAGTAAGGTGTTGGGGTGGTTGGGTCAATGGTTCAACGTAGAAAAAATCATGGGGGGTAAACAGTTTCCCGTGAGGTACATTGACGGGACCCTGTATTTGCTGATTTTGGGATTAATTATTGTGTTTTTTCGTATCAATGCCGAACGCCAAATGCGCCAGTTACGTAAAGCAAACGAAGAGGTAAACAACTTGCGTGCTGAATATACTATCCTGAAAGCCAACTATATGAAAATGGGGAAGCAGTCAGAGTTAGCGCCTAAAGTAGAAAAGTTTGGTTTGAAGGAAAGCCGTAAAACTCCGCAGCGGATTGTGGTGGAGGATTAAGGTTTGATTACAGTTTTTTGTGTCTCTAATTTTATTTGAATTATGCTTTCTCGACCCAAAAATATTCGTGAAGATATATCTCGTCGCTCATGGTCAGTTGCTATTGGTTTGATTGTACTTGGAGCTGTGGTTGTGTATCGTATCTTCTACATTCAGCATTTTGCGCTTCATAAAGGTAAACCTTGGATTGAGCACATGTCCAGAACGGTTCATATCGACACCATTCAGGCCATGCGGGGCAATATTTATTCAAACGATGGCAGTTTGATGGCAACGTCGTTGCCTTATTTTGAAGTCTCTATTGACCCTACCGTGTGCGATAGTACTTATTTCTATAGCCGTGTTGATTCGGTAGCAACACTTTTTGCTAAATTTTTTAAACAACGTACTGCCGAAGACTACCGTCGTGAGATGGTGTTTGCTCGGCATGAGTTTGAAAAAAATGAGAAAAAAGGAAATCGTAACATTCGATTACTGAAACGTAGAATTACGTACCGAGAGTATAACGTTATTTTAAACCAGTCTTTTACAGGATTTGTTTACAACAAAAAATTAAAGAAAAAAGTAAAAGGTGCATGGAAAGGCTGGCCGTTTTTCCGCCGATTCACAACTACGGGCAACAGCCGTGGAGGGAAACTTACAGTGGTTTACGAGCGCTACAACCCATTTGGTTCGCTGGCAGAACGTACCATTGGCGATTTAGATAAAAAAACACGGCATGGTTCTTTCGGTATAGAGGCTAGTTTTGACCAGCGTTTGGCAGGAACTCCTGGCATTGGTCTGTATCGGGTACTAGACGATCAGACGTTTATGCCCAATGATGATGACGAAAAAGTACAGCCGATTAATGGCTACGATTTACACACTACGATTGACGTTAATTTTCAGGATATTGCCGAAACTGCCCTGCGCAATGCACTTGTTCGTTACAATGCCTCGTATGGCTGTGTGATTGTGATGGAGGTCCAGACAGGGGAAATTCGAGCCATTGCCAACTTGTCGCGGGCATCTGACTCTACCTATAGCGAAAAATACAACTACGCGCTGGCTGGGTTGAGCAACCCTGGTTCTACGTTTAAGTTGCCCACCATGTTAGCCGCGTTTGAGGAAGGACTGCCTTTGAGCAAAATGTATCATACAGGTAATGGTATTGCTAAATACCGCTCGGCGGTGATACGCGATACCAAAAAAACGGGGCATGGGAGCATCACAGCTCAGCAAGTATTTGAGAAGTCGTCCAATGTAGGGGTACACTTAATTATGAAGGATTACTTCTACGCACATGGCGACAAGTACGTGGGGTATTTGAAACGGTTTCATTTGCGGGAGCCTACGGGCTTCCACATGAAAGGAGAGCCTGCTCCGCGGGTACGCACTCCGTCGGATAAGCGCTGGAGCAAGACCTCGCTCACGTACATGAGTTACGGCTACGAGTCGGAACTGACGCCGTTGCAAATGTTGTCTTTTTATAATGCGATTGCCAACGACGGCTACTGGGTTCGTCCGATGATTGTAAAGCAAGTAAAAGATGCCGACAAAGTGATTCAGGAGTACCCTGTGTTTAAAAGTGAAGAACGTATCGCCTCCGAAAATTCGTTGAAAAAAGCGCGTACAATTCTCGAAGGGGTAGTTGATCACGGAACCGCAACCAATATCCGAAACGAGCACTACAAGATTGCGGGTAAAACAGGTACAGCTCAGAAATTAGTCAACGGCCGTTATTTACCTGGATTATACAATACGTCGTTTATCGGGTATTTTCCTGCCGATGAGCCACGCTACAGTTGTTTGATTGTGGTTGATAGTCCTCGCGGGTTTAGCATGGAGCAACTGTACGCAGGAAGTGTGGCGGCCCCTGTGTTTAAGGAGGTAGCTGACCGTATCATTGGGTACGATATAAAGATGCACCCGCCGATGACTCAACAAAAAAATAAAACCTCCGAAATGCAGAAGCAACTGCGAGCGGGGCATTCTGACGACATTCGGATTGTAGCCGACGAGATGGACATCGAAGCGCCTGTCAACGTGGATGGCTGGGTTGAGGCTAAAAAAGAAGGTGATAAAGTCGCTTGGGCTAATCGTGACTCTGACCCTTCGAAAGTGCCCAACTTGAAGGGGATGTCGCTGCGCGATGCGCTGTATTTACTCGAAAATCATGGATTTAAGGTCAGGTACTCAGGACGAGGGAAAGTCGCTTCTTACACCAATCAGGGGGGAGTGTATTCGTTGGTATTAAAGTGAGCAGAATGACGAAGGACGAATGAGTGAATGACGAGTTGTCATAATAAAGCAGGCTTGGTAGGAATTTTTCTTACCAAGCCTGTTTTGTTTGTTATTGCCAAGGGGAACGAGGTTTTGAGAAACCTCGGTTTTCGGTTTTGAGAAACCGAAAGCACAAATCAGTCTTCGGTTTTGAGAAACCGAAAGGACAGAAACCCAAAACTAGAAACCGAATTTACCCCCACTTGGCTGCTTGGATGTTATCAATGCTTATTTTGATGCTTTCCAACGGTGGACGTTGACACACGTCTTGCTCTACAAAATAATGTTTCAAACCTGCTTTTTTTGCATCCTTGAACAACGCGCCAAAATCAATGGTGCCTACGCCTACTTCCGCAAACTCTTTCTTTTCGGTATTGGCCATGTCTTTTACGTGCCAAAGCGGGAAACGGCCTGGGAATTTTTTGAAGTATTCGTTGGCATTTTCACCTGCTTTAGCTACCCAATACAAATCAACTTCCATGATGACGTTGGTGTTTTTCAACAACAAGTCGTATGGTTTTTCACCGTCAATTTTTTGGGTAAATTCAAAATCGTGGTTATGGTAGCCAAGCGTAAGACCTGCTTTTTTTGCTACTTCTGAGCCTTTGTTCAACAGGTCAAAAAGTTGTTTGTAATCTTCAGGTTTACGTTCGTTGTCAATCAAATAGGCGATAACTGCGTATTCTTGCCCAATCGCTGCGGCATCTTCAACTATTTTATCCCAGTTTTTGGTCAAACCATCGGTGTCTCCAAATGCCTTAGAGCGGGCTGTCATGTAGTGACCGCTGATGGCTTTGAGGCCATTATCGGCAAGAATCTTACTGTATTCGGTAGGCGTTTTTCCAAAAAACTTGCCTTGGTTATACCCAAAGTTTTCTACTTTTTTATATCCAAGTTTGGCAACTTCGGCCAAAATTTTCTCGATTCCTTGCTTTTGAATGTCGCTGCGAAGGGTGTACAACTGTAATCCTACAGATTTGGCATTGGGGCGGGCTTCTAACCCGAGCATGGCGAGAGCACTAAGACCCGCTGTGCTTTGAAGAAAGGTTCTACGGTTCATTTGGTACAAAAGGTGATTTGATAGGTTGAACTTCGTACAAAAGTAATCAGAATTGAATAATTACTTAAAAAGTATTTATCAATTTGATACTAAGTTGTATTTCAATGTGTTATGAATTGAAAAAAGAAATTTGTGGTGAAACAGAGACGTTAGTGTGCTAAAAACGGCAAAAATGACTTAGTAGTATGACGATTAAAAAATAACTTTGAGAAAAATGCAACGTTAGCCGTTTTAGGTGCATCTTATAGATAAATACCAAATACAACCGTTTTAACAATAGTAACCACATGAAAACATTCTTCAGAAGTCAGTTAATGCTTGCGATGTTGGCAAGTGCCTTGGTCGTAGTCGCTTGCTCATTTACGTCGAAACAAGACGATAACCGAATTTCCCGTACCTATGATTTAAAAGGATTCGACCGTTTGTCGTTGGGAAGTGCGTTTGAAATTTCAGTAACCAAGGGAAATTACTCGGTCAAAATAGAAGGCCGTAAACAAGATATTGAAGACCTACAAGCGGACGTTGCTTCGGGAAAACTTCGTATTCGTTACAAAGATTCGTACGGATGGGGGAGAAATCGTAAGCGTGTAAGCGTGACGATTTCGATGCCTACGCTCAAAGGCTTAGATTTTTCGGGAGCTACGACTTCGAGAGTGTCAGGTTTTAATGATTTGGGTACGCTCGACTTGGATATTTCGGGTGCTTCCAAATCAGATATTCAGGTGAAAGCTCAAAAAGTAATCATGGATGCGTCGGGTGCTTCGTCGATTACTCTCACGGGAGGAGCCAACCGCATTGAAGGAGACGTGTCGGGAGCTACTTCGCTTCGTGCGTACGATTTTCCCGTCAAAGAAGCCTTCCTTGATGTTTCAGGAGCGAGCAATGTACGGGTAAGCGTGAATGGAAAAATGGAAGTAGAAGCCAGTGGCGCAAGTAGCGTGCGTTACCGTGGAACGGCCTCGGTTCGTTCCAATACCTCAGGCGCCAGCTCTGTCAAAAGCGAATCATAAAGAGTATCGAATGTCGAGGGCAGAATGTCGAATAAAAAAGATAAAGTTTAGAGAATATTCGACACTCTGCATTCTGCCCCCGACATTTTTATCTATCTATCCAACGTTTGAAAACGGGTGATTTTTCGCGGCTAATTTCTACTTCGGGAAGGTAAGAGGTTTTTAGCTTCAAGTACAATTTTCCCGCCGCATCTCCTTTGTAACTTTCTATCGCTTGAAGGTTCACAATTTGCCGACGACCTGTTCTGAAAAACTCGGTAGGATTCAGAATATCCTCTATTTCGTCGAGCGTGTTTTGTTCAGCAATGTATTTCTGTCCGTCGTGGGTCACAACATAAATGACTTGGTCAAGGTAAAACGCTGCGATGTCGGCAATAGAAATAGGAATCGACGCATTGCGGTGCTGAACGATGAGTTTTTCTTTATACAACTTTCCCTTTTGCGCGGGATGATTCACCAACGTTTGGAGCAATTCTGACGGAATCTGCGCATTTTTCTTGAGGGCTTTGTACTTCTCCAGCGCTCGGATGAGGTCTTCTTCGTCAATGGGTTTGAGCAAATAGTCGATGCCGTTGACTTTAAACGCTTTGATCGCGTATTCATCGTAAGCAGTGGCAAAAATGATGGGGCATTTGATGTCGAAATAATTGAATAAGTCAAAGCTAATGCCATCTGAAAGTTGGATGTCCATGAATAGCAAATCAGGCTCCGAATTCTGCATAAACCAACGGCGCGCTGTTTTGACGCTGTGGAGTACGTCAAGGATTTCGGTTTGGGGAGCAATATCTTTCAACATCCGCTGAAGTTGTTCAGCAATCAAAATTTCGTCTTCAACAATTAATACTTTCATAGGAGTTAGGACTTGGGAATTACGAATTACGAATTGGGGAAAAACAATCAACCAATAACCAGAATCACAGCAATGGCAGGGTGACTCGAAAGATTTCGGGGGTTTGTTCAACTACTAATGGAGTATCCGAAAAATACGCGTACAAGTCGGTCAGGCTTTTGAGGGCTTCTTTTCGCTTGGGTTCTAAAATCTGCTTTTTTTGGAGATTGTTTTCGATAATAAGTTGATTATTAGTGGCTTTGATGCTAATCGCCAACGGACTGTCGGGGTCGGTGCTGTTGTGGCGGGTTGCATTTTCTACCAAAATTTGCAAAACGGCAGGGACAAGTTTGTGCTCATGGTACGCAGGAGGCACTTCAATAAGCACCTGAAGGCCTTTTCCAAAGCGTGTTTGCAGCAAATCGGCGTAATCTTTAATAAAACTGAGCTCTTCGCTGAGTTTTATCAGTGGGGTAGAGCGTGTTGAAAGCAAATACCGATAGACTCGGGTAAGCTGGCTCAAAAACTTCACCGCGAGGCGTTGGTCGCTGTAAATGAGGCTTTCCAACGTAGCAAGGCTATTGAATAGAAAGTGAGGATTGAGCTGACTAACTAGACTTTGGTACCTGACGTCGGATTCCGTATTGTCATAAGAGGGCACTTCACTCGCTGGCTTTGCGGGTAAATCGTCGTGGGCTTGGTTAGGTTGGTGAGCGAGTGGTTTCATAGCTTAGGTTATTTCTTGACTAGCCGCCTCGGTCATAGCGGCTGCCATTAGGCTGTAAACATCGAGCCACGCCTGCCGAATCTCAGGCGTAAGCTCCTCTTTAAGTACTTTTTCAAGTGTCCATAATAGTGATTCGCCAATGTAAGCATAATGCTCATTTTTAGTGCCATATTTTACGTGTCGGCGTCCCAAATCGTGAAGAAGAGGGAGCAGTTCGTCCATATTATCCAACGAACAAACGGCAAAACTTATGACTTGAAACAGCTTAATGCCTTGGGTTTTGAGGTCGCTTTTGAACAAAGGCTGCACTTCGGGGACAATTTCAAACAGGCGACTATAAAAAACCTTGGCGGCATACTCAGATTTAGGAACAATACGAGCAAAGCTAGTTTGGACGAGTCGTTTTTGTTGTTGGTTCATGTTTTCAGTAATTGAGTAAGGGTTGATTAACTGTTGTGTTGGACGAGTGAAAGTACGTAAACCCTCGTTTGGTACGCAAAAAAAACAGTTGAGCCGTGGATTTCTTGACGTAATCCATCCTAAAAACGCCGCGAACCGTTAGTCCAACAATGGTACTCGTACTATAAAATGGGTGCTAGTTTCTTCGATAAATAAAGGTCGATTGGTTAGGTAACTGTATAAGGCTTTAAAGTCGTTGAGGCCCCGTTTGTTGGAGGTAGCCACGGTTCCGCGTTTTTGTAAGTTATTCTCAAAAATGAGGTAATCGTTTTCTTCGTACACCACAATCCGAAGCGGCGACTCTAAGGCCGTAATGTTGTGTTTAATGGCGTTTTCAATCAGGTTTTGGAACGTAACGGGCACAATCCGTTTATGGTATAGTTCTTCCGAGAGCTGAATATTAATTTGCAATCCGTCGCTGTAACGCATACTGAGCAAACTGACAAAATCGCGAGCAAAGCGAAGCTCCTGCTCCAAGCTTACGGTTTCATGGTCGTCGTTTTCGATGAGGTAACGGTAGACTTTGGTCAATTGGCGAAGGTACTTGGAGGCAAGTTTGTGGTCTTTGTAAATCAAACTATCTAAAACCGCCAAGCTATTGAATAAAAAGTGCGGATTGAGTTGATTGACAAGGTTTTGGTATTTCGACAAAAACTTTTCTCGCTCCAGCAAAATCGCCTTGCGCTCAGTTTCGGCTTGCTGTTTTTGGGCAATTTCAAACTTCTCTTGGTAGTCGAGTTTTTCGGTAAGCTCTCGGTTTAGCTGGTTTTGAAGGGTTTGCTGTTCTTCCAATAATTTTACTTCAGTGGCGTGTTCGTGTTCAATCATTTTGACACGCCATTGGTATAGATAAATGCCTGAACCTATCAAAAGCGCAAGCATCAAAAGGCGAAACCACCAACGTTGCCAAAAGGGAGGATGAACAATAATGGTCAAGCGATACGGAACGGGGTTCCAAATACCATCATTGTTGGCGGCACGAACGTGCAAAACGTACTCTTTGGGTTGTAGATTTAGGTAATTGAGTGTGGTTTGGTGGGTGGGAGTGCTCCAGCCTTTTTCAACCCCTTCCAGCCAAAAAGAGTATAAGTTGTTTTCGGAATGGTCATAACTCAGGGCAGCCACTTCTATCGTCAAATCATTTTGGTCATAATTGAGTTCAATGGGTGCTTGCGCTTGCCGATACAACGTAGGAAGCACTTCTTGGCCGTACACTTTAACGGACGTCACTGCCACGGGGGGAATAAACTTATTGGTTTTTACGCGGTCAGGATGAAAGCTCACGAGCCCATATAGCCCCCCAAAAAGCAAATTGCCTTCTTTGTCTTTCGCTACGCATTCAGTCTCGACCGACAGCACTTGGAGGTTATCCGCCGAGCCATAAGACGTAAATTGTTTGTCCGTGCCTTGAAAACGAGTTAAACCGTTGGCCGTTCCCATCCAAAGCGTATTCCCCACCCGAATTAGTGCCGATACGTAATTATTGGCTAGCCCGTGGCGGGTCGTATAGTTGGTAAAACGCTGAGTCGCACGGTTGAGGCAGCCAAGTCCGTTGTCGGTACCCATCCAAATATTCCCTTGTGAGTCTTCAACGAAAGCCATCACTCCGTTGTCTGGGAGGCTATGGGGGTTATTTTCTTGGTAATGATACGCCGTGGATTTGGATAAATCGGGGCTGATACAGAGAACTTCATCGACGCCACAACCGACCCAAAGGCACTTTTTACTGTCAAAATACAAGGAATTGAATCGATTGATGGGTACTTTACGTACTTGCGCATCATTGAAGTGATTGGCAAACGTGCGAGTTGTTGGATTATAAATGGTCAATCCCTCTTCGGTGCCAATAAAAATACGCCCGTCGGGGCTTTCTTCAAGATCATAGATGTTTTTCCCAGCGACAAAATCGGTGCGAGCGATACTATCGGGCGGGGAGGGATTTTCGGCATTGGGTAAGTGCTCAAAGTGCGAAAACTTGCCCGTTTTAGTATTCAGATAGTGCAAATGGGAGCGAGTCCCCACCCAAACCCCGTCTCGGCGGTCAACCAAAACACAGTTGATATAATTGTCGGTCAGGCTGTACGGGTTGCTAGGCTCGTGCAAGTAACGTTTGTAGGTGGTCTTTTGGGCGTCTATCCAAAGCAGTCCTTCACTCGTTGCGAGCCAGAGGTTGTTTTTGCTGTCGACCGCAATCCGATTGATGGTACTGCCATTGGCGGTTGGTTGAGGTACATTTGCCTCTTTCAGAACCGAACGAAACGATTGATTATAAGGGTTGAATCGACTGAGCCCTTTGTAAGAAGTTGAAAACCATATCACCCCCGCGCGGTCTTGGAAAACCGATTTGACGTAGTTGGAGCCTAAGCTATTGGGGGTATTGATGTCGGATAAAAATTGCCCTATTTTCTCACTTCCTTTTGGAATATAAAAAACACCTTCTCCTAAAGTCGTGACCCACATGGTTTGGTCTCGGGCAAAAAAGATACGGCTGATTTCTTGCGGCTCTTTGAGGGGGAGTTTGATGAGCCGAAAAAGTTCGCTCGATAAACTTAGCGAAGCCAGCATTCCACTTCGTGAACCTACGAGGATGTCGCCCGTTTGGGGATGTTTAGCAATCGCCGAAATAGAATTATCGGGAATACTGCCCAGCTCGTCACTTTTGCAAAAGACCTGAAACGACTTCGAAGCACGGTCGTAACGATACAGCCCCAGGTCGGTGCCAATCCAAACGGTTTCTCCGTCGGCCATGATGCTCCTAATCGAGTACACTTGTGCTTTAGAGGAGGCGTCGGTGGGGAGTTTAAGTAGTTCAGATTTTTTGGTGACGGGGTCAAAAATCAACATTCCTGTGGCCGTTCCCAGCCAGAGTTTTCCTTGGGTGTCTTCGGCGACGCATCGAATGTAATTGCAGCGTTTACCGTGTTGACTAAAATAAAACCGCTCAAATTTCTGGGTACGGAAGTCAAAACGATTAAACCCATTTTGGGTACCTATCCACAGGGTTCCATTTTTAGACATAAATACCGCCCGCACCAGCATGTCTGACAACGAATGGGGGTCGTGGCGCTGGTGGTCAAAAATACGGCATCGTTTCCCGTCGTACCGAACCATCCCCATCATCGTTCCTACCCACATAAAACCTGACGTATCCTGCACTGCCGCCGTGATGTAATGAATAGGCAGGCCTTGTTCGGGGCCGAGGTGTTGGAAAGAAACGTTCGAAAACTGAGCATAACTTCTAACCTGTCCCCAGTAGGCAAAAACACAACAAAGAAGGGACAAGAAACGAAGCTGCATAGGTTTGAACAAATTTGGGAACCCGTAAAAGTATCAAAATAATTGAGTTTTCGTGGCGAAATGGCCTCAATTTTAGAGGGTTAAAGCTAAAAGTTTACGTAGTAAAAAACGAAAAACAAAACGCGAGCCGTCGGTTTTGGGTAGTAAACCGTAGGGAAAAGACAGGTAAACCGTTCGGGGGAAAGTTAAAGCGTTTTAATTGAGATTTTGGCGGCTTTGCTTTTTTGATTTTTCCCACCAAGGTTTTGTCTGCCACCTTTGCAATGTCAATCACGGCAAACAAATCAAACAAAACACAAAACAAACAAAACAATGAAAAAGCAACTTTCAAAATTGAACTTGAAGACAGACAAAGTAGTGAATTTGTCAAAAGACAACAGCCAAGGCGTCGTAGGTGGCCGTCCGCAGTCGAATCCTAAATCGCAAGTGTATTGCTACACTGATTTGTGCTCATTTACTTGCGCTAGCTGGAGCTGCTAATTTTTAACTCAATCATTTTAAACAACAAAACACAAAACAAACAAAACAATGAAAAAGCAACTTTCAAAATTGAACTTGAAGACAGACAAAGTAGTGAATTTGTCAAAAGACAACAGCCAAGGCGTTGTAGGTGGTCGCCCGCAGTCAAATCCTAAATCGCAAGTGTATTGCTACACTGATTTGTGCTCATTTACTTGCGCTAGCTGGAGCTGCTAATTTTTTAACTCTTTTATTTACAGCCAAAAAATCAATAAAAATGAAAAAGCAAGTAGCAAAACTCAGCCTGAAAACCGACAAAGTCGTATCTCTTTCCAAGGCCCAACTTCAAGATGCCCAAGGAGGCGCGGTGCCTTTTACACAGAAAAAAACTTGTTTCTGTTTGTAAAACCCATCTGATTGTGGCCTTATGTTACAGCCATCCTCGTCGAGGATGGCTGTTTGTTTTTTGATACAAACAAGTTGGTATTGAAAGAGCGTTTTCCTTTAAAGAAACTTGCCTACGGTTTAATAGGGATTTTGGACGCTTCAAGAAGGTAAATTATTGATTCTTCAAAAGTAACCTGAATTTTAGGCTATACTCATTTCAAAGTTAACCATGACAAGTGCTTATACGCTCACCTCTGAGGCTTCTTCGGCCGATTGTACTTCCATTTTACACCGAATTTACCGCCATATCGCTCATCAACCTACCAATGGCCACGCGTCGTTGTTGAGTGGGCAAATGGGGTATGCGCTGTTTGAATCGTATTACCATCGTCATTTTGGAATAGAAGATGATAGCCGTATTTGGGAACGAGTTTCATCCAGCCTGAACGATATTCAGGAAGGAAAACTCATTCACTCATTCGCAGGAGGAATTGCGGGGGTTGCTTGGGGATTCTTACATTTGTTTAATGAGGGTTTGCTGTACGACGACGAAGTAGATGCCCAAGCCATTGTGGAAGACCTGGATGAAGGCTTATTTGAGAGTGCTATGCTGCTGTTGGTAGACGCCAACTACGACTATTTACACGGTGCATTGGGCGTTTGCCTTTACTTTTTGGAAAGAACACCTTCGGCGCAAATTGCCGCTTACATTGAGAAAATTGTGGAACAGCTCGCGGTAGTGGCAGTACGATTGCCCGATGGTGGAATTACATGGGAGTTCGACGACTTTGGGCGGCGAGCAGCTTCGTCATCTTCATTGTACAATTTGGGCCTGTCACATGGCACTGCTAGTATTGTTTCGATATTGGTGTTGCTCCATGAAAAAGGCTACGCTCAAGTTCGTTGTACTGAACTTATCTCTGGTACACTCGATTGGATGTGGAGTGTGCGAAATAAGAGTGCAAAGTCGGTATTTCCGAGTGTAATACAGACTAACGCCGTAGACCAAGAAAGTCGCCTGGCGTGGTGTTATGGCGATTTAGGAATTGCCAATACGTTTTTGCTGGCAGGCCAAAAACTAGGTAATCGTTTTTGGATAGATATTGCCCAACAAACCATTGTGAGAGCAGCGGCTCGTCGGGGGAAAGAGGTAGCGATGAAAGATGCGGCACTGTGTCACGGCACAATGGGAGCAGCGCACCTTTTTAAGAAATTTGCGCAAGACTTCCCGCAAGATCTTTTGGAACAAACGGCGGAGTTTTGGTTGTCGAGAACGTATGATTTGGTACAGCCTGACGACAGCGAAAATGTTTTCCTGAGTTATAGTGGAGAAAAATACGACGTCAATTTGTCGATGCTTGACGGAGAAACGAGCATTGGGATGGGGCTGTTAACCCAACTAGGAGCGTCAAGGGCGTGGGAACGGTTTTTGTTGTTGTCTTAAAAAATAAGGGGGGGCGGTTTTGAGAAACCTCGTGGTCAGGTCAGATTGGAGAATCTGCCCCCACAGTGGTGTCGGTTACTAATAACCGACAAAAGCGGTTTCTCAAAACCGTAAGAAGCGTATCTTGTTGGTATCGGTTTTGAGAAACCTCATGGTCAGATTGGAGAATCTGCCCTCACGGTGGTGTCGGTTACTAATAACCGACAAAAGCGGTTTCTCAAAACCGTAAGAAAAGTACCTTATTTGTATCGGTTTTGAGCAATCTGATGGTCAGATTGGGGAATCTGCCCTCACAGTGGTGTCGGTTACTAACAAACGACAAAAGCGGTTTCTCAAAACCGTAAGAAGCGTATCTTGTTGGTATCGGTTTTGAGAAACCTGATGGTCACCCGATTATCAATTCATTGCTGCCACTTTTAGAAATAAACAGGCCATGTATAAAGCGAGTCCATTAATGGATAGATACTCAACTTTGGGGTAGATGGTAGGATAAAAATGACGAGAAGTGCTATGAAAACAACGCAGTGGAAGAAACAAGTTTTTGGGAAAATACACCAGCGTTTTGAATGGATGCTGCTGCTACTTGTGGCATTGATTGTGTTTTTGAGTTTGGTATAGCGGTAAAAGAGCAGGCGTTTGCTTCAAAATATAAACAAGGTAAATGCTGAGGTTGGAGAGCGCTTCCGTGGCATTCTACTACTACTTAACGGCCAAAAACCACGCTTCGCTCCCTTTTTTTTGAGTCAGGCAGACAGTCCCGCTAATTTTACTAAAAAATCAGCCACAGTCATGTCAACTACCTATTTTTCAACGGCTTTTGTACGGGTACCTCTCGCAGGAAGTGATGCAATTGGAAATATTGATTGGGAAAAATTCACTGAGCAAGTGACCCAACCTGCTTTTTTGGAAGCACTCTATATTGCTTCTCCTGCTTTGTATGAAGAAGTAACTAAATTGGACTTTACTCAACGTCCTGATGAAAAATCGAAGCGAATCATTTATTCTCTCATCAAATACTTAGCTCGCTATTCAACCCGCTGTACGCCTTTTGGGTTGTTTGGTGGATTCGCCACACTACCTATTTCAAACGCACCTACTGAAGTACGTATAGAGAATATCGGTATCCCACGTAAGGTTACACGCCTCGACATGAACTACCTCTGCGCGTTGACTCAAGACCTTGAAAAACACCCAGATATTAAGCCTTTTCTTCGGTTTTACCCCAATACGAGTCTTTACAGTATCAATGAGCAGTACCGCTACGTCGAATACCGCTACAACGGAGCTGGCATGAGACTACACCACCTAAGCAGCGCCGAGCAATCGGAATACCTCGATGCTGTACTCGCCCGTGCGGGTGAAGGTTCTACCTTGTACGCGTTGGCTGAGGGGCTAGTGGATGAGGATATTTCAATCCATGAAGCCCTTGCGTACGTCGAAGAGGTGGCTGCTTCGCAACTGCTAGTGAGCGAGTTAGAGCCGGCACTGACGGGCGGAGATTTTTTGGCCCAGATTATTCAAACTTTACAAAATATAACTGCAATGTCGCCGTCGGAGAGTGTGATGGCGATGCTCAACGTACTTAATGAGGTGCAATCTGCGCTCCAGATGATTGAGCAATCGGGTCAAGACCACAGCACGGCTAAATTTGAAGCAGTGGAGGCATTGTTGAGCCAACTACCGACTCCTTTTGACCGTAAAGTTTTGTTCCAAATTGATACCTATTTACCTGAACTGACAGGACAGCTTAGTCGCGGATTGTTAAACAAATTAGCGTCAAAGATTCCAACGCTTTTAAAATTATCGCCCGCAGGAAATCCTACGCTCGACGAGTTTCGTAATCGTTTTTATGAAAAATACGAAGACGAAGAAATCCCGTTTGTATTGGCCTTAGACCCCGAGGTAGGGATTGGATACCCTGCGGGGCAAGCCAAAAATGACATTTCTCCGTTGGTGGATGGGGTGTGGACAAGCGGTAATAGCCCGTCAAATCAAACCCTAAGCATTCCACCAGAGCATAGTTTTTTGTTACAGAAAGTAGCCGAGGCGCAACTTACGGGAGCCTACGAGATTGTCATTAAAGAAGAAGATCTCCGTGCTACGGAGGTACGACAGCCGCAGTTGCCGCTCACCAATACGGCGATGTTTTCGGTCATGCAGGAAAACGGTCGTGAAAAGATAGTACTCGATACCTTCGGAGGTACAACGGGTACTTTCTTGCTTGGTCGCTTTGGGCATACCGATGCGTCGGTGTTGGCATTGCTGCAAGAAATCAGCGCTGCTGAAGACAAAGCCCTGCCCGAAGTAATTTTTGCGGACATCGTTCACTTACCAGAAGCACGGACGGGCAACGTCATCATTCGTCCTCAACTCAAAGCGTACCAAATTCCGTTTTTGAGCAAAGCGTCTACGGCGTCTGAATTTGAAATCGCCATTACCGATTTGATGTTGAGCGTACGGGGAGGTCATATTCTACTGCGTTCTAAGAGTTTGAACAAAATTATCATTCCCCGTTTGTCCAACGCTCACAATTTCTCAGGAGGACAGTCTCTCGATATCTATCATTTTTTGTGTGCTTTACAGTCGCAGCACGTACGTTCGGGGTTGAGCAACTTCACGGGGAGTTTTTCGTCGTTGTTTATGTTCATTCCGCGTTTGGTACTTGATAACATTGTCTTGGCCGAAGCGCAGTGGAATTTCAAAGAACAACACGTTAAGTCGTTGGTAACGGCGTTCAAAAACAATAATTGGACAGCATTAAAAACAGAATTAGACACTTGGAGAGTACAGTATTCGGTACCTCGGTATGTGTGTTTAACGCAATTTGACAATGAGTTGTACGTCGATTTGGAAAATCAATGGATGGTTGAAACCTTCCTGAACGAAATTAAGTCGATAGCGCAGTTTACGCTGAAAGAGTTTTTGCACAAAACCGACTCGTCGGTAGTGCAGTCGGAGAGAGGATGGCATACCAATCAGTTTGTGGTTGCGTTTGACAATACCGCATCGTACAAAACCGAGGGGCTGGCCGCACCTGCTTTACGCTTCCCTAAGACTACCCGAGAAGCCACTCGTAAATTTATTACAGGCTCAGAATGGCTCTATTATAAAGTTTATACGGGGATTAAAACCGCCGACCGCCTTTTGACGGAGGTGCTTTATCCTCTGACCGAGCGATTCAAAGCCAACGGTTGGACTGATAAATTCTTCTTCATCCGCTACGCCGATCCGAATTTGCATTTCCGTTTGCGTTTTCACTTGGCCGACCCTGCACATATTGGGCAAGTAGTGCAAGAGTTGCACGATGCGCTCGCCCCGTACATTGCCAACAAAACCATTACGTCGGTCGTAAACGATACGTACAACCGCGAGCTGGAGCGTTATGGAAGTAATTCGATTGATGCCATCGAAGATTATTTTCACCTCGATAGCGATACCGTACTACGCTTTTTATCCATGATTGAAGGTCCCGAAGGAGAAGAATGTCGCTGGCGTTTTGGCGTAAAACTTACCGATGACCTACTGACAGCTTTTGGGTTTGATATGAAGCAAAAAATGGAGTTTACCGAAAAACGTGCCGCCGATTTTGGTCGTGAGTTTGGGTACAATTCAGGGTTAAAGAAACAATTAGACGGTCGCTACAAAGAACTGGAAACGGCCTTGGAAGAACTCCTTACGGATAGGAACTCTGACCACGCATTTTTGTATGAATTGTCAAGCCAACGTACCGAAAACCTGCAGTTAATGATCAACTACGTACGAATGTTAGATGCAAACGGTGAGCTACAAATTTCGTTAGATGATTTACTGGCAAGCTTAATTCACATGAACATCAATCGGCTTTTCCGTAGCCAACAGCGCTTAGTCGAATACATGGTGTTTTATCACTTGCACAAACATTACCGTATTAACTACGGACGTAACGTATTAGCCAAAAAAACAGCCGATTCCAACGTAATAGCCCAATGAAAGACTTCACAAAAACCATTTTTGGCGGAAAAATGAGTCCTTACGGATTAGTCGATCGCTTTCCCCACATTCAGCAAGGTGCCTCGATGGACTGTGGCCCTACGTCGCTGGCCATCATTTTTCGGCACTACGGTGTCGATAACGTCAAGCATCTTTTTACGCAGTTGGCCGAAATCAACCAAGAAGGGACGAGTTTGTACGCCTTGCTAGAAATTGCCGAAAATTACGGTTTTAAGGCCGAAGGTTATGAGCTAGATTACGACTATTTGCAACAGATTCAGTTGCCTTGCATTGCCCATTACGAAGGACAGCATTTTGTGGTGATTTACGAAGCCAACGACAACTACGTGCGCGTCTCTGACCCTGCTTTTGGCAAAGTTCGTTATTCCAAAGAAGAGTTTACCAACAAGTGGAGCGGCATTGTTCTTGAGCTTAAACCCACCGAGGCTTTTTTTCAAAACAAAGAACTGGAAGAGGCGGGTAAAAAACACAAAGCAGAAACTACCTCTATTTTTCGCCAGATTTATTGGCCCATTATCAAAGAAAACAAGCGAGTTTTGGGGGAAATCTTATTGTTTTCATTGCTGCTCGAATTGGTCGGGTTGGTGATGCCGCTTTTTACCCAAACCATGCTCGACGACGTACTGGTCAACCAAAACAAAAAGTTGATGTTAGGGTTGTTGGTAGGTTTAGGGCTAGTGTTTGTGGTGCAAGTGGTTCTTACTTATACCCGCAGTATGCTCATGGTGCATTATCGCTTTCGGTTTGAGGTTGATTTTATGACGAAATTTTTTGACCGCCTCATCTCGCTCAAACAAAAATACTACGATAGCCGCAAGCGGGAAGAGTTCATGTCGCGGTTTCAGGAAGGGATTGGGATACGTCAGCTCACGAATCCTATGATTATCCAGAACTTCCTCGACATCTTTTTCATGCTTATCTATTTTCCCGTGTTGTTTGCCTTTAGTGGCTCGCTGGGGCTTATTTCTTTGGTATGTTTTTTAGCTTACTGTGTTACCACTGTTTTCTTCATTCCCATTGTCAAAAACCTCCGTTCGAAAGTGTATCACAAAAACCAAGCATCGTTGGGAGGCTTCTTGGATACCCTTTTAGGAATTAAGACGGTCAAGTTATTGTCCCTCGAAAAATACAAATTAGTAAAATGGAAACACCTGCATCGAGAGTCTATCAATTCGGTAATGCAGGACGAACAAAAACAGATTCTTATCAACTCTCTCCAGCGCCTTATCTTCATTTTTAGCCAAATTGCGGTGTTTTGGGTGGGAGCTTACCAGGTGTTTACGGGGCAGTTGAGCATCGGTCAATACATGGCATTTTCTTCGATTTTTATGACCTTGATGAACTCCGTCAATAGCGTCAGTACGCTTTGGATGATGATGACCCAGCTAACAGTGAGCTTTGAAAAAGTCAACGAAATCTTTTTGGAAGAGCGGGAGTCAAGCAACTACCAAGAACAAATCAATGCTTGTTCGAGCAAGGTTGTGAAGTTTGAAAATGTATCCTTTCGGTATAGTCAACGCGAAGAAAAATACCAGCTACGAAACATCAATTGCGAAATCAAAAAAGGAGAACGTATTGGTATTGTCGGTCGGAATGGGGCAGGAAAATCAACATTTGTTAAGTTGTTGGTAGGGCTTTATCCTGAGTTTGAAGGTAAAATTCGTTTTGATGGTGTTGAATTACGAGAAATTAATCCCAAAGTGTTGCGGAGTCACGTACACATGTTCCCGCAGGATACGTACATTTTCAACGATACCATCAAAGAAAATATCCGCTGCGCCAATCTCGCTGCCTCTACCGAAGAAGTAGTAGAAGCGGCTAAATTGGCCGATTTACACAATTTTGTGAAAGGGAATCACCTCGGATACAACCAAATGGTGGGCAATTTTGGTGGCAACCTCTCGGGCGGACAAGTGCTCAAAATTGGTTTTGCACGGTTATTTATTTGTCCCGACCCCGACATTATTATTTTGGACGAAGCGAGTAGTGCGTTGGACGTAGAAACTGAGCGTACCATCTTGGAAAATATCTACAAACGTTTTGAGGGAAAAACCATCATTTCGATTGCGCACCGATTGCATACGCTTAAAAAAGCCGACCGTATTTTGGTGTTTGACGACGGAACGATTGCCGAACAAGGTAAGCACGAAGACCTCATTTCGCAGCGCGGTATTTACTACGATTTTATGAAAACTTACATTGATTATTAATTCGTACAGCCATGAACAATCCTGCATTTCAAGACCTTCAAGCCACGCAATACGAAGATTTATACCACGTTGACGACGCGCCCGTGGCCGATTTGCGCGTCAAAGCCCTCAGCCGAATGGGGTGGTGGGTGATTGCCTTTGCCTTTTTGGGAGTCATCGCGGGTGCGCTGATTATTTTACCAGATACAATTCAAACCCCGTTTGTGCTAAAATCAGAAGTGACCGAAGATATTTATCGCTTCCCGTCGGCGGTGTATGTGGAGCGCGTACACGTTCGTAGTGGACAAAAAGTAAAGGCAGGAGATGTGATTCTCGAAATCAGCGCTCCTGATATTGCCTCCCTAACGGCAGAACTGGCCTCAGCGCAAGCCAATCTAAAAAGTTTTGAACAGTTTAAATCAGTGGCGACACAAAACGAGCGCCAGATTCTCGAAGTGAACATCCAGCGGATTCGGGAAGAAATTGCGTTAAAAAAGTCACAGTTGGCGATTGCAGAGCAAAAATGGGCTTCTGATTCTCAGAAATTGGCTCACGAAGCTCAAGAGATGAAGCGTCTTTTTAGCGTCAACCAAGAGTTATACAAAAACGGTGATGTGAGCAAAAACGAGCTTAATCAGCACGAAACGAATGCCTTGCGGGCCAAAAATGCGCAGGAAATTGCCTACCAAAGTTATTTGGAAAACCGTAACCTACTCCAGCGCGACATTGCCTCAAAAGAATTGGAAATAAGTGGTTTGGAAAAACAAATTTCCAAAAACAACAACGACCATTTGCTGGAAGGTGACCGCCTCAAAGGAAGTTTCTCAACGGCTCAGCAGCGATTGAAGGGAACTTACGGAACGTTTGAAATGACGGCCGACAACCATTTATTGTTAAAAGCAAAGCACAACGGCACGGTTTCCTTTGTTTTTGAGGGTGACAAAGAAGTAGCACCGAGCACGATTTTGCTCAAGATGATTTACGAAGACGCTCCTTTGTACGCTTATACCCAGGTCAATTCGTCGCAAATTGGGAAGGTAAAAGTAGGTCAAGAAGTGGTAATGAAACTAGACGCTTATCCTGTGTATGAGTGGGGAGGAGCGACGGGCAGTGTCGCAGAGGTATCGCTGACGCCCGACGAAAAAGGGATGTTCAACGTGCGAGTACAAATGGAAGATGTACAAAAATTACGTGGGCGCCTCAAGATTGGAATGCAAGGAAAAGCCAATATTGTGACGGATGAACGCACCATTTTTGGGTACTTATTTCGAAAATTTCAGAAGACGGCTTCTGTCATTGTTGAATAGGTATTTTAGGGAAAATGGCCACCTTACTCAAATTTTTGTTACTTTTGGGCAACGTTAGTCAACAACACACTAGTCCCAAGCATGGAAAAATTAGACTGTCTCAATCAAGTCGCTGAGTTTCACCGTACCTTCAAACATCCCATCTTATCAACCCCTCAAATTCCTTCTGAAGACCGTTGTAAATTGCGGGTCGCGCTTATTGCAGAAGAATTAAAGGAATTAGAAGTAGCTATCTTAGAAAAAGATATTGTAGGGGTGGCCGATGCCTTGGCAGATATTCAGTACGTCTTGTCGGGAGCAGTGCTTGAATTTGGTTTGGGAGAGCAGTTTAAGGCGTTGTTTGATGAAGTGCAGCGCTCCAACATGAGCAAAGCATGTAACACCGAAGAAGAAGCTCAGGCAACCGTAAAACACTTCCAAGAAAAAGGTACGGAATGTTATTACGTAGAAGATGCAGGAAAGTATTTGGTGTACCGTACCTCCGATAATAAAACGCTCAAATCTATTTTTTATTCACCTGCTGATTTGGAAGGTGTCTTAAAATAATAAATTATGTCGTTTAAGATACTTATTTGGCATGGAGTTTGATGTCTAATTAAGTACAAATAATAGAGTAGGGTAATTTGGCATTAGCCCCGTTTCATTGAAACGGGGCCATGTTTTTTTATACCCCTAGTTCTTTTTGATTACCTTAATATTCTTACGACGGTTGGGGAATTGCACTTGTAAGAGATAACTACCCTCGACCCAAGTGGAGGTATTGATTTCCAGCTCAGCTTCTTCTTGTAGGTTTTTCTTTTGATAGACATTTCTTCCGTCTATTGTAAAAAGTGTTATTGCTTCTACAGGTTCGGTGGCATTGTGCCATTGAACACGTAATAAATTCTGGAAAGGATTAGGGAAAGCGGCCACGGTTTCGTCCGAGTCTATATCCAGTGCATTGGTTGCGATACGTGTGGTGACTGAGCTACAAGCCGTACTTTGGGCAGGCCCCGTGCCTGTAGGAGTGAAAGTGCTGCTATTGGTAGCAATAACTTTATCAATACGCACTCCATCTTCTCGCATCCAAATGTTAAGTACGTTATAGCCCGCAGTGGTGACGTTTGCCGTAATACGAACGGCACTGACAGCTCCAACCCAAGTCCAAGCTGTACTACCATTATTATTGATACCGTTGGTAAAGTTAGAAGACACGGAAAGCCCGTTCAGTCCTACATAAAATGCATCATCAGAAGTAGTACTTGTTCCTGCCGACATACGCACCCAGATATAATAGGTACCAGGAGTACTTATGTTTAGTACGTAATCGAGTCGGGGGCCGTTGAGTGTTGTTCCTGTATTTACTCCTGTGCCTGTTACACGCATGCCGATTCCACCCGAAGCACTGGTATTGGAAAAGGAAGACCAAGAGCGGGCGGCTGCGGTACCCGTACCAGCTACAGCAGTATTGTAGTTTTCAGCTTCTACGGTCACTATACCACCCGCATCAGAATAACACTTGGCAGGGGTACAGGTACTAGTAGCAGTTGTGCTTCCGGGGCAGTAGGTTTTGAAGGTTGCACTTGCAGCGCTACTTGAGAGCGAAGGACAATTCGCTTTCACACTGTATTCGTAAGTTGTAAACGACGTGAGGCCCGCTAAAGCACTAGAAAGGTTGGTAGATACTGAACTTTGCCATGTACTACTTCCCGTAGGGCGGTAGTCGAATGTGTAGGAAGTGGCACCGCTTACGCCTACCCATGAAACAGTGGCGGTCGAACTACTAAGGTTAGTCACTGTCACACTAGAAGGTGTAGGACAACTGGGGGTATTATAGGTTTTTGTGACGGTTTGTTGTTGTACGTGCATTCCGTTGTCGACACTGATGGTAAAAGTAATGGCAGTGCCGAGCGGAGTCGATGGATCTATGGTAAATCCTATAGCATCATTGAGGGTTTGTAAGAAACCTACTGAGTTATTGGTGTATGTTTTAGGCGTCGCTAGAGATGTGACATACGGGCTCGTTGATGAGATGCTTACTGTGTAGTTCGCATTTTTTAGGCTAAAATTCTTAAACGCATACTGAATCGTACTACTGGTAGTTGAGAAAGTAGCAGCACCATTTTCGGTAGCGGTGGCATAAAACGTTGAAATTCGGAGTATTTTTTTATTCATATCAATCGTACTATTGCACAGGGGCAAGATTCTAGTAGAAGCGGGCCAAAATCCATCCGTCGAAGCTCCAATTTCAGGAGTAAACCCAAACATTTTAACTTTAGTGGTTTGCTGTCCGTACTCCCAATCAGGGGCGGTTCCATTGGCAGTGTACCCTACAGTCTGGTAGGCATTCCCTGAGACAAAAGCGTTTTCTTGAGTTAAGAAGCCGCTAATTTGCTGAAAGAGAGCTTGCTCAGGGTTATTGTTGGGGTTCAAGCTTTCAAAAGGATAAATGAGGTAATTTCCGTAAGAGTGGAAGTTGATGGTGGTAACAAACGGGTGCTGTTGACAAAATAGGTTGACTGCATTGGTTTCTGGTTCGGAGAATGCAGCAGTACCTCGATAGGTATCAGACGTTTGTGTCGGCGAGGAGCCTGTGTTATCAAGTGCATAATTGTACCCATAGTTGCGATTAAGATCAACTCCGTATGAGCCGCCTGAATTGGGACGTCGATTTTTACGCCACATTCCACCACCGTTGGGATTAGTGGTTTGGTTGTAGACGTAACCGTCGGGGTTTAAACAGGGTAAAATATAAAGCTCAGAGCTGTTGAGTAAGGTTTTAATTTCAGGGTCTGTATTATAATTTTCGAGTAAATGCCACATGAAAAATACCAACTGAGTAAGGCTCATGGGTTCGCGAGCATGATGGAGAGCATTCATCATAAGCTCGGGTTCATTTTCGTCTACATCGGGATTATCACTAATCTTTATCATGTAAATCGGGCGATTTTCGATGGAGTTACCAAGCGAGACTTTAGACGTAATCAGGTTGGGATAAAGTGCCCTCATATTGTCGAGAATCGTTTGCAACTGAGCGAAGGTATAGAACCCTCCCATACTACCTGTGCCAAAATTGGTAGGTGTAGGTACGGCAGCTGTTCGGGTCGACTGCATTCCCTTGCGGTTTTGCTCATCCATTTTCAGATTGTAGGCCTGATAGGATTTTTCAAGGTCTTCAATCAGGTACTTTACTTTGATGCCATGTTTGCTGAAGATCTGTAGATCGTTGTCTGAAATTTCGGCTACTAGTGTTTTTTTATCAAAACTAAAGTGGTCAATTTCTAGACCGTCGTTAAACAACCTCTCAAGTTGATAAGGGTCGATAGTGGCTTGAATGCGGTGAAACTTTAGGCGTTCTTGCCCAAAAGAAGTGCATAAAGCTGCTAAGAGCAGCACAGTAGAAAATAGAATTGATTTCATGATAAACTGCGTTTATGATATATAACGTTGTAAAATCATGATAATCTTGTCAAAAAAAATAACATTTCAAAGCTAATTAGGCATATATTAAGTTATTCGACATCTCACAGAAACTACTTATTTAAGCGTTAGAAGTTTGTTCTATTTGATAAAAGACTGTTTTTTTAGGTAAAAACAAGGGTCAATAGGCATAAAAAAAGTGTAGGTACGAGGCATTTAGCCTTTTGAAGAGAGCAAACATGCGTGAAGCAACCGAGTTTTTGTCCTAAATTATCTATACCAATAAAAAAGGCCGAACCTGTGTTCGACCTTTTCAGACATCAATCTCAATTTATAAAAAATTAACCCACCAGTTCTTCCTGTAACACTTCCTCAATAGGAGTGTATGTGAGGCTCCACGCATCGGCAACGGCTTTGTAAACCACTTTGCCATTTACCACGTTTAAGCCTTTTTTCAATTCTTCGTTTTGCGTACATGCTTTTTGCCAACCTTTGTTTGCGAGCTGTATAGCGTAGGGCAAGGTTGCGTTGGTCAATGCAAGTGTCGAAGTATAAGGTACGGCACCTGGCATGTTGGCTACACAGTAGTGGACAATACCGTCGATTTCGTACGTTGGATTTTCGTGTGTGGTAGGCGTACATGTTTCGATACATCCACCTTGGTCAACGGCTACGTCGACTAACACGGTTCCTTTTCTCATCAATGATAGCATATCACGTGTGATAAGGTGCGGTGCCTTCGCGCCAGGAATCAACACCGCTCCTACGATAAGATCAGACTGACTTACCAATTGACGTATGTTGTATTCATTTGACATCACAGTGTCGGCGTTGGCAGGAAGTACATCTTCCAAATAACGTAGGCGGTTGAGGTTTACATCCACAATCGTTACATTAGCGCCCAATCCTGTCGCCATTTTAGCAGCTTGAGTTCCTACAATACCACCCCCTAAAATCAACACGTTGGCAGGTTTTACCCCTGCAACACCACCGAGCAAAATACCACGTCCACCCATTGGCTTTTCTAAGTATTTGGCTCCTTCTTGGATAGCCATTCGACCTGCTACTTCCGACATTGGCACCAAAAGTGGCAACGAGCGGTCGGCTTTCTCTACAGTTTCGTAAGCTAAACATACTGCTTTACGCTCAATCATCGCGTGCGTCAAAGGCTCAGATGAGGCGAAGTGAAAGTACGTAAAGAGTAATTGATTTTCTTTAATAAGAGCGTACTCTGACGCAATCGGCTCTTTTACCTTTACAATCATTTCAGCAATTTCATACACTGCTTCAATGGTTGGAAGGATAGTCGCCCCTGCTTTTTCGTATTCAGCATCTTCGAATCCACTTCCAACGCCCGCGGTCGACTGTACATACACGGTATGACCATTTTTACGAAATTCTGCAACTCCAGCAGGAGTCAACGCTACGCGGTTTTCGTTGTTTTTAATTTCTTTAGGTACGCCGATAATCATTGTTGTAATTGGTTTAAGAGTATGCGTGAAATACTGATTTTTGGAATACGACACAAAATTACATTGAACGAAAATATTTTCTGTTATTGAAAAATAAATAAGAAAATAAAACTTATTTATCGAAAAAAAGATGAAAATTTTCTATAATTGGGTTAAATTTTGAGTTAAAGACGAAAAAAATTCGCTCCTGCTACTATGGTTCATTTAGATGATGCCGATTTGCAAATTTTGAGGCTGTTGCAGACCAATGCGCAACTCACGATCAAAGAGATTGCGTCCCAAATTAATCTCTCCATCACACCCGTACACGATCGCATCAAGAAGTTGGAACGAGAAGGGGTGATTGAGAAATACGTGACGATGCTCAACCGTAAAAAACTAAATAAAGGATTGGTGGTTTATTGTAATGTGACGCTCGATAAGCAACAGCACGAAAACTTTCGAGAATTTAACGAAGCCATGCTTCAAATGCCCGAGGTAGTGGAGTGCTGTGTGGTGTCGGGAACGTTTGATTACCTCATCAAAATCGTAGCGACCGACGTGGAGAGTTACCACGCCTTTTACCAAGAAAAACTAGCCAGTTTTAAAGCCATTTCTCACATAAGTAGTTTTTTTGTGATGTCGGAAGTGAAAAGTACGACTGCTATACCGATATGATACTTCAATCCATCAATAACATCGCCGAACTCTGTGCCCGTAAAGGCGTTCAAAATGTAGTCATTTCACCCGGCTCGCGGAGTGCAGCGCTCACCTTGGCGTTTGCGCGCCATCGAGGCATTAAGACCAAAGTTATTCCCGACGAACGAGTGGCAGGTTTTATCGGGATGGGAATGGCACAGTACAGCGGCCAAACGGTGGCCTTGGTATGTACCTCAGGCAGTGCGGCTTATAACCTCGCCCCAGCGATTGTGGAGGCATTTTTTCAAGAAGTTCCTTTGCTGATTTTGACGGCAGATCGCCCAAAAGAATGGATACATCAGCAAGACGGACAAACGATTTATCAAAATGAACTCTACGGAAAGCACGTCAAAAAGTCGTTTGAATTACCTGCTGATTATACGCACCCAGATAGCCAGTGGTACATCGAACGGGTATTAAATGAGGCTATAAACCTATCGCAAGCCAGTCCCAAAGGCCCAGTGCATATCAACGTACCGATTCGCGAACCATTTTATCCTGCCCCCGACGAAAAAATTACGTACGACCGAAACGTCCGATTGGTCGAACGACTCGAAACGCAACCGACCCTTTCTACCGAAACGTGGCATCGTTTGCAAGAGGAGTTTGAAAATACTCCCCGCGTATTGGTAGCCGTGGGGCAGCTACCGCCTCAATCGGCTTTATGGAACGTATTGAAAGAGTTTAGTGAAGAAATGGGCGTGCCCGTGTTAGGAGATATTATTTCAAATATCCCTGCCGACGAAGCGTTTGTACGGCACCATGACGTGTTTTTGAGGGCAAAAAACTACGACCAATTGGCTGATTTACAACCCGATTTGCTCATTACCGTAGGCGATTCGTTTATTTCAAAAAATTTGAAGTTGTTTTTGCGGAAACATGCTCCCGCTCGTCATTGGCACATTAAGCCGACTGAACTGTTGATTGATACGTTGCAGACATTGACGTTACAAGTGCCTGTTGAACCCGTTTACTTTTTTCAAAAGCTGCTGGAGGATATTGATTATCAGCAGTTTGTTCATCAGGACGATGAGAGTGAAGAACGTGCGATTTTCCGTGAAAAATGGTTGCAAACAGAACGCGAAGCAAAGCGAAAGCTTGCGCAGTTTTTACGTCAAGAAACACGTTGGAACGAATTTGCGGTAGTTGATACCATCATGAACTCTTTGCCTGAAAATTGTGTGCTGCACTTGGCCAACAGTATGCCCGTGCGTTATGCTAACTTAGTGGGAGCAAGCGCGGCAGTTGAAGTCTTTGCCAATCGTGGAACGAGCGGAATAGATGGCTGTACAAGCACGGCAGTTGGGGCGGCCATGATGACCGATAAATTGGTGTTTCTGTTAACAGGTGATGTCTCCTTTTTTTATGACAGAAACGCTCTTTGGCACCCGCACCTTCCTGCGAATGTCCGTATTGTGCTGTTCAATAATAACGGAGGAAATATTTTTAGGCTTATTGATGGGCCATCGGCGCAGCCAGAATTAGAAACCTACTTTGAAACACGGCACTATACATCGGCTCGTAGCGCAGCAGAGGAAGCGGGCCTTACGTATTTACAATTGAATGAAGCACAAAAAGAGTCGTTTTCGGTGGTTTGGGACATGTTTTTGAACGAAGATAATACCCCCAAACTGCTAGAAATTTTTACGGATCCTGTCCGTAACGGTGAGGTGTTTCAAGCCTACCGTAATTGGGAGAGGTAGAGTAAGCCACGAGGGAGAAGGTCTTTATGTGATTGTACTAATGATTTCATAACCCGACTTTCTCCTCATGTATAATCTTCACCTAAATCGTCGTCGATTTCTTCAGGGAGCTTCGGCTTCTATAGCACTATCCACCCTAGACGCCAACGCATTTAATTTGAATGCATCTGCCAAAACCTACCGAGTAGCGTTGATTGGCACGGGCTGGTATGGAAAAAGTGACTTGTTCCGACTTATCCAAGTAGCATCCGTTGAGGTCGTTGCTCTCTGTGATGTAGACAAAAATATGCTAGAAGCAGCAGGGAAGCTCGTAAGTCAACGACAAAAGTCAGGGAAAGTCCCCCTTTTGTACGGAGATTACCGCAAAATGCTTGCTGAAAACAAACTTGATATTGTGTTGATAGGTAGCCCTGATCACTGGCATGCACTACAAGCCATCGAGGCGGTTAAGTCGGGAGCGCACGTATATGTACAAAAGCCAATCAGCGTGGATGTGATGGAGGGGGAAGCAATGGTGGCGGCGGCGCGCAAATACAACCGTGTGGTGCAAGTTGGGACTCAACGAAAAAGTACTCCCCACTTAATAGAAGCCAAAAAGAACATTGTAGATGCGGGTTTGTTGGGTAAAATTTCACACGTTGAAATGTGTTGCTACTACCACATGCGCAATAACGGCAACCCACCCGTACAAGCAGTCCCAGATTTTTTTGACTATGAGATGTGGACTGGGCCTGCGCCTATGCGCCCCTATGACGGCTTACCTCACATTCGTTGGTGGAGAACGTTTAAGGAGTACGGAAACGGCATTATGGGCGATATGTGTATCCACATGTTTGATACAGTGCGTTGGATGCTGAAGTTGGGTTGGCCCAAACGTATTACGTCTTCGGGAGGGATTTATGTACAAAAAGAGGGTAAATCAAATATAACGGATACCCAATCGGCCATTTTTGAGTACGATGAACTGAACTGTGTTTGGCAGCACCGTACGTGGGGAACGCCTGCCAACCCAGATTATCCGTGGTCGTTTACGTTGTACGGCGAAAAAGGGACTTTGTGGGGAAGTACGATGGCGTACGATTTTATCCCTCAAGGTAAGGGTGAAAAAATCCATAAAGATGTGGTATATGAAAAAGAAAAATATCCTGAAGATTTGACGGAGGAGCGTATCGAACTCAATGCTGCGCCTGCGACACGTTTGCACATGCTTGATTTTATCGCCGCTATTGAAAATAATTCACGCCCTGTGGCTGATATTGAGGAGGGGCATATTTCGACGGCAAGTTGCATTCTTGCCAATATGTCCATGGAGCTAGGGCGTCCTTTGGTATATGACCCTAAAAAACGAATCGTAGTAGGTGATGCGGAAGCTACCAAACGACTGATTCGCCCTTACCGAGGCTCTTGGGTACACCCAGAGCCTAATCGAGTTTAAACTATTTGCGTGACAATAAAAAAGGGCCTTTAAGGTCCTTTTTTATTTGTTTTTAGGGAATTAACATTGGTATATACCTGTTAATATTTATGTGATTTGAGGTTAAAAATAGGTGAACTAAACAGTATCAGGAGAGTGAATTCAAAAATTTTGTGTTTATTTATGGGGATTTTTAATGCCCTTTTAATCTAACAGCATTACTTTACCCCGTCATGCCCCAATTGATAGATTTGAGTACCTTCGGATCTGAAGAAGGTAAATTGACCGTCTTTGAAAAAATATTACCAGGAGATTTAAAGCGAGTGTTTTACATTTATGGAGTTTTGGGTGACCAAGAGCGTGCTAAACATGGTCACATCAACGCTTCAAATGCACTGATTGCGGTAGCAGGTAGTTGCCGTATTCGGGTGACACAAAGTGGAAAGCAAGAAGAGACATTTATCCTTTCTTCTCCGTCGCAGGCACTTATTTTGCCCCCAGGAGACTGGCATGTGATGGATCAATTTACGCCCGATGCGGTGTTGTTGGTCATGTCAAATCAATACTACGACAAGAACGATTACTTCTTTGAAAAACCATGATACTTCATCTCGATCTTAAACGCACAAATCTGCCGTATCAGGCAGAAATTGCCCAAGCAATGCAACGTGTGGCAGAGTCGGGCTGGTATGTTCTGGGGCGAGAAGTAGCATCGTTTGAAGAAAACTGGGCAGCCTATTGTGGTGCTTCTCACTGTTTGGGAGTAGCCAATGGCCTGAACGCCCTCGAACTCATCTTTAAAGCCTTTGATTTTCCCGCAGGAAGTGAAGTAATTGTTCCTGCCAATACCTACATTGCGTCGATTCTTTCGGTTACTACTTTGGGGTTAACTCCAATTTGGATAGAACCAGACCCTAAAACGTTCAACATTGACCCACGTAAGATTGAAGAAAAAATTACGCCTCGTACCAAAGCTATTTTAGCCGTACACCTCTACGGGAAGTGCTGTGATATGAAACCCATTTGGGATATTGCGCGCAAATACGGCCTCAAAATCGTGGAAGATGCTGCCCAAGCCCATGGCGCCACTTACCAAGGTCACAAAGCAGGTAATTTGTCGGATGCGGCAGCCTTTAGTTTTTACCCAACCAAAAACTTGGGTGCCTTGGGAGATGCAGGGGCGATTACGACCAACGATTCTGACTTGGCACGTAAAATAGCTAGCTTACGAAATTACGGTTCTACGATCAAGTATTACAACGACTACGTGGGTACCAATAGTCGTTTGGATGAACTACAAGCGGCGATTTTGAACGTGAAATTGAAGTATTTAGAAACGGAAAATCAACGCCGCCGCGAACTAGCGCGTTTTTATTTGTCTGAAATAAAGCATCCTGATTTGGTACTTCCGAGTCTCAAAACGCTTTACGAGGATGCGTGGCATTTGTTTGTAGTACGCCATCCAAGGCGTGAGCAATTCATCGACTATCTGATGGAAAATGGTATTCAAGCAACGGTTCATTATCCTGTGCCGCCTCATAAACAGAAAGCGTATGCGGAATACAACCATCTAAGTTTGCCCATTACGGAAGAAATTCATAATGAGGTAATAAGCCTTCCGCTTAATCCTTCACTAACCGACGAAGAGGCACGCCATATTGTTCAAGTCATTAACCAATCTGTCTATCAACCTCATGCTGCTGTCGGTTATCATTCCCGTCTATAACAGCGAACAGACGATTAATCGACTCGTTGAGCATGTACTGGAAACGCTGGACCGAACCACCCTCGAAATCGTGTTGGTCAACGACGGTAGTCGCGACCGTTCGGAACAAGTTTGTTCGGAATTAGTCCAACGCTTTTCGGAAGTGAAGTTTATTTCATTGCGTCGTAATTCAGGGGAGTTCAATGCCGTCATGTGCGGTTTGAATCATGCTTCGGGCGATTATTGTGTGATGATTGACGACGATTTTCAGAACCCTCCCACTGAGATTTTGAAATTGATAGAAACCGCTAAACAAGGCGATTTCGACGTTGTTTATTCGTACTATAATACAAAAAGACATTCGCCGTTTCGGAACGCGGGCAGTTGGCTCGTGAATCGAATTACGACTTGGCTCCTCGAAAAACCAAGTGATTTATACCTATCGAGTTTTAAACTCATCAACAAGGCGGTAGTTCAGGAAATTATTAAATACAAAGGGCCATATCCGTATCTCGATGGCTTGATTTTTCGGGTTACGCGGAACGTCGGGCGCGTGCAGGTGTCGCACAATGCCCGCGAAGAAGGTGAATCGGGGTACACTTTGCGTAAGCTCACTTCGCTTTTTATGACGATTCTGTTTGGGTATTCGCTTAAACCACTTCGGCTGCTGACTGCTACGGGGTTGTCGTTCGTGGGTGTATCAGCTTCGGCGGTATTGCTTGATTTGGTACTTTACGCGATTCACTCTGAGTTTTTTATCCTTAACTCAGTACTTATTCTTCTTATTTTTTTTAGTGGATTGATTCTGACGAGTTTAGGAATTGTGGGCGAATACATCGGGCGGATTTTTATGACACAGAGCGGATTGCCGCAGTACGTGGAGAAAACCGTTTATTCAAATTCTCAGCGGAATTAAAGGTACTGAAACAATGATTGGACATCGGGTAGAGTACGAAAAAATGTATGCCGTAGAGCGTGAATTATGGTGGTACAGGATACTACACCAAAAAGCGCTGAAAGCGATTGAACAAAGTTTTGGCTCTGACAAAACCATTACGATTTTAGATGCAGGTTGTGGGACGGGTGGTTTGCTTTCTTTTTTACGGGAAAATGGCTACCAAAATGCGGTTGGTTTTGATGGCTCCGAAGACGCCGTAGCATTCTGTAAAGAGCGCCAATTGGAGGTGGAATTGTGCCGTTTTGAAACTATAAATGCTTTTCGCTCAGATAATCAGTACGATGTCATTATTTGTGACGATGTGTTCTATTGCCTCAATGAATCCGACATGGGGCAGGCCATGAGGTATTTTAGAAATCATTTGAAGCCCAACGGGTTGTTTGTTACTAACAATAATGCTTTTAATGCTTTCTATGGTACTCATGATGTGGCTGTAGGAGGAAAGCGGCGATTCGTACGGGCTGATATTCAGCGCTTAGGCCAACAAGCCAATATGCGGGTGGTGTATTCTACTTATTGGTCAATGTTTCTGTCACCTCTCATTTTGGCTGTTCGTCAGTGGCAGGCGCTTAAGCTTCGTAAGGGCTGGGAAAGACCAGAAAAAATTGTTTCTGATGTTGAACTACCTTCGCCTTTTGTCAATAAAACGTTATTTGTATTGGTTAAATTAGAAGAAATGATTTTTCCTCAATCTCCATTTGGTAGTTCGTTATTTATGACATTGCGCCCATGTTAATTCTTCTTTTATTAGTCGCGGGGAGTGCGATTTTCTCTTTTTTTTATACCCTAAAAGAACCAAATACTGGGTTCTGGACTAGTATACGAGTAGCCTTTATTCAAACGTTACTTGCAGGAGGGGGGCTTGTGTACCTTGCTACCGAATGTTTATCTGCCATCAATGGATTGACTACAACTGCGATAGCTTTGTTTTGGGGAATGGTGGCGGGCGTATTTGGCTATGTTAGCATCAAGAAAAAAAAGCGCTTTTGGACCGATGGGGTGCAAGCATATCGTGCTTTGCCGAGTATTGGAAAACGTACTTTATGGGTTATTGGCTTAGGGTATTTGTTGCCTTTGTTTTTGTTGGCGGTTATTGCACCACCCAATAATACTGACTCGGTCAATTACCACTTAGCACGGGTGGTATTTTGGTTACAAAATCAAAATGTAGAACATTACCCTACGGTCTATATTCAGCAGTTGTACCACAATGTTTTTTCCGAATACATTTTGTTGCACATTATGGCGTTGAGCAACTGGAATGACTATTGGGTCAATTTGGTGCAATGGTTAGCCATGTTGGGAAGTGTATTAGGTATTGGGTTAGTAGCCAAAGAGTTGCAATTGTCGGTACGTTCGCAGTGGGTGGTGAGTATACTACAGCTTACGTTGCCCATTGGGATTTTGGAAAGTACCACTACTCAAAACGACTACTTAGCAGGGTTTTTATTCATTGCGTTTTTGTACTATGTGATGAAATTGCTTAAGATGGCTAAAAGCTCTAAAGGCAAGGTGTCGTGGTACGAGTTTTTAAGTATTGTAGGGTGGATGTCGTTGTCGTTGGCATTGGGTGGTTTTAATAAATATACCGTTTTTCTTTTTGGCTTTCCACTGTGTGTGTGGATAGGAGTGGCGTTTTTAGTCAACCGACCCTTTAAAGAAAGCTTAATGATAGTGGGTATTGCTTCTGCGATGCTATTAGTGGTGTTTACCCCCTTTTTCAAGCGAAATTACGATTTGTTTGGTGATGTGCTTAGCGCTCCGAAAGGTACACCCCTGTTTACAGAGGAAGTGGCTACTGAGCGTCGTTGTGTTGGTTGTGCGGTATCAGTTACGCTCAAAAACATTACGGCACACTTGGGGCTGCCCATTCAAAGTTATAACGATGGCATTAATCGAATGGTGGAAGAAGTCCACGATTGGATAGGTGTTCCTGTCAATGGACCTGAACTGAACGTGGATAATTACTATACGAGCTTTGTGATTCAAGAAGATATGTCGCATAATCCATGGCATGTGGTGCTTATACTAGTGGGGGCGGTATGGTTGTTGTTGCAAAAACACCAGCGAGATTTAAAACGGTTGTTGTTATGCTCAGTGGTTGGTTTTTTACTTTTCTCGACTTTAATCAAATACCAAATGTATAATACCCGCGTAGAAATGCCTTTTTACGCCATGGGCTTTATTTGGACGGGCTTGATGCTGAGTCGTTTTCCTAAAATAGAAAGCGTTACTGTTGGGCTATTTTTGTTGCTGGGATTGCCCTATGTTTATACCAATTACAACAAGCCAGTGTTGGCTTTGCGGCAGTGGAGTAAGTATGTGCTAGGGTACATACCACCGTTTTTATGTGCCAAAGATGGCGATGTAGAAACGTATCGGCGGTCGTTCGGGGAGGTGTATGATTTTGCCAATCCCCAACCCTGTTTTGCGCTAAAAACATCACCGCCGTATTGGAAGCGCTTGGAAATTGTTCAACAATTGAAACAATTGGGCTATTACCAAACCGACGAGCGAGTCTTTTGGCAGCAGACGCGGGAGCAGAATTATTTTACCGAGATGTATCACATTAATCTGTATCCAGAACTGAAAAGTATAACGAAGCTCATTCCTTCGCAGACAAAAGGGGTAGGAGTACTGGTGGCTAATGTCATGGGTTTTTATCGAGAGTGGTTGTTGATTAAAAATCAGGTTGGCCATCCCGTGCGGATGCAATATTTGTTGTATCAAGAAGAGTGTAAAAAAGCACCTAATGCAGCCCGTAAGTTTGAATACGATTATGTTTTGATAGATCACCCTGCCATGCTTAACATGTATATTGACTCAAAAACGATTGACCACGTTTTTACTTTTCCACATTACTTGTTGGTAAAACTGAAAAAAACAAGCACTCAAGAATACACTTATATTACCCGAGATAACGTTCAAAAATACGAAACAATAAGGTAAATTTGCTAGAAAAACACGTACTTCTATGTCAGACAAAAGCACCGAATTCCTTTATAATTATCTTAACAATGCCTCTCCGACAGGTTTTGAATCGTCGGGACAACAAATTTGGCTCGATTATTTGAAGCCGTATATAGACGACTATCTGGTGGATACCTACGGAACTGCGGTGGGTATTGTTAACCCCGATCAGCCGTATAAAGTAGTGATTGAAGCACACTCCGACGAAATATCTTGGTTTGTAAATTACATCTCAGAAGATGGCTATATCTACGTGATTCGTAATGGGGGTTCTGATGCCCTTATCGCTCCTTCGATGCGCGTTAATCTTCATACAAAGAAAGGGACAGTAAGGGGGGTATTTGGATGGCCTGCCATTCACGTTCGCGACCTCGCCAAAGATACCGCTCCTAAAGTGGCAGATTTGACTATCGACGTAGGGGCTAGCAGTAAAAAAGAAGTAGAAGACATGGGCATCCACGTGGGGACGGTTGCTACGTTTTCGGATGGGTTGTTTGAAATGAACAATCGCTATTACGTAGGACGTGCACTCGATAACCGCATGGGTGGGTTTATGATTGCGGAAGTAGCGCGTCGTTTGAAAGAAAACAACATTACGTTGCCATTTACGCTTTATATCGTCAATGCGGTTCAGGAAGAGATTGGTTTACGTGGTGCTGAGATGATTGTGCGTCGCCTGAAACCCGATTTAGCGATTTGTACCGACGTAACACACGATACGCAGTCGCCGATGTACAAGAAAAAAGAACAAGGAGACATGAAGTGCGGCGGCGGGCCTGTATTGTGCTACGGCCCTGCGGTGCAAAACAACGTGCTGGACATGTTAATCGGGGTTGCCGAAGACAAAAAGATTCCGTTCCAACGCCAAGCCGTAAGTCGCTCGACGGGCACGGATACCGACGCTTTTGCGTATGCGACCGAAGGGGTTGCCTCAGCTTTGATTTCATTGCCATTGAAATACATGCACACCACCGTGGAAACCGTTCACAAAGATGACGTGCAAAATGTAATCAACCTCATGTATGAAGTGCTCGTTCAACTCAAAGGAAACGAGGATTTTAGATACATTAAATAAGAAATATACTGCGGTTTTGAGAAACCGCAGGCACGGGCGCTGCCCCCGAACTACGATTCGGGGGCAACACGGCCCAGCGTCTCCGACGCGTCTTTTTTCAGCAACTGGGTTTTGAGAAACCCCGCTGCGGTTTTGAGAAACCGCAGGCACGGGCGCTGCCCCCGAACTGCAATTCGGGGGCAACACGGCCCAGCGTCTCCGACGCGTCTTTTTTCAGCAACTGGGTTTTGAGAAACCCCGCTGCGGTTGTGAGTAACCGCAGGCACGGGCGCTGCCCCCGAACTACGATTCGGGGGCAACACGGCCCAGCGTCTCCGACGCGTCTTTTTTCAGCAACTGGGTTTTGAGAAACCCTGCTGCGGTTGTGAGTAACCGCAGGCACAGGGACGCAACTACCCCAAATAAGACCTCAAATTCGCAATTACTTTCTGTGTCAACCGAACCTTTGACTCCTCCGTAAAACCCGCAGAACGAGGGTACAACAAGACATTCTTCATTGTCGAAAATGCTTCGTAATGTTTTCCTGCTCCGTCGGAATCCATGATGGCAAAAGACGTTGGGTCGTTTTGAAGCCAAGCCGTAAAGGCATTTACGTCAAACGTAGGCCCTAGCGAAGTATTGATGAGAATAGAGTTAGGTTTTTTGGTCAAAAACTCCCGTTCTCCCAACAAAATCGTGTGTTTAGGTAAATGCGTTGTGACCACGTCGCAGGTAGCTAGTAGTTTGTGAAGAGGTAAAAAATGAATCCCGTTTTGTTCGGCTTCAGGTTTCGGTTGTCGCCCAAAATAATACACCGTCATGCCAAAGTGCAGGCCTGTTTTGGCGACCATCATTCCTAACGTTCCCAGTCCAATTACCCCCAAGGTTTTTCCGCCTAATTCCACAGGCTGAGGCCTCCATTGGTGCGGGCCAAAACCTTTAAAGAGCTGAATAAGTTGCGCAAAAATGTATTCAACAACGCCCTCGTCCCCATAATCACGCACTCCCAATACCTTAATTCCTAACTCACGCGCTTTACCAATGTCAACGTTGGCCGACGCTTCACTGTACAAACTACAACACATTCCGATGTACTTGAGCGAGGGCGCGGCGGCAATTACTTGAGCCGAAACGGGGGTTTGCCAACTAACCAGCACACAATCACTTTGCCCAATTCGAGCTAACGTTTCTTGGTCAGAGGTCGGGACGTCATAGTAACGAAGCAGAGGTTGGCGGGAAAAAGTGGCAATTTCTTGAATGCCTTCTTCGGTAAGGCGGCAGGAATCAATGATGGTAATTTGGTCAAATAACATCCCAAAAGCTTTTTGTGCGAAGGTGCAATAGTATGAAGAATTTGGCCTAAATTCACACATTCATTTACAAACTCTCCCTTTTCTATGCTCCAACTTAGACCTATGTTGCTGAGTGCGTCGTTGCTGCTAAGTACCAGCGCAATCGTACTGGCACAACCTGCTCCGCTTTCTTCTTTGTACAAACAAACGAGCGATGTGCATCATTTGATGGCCAATTACGCCGCCGACCGAGGAAGTCTAATCCGTTTTTACGTCATCGAAAACTCTCCCGAGCGCCGACAACGGCTCGAACGGCTTTCGACCGATTACCTTCAGCAACTGAAAAAACTGGATTTTGATAAACTTCCCGTTGATAGTCAGGTTGATTACTTATTGTTTCAGCGCAATTTGCAGGTGGATTTACGTGAACTTGCCAAAGAAGCCAACGAAGTGTCGCAGACCCAAGCGTGGTTTCCGTTTGCCGACCGTATTTATGCTTTAGAAAAATCGCGTCGCCGTGGGACGTCGGTGGAGGGTGAAAAAATAGCTGTTGAGCTAAATGCTTTAGCGCGTGAGGTAGCAGAAGCCCGAAAAATGGTTGAAAAACTTGATAAGATTGACCCAGTTTTGGCCGACCGAGCATCTGGAACGGCTACGGGGCTAAAATCTGCCATGAAAAGTGTGTTTGAGTTTTATAACGCTTATGACCCCGATTTCACGTGGTGGGTGCCGCAGCCGTACCAAAAACTTGATAGTGCGCTGACGTCGTATGCCTCGTTTTTTGCCAAAAAAGCTAAAGTGGCTGCTCCCACAAAAGACGACGGAAGTGGTATCAATGGGGTGGCCGTGGGGCGGGATGAACTTATTCGACAGCTCGAATTTGAATTTATTTCCTACACTCCCGAAGAACTCATTGATATTGCCAACAAAGAATTTGCGTGGTGTGACCGTGAATTGTTAAAAGCATCTCGCGAGATGGGCTTTGGGGATGATTGGAAAAAAGCACAGGAAAAAGTAAAAAATTCGATGGTGCCCGTGGGTGAACAACCTGCCATGATTTTGCGACTTTACAACGAGTCGGTCGATTTTCTTAAAAAGAATGATTTGATTACCATTCCACCGATTGCCGAAGAAACGTGGCGAATGGCGATGATGTCGGCCGAGCGCCAGAAGTTCAGTCCGTTCTTTTTGGGTGGAGAAACCATCTTGATTTCGTACCCCACGGCGGCAATGTCGCACGAAGATAAATTGATGAGTATGCGGGGAAATAACCCTCATTTTTCGCGGGCAACTGTTCACCACGAATTGATTGCGGGCCATCACTTACAAGGATTTATGAACAACCGTTACAAAACATACCGTCGTTTCCGTACGCCGTTTTGGACCGAAGGCTGGGCGTTGTATTGGGAAATGATTTTGTGGGATATGAACTTCCCGCAGTCGCCCGAAGACCGCGTAGGGATGTTGTTCTGGCGAATGCACCGTTGCGCTCGGATTATTTTCTCGCTCAATTACCACTTAGGAAAATGGACGCCGCAGCAGTGTATCGACTTTTTGGTGGATAGGGTAGGGCACGAGCGTGCCAATGCGGAGGGAGAGGTGCGCCGCTCGTTTGTAGGTGGGTATGAGCCTCTGTATCAGTTGGCCTATATGACGGGAGCGTTTCAGTTTTACGCCCTTAAAAAAGAACTGGTTGATACTAAAAAGATGACTTATAAGCAGTTTCACGATGCCATTATGCAGCAAAATTCATTGCCCGTGGACATGGTACGCGCTGTGATGACTAACAAAAAGCTTTCGCCCGATTATAAGTCCTCGTGGAAGTTTTATGTGCCTCCTGTGATGAAATAGGGACTATCTCTTTACCACATAGTACACTTTAGAATTTGTCACATAGTAAACATAGAAGGCTATGAGTCCTGATGTGAAAAACTAATGTGTACTATGTGGTAAAAATATTACTTCGGCGCAGTCATTTCTTGATCCGTCGAAACAGGCGAACCAAAGGAAGGCGTGCCGTCTTTCAAAAACGTAAACGATTGAATACGAGGCGAGCGTTTACCTCCGCACCCTTGTCCTGCTTCGCTGTTGGCATGATAAAGAATCCAGTTCTGACGCCCATCGGGTGACTTGAAAAAACTGTTATGGCCAGCTGCGTGCGTACCATTGGTATTTTCGGCCCAAAACACAGGATTCGGGTGCTTTTTCCAAGAAGCTACTTTCATCAAATCATCGCTGGGAGAAGCGTAAATCATCCCCAATGAATAGAAATCTGTCCAGCAACCACTGGCCGAAAAAATAATGTTAACACGGCCATTGGGGCTTTTCAAAAACTGAGGGCCTTCGTTGACCAATACCAACGGTTTGTCGTCGGGGCCAGGGCGGCTGATTGTGCCGTGCTTTTCCCACGAAAACTGAGGCTCAGAGATTCTGATTCGTTCGCCCACGCAGGTCCACGGGTTGCTCATTTTGCATAAATAAATCGACTGTTGCCCGTTTTCGTCGCCCTCCCATCCTGACCAAGTGAGGTAAAATTGCCCCTTATGTTCAAACACCGAGCCGTCAATCGCCCATTTATCTTGGGGCGTTTTGAGCTGTCCTTTCATTTCCCAGCTTCCTTGGGTAGGGTCAGCGGAGGCATTTTCGAGTACAAACAAGCGGTGGTTGCGGTTGTGGCCATCATCGGCAGCGAAGTAGATGTACCATTTGCCCTGGAGAAAATGCAATTCAGGCGCCCAAATTTCTTTGGAATAAGGCCCCGTTGCAGGTGGCGTCCACACGACTTTTGGACTAGCAGAAGCCAGCTCCGTTAAGGTTTTTACTTTCCAGATACTCAGATTTTTGCCCGTAGTGTGCATGTAATAATAATACCCATCTTTGTAAATCGACCACGGGTCAGCCCCTGCAGGCAATAAAGGATTTTTGAACGTTTGGGCGTGAATAAGGAAAGGAAAAAGTACTAAAAATATGATTTTTTTCATTGGATAAAATGCGCTGATTTTGTTGAAAGTTGCTGTTTTTGGAACACGGATGACACAGATTGGACGGATATTTACGGATTTTGGATGAACTCACGCTCACCTAAAATTCGACATTCTACCCTCTACCTTCGACATTCTCTCTACACTTTCGGATATTCCCAACCCTTACGATAAGGACGTTCGAGGAGTTTGTTGGCTTCGGGGTCGTTTTTGATGAGACCTTTTTCGCCGTCCCACTCAATACTTCGCCCTGCTTTCATCGAGAGCATTCCTAGCAAAGCCATATTAGAAGAGCGGTAGCCAATTTCAATGTCGCATACCGACGGTTGATTTTTCTCAATCGACATCAAAAAATCCGCCCAAAGATTGGCTATATTTTGCTGGTCAGGCATGTCGAGTTTGGCATCTTCGTGGATGATGGGCTTTTTGGAATCGGTCGGATAAAACGTCCAGCCGTCGAGCCAGCCCATGTGGAAAGTACCTTCTGTTCCGTAAAAATAACAGCCTACGGCCTGTTGTGGGTGGGTTTTTTCGGCGTTGTTTCCCGCAAACTGGCGATGCTCCCAAGTGGCCGTAAAGTTTTCAAATTCATACACTGCCACTTGGTGATCGGGGGCATCGGTATTGTCGGTTTTGATGGCGCGCCCACCCGTCGAAAACACCTTCCTAGGATATTTTTCTTCCATAATCCAAAGCAATTGGTCGAGCCAGTGAATGCCCCAATCGCCGAGCGTTCCGTTGGCATAATCTAAATATTGACGAAATCCTCGCGGGTGAATTTTGGTATTAAACGGTCGTAACGGCGCGGGGCCACACCACATATCCCAATCCAACCCTTGGGGTGTTTCGGAGTCGGGCGTTACTTGGCCTGGGCCGCCGCCGTAATGTACAAACGTCCGAATCATTCCGATTTTGCCCACTTTCCCCGAGCGGATAAAGTCGCGACCAGATAAGTTGTGGGGAGATACCCGACGGTGAGTTCCTACTTGCACAATTTTTCCAGTCTTGCGTGCAGCAGCTACCATGGCTTTGCCTTCGTTGATGGTATGGCTAATCGGTTTTTCCACATACACGTGCGCCCCTGCTTGCACGGCGGCGATGCAAATCAGCGGGTGCCAATGGTCGGGTGTGGCGACGATGACAATTTCGGGTTTTTCGGTCGCCAAAAGCTCACGAAAATCGCGGTAAAGTTTGGGTTTGTCACCGCTGAGTTTTTCTACTTCCGCCGCAGTTTTGGTGAGCTGACTTTGGTCCACGTCGCACAAGGCAACAATTTTGGATTGACCTGCAGCCATTGCCACGCGGAGAATATTGCCTCCCCACCAGCCTGTGCCAATGAGGGCAGTACGGTACTTAGAAGCACGAGGTGCAGCAATGCCATAGGGGGAAAAAAGCGTAGCAGTAGCGCCAACGGCTGAACTTTGGATAAAGGTACGACGATTCATGGGGGAGTTGAGAGGGTGTTAAAATGAATGATGGACGAAAGTATAAAGTCAGAAAATCGGTTTGGTTACTGAATGCTTGCTACCTTTGCGGTATGAATTACCTATCTGCAGAAAATATATCGAAGTCCTTTGGCGATAAGTGGCTATTTAAGGGCATGACGCTGGGACTGAGCCGAGGCGATAAAGTGGCGCTTATTGGGGCTAATGGTACAGGAAAAACAACGTTGATGACCATTTTGGCGGGACTCACCCCTCCTGACGAAGGGGTGGTGAGTGTCCGCAAAGACATTCGAGTGGGGTACCTCGACCAAGCGCCTGATTTTGACGGTCAGTTGCCTGTAATGGAAGTGCTTTTTTCAGGAAAAAACCCTGTGGCGACTGCCGTTAAAGAATATGAACGAGCGCTTATGTTGGGCGATGACGCCGTGTTGGCGCGGGCGATTGAGCAAGTTGATTCACTGCAAGGCTGGGATTTTGAGGCGCGAGTCAAAGAGATTTTGGGGAAACTCGGGATTCATGATGTAGAAGCTAAAATAGGCACACTGTCAGGTGGGCAGCGTAAGCGGGTAGCGTTGGCGAAAGTGCTTATTGAAAGTCCTGATTTGGTGATACTGGATGAGCCTACCAACCACCTTGATTTGAGCATGGTGGAATGGCTCGAAAATTACCTCAATACCCAAAATACCACTTTGCTGTTGGTAACGCACGACCGTTATTTTCTCGATACCGTCTGTAACGTGATTGTAGAACTTGATAACGGTAGTTTGTATACTTATAAAGGCAATTATGCGTACTTTTTAGAAAAGAAAGCCGAACGCGAAGCTGTGGAAGCGGCCGAAATTGATAAGGCGCGCAACTTATACCGCAAAGAACTCGACTGGATTCGTCGTCAACCCAAAGCGCGTGGAACCAAGGCTAAGTATCGTGTTGATGCGTTTGAAGATACCAAAGAAAAGGCGCATCAGCGTAAATACGACAACCAAATCGAGCTGAATATCAAGTCCACTCGCTTGGGAAGCAAGATTGTGGAATTGAATAGTGTTAGTAAAAAATACGGCGATAAAACCATCATCCATAATTTTTTATATACCTTCAAAAAAGGCGACCGTATCGGGATTGTGGGGAAAAATGGCGCAGGAAAGTCAACTTTGCTCAATATGATTACGGGCGAACTTCGCCCCGATAATGGCCAAGTTGTACGCGGAGATACGGTGCAGTTTGGCTATTATACCCAATCGGATTTGGAATACAAAGACGGACAACGGGTCGTGGACTGGGTGAAAGACGTGGCCGAGGTGATTCGCCTTGGAACGGGCCAAACCGTGACGGCATCGCAGTACTTGCAGGCGTTTTTGTTTCCGCCCAATAAGCAAGGAACAATGATAGAAAAGTTGAGCGGGGGCGAAAAACGCCGTTTGCAGCTCTTGCGCGTGATGATGCACGAGCCTAACTTTTTGATTCTGGATGAGCCTACCAATGACCTTGACATCACGACACTTAACGTACTAGAAGAGTTTTTGATGAATTTTCCAGGGTGTCTGGTCATCGTTTCCCACGACCGTTACTTCCTCGATCGCCTCGTAGACCATTTGTTTGTGTTTGAAGACAATGGCCACATTCGCGATTTTCCAGGAAACTACACCGATTACCGCAACTTCTTAGCCGAAAATAAAGAGCAAGCTGCCGCTGCCAAACAGACGTCAGCTCCCCGTCCACAGGCTCCTTCGGCTACGCCTGTTTCGGCACCCGCCAAGCGTAAATTGTCGTTTAAAGAACAACGCGAGTTTGAAACGCTGGAAAGCGATATGGCCAAGTTAGAAAGCCAAAAAGCAGATTTTGTCGAAAAAATGAACGCTGGAGTAGGCTCGCACGAGGATTTTGCTACTTGGGCCAAGGCCGTGGAGCGCATTACCGAAGAGTTGGAAGAGAAAGAAATGCGTTGGCTGGAACTGAGTGAGTTTATCTAGTAAGAAGCTGAGTTTTGAAAAAAATAGCTTTACAAAAAAAGCGCGTGACCTACCTTCACGCGCTTTTCTTAGGGCGGGGTGTAAACACCCCTAAACATATCTAAGCGACCGCAATTTCCTGGGCTGGCTTAGCTGAGCCGGGTACAATCGGTAACGTTACTTGCAAAACCCCGTTTTTGTACTCGGCTTTGATATTTTCTGACTCGATGGTTTCGTCCACCAAAAAAGTACGTTCAAAAGAGGCTTTAGTAAACTCGTTACGAATCCACTGTTGATTCTCTTTGAGGTCTTCTTTGGCTTGGTACCCAATTGTCAGCTCGTTGCCTTTGAGGCTAATTTTGAAATCTTCTTTGGCGCGGTCGGGCGCAATGACAAAAATCTCGTAACTGTTTTCGGTTTTTAGGACGTTTACAGGTACTCGGTACTGATTACCCGCAAAAGCGCGTCCAAATTGTTTTCCAAACGGGCCGAATCCCATTCCAGGATGTCTGTGCCCACATTTTCCGTGATGATACATGGCTAATTAATTAAATGAATTGGTTGTTTTTGTTTTGTGATTGATCAATGACTGCCGTTCGTTGGAGGGCGGTGTTATTGAGGTTGTGGCGACGAAGGAGCGGGGGCTTGGCCCTCTCCGTGAGCGTGATGAGTTGGCTTTTCACACTGGGTAGCATGGCCTTTCCCACAGTGGGAACCGTGATGGTGCCAATGGTGACGCCCTGCGGCTACGTGCAAGCCTACGGCAGTCATAAGCGCGACGGTCGCACCTAAGACAATTTTACTTCTACGATTCATGGTATTAAGTTGACTGTTAATGGAAGAACTTGGTGGCTTGAGAAGTTGAAAATGAGGTCAATGATTCATTCCCAAATTCTCAAACATGAAGTAAGTCGCGATTTATTGGGCTCTTATGGAGCTTTCAATCAGGTGGTTGAACTCTTGATTTCGCCTCTCTGCGACTTACCCCCTATCTTTTACTTCAAATGCTTAAATCTTTGTGATTGGGCGTTGGAACGAATCATTCAAATTTTCTTTCCGAAACTGCGCTGTTACGTCTTCGTAAGGTGTGTAGTAAGCCTGATAGCGTTTCCATTGACGACGGCGACGTCCCATCATGAGTCGAAACGCCAAACCGAAAAATAGAAAGAAGAAAAAGGCTTTTAGCAATAAAAAGGGCAATATAAATAGGAACAATCCTCCAAGGAGCCCCGCACCGATTACTCTCAAAATGGCAAACATAGCTGTTAATTGGTTTTATGGTTTATGTGTACAAACCCTGTACATATAGGATGACGATTGAACTCAAAAATTACTTTAAACTTTTTTTATTTTTTTTCGCAGCGTTTGCGCCACTCTTCGCGCAAACGGCTACGCTCTTCGTCGTTCATTTGAAGCCATTTGTCACGAAAGGCTGCTTTTTGTTGGGAATGTTGCGCCCAAGGCATGCCTTTGCCACGGCTAAAATTTCCAAACAACAAACGACAAAGAATCAGTAGCCCCACGGCTTGCCAGTAAGAAATAAAGGCCGTGCCGAGTAAAGCGGGCAAAATTGCGTTCCAGAGCCACATGACGGCGGCTCCTAGCATCAGAACTGCCGCCGCTGCAAAAAGCGGAAACAAGAAAAACCGAGGCCGACGATTGTGTTTTGTGTTCATTGGTTTGTTGGTCAAAAAATGTTAGTCAATCAATAAATCTTGGTATAATCCAGCGAGCCGTTGCCGTAAATGCTGCACCGCGTATCGTTTTCGCGAAATAAGCGTTTTGATGTTCTCGCCCGTGCGGTCAGCAATCTCCTGAAACGTTTCGTCTTCCAATTCGTTCCAAATAAATACTTGGCGTTGGTTTTCAGGTAGTTCGTCAAGCGCTTCCATCAATTGTTGCCAAAACAACTCGCGGAGGTAGGCCGTTTCGGGAGTTCCGTCGTCGGCAAGGAGGACATCTTTAAACAGTAGTTCGCCGTCTTCGTCTTCGTAGCTGTAATCGCCCAGCGTTTCGGGACGCTGTTTGCGGTAGGTATCCACAATTCGATTCCGAGCTACTCGATACAACCAACTTCCCACTTGCTCGATGGCCTCTACTTCGGGTTGACTGCTCAGCTGATACCAAACGTCCTGCAAGATATCTTCAGCATCTTCGTCGCTGTTCACGCGCTGACGAATAAAACCAAACAATTGCTTGCTGTACTTTTTGATTGTTTGAACAATATTTAATCTTGTGGTTGTCAAGGTTACATCTAAGTGGTTAGTGGGGTAGACGAACAACTGAAAAAATTACTTTAAAATCGGAAGTTTTTTTTTAGAATAGGCGAATTGAGAGATTTTAGCGTATTAAAGAGAGCGTAGGGGTTTTTATTATTACTTTTTGTGATGAAAAGTGGAAAGTAAAACTTCTTCGCGCTAACTTCGTTTGTATCTTTGTAGTGTCCAATTTTTTCTAAACATCAACCTAAAATCTGAATGGCTGTAACTAGAGATACTTTTCCGTGGTTAAAGTTTTATCCAGCGGGAATGCCCTTTGAAATTAATCCAGATATATATTCTTCGTTGTTAGAAATGATTGACGAAGGCTTCACCAAGTATGCGTCTCGCAAAGCGTATGCTTGTATGGGTAAAGAAATTACGTATGCTGAATTAGACAAACAATCACGCAATTTTGCCGCTTACCTCCAAAGCATTGGCCTTCAAAAGGGCGACCGCATTGCGATTCAAATGCCCAATGTGCTCCAATACCCGATTGCCATGTTTGGGGCATTGCGGGCGGGGTTGACAGTTGTAAATACCAACCCGCTTTATACCCCCCGCGAAATGGAGCATCAGTTCAAAGATTCGGGAGCCAAAGCTATTGTCATTTTGGCCAACTTTGCAGCTAATCTTGAAAAGGTTCTTCCTCACACCAAGATTGAGCACGTGTTAGTGACTGAAATTGGTGATTTGTTGGGTTTTGGTAAAAAACAACTCGTCAACTTTGTAGTGAAGAGCGTCAAAAAAATGGTTCCAGCGTACCACCTTCCCTCCGCCCAATCGTTTGCTGAAGCATTAAGCAAAGGGGCAGGGGAATCGTACCAAAAACCAGACGTACGCAGCTCTGACTTGGCTTTTATCCAATATACAGGCGGGACAACGGGGGTGTCGAAAGGGGCCATGCTTACCCACCGAAATATCATTTCCAATGTAGAGGCGAACTGTGTGTACCTGAGCCCGATGCTCAATACCATCCCCGAAGGACAAACCAATGTGATCGTAGCCGCTTTGCCATTGTATCACGTGTATGCGCTTACGTGTAATGCGCTTTCTGCGCTTAAAAACGGCGGAATGAACCTGTTGATTACGAATCCACGGGACATGGAAGCGTTTATCAAAGATTTGAAAAAGTATAAAGTAACGACCTTTACGGGGGTGAATACGCTGTACAATGGTTTGATGAATCACCCCAAAATTGGAGAAGTAGATTTTAGTGGACTCAAAATCACTTCAGCGGGCGGGATGGCGCTTCAAAAGGTCGTTGCCGAGCGTTGGTATAAACTTACGGGCAATCTCCCAACGGAAGGATATGGCTTGTCAGAAACGTCACCCGTGCTTTGTGCTAACCCGCTCAAAACCTCTGATAACCGCGTAGGAACGATTGGGGTACCGTTCCCTAGTACCGAAATGCGAATTATGCGCGAAGACGGAACGTGGGCCGATGTAGGCGAAGCAGGCGAAATTTGTGCTTGGGGGCCACAAGTAATGCCAGGTTATTATAATCGGCCCGACGAAACGGCAAAAGTGATGTTTACTGACCCTGCCGACGGACGCACTTGGTTCAAAACAGGAGACGTGGGAGTGATGGATTCCGATGGGTATTTCAAAATTGTAGATCGGAAAAAAGACATGGTACTTGTCTCGGGTTTCAACGTGTACCCCAACGAGGTGGAAGATGTAGTGGCTCAGTGCCCTGGAGTATTGGAAGTAGCCTGCATTGGCGTACCCGACGAAAAAACGACCGAAGCAGTAAAGATTTTTATCGTAAAAAAAGATGAAAGCCTTACCAAAGAGCAAATTATAGCTTATTGTCGCGAAAATCTGACGGCCTATAAATGCCCTAAACACATCGAATTCCGTACCGAGTTGCCCAAAACAAACGTGGGTAAAATCTTACGGAAGGCATTGCGTGAAGAAGTAAAAGCCTAATGTAAGTAATCCTCAGGTACAGGAGAAGGTCGGTCGGTGGGCCGACTTTCTTTTTATCATTCAAACCAAAACCAGACTACTTTTTGTTGTATGTTTTTCTCAAAACGCGACCTTCAATTTAATCTATACCAGCTCCTAAACGTGGAGCAACTCACCCAATATGCCTATTTTCAGGACCACAATCGGGAGTCGTTCGACATGGTACTGGACGCCGCTGAGCAAATTGCCGATAAAATGCTGCGCCCCTTACTTACCGAAATGGATCGTAAAGAGCCTCAACTGATAGATGGCAAAATCTGTGTGCATGAAGGAATGAAAGCCGTTACGCGGCGTTTTGGAGAAGATGGGTGGATAAATGCCACTTTTAACTACGAGGAAGGCGGCCAACAACTCCCTGTAACGGTACACAACGCGGCGGCGTTTATTTTTCAAGCGGCCAACTACTCGGCGAGCGTGTACCCATTTTTGACAACGGGGGCGGCTAATCTGATTCGGAGCTTTGGTTCGCAAGAACTCATAGATACCTACACGCCCCACATGTACAACGGACGTTGGCAAGGAACCATGGCGTTGACCGAACCCAATGCAGGAAGTTCGTTGTCTGATATTTCGACCAGTGCTACACCCACTGATACGGAAGGGGTGTACCACATTCAAGGACAAAAAATCTTTATCTCGTGCGGTGACCACGATGCCTGTGAGAATGTCGTTCACTTGTTATTGGCCAAAATAAAAGGAGGGCCAGCGGGTACCAAAGGTATTTCATTGTTTGTGGTGCCTCAGCAGCGTGTTACTTCGGAGGGATTGGTACCAAACGGGGTGACGGCAGCGGGGGTATATCATAAAATGGGGTATAAAGGTGCGCCCATTGCACATTTGATGTTTGGCTCTGATACTGATTGTGTGGGTTACTTGGTAGGGGAAGAGCACAAAGGCTTGAGTTATATGTTCCAAATGATGAACGAAGCTCGGGTAGGGGTAGGAACCAACGCGGCGGCCATTGGTACGGCGGCTTACTATGGGTCGTTGGCGTATGCCAAAGAACGCCCACAGGGAAGAATCATTACGGCCAAAGACCCTTCGCAGCCTCAGACGCTAATTATCAACCACGCCGACGTTAAGCGAATGCTATTGTTTCAAAAATCGGTCGTGGAAGGTTCGTTGGCCTTGTTGTTGCAATGTGGGCTTTGGTCAGACATTGCCCACGTAGCCGACGGCGAAGAAAAGGAGCGAGCAGCACTGTTACTCGACTTATTGACACCGATTGCTAAATCGTACCCTTCCGAAATGTGTTGTCAAACTACAAGTGCAGCGGTGCAGATTTTGGGAGGGGCAGGCTACACTACCGATTTTTCGCTCGAACAATATTACCGCGAAGCACGGATTCACCCCATCCATGAAGGTACAACTGGAATTCATGGGCTAGATTTATTAGGGCGTAAAATTACGTTGAAAGGTGGGAAAGCGGTTCTGTTATTGGTGGAAGAAATGAAGCAGACGATTGACCAAGCTCGAAGTCTAACGCAGGAACCACGGTTGGCTCTATGGGCAGAGCAATTAGAAAAAGCCCTACTCAAAGTTCAGCAAGTGACGGGGCAGTTGTTGGTGATGGCCTCGACGAATGCTGAAGTGTTTCTGGCCGACGCTACATTGTATTTAGAAATGTTTGGGATTACGACGATTGCGTGGCAGTGGCTCAAACAAGGCATTGTGGCCAGTGAAGCGTTAGGTTCAACCTCATCGGGAACGGATATGAATTTTTATCAAGGTAAATTGGCGACGGTGAGCTATTTTTTTGAATATGAATTAGTAAAAACCAGTGCATTGGCCAAAAGATTGCTCAGTAAAGAGCCCGTCACCATTGAGATGCAACCTGAGTGGTTTTAAGTCAGATGGGAGTAGATAAACAAAAAAGCCGTGCAGAACATCCGCGCGGCTTTTTGACTTTACTCAACGTTATGAAAAACTCTTTATCTTGACTTTACTTCTACTCTGAAGTAACATCAATACTAAAAAATAGTATAGTATCTTTATTGGGAATTCAATGCCTAGTAACAATAGTAGGTAGGTGAAATTCTCTACAAAATTAGTAACATATTCTTAAAGAAAGAAACGTATTTCATTGAAAAAAAGATGAAAACGCCGAAAAATGTGATGAAAAGGCGTTATAAGGCCATATTTTACCGTCTTTTTAGTAAAAAAATTTTAACTAAACTTACGATTAGCCCTCCTAAACCAATAAAAAGTAGCCCAAATTTCAAACTTGCACATGCTGACATGATAAAAGTGTATGGAAAAAGACTACCGCTGAGTACCTGTAAGAGGCACAAATTTTCGATAACATCTACCAGTGCCGCCACGATAAACACCTTGTAAAGGCGAGAAATTATTTCGGTTCTATTGCCAAGCAAACTACGCGTCAAAAAAAGGAATAAACAACAGTAGCTCACTAAATAGAGAAAGTCGAGGTAAGTATTTTGTCGAAGGCGCTCAATTTTGGTGTGTCCATTTGTATCCAACAGATTCCAAGAAGGCTGTGATAGTAAAGTTTGAGCTTTTTTTTCCGTCCATAAAAACTCAAAAGAAATGACATCGCTACTATTGACAAACTTGCGCATTTCTGCGCCAATGAAATAGGTGCTGACCAAGAAACACCCTAATAAGATAATTGTACGGTAATTCGATTTCATGGGTTTGGGGTGTTTTTAGTTAAACGTTATTTGATAGCATCATACATCAGTCTCGATACATCTGCTAATGCTTTGACGCCTTCTTTGGGTTGGGTCAATTTTTTTGAAAGGAGAACCAGTACGTATTTTCGTCCATCGGGGAGTAAAATAATCCCTGAGTCATGTTGCACGCCTGTAATAGAACCTGTTTTATGCGCTACTTTAACGTTAGTAGGAAGTTGGGCAGGGATAATTTCGTTGAATTTTTGATCCAGTAATATTTTAGTCATAGCAGAACAAGCCTTTTTATCGACCACTTTATTCTCCGCTATTTTCTCGAAAATAAGCATCAAATCGTAGGCTGTAACGGAATTGTTGAGCCCTTTCTGAAATGCTTTACTGTCTTCTACTCCGCGCAGTACCTGAATATCCTGTGCTCCCAATTGACGCATCGTGGCATTGGCATTTTTGGCATCTACCAAGTCAATCAAAATATTGGTGGCAAGATTGCTACTCACTATAATCATCTGATAAGTGAGGTCATAAATGGTCATTTTTTTGCCAATTTGGCGGTACATGTCATCGGCACTGTCGTCGCTAATGTCAAGTTTAAACGAACTGCCGTCCACAATGCTTTTGAACTCATTTTTTACCAAAATAGAATCCGTAAGCTTAAATTTTTTGACTTTCGCTTGTTTAAACACCTCAATCATTACGGGCGTCTTCATTGTGCTAGCCGCGTGGAAGTTTTCGCGTTCGTTGATAAAAAGTGTTTCTTGGGTTTGGAGGTCTTTGAAGGCTACCGCAAACTCCCCTTCAACGGTTTTGAGTCGCGCTTGAATGGTTTCTTGGAGGCTAGCTAAGGAGGCTTTTTGGGCGGCAACATGCAGAGAGAAACACCCAAAAAGCAGGATAAATATGACAGGTTTCATGTTGATGAGGGTTAAACACGAAACATACTGATTTTTTGGCAATTTTATACAAAAAATGGCGCTGTCCTTGTCAGACAACGCCACTAATAACGAAGGTGCAATCGCTTAGAACGTTATGGAAACCTTATTGTGGGCGATAAATTTTAATCACACCGTCGTTTTCACTGCTGACAATTAGCAGGCTTTTCTTGAGCGGGCTTTGGTGGGCAGGAACGAATAACACACCTTCGGGGGCGTCTCCGCTCTTGAGCAGTTGTAAAAAGACGGGGGCTGTTGGGTTGGTAACGTCGTAAACAGCCACTGCGTCGGCACGTTCCATGCCTACAAAAGCTACTTTGCGAGTTCCTACTTGGCCGATGGCAATGCCTTCAGGTTCAACGCCTTTGTCGTCGCTGCGGGTGTCGTCGTACACTCCCGCAGCTATGCTGCGTACTTCGAGTTCATTTTTGCTGTCAACTACTTGGTTGCCCGTGTTGCCGTTCCAAACGCTGAACGAGCGCGCTCCTAACGAATAAAGTGCTTCATATTCGCTATCGCCATCAGTATTACCAAGAGTTGTGGTAATGTTAAGACGTCCCAATTGCGCGTTAGCCTTGAGCGTAGCGGCGTTGGGGAAAATTGCTGGGTCGAGAACGACTGAACTGTGGTTGACGCGGCGGATTTCTGAAAAACCAGTGTATTCGCGGGCGTCACCTTCATTAGCTGTAAATAGATAGGGAACTCCGCCCGTTTCCAATACGGCAATGGCATCGGGCTGATACATTCCAAAAACAGGCCATTTTTTTAGGGCAATGGCATTGTCTTGGTCGCTGACGTCGATGGCATTTTCGTCGAGGTTATAATTTTTGAAACCTAGCGGGAAAATGGTAGTGATCGTTTTAGAAACAAGGTCAATCTTGGCAATCGCATTGTTTTCTTGCAACGTCACCCAAGCTGTTTTTGAATCTTCCGAGACGGTAATGTACTCAGGTTCAATGTCTTGGGCAAAACTGGCATTTAAACCAAAAATACGCAATCCTTTGGCCATAAGCGCCGCTTGTTGCGGAGCAAAACCTGCAAAATCCAAGGTTTTTACCGAATAGTTGTCATCTACCGAAATAATTGAAACACTACCTACGGGGTCAATGGTATAGGCGTCGTTGGGTTCACCTTCGTTGGCGGTCAAAATAAAACGACCATCGGGAGAAAACGTAATCATGTCAGGCAAAGCGCCCACAGCAATGACTTTGATTTCTTTTTGGTCAATCGTGTTGAAAACGACGACTTTACCTGGGTCGGTTTTTGTTGTAGACTCAATGGCCGCCGCAAGTTTGCCGTTGTAAATACTAAGGCTATTAACCGCGCCGCCGTACGGGGCCATGCTGATGTTACCAACTACCCTAAGCTGCCCGTTGGTTCCAACTTCAATGATGTCGATTTTATTGACAGTGCCATTGTTTACCACAAAGAGGCGTCCCGTGACGGGGTCATAGGCGCTGATTTCGGCGGCACCTACGTCGCCGATGTCGATACTCGCAATTTCCGTAAACGTAGCGGGGTTTTCATTAAATGCTGGGTCGAGACGGTGGTCGGCACAAGCATATACAAACAACAATAGTGTGAGGGGTAAAAGTATCTTTTGCATAGACGAAATGGATTAAGCTGCAAAAATACCTGAGCGATATTACCCTGATTTCACGTAATTGTTAAGACGAAATTAAGTTTTTGGTGGGAGAGAGGGGGAGTTTTTACAATTAGTTTACAATCGTGCCTCGGCACCCGTGCGTACTTGTGCGTCGGGGTGTGAGCACCCCTCTGCACTTGTGTGTCGGGGTACTCATACCCCGACGTGTATGTCCAGTAGCAAAAAGAAAATTTAGACTAATGAAACCTTTTTGCCTCCCGCAGCGATGGATTTGTAAATGGCTTCAATCACTTTCATGTCTTTGAGCCCTTCTTCACCTGTCATATTAGGATCTGGTTTCCCATTTAAAATACAATCAGCTAGGCCGTCCATTTGCCACGTTTGGTGCATTTTGGTTGTGTCCCAACTCATTGGGCCTTGGTTGGTACGGCCTTTAATGGGGCCATAGCCAAACGCGGGACTAAGCTCGACAAAGCCTTTTTCTCCGATGACATACAACCGTTCTAAGTTGTTGAAATTATAGGTGGTCACACACGATACAATGGCTCCGCTGGGGAAACCCATTTGCCACGTGATAGTTTCGTCTACTTCCTTAAATTTGACAGGGTCGGTTTTGGTTTCTTCGGCCGATACCCAAATCGGCTCTTCGCCAGTGGCATAGCGTGCCCCGTTGATGCAGTAAATACCCACGTCCATCATGGCTCCTCCACCTGCTAAGGCTTTTTTTAGCCGCCATTGCGTCGGATCCCCAATTTTAAATCCGTCGTACGTATTGACGTGCAATATTTTGCCAAGTTCTCCCGACTTACGGAGGCGAATTAATTCCCGCGTGTAAGGTTCGAAATGTAGTCGGTAACCTATGTATAGTTTTACATTTGCCTTTTTACAGGCCGCAATCATTTCTTCGGCTTCTTTGACTGTCACCGACATTGGTTTTTCGCAAATTACGTGTTTGCCCATTTTGGCGGCCCGAATGACATATTCGTGGTGCATTGAGTTAGGCAGAGTAATGTAAACGGCATCAACGGCGGGGTTGTCTTTGAGCTGTTCAAAGTTTTGGTAACTGTAGAAATTGGCTTTGTTCAAACCAAATTTAGCCGTCCAAGTGTCTATTTTACTCGGGGTTCCCGTTACACCGCCTACTAATTTGGCTAGTTTACAGTCTTTCATGGCCGTAGCCACACGGTCGGCATAGCTACCTAAACCTACTAAGGCTACCCCTAGCTGTTTGCCGTCGGCAGGCAAAGCGCGGGCTGATTCGGGGATGGTGGTGGCTGCTAAAGCAAGGGTCGACCCGCCCACTTGGCGAAGAAAGTCGCGACGAGAGTTCATAAAAAGTAGTTGGATTAGTTTTCATTAAAAGCAGCTACATCTCTTTTTCTTTCGGGCTTGTCCAATAATTTTACGGTATCTTTAAAGTTTGTTTATTTTTGACGATTCATTTTACTTGTTGTACAAAACAATGGTTTTTTGCAACTCATCTCAACTAAAAACCTCCATGAGAAAACCCCTTTTGTTTTTGACGGGCTTAATGCTGAGTTTACAATCGCTAGCCCAACTTCAATCACCTACCCAATTTTTTGGCTTTGCTCCTGGCGAGCAAATGGTCCCTACCCACCGCCTGTATCAGTATGCGGTGCACGCTTCGCAGCAACTTCCTTCTAAAGTGAAGTTGATGTCGTACGGACAGACCTTCGAGAAGCGTCCATTGATGATGGTCGTGGTTAGTTCGGAAGAAAACATTAAAAACATCGACCAAATCCGTACCGACAACCTCAAGAGCATAGGGTTGATGGGGGGGCAGCCTACTAGCAAAACACGCCCAGCGATTGTATGGATGAGCTACAACGTTCACGGAAACGAAGCGACCAACTCGGCAGCTTTCCCTAAAGTATTGCACGAGTTGTTGGCGGGTGGAGAAGTAGCAGATAAAATTTTGAAAAACACGGTCGTTATTTTGGCACCTTGTCTCAACCCCGACGGCCACGACCGCTACGTAAACTGGTATAACCAAAAAGTAGGTGTAACGGCCAATGCCAATACCTCGGCGTGGGAACATGGTGAGCCTTGGCCAGGGGGGCGTTGGAATCACTACCTCTTTGACCCTAACCGCGACTGGGCTTGGCAAACACAAGAAGTAATGCAGCAGTTGGTGGCAGCCTTCCAACAGTGGATGCCACAAGTACACGCCGATTTCCACGAAATGGGTCCCAATAGCCCTTATTATTTTGCTCCTTCTGCTAAACCATACCACGAGGACATTACGCCGTGGCAACGCGAAATGCAAGAGGTAGTAGGAACGTATAACAAGCGTTATTTTGACCGTAACAACTGGCTTTACTATACGCGTGAACGTTTTGACTTGTTTTACCCAAGTTATGGTGATACGTGGCCAACGTACAATGGTGCGATTGCGATGACCTACGAACAAGGGGGAGGCGGTATTGCTGGTTTGGCGTACGAGCGTGCCGATGAAGGAGATACGCTTCGGTTGACTCATCGTGTGGCGCATGTATCCGCGGCGAGCATCGCTACGATGGAAGCGATTGCCGACCGTTCGGGTAAGGTGGTAGAGGAGTTTGTGAAATTTTATGATCGCAATCAAAACAACCCCATAGGTACATTTAAGTCGTATGTAATCAAATCGGCAGGTGATGAAGGCCGTGTAAAAGCGTTGAAAGAATTGTTGGATAAAAACCAAATTCGCTACGGATATGCAAGCGATAGTCGGGCGCTGACTGGGTATAATTATTTGACCCAAAAAGACGAGCCATTTAAGACAGAGGCGGGAGACTTGGTGATTAGTGCTTATCAACCTAAATCGAACTTGTTGAAGATTTTGTTTGAAATCAAGCCGATGCTTGAAGACTCAATTACGTACGATATTACTTCGTGGTGTGTACCGTTGGCATACGGAGCTAAAACATACGGTGTGAAAGAACGCCTTACTCCTAGTACACAAGCGCCTGCCAGCAGTACACAACCCGCAATCAGTGGAAAACCTTACGCCTACATTGTGACGTGGAAATCGGCTGAAGACGCGAAGTTTTTAGCGGCCATTACTACCCAAAAAGTCCGCGTTCGTGCTGCTGAAAAAACGTTTGACATGGGGGGCAAAACCTACGCCGCAGGCACACTTATTATTACCAGAGCGGGCAACGAAGGCCTAGGCGACTCGTTTGACAAGATTGTGCAAGCTGAGGCGGCTAAGTTTGGGGTATCTCTCAGTGCGACGGCAAGCGGTGCGGCATCAAAAGGCTCTGATTTTGGGTCCGACTACGTATATAACCTCAAAGCGACTCCTCGCGTTGGCTTGCTTGCGGGTGAAGGAACATCGGCTACCAATGTGGGTGAAGTATGGCATTTCTTTGACCAAGAGTTGAAATATCCAATCACCCTCATCGACCCTAACGGACGTTTTGGAGGAGGCATTCCATTTGCTAAACTCGACGTGTTGATTGTTCCAGCGGGCTTTGGTACGTTGATTCGCGAAAACCAATTCCCTGCGTTGCGGGAATGGCTTCGCAACGGCGGACGTTTGATTTTGTTGGAAAGTGCTACGGGGATTTTGGCTGACAAAGAAGGGTTTGGCTTAAAAAATAAGAAAGACGAAGGTAAAAAGTCGGACAAAAAGAACGACGACGATAACTTAAAAGTATTTGCTAATCGTGAGCGCGAATCAGTTTCGGATGAGTCGCCAGGAAGCATCTACAAAATCAAGCTTGATAACACGCACCCATTGGCGTTTGGCTATCCAGACCACTACTTTGCGCTTGTCAACAACGTATACAACTACGATTTCATAAAAGGTGGATGGAACGTTGGTTATTTGAAAAGTGAAAAAGACGGCTATGTAGCTGGTTTTACGGGTAAAAATGTGAAAGAAAAACTGCCTAATTCACTTTTCTTAGGAGTAGAAGAAGTAGGGCGTGGTAAAATCGTTTACATCGCCAACAACCCACTTTTCCGTGGTTTCTGGTACAACGGTAAGCTGTTGTTCTCAAACGCCGTGTTTATGTTGCCGTAACGGTTTAGAAGAAGTTTAGTAAGCATTAACAAGCCCTACTAAGTTTAAAACTTGGTAGGGCTTGTTTGTTGATAGCTATTGAATGCATCTTTAGAGCTTCATTCTAGCATATTTTTTACTTTTACTTTAAACTCATCAATCCGATTGCGTGCAACTGGAATTTCTATATCAAGTGAGGCAAGTTTGATAGCCAAGCCACGCGCATTTCCCTTAATACTGTGACTACCTGAGAGCTTTCGGATCTCATTCAGATTGATAATGTAAGAACGGTGGCAGCGAAAAAAGAAGCTATAGTCTGTTAAGAGTTTTTCTGCAACACCAATCGGAAGTCTGATGAGCGTTTTTTCTACCCTATGATTGGGTTCGTTCCAATACAACATAATATAGTTGCCTTCGGCTTGGACAAGCATCAGTTGTTGAGGGTGAAGTTTTAATAGTGTCTTCTCGTCTTCACTTCGAAACGTAATTTCAGCCATTGGGTCGTGCTGTTGTTCCTGGGAGACTGTATGGGCTACTTGAAGGCTCTCTGACAAGGAAGATGCACTGAGTTTTGTAAAAATGACTCGAGAATAGTATTCAAAAAACGTATAAATGACGATTCCTAAAAGAATGTAGGATGAAATAGACAAAAAGTACATAAACCGTCCATGGGGAGGTAATTGAGAAGTAAATCCCAACCCGTAATAAGTTGATAAATAAAGGGACGTAGAACTACTTAAGTATTGAAATGCATAATTAAGAAGTTGGTGATAAACTTTCCAACGACCACCATTTCTTGTAACGAAGTAGGACACTTTTACTACGACTGTCACAGATACTTGATGGGTTATTCCGATAGCGACACTAATGATAGTGGAAAGCTTTAGTAGATTAGGTTCCGACAATTGCCACGTTAGCGCGTGGTAGGGCCTTACAAAGTAGGCGATACAAAAAGCAAAAATGCCATAGAAAAACGACCATTTACCATAATACTTAAGATCTCTAGTTTGAGTAAAGGGTTCGTTCAGTAGCTGTTTTAAATGAAAAATTGAATGGGTCATGATTTTGGGTAAAGTTAGAATAATTAAATATTGTTTCCCATTCGTTTGGGAAACGGCTGTATTAGGTGCTATAGCTGTTAAAAAGTAAAGTATTGTAAGTATGATTTGAAAATGGGAAAGTAGAAATCTGCATCCAGTATTTACAAAAGACCAATAGGGTATGTCTATTTGTAAAAACAAAATTTATACCAATCCACAAAGATATTTTTTTTAGCTAATCCATCGTAGCGAAACATTCTTCCATTTCGTGTATTTATTTATCCATTTCGTCACTTTTTTTCCATTTTAACCCTTAAAGACATTTTATCCCAAAAAAAAATGTCAAAAAAAAAAGACACGCTTATGGCATTTACCTTGCTACTAGGATTAGTGTTTGGTTAGAATGGTGCTAGAGCATATTTTTTAGAAATGAAGGATAAATAAGCACAGGATTGGCCAGTTAAGAGATGCTACCTTGATTAATGAGCAGGAAGTTAACAGGTATTTATTTAGGGCATCTCTATACGTTGTGGTCATAACCAAAATGGCAATTGAAAAGCGACACATTCAAAAAGCCTTATTGAGCTTTAATACTATACTATCAGATTGATATTGAATGATTGGTTAGTCGCGGGTAGTAATGTTATAACCAACAGCAACGGTACCATGAAGATGCTTTTAACGCACTTAAATAAGTACAACAAAATCTTTAAAAGGTCAAAATTGGCATTTCCATGGGAAGATACCTTTTGTGACTTCAAGGGGATGTTAGGGGTTAATTTCAGGTCATATGCAGTATTGGGGACACCTACTCTTGTGCTGATTAACG
>Ga0209570_1000263_pt1 | contig 87434 bp, 81 predicted proteins | sample EBPBio172007_DNA_FD_185861 | JGI IMG/M metagenome (GOLD analysis project Ga0209570, IMG submission 185861) | Wastewater treatment Type I Accumulibacter community from EBPR Bioreactor in Madison, WI, USA - Reactor 1_9/17/2007_ DNA (SPAdes)... | ecosystem: Engineered > Bioreactor > EBPR >... | reverse complement strand
ATATTTTGTGACACACAAAAGTACAGAGTTTAGCCAGGTAAAGATAGTTGATTTGCCTGGCTATGGAAGTACTTCACATAATGAGCATAGTCATGTTAATTTTATTATTGATAAATTCATTTCAAAATCAAGTTTAATCTTAATTGTTGAATCTTCAAACAACTTGATAAATGTTAACACGCTGAAATTTATAAACAATAAATATTTTGAACTTAACAACAGTCAACATAGAGTTGTTCTTACACATTCTGTATCTGCCCGATCAATAAAAAAGTCAATCAAAGAATTGTCTTCAATCAATAAATCGGAATATTTGACTATTTTTAATCGCGAAATTGAAGTGAACATTAACAGTTCCAGTACTATGAGCATTAAATTTTATCCTCTGGAATATGGGAAATCATGGGACCAATTGAAAGAAAATGATATTGAGATTCTTAATATGGTTTCACCAATAATTGATGAGCTTTTTGAAGAATTAAGGAGTGATATAATAAATTCAACAAACAAGTACAATCAATTGATAAAGTATACAGGGATGGCAAAGAATCTTGAAGAGATAAAATTATTAAGATTATTCACATCAAATGAGTATTTAGCTAAAAACAAAAAAATAAAATCTACAATGGAGCGAAGATTAAAAAAATATACAACTCTTAAATCAAAATTATTAGTCGACATTAATGAATCTAAACAACAAATAATTAAACATCCTTCTTCTAATTTCAAATTTATACAAAATGACTTCCCAATATCAATGAAAAAAAGCAAACTAATAAAATACTTAGAAGATGAAAAAAAAAGATTTAATGAATATATGGTTGAGTACTTAGATAATTATTTGAGTGAAATAGAGAGTTCCTATTTTAAGCTTGTATCATACGGTATGAAGTTTGACTTTGATAATAAAACATATAATTTGATAAATAAGTTGAAAAACAAAATGTTTGATAAGTACCTAATATTTGAAATGAAAAAGTGGGAAGAAGATGTACTTGAGTGTAAAATGGCTATTTCCAATTTTATTGAATCTTCAAAATCTACTTTTTTTAGTAATTTAGATTATATGATTAATGATCATAATTCAGTTTTTTTTCAAAATATTAGTGATAAAGAAAAAAAAATTTTGAAGATAGATAAATTGATTATGAAAATAAAGATTTCAATTACTGCAATCGAAACTTTGATTGAAAGTGAGAAAAACGAAATTACTAAAATTAATAGAACTTTTGATAGTGACATTGCGAACTTTAAAAGGTTCTTTAAGTTTATTGAAGATTCTTACTTTGAGGAAATAATGAATACATTTAATTCAATTAATAATAAGAAAACTGATGCAACTGAAAAATGCATTATGTGTGCGTATTTAAAATTGATTGTTGAAGAATTTGAAAAGTTGGAGGCGTGTAGATGAAAGACATTAATAAGAATATAAAGACGCCAAATATAAATGAGCATGCAAAAAAGGATTTAGAAAGATTATTTAAAGAGCTTTTTGTAAGTGATTTAATTGATAGGAATAATGAAATTTACGAAAATTCAAAAAATATTGCTGAAAATCTACCTAGAAAAGTTTCATCAACAATTCGGACATTGGATGAGACTTTAAAGTCGGAAAATAATGAAATAAAACAAGCAATAGGTTGTTTGACATCTGAATGTAGTGTTATGAGCAATTCAATAAGTAACCTTAATAAAGAGTTCATTAATAAAGTACATGAAACTGAGCAAAATAGAAATGTGTTTTTAGAATCGCATTTTTTAAAGGTCCATTCCCATATTGACAATTTAAGTCTTTCAATGAATGATGTCGAAAACATTTTAAAAGATATAGAAAATGAGTATTGTAATAAACTAAATACAATGTATGCAAGTTTAGTTGAACTGATTCATAATTCTTCCAACATGATTCTTAATAATCAAATTGAAACATCTAAAACCATAAATGATAAAATCGAACTTTATAATCAATTTGGCAAAAAAAAGTTTTATTTTATAGTCACACTTTCAGTCATAATTATATGTATTCAAATCATTACTTTTCTAGTATGAAGCAAATTTAAGTTATATTTTATATAATTTGAAAGTCTATATTTGGAGACTCTATGGAATCATAAAATTTGTATTGGTCTACACTATGTTAGATACCGATTGAATTCTTCTCGGGCTGGCGAGATGAAAATTTTAAGCGAGAATATTGGCATAACGGGTGAATAATTTGGGGATTCTGATTGACTAATTAATATATAGTTAAAACAGGTAGCAAATACGTAAACATTGTAACGACTGTATTGAGTGAGCAACTCTCTTTCATTGAATGGGTTAGTGACGATTTTATAAGTTCGTTTTGGATGTTAAGTACAAGTTGGTAGAAAATTAGCCTCATGATTAGAACCATAATCAAATCAATAATTAATGTGAATATATAAGATTTTATAGAGTTAATACACATAAGGTATCTGTTAACAAGTTTTATCAATATGTTTAATCATAAGTTTACTCATTAAGTGAGAATGAAACGAATTCGTTTACTTCGATTAAACTGATTAATTGTTTATCATGGAGGTCCTATGAAACTTATACCGCCAATTATAAGAGAAGAGACTAAGAGTGACGCTGAACGTGCCGTCTTTGAATGGCTCCAAAATAGTAAATTGAATGGTATAGCGATTCACTCTCTAGACTTATCTAAACATACTGAAAAGCTGTATAGTGAGATCGACTTCGTTATAATCACGGAGAGAGGTGTTCTTAGTCTCGAGGTAAAAGGCGGGGCTGTAGGATTGGAACAAGGGAAATGGGTGTATACGACCCGATTCGGAAAGAGCAGCGTGAAAGAGGAGAGTCCGTTTACTCAGGCGAGAACCAATAAAGAGAGTTTGATGCATTTCGTGCGTGAGCGGTATACGAAGGCGAATGGCAGTGAAATCAAGCGGTGTCTCTATGGGTATGGCGTCGTGTTTCCGGATACAGTGTTTCATGAGCGTGGTGCAGGGATTGATTTAGATCTCGTTTTTGATCGGTCGATGACGAACTTCGATGATTATCTCGAGCGACTTTATGACGTTTGGGAGTCACGCTTAAGTGTGCGATTTGATTTAGAGGTTAAGCATCAGAGACTGCCAAGACTAAATTCTGGGTTAGTGGGGCTTCTTTCCGAGTTACTCGTAGGGAAAACGGGCACAAACAAAGAGGGCATGATCAATAAGAATTTCGTGGACATCGATGGCAGGCTCAACGCACTGACAGAGGACCAATACAAAGTTTTTCAGTTCGGGATACAGAATAGACGCCAGCTTATCGAGGGCGGTGCTGGAACTGGTAAAACCATGATCGGTATCATGTATGCGTTAGAAAAGGCAAAGGAAGGAAATCGCGTGTTATTCCTATGCTTCAATATCCTTCTGGCTGAATGGATCAAGGAGATGCTTGCTGCGCAGATGACTGGGGTACTGAATATTAAGGTGGCGAGTTTTCACGAGTATCTGCTAGAGCAGACGGGGAGTGATAAGCCGGAGGATCCAGAGGTGTTAGACGATTTCTATAAGTCGCAGCTACCAAATGCTTTTATAGAGGTGGCGGATCAGTTTGAGCCGTTCGATGTCATGGTGGTGGACGAGGGGCAGGATCTGCTGTTCGAAAACTATCTGCTATGCCTCGATCAGTTTGTGACGGGTGGTCTGGACCATGGGAACTGGGTAATCCTTTACGATGAGAACCAGAATATCTATCTGAAAGAACGGTTTAATCAGGGGCTAAATGCGGTGTTGAGTTATCAGCCGTTTTTAGGCCAATTAAGGGAAAACTACCGAAATACACGGCAGATCGATCAAGCGAACGGAGAACTAACGCAGATCAGGTCGAAAGCGTTTGCAGGAATTGACGGTGAACCGGTTGAAATCTATGAGTATAAAGATAATAATGAAGGGCAAACTCAACTTAAGTCTGTGATGAAGGATTTGCGTAAGAAAGGTGTCACGCCGAAAGATATCGTGATTCTTTCTTCGCGACGGTTTGAGCACTCAATGCTAGAAGGCAAATCGCAGCTACTTGAGGGAATCGGCCCTATTTATCCGATGCAAAACAAGGACGGCCGTTTTGTTAAGGTTCCCGATCATGCCATTAGATTTTCTAGCATCTATAGCTTTAAAGGTCTGGAGTCACATGTGGTGATCATCATCGATGCAAAGGTTGACGACGAACATTCTCGTAAGTTGACTTATACGGGAATCTCACGTGCGAAATCAAAACTGGTGGTGTTTAGAAAAGGTGAAAAAATAAGCCGCTGAGATGTATTTACAGATTTAGGAGGAATAATGATATGGATTACACTTCTGTGGATAAACGTGTCGTAAGGATTAATTTTATAGAATACTTGAAAGCACATTATGATTATTCAAGACCTGACATTATGGCAAGTAATGTATTTTATGCTTACAATAACAATATTGGGATGGAATTTTGGAGTATATTCGAATGTGAATCAAACATGGAAAATGGAAGAGCATTACTTATAAAAAAGTTTACAGAAGTTGGTAGGAAAGATCCTATAGGTCATTCAAATGTGGTTTTCGGCTGTTGGGTAAAATTCAAGGAGTTCTTAGATAGATCATGAAACAAGACTAAAGATTGTCACGTAACGAGACAAAAGAAATTTAGTTTAGTTCATAAACCCAAGTTAAATCAAAGCATCTAGAAGGTCAATGTGATTTTCTACAGAAATGTTACCTGGCTCGATTATGTTAGCTTAATTTTGAAAACGGGGGATAACGCATGAGTAATAAATTCAGTGTAAAAAAAGAAGATATGAAAACACTAAAATATAAAGAAAAAGGGTCATATTCTCGTGAAAAATATGACCTTACAGATACTCAGTCGCTACAATTCATTAATGAATTGCACAATGTATTAATAAAGTGTTCAGAAGATAAGAGTGGGAAATTTGATCCTGATGCATGTAAGGTTATATTGAATCTTGGGGATAAAGATACGAGAGGATTTGTAATAAGCTATCTAGATGGTGACTTTTATGTTACTACATGTAAGCGAAAGTCTAACAAGTATGCAAAAATGCAGCATTTTACATATGAAGATATTCTAATTGGTTTGAAATTTAAAGAAAAGAGTTATTCGAGAGTATATGAATTCTTTTCAACTGATTTGAGAGAAAATTTCTCCGCCTCAGCATTAGATTTCTTACGTGGAATTGGAAATTTAAATAACGTGTTTGTGACATGTGTTCCTATAGTTAGTACTAATAATTTGTTAGCAATGATAGTTTTCGTATCTCATGAAAACAAATCTATGACTCCAAGTAGAAAGAAATTAGCAACTATTTTATCAGGTATGATAGGAAGTCACTATAATAAAATTTATTACCCTTCGGATATTGATTCTATGAAAGGGATGATTAAATCCTTAACATTTGCGATTGAAGAAAAAGACGAGTATACAAAGGGACATAGTCAACGCGTCAGTGATATTAGTACATCGATTGCAACTGCATTAAATTTACACCCATATGAAGTTGAAGAGATAAGTTTTGCTGGTTTACTTCATGATGTTGGAAAGATTGGTATAAGCGAAAATATTCTTCTTAAGAAAGAAAAACTAACTGATGATGAAATTGAACTTATAAAAACACATCCGATTAAAACAAAGAAAATTCTTTCGCCACTGGAGTCATTAAAAGTTAAGAATATTATTAATATGTCTTATTCACATCATGAAAGATTTGATGGTAGCGGTTATCCAGATCGCAAATCAGGGGCAGAAATACCATTAGGAGCAAGGATTATTACGCTAGCTGATGCATTTGATGCGATGACATCAAAACGGGTATACAGAGATACGCGTATGACTAAAAAAGAAGCTGTATCTGAGATATTAAGGCAGAAGGAAAAACAATTTGATCCAAATGTAGTTGACGCTTTCTTGAAGATTGAAGAGACTATTAGAGTAGATAAAATGGGTTATGTTATCATGGAGGATCATTAAGAATCGGAATAAATTTAGTTTCTTGGTTTAAATCCTTTTTAAATCAATGGAGCTATAAGATCAATATGGTGTTTTGCTATATGGTATCTGACACCTAAGTGAAGAGCGAACTAGGAAGTATGGAGATATTTATGGGAGCATAAATTATGCGATTTGCAATAATAAGATGAAGCATGTAACTGACTATGGTAAAAAGAAATTCAATAATCAAAGCCAAGTTTGGAGCAAGGAGGTCAGATGCTCAACCCAGTAGTAACTTCAAATGATCAGCATACTAGTGCGGGATTCAGTGCTATTGATGTGATTAAGAAAAGTGGATATGAACCTTTTGAGATCAATAAAAAGCCAACTGGAATTGTTCTATTAGATTTTGGAAATGGGCATACTCAGATTTAGTTGGTAATACTGAACGAGGAATTTTTTCGGAATTTATTATCGCATCGGCACTTGGTGTAGATACAAATGTACAATTAAGTTTTAAGGCATATGATTTGGACTACAATGGTGTAAAAATTGAAGTTAAATCTTCAGCATATTTACAAACTTGGTATCAAAGTAAGCTTTCTAATATACGTTTCAGCATTTCAAAATCAAAAGCATGGGATCCGAAATCTAATACCTATGAAGATACGCCACAAAGACAATCAGATTATTATATTTTCTGTTTGCTTCATCACCAAGTTCAAGAAACATTAAATCCACTTGATTTGGAGCAGTGGACTTTTTATATAATAAAAACCAATGCGTTAGATGCTAAATGTGGGGAGGCCTCTACTATTTCTCTTAGCAGATTAGAACGGATGGGAGCTATAAAATGCAAGTATGATGAGATCAAGGTTATACTTGATAGGCTAGTATGTAAATGTGACTAACTATTAAATACTGTAGTAAGTTTTGTTTGGCTTTCGGCAAACAATTGTGACGCGAGGGCATTGACATCGGACTGATAAAGGGGGCTACATGTTGAACCTAGAGCAAATGCAAGCGGATTTGTTTGAACGATGGAAGTTGGAGAAGGGATATACACTGTTTATATCTGATGGTATATTTGACACGAATACGTGGCTAAGCCAGTCTTTGAAGGTGCTTTATGTATTAAAAGAAGCAAACTGGGAAGGTGGATTCCCTGAGAAGGGTTTATGTAATTATTTACTTAGTGAAGAAAGTCCAACATACTGGAAAACGTGGAATAATATCGCAAGATGGTCTAAAGCGTTAATAGAAGGGGGCGACTATCCGAGCGAGGTTACAAAGCAGGATAAGTCATACTGGATGAGACGAATCGCATTTCTAAATCTGAAAAAAATTGGCGGGGGCAGTGTGGCTGTGAATCAAGAGATCGAGTCATATGCAATCAGTGATAAGCAGTTTATTAAAGAACAGATTGAGTTATGCGATCCTGATATTATCATTTGTTGCGGTAGAGGTAATGGAAAAAACGCGGATTTGCTATATTATAAAGTTTTTGAAGGAGTTGGCTGTGGCGAGTGGAAGCAGACGCCGAATAAGTATAATTATTTCGATCTAAAGTTGGCAAATTCGACTAAGACAATACCCGTGGTTTCGTTTTATCATCCACAAATGCGCGGAGGACATGAGAAATTTAAACTGCGATATGAGGATATGTTGATGATAAAAGAGCATTTAGGTTTTTAACTTAAGGAGGATACTAATTTGAAAAAAGACGAAATACATATTACATTACATGAAGCTATGAGAATAGTTCTTTCTGAAAGGAAAGACTTGACGCTATATAAGAAGGATTTGGCAGATGATATTTTTGAACGAAAATTGTATTTAAAGCGAGACGGGACTAAAGCATCATCTAGTCAAATAAGATTGCGTGCCAGAAATTATTCACGCATGTTTGAGATTTTACCGGAAGGGTTAATACGATTGATTGTTTGATAAAACAAAGGTTAATGGATTTTCTTATCGGAACTACGAAAACCCATTCGTAATATCTCATAGCGATAATATAGTAAAAAGGGAATAAGCAGGTTGATAATGAGTCAGTAATCGGTGATCTACAGATTATTAATAATTAAAACTAATCGAAATGATATATTTGAGGTAGCAATGCATAAGAAATACCTAGCAATATCAATTTTGTGTTTGTTCATTTTATTAGATATTAACTTTTCCTATGGACATTCTGGAAGAACAGACTCATCTGGAGGCCATAGAGACAATAATAACGTATCTGGTCTGGGTTATTATCATTATCATCATGGGCAAGGGCCTCATTTACACGATAATGGAATATGCCCTTATTCAGTTTCAACCAGTACAATATCGGATTCAGTTTATGATGAGGAAAAAAGTAGCAAGGTATGGATTTATTCTTTAGCTGGTGCGGGTATACTGGGCTATTTTTTGAGCTCTAAGGCTAGGGAACGAAAGTATATAGCAGAGCGTGAATTGATGCAAGAGAGGCTACGAAAAGAAATTGAACAGCAGTTTCTAGAAGAAAAACAAAAATATACATTACTTTATGGCGGTAAAAGTCCGCAAGACATCGCTAACGTTCCAAATGGAATCCTATTTGATCAAAATAATAAACCAATAAAAGGACAAGCAAATGATTTTAAGTGGGGATCTGATTTTACCGTATTTGTGTCGAAATCAGGATCAAGCTATCATAAGAAAAAAGGCTGTTCTGGTGCTGATATTGATAAGCATATTTTTGATGTTTATAACAGAAAATCACCTTGTAAAAAATGTGTAAATCACAGTGAATTCAGTATTCCAAGTTGGTATTTTGAGTATAAAAGAATTAAAGAAGTTAAAGAAAAGTATAAAATAGTCTGATTGGTGAATGTTTAATTTTCCATTAAGGGTTATGTGAATCAGTTTTTATTTTAGAAGTTGGGTGATAAAATGAGAAAATTTTCTAAACTATTTGGTGTGTTAGGCTTTATTGCGGTGGAGATGTTTTTTTATTTTAGAAGTGGTCAGGATGATCCCGAGATGTTTTTCATGATCTGGATATTTATCTCAGCTGCGCTTTTTTTAAATAACACGTTTAGGCGAGGCGATAGACACGCGATGCTGGGTCTCGGCGGGAATGATAGTGTAAAGTATGCGTACCTTTCGAGTACCTTTATGGAAAGTGAGCTGAGTTCTGGAAAAAAGATTAAGCCATCGAGGATTGGTGGCCTGTTTGACTTATGGAATCTGATCTATCTGGTTTTCTTAATAATCAATATCATCGGTTACATCATTGTGATGCCGAAGTAAGTTCATATGTTGAGCTGGCGTGTTGAAGATGTGACGCGGGGGTATTGGCACAGCATAAACGATATCTCTGTTAAGTGTTATGTCCGAGGCCAAATGAGCAGAATAAAATCGATAGACGAATGTTTCGGTTATAATTAATGCAAAAAAGGCCAGTATCTTAAGAGATACTGGCCTCGATTATTCCATTAAAGTTTTTTGATTAATTATAGAGATATTACCTTTTTCGCTTTTTATCTATCAGCGCTTTACGCTTCTCAACTTGCTGGTCCTTCTTTTTTTCTCTGCATTTCTGGCAAAATTGATTGCTTTCACTGGATTTCAGTTCGACGCCGCATTGTTTACACTTTTTAATCATCCAAATACCTGCTTTCCTTAATTTAACGATTCAAATTATTATATCATACTTAAATGCTAGATTTATAAGCACTCAGTGAATGAGTGCTTTTGTTTTAGTATAACGAGGCATTTAAAAAAAATTTGCAAGGATTGCAAGAAAATTTTGATTTTTCAGTCAACTCATTATAAAATAGTAATGCACGGTGATAGGTTCCAAATACAATCTAACGAGGTGAATTATGTTTAATTCAGTAGAAGAAGTTCGTGATTACTGTCAGAAGAATGAAGTTAAGATACTCGACTTCAAGGTAGCAGACCTTAGTGGTCGCTGGCATCATCTATCAATCGTACCAGAAAGATTAGATTATCGCACTATGGAAGATGGCATCGGATTTGACGGTTCGAGCTATGGATTTCTAACGGTTGAAAAATCAGATATGGTCTTCATACCAGATTTGAGCACCGGTTTCTTAGATCCCTTCACAAAGGTTAAGACGTTAACGTTTTTAGCGAACACTTATACACTTCACCCGGAACCGAGAAGATTTGAATCCGATCCACGATATGTCGTCGAAAAGCTAGAAAAACACATGCGAAAAGAAAACATTTGTGATACGGCTTTGCTGGGACCTGAGTTTGAATTCCATATACTCGATCATATCGCTTATGATGTAAGTCCACAGTCGATGTATGTGGAGCTCGACGCGAAGCAGGCGAACTGGAACTCGGGTAAAAATGACACGCAGAATCTAGGCTTTACGGTTAAACATAAGGGTGGTTATCATGTCGATATTCCGCACGATGAAAATTATAACTTAAGAAATGAAATGGTCCTGACGCTGGAGCAAAATGGCGTGCCAGTTAAATACCATCATTCAGAGGTAGGGGGACCTGGACAGCTAGAGATCGAGCTTAGTTTTGGTGGTGCTGCTGAAATGGGCGACCGTACCATGAAAAGTAAGTATATTATTAAAAACACGGCGGTTAAAAATAACAAAACGGTGACGTTTATGCCGAAACCATTCTATAAGGAAGCTGGAAATGGGATGCACGTCCATATGATTTTATTTAAGGATGGTCAGCCACTGTTCTTCGATAAGGATGGATATGCCGGCATGTCAGAAACGGCACTGTATGCCATGGGCGGACTTTTAAAGCATGCGCCTGCACTTTCTGCCATCGTCAATCCGACGACGAACTCGTATAAACGTTTAGTTCCTGGCTATGAAGCACCGGTATCGATTTGCTTCGCCTTATCAAATCGAAGCGCAGTAATCAGGATTCCAGGCTATGCAAACAGACCTGAGGAAAAACGCTTCGAGTACCGTTCTTCTGATGCGACGGCGAATCCATATTATGCGTATGCCGCTTTACTCATGGCAGCATTTGATGGGATTCAAAATAAGATCGATCCAGTGGCTGAAGGATACGGCCCGCTGGATAAGAACATCTTTGATCTTCCTGATGAAGAAAAGGCAAAAATCAAATCACTGCCTAAATCGGTGGAGGAAGCCGCTGAAGCTTTAGAAAATGATCACGCATTTTTAATGGCGGGCAATGTTTTCACGAAAGAGCTGATCATGAACATTAAAAATCGTATTCTTAAGGATGCTGCAGAAGTGAATTTCATCCCTCATCCAAAAGAGTTTGATATGGTTTTCGATTTGTAAGTGGACGAGGATAGAGCACTCAGATTAAATTCTGAGTGCTTTTTCTTATAAGCATGCGCCAAATCGCAAAGTTTGGTATCGCCAAATTACAAAATGAATTTGCGCCAAATCGCAAATCTGAATAAAATGTGATAACATGATATTAAGGTACAATGTGAGGATATATTTCGAGTATAAAGGAGCCTCTTATGCAGCTTAAAGCACTTAAGCCACTTCAGGAAACGAAGTATCTATCGGTTGAAAATGCATGGCGTTATCGTGCGATTATGCGAACGTTTTATGTAAATGACATGCGATATAAACATTGGCTAAATAAAGAGGATGTGTTTGATGCGCTAAAAAGTGAGCCTCCATTTAGTGACTATACGCTGGAGCTGTGCGCTCAAGACCTCGAGGTGTTATATGGTTGGGGTAATCTAAGTGCGGTACAGGACACCTCTAAGGTGATGACCTATCAACAATTCGTCACCAAGCAGTTTAGATATCAGATGACAGAATACGCCATCGAAATCGAACGGATGACGGTACGGCTGGAAAATCTATTTATAGAAGGTGGTTCTCTTGAACCGACACTTATGGAACGACTGAAAACGCAGATAGAGTCGATGTCACGCATGCTGGAGGCTGATGACATGACCATCGGCGGATGGTGGAATGCGCTTACGGGTGATTTCCAAAGGCTGAATCAAAGCTATCAAGACTATATTCGTGATTGGTCTGGCGCAAAAGCTGAGGAACTTCTGAAGACGAAGCAGTTTTTAGTGTATAAAGAAAAGCTGGTCGAGTACCTGAAGTATTTCATTAAAGCACTTCAGCTCCATGGACATGAAATCGCATTATTTCTCAATACTCATGGGTGTCAGGCACCGAATCGGAAGAAACTAATATTCAAGTGATGAGTCCTTTTAAAATCAATACTTGTGGAATCTAAGTTTAGGTTTCTTCCGATACTGTACCTAACACTTAATAAGAAGAAATGAACTATTTGCTCACGGCATTGTCACTGAGCAACGATAATATCGATCATAGGCATGTGCGTCTTTTTTTATGCGCTGGGTTATGGTGAGACGGCTGATTGGCAGGTGACTTTTGATTCGGCGCAGGCGCTAACGATTCGTTTTACCAATGGTTTCGGGCTTCGAATGTCACCGCTCAGCGTAAATAAGACGCTGCACTTCTCAGAGCTGTTTTATACGGACGATAAGGGCATAAAGATAAAATATCATCCTATTAGTACCGACTGGATCGGGCCACTGATGGTTAGAGCGACGGGTGAGGAGGTGACCCGAGATGATGAAGCACCGCGATTTACGGGTGGCTTCCATGGCTCAGATGGCGATGAAGGTGGCGAGGCCACTTCGAAAACGGTGGGGATGAGCATCACTGTCGATGGTAAATCGTATGAGAAGTTTGAGCTGAAGAAGAAGGTCACTTTTGAGACGATTAGTATCGTATTTGTTAAACATACAAACGCGTATAACGCTGCAGAAGTGAATTTCATCCCTCATCCAAAAGAGTTTGATATGGTTTTCGATTTATAGTAATAAGGAGCGGTCCATTTATATTACTTTATGATAAACTCTGGATTATCTTTATCCACGAAACCGACGATAACCTCACAGCCAAAATAGTTAGTTAACCGTTCAGAGAGCTCGTCTCTAGAGCGCATCACGAAGTCGTAGTTTTTATCGGAAAAGCCATCGATCGGGAAAAAGATATTTTTGCTTTCTTCGGTGATTTTGCCGATTTCACTTTGCCGCCAGATCCATCTACGGGTTTTTACTTTATTTCCCACGGTGTAGATGAGTTCACCTTCATCAAGAATTTCAGCCTCGGTTTCGCCGAATGGGATAAAGACGTCCTCAGCGTTCGAAAATCTGAGACAAATATCTTCATCTGCTACATCGATATCGTGTGCACCGATGGGTACAGTATATTTTAATGAAATGGCGTTTCCTAAATCGACGATGGCGTTGATATGGGGGAGGCCTTTTTTCTTTGCCACGCGCGTGATCATCGCTTCGATGGAGCTCATGAACTTGTTCGGGTTAATTCCCAGGGCGGAAAACGCCTCTCTATAGTAAACGATTTCATCCGCTTCTTTAACGTTACGGTCCATGTACATTTCTTCAGTGTCAGTCAGACTGTTTTCAAGAAATGCCATAACATCTGGGTTAGGACGGTTCTTTATGCCTCTCGCCACGACGATACCGAAGCAAGCATTTCCCATTTTTTCGAATACCTCTCTAGATACACTGAATTTCATATAGTTCACCTCATATGGTAAATATTTAAATTGAATTCTATCACTATCTTTAAAACAAATCCAGCAGAAAGTTTTATGGCATAAAAATTGCACATTATGTTATTAGAAAACGAAAGGGGGGTAGCGGGGGTTTTTAGTTTAAACGTTTCGATTATATTTGATATCAATTTAATGAAATTATAGGAGGATGTGTAATCATGGAAAGACCAACAGGTAAACAAATACTCATTTTAAATCTCGTAAACAACATTCCACTAGCTGTTCTAATGTCCACAGTAGCGCCTTTACTCGCAGGACAAAAGATCGAGATTGGTAGCTGGCTACTTAACGTGGGGATAGCTTTTGTACTGGCATGTTTAATCAATATTATTTTTCCGATCCCCAAATGGTCGATTAGTATCCCGAAAAAATTTGGATTAAATCCCAAAAGCCTCGCCGGACGCATCATCGCAAATATGGTGATCGCATTACTGTTTGTGCTGATTATCGGTTTGATTTTAACGTATGTCAATGTTCCGATTATACCGGTCTTTATTTTCGCATTTTTAGACACTGCATTACCGATTTATATCGCATGTGTGGTGGTGGCGTTGATCACGACGACGATTGCAGAAAAATTAGCTTTTGGAGACATGAAGCATTAAAAGTAGCTGCCGAGTTTCGCATATGCGGACTCGGCTTTTTTATGCAAAGCGATTAACAAGTGAATGTATTCAAACTTATAATTTTTAGGTATAATGAATTTAGTTAAGTTAAAAGTGATTCAAAATGAATCGGTGGTTCAAAATGAGTCATAAAACGGTACAGTGAGAGGCAATGAAATGAAACTTGATTTTCGTAAAAAGGACTTTTATGATCGAGGTGGCTTGCTTGATCAAATTTTAGACACGACATTTGATCGCGCCATGATAGTTGACAAGGAGTGTAGGGTCATTTATTTCTCGCAGAATAGTCAAAAGATGTCTGGAAAAACCTCAGATGAAGTCATAGGAAAGAGAATTGACGAGCTATTACCTAACACGGGCTTTAAAAAGGTTCTCCAAACTGGTGAATCTGATGAAGGAATTATGACGCTTATGGATGGTAGCATGGGCATCGCAAGCCATATCCCCGTATTTGATCATAATGAGCTTCTCGGTGCGATCGGAATCGTCTATTTCAACAATATTGCGAATCTTAAAAAAGTACTTGCTCAAATGCCTCAAAGTGAAAATCAGGTCTATGAAGATGTCTATCACAGCATCTCAAAAAAGTTTGGAACTTATACATTTGATGATTATATCGGCGAAAGTCAAATGGTGAAAGACCTCATAGAAAAAACCAAAAATGCAGCTTTATCAAAGCATCCCGTGTTGTTAATCGGTGAGACGGGAACGGGTAAAGAAATTTTAGCGAATGCTATTCATAACTTTAATTCGAATACGTTTACCAATGAGTTCGTTAAACTCAACTGCAGTGCCATACCTGGAGAACTCTTAGAATCTGAGTTGTTTGGCCATGAGAAGGGCGCTTTTACTGGTGCGAATGCAAAGAAGCTAGGTAAGTTCGAGCTGGCAAATAATGGTTCGATTCTCCTAGATGAAATCGGCGACATGAACGATAAAATGCAGACGAAGCTGCTTCGCGTACTCGAAGAGAAGGAGTTTGAACGTGTCGGTGGTAACCGGTTAATCGCCACTAACGCACGCATTATCGCTTCTACGAATGTCGATTTGCGAAAACTAAGCCATGAAAAGAAGTTCAGAATGGATTTATATTATCGCTTAAACATATTGGAAATAAGAGTCCCAAGCTTAAGAGAGCACATTACTGATATACCGCTACTGGTGAATCACTTGATAAAAAAGAATAAACTCAATATCCAATTGACTGAATCCGCGATTGATCAAATGATGCGATATGCTTGGCCTGGAAACGTCAGAGAGCTTCGAAACGTGATTAACCGGTTTGGCGTTTTACATCAAGGGGCGACAATCACGGGCGAAATGATCAATGACGTCTTAATGGAATCACCGCAGCAAGAAGTGACGGTATCTCAGATGGCGCAATCGACGACTTCGATGACCCTCGAAGAGGCTGAAAGAAAGCTGATACTACAAACTTTGTCGTCTTGTAATGGCAATAAAAGCCAAGCAGCAGCGAAACTCGCCATTTCTAGGTCGACATTAAACCGAAAAATCGCTGAATATGAACTGAATACCTAATGCTTGAACATTAATTAAAGGACAGCCTCTAAAGCTGTTCTTTTTTTATTTCAAAATTGGCATCCATTTTGCTTTATTAAGTAGTGGCGAGACAATCGCCAAAAAATCAAATTCTTTAGATAAGCGTACGGGGAGGCCATGATGAAGGTTTTAGGTATTAGTTACGGGAGAAAGATGAGCAATACGGAGATTTTAGTGAAAGAAGCGTTAATGGGGGCAAAGGATGCCGGTGCTGAGATTGAGTTTGTGCGCATGCAAGATTTGACGATTAAACCATGTACGGGTTGTAATGCATGTGTCATCAGCTTGTTTGAAAAGGCGGGTTCAGGTGATTGTGTCATCACGGGTGATGATTTCGTATTTATCGATGAGAAAATTCTCGAAGCTGACGGTTTGATTATTGGTGCGCCTATCTATGAGAAGATGGCGCCAGGTCATCTTAAAAATATGGCGGATCGTCAAGGCCCTGGTCACGACTTAGCCTTTAGAACCATCGCTAAGAAAATCCGTGCAGAACATGGCATAACACATGGTAAAGGTCCGGATGAAAGATCCTTTAAACAAAGAGCGGCATCTTTGATAGCCGTAGGCGGTAGCGAGTGGGACAATTTAGCGTTACCGATGATGCACCTTTCAACGGTTTCAATGCAAATCGAAGTCGTGGATAAAATGCTGATCAACTGGATTGCATTGCCTGGGATGGTTGCGTTACACGATGAAAAGCTTGAGCGCGCCTATCAGTCAGGGAAACACGTGGTCGAATCACTTAAGGGCAATGTGGAAGAGGCGAAGTATATCGGTGATAAGGGCGTGTGTCCATTATGTAATTCTAAACTGTTTGAAATTAGAAATGCTGAAAATGGTCAAATGGCAGTGTGTGCCGTATGCGGCGTGAAGGGTGATCTGGAAGTGTCATCTAATGAAGTGTCTTTTATAGTTCAGCCTCATGAAGCAGCACTTGCGCATGTAAAGCTATCTGGAAAATTTAATCACGCGAGAGAGCTTAAGGAAGTGTCTTTAGTGCCTCATCCAAACGTTGCGGCACTTCCAGAGAAACTTGAAAAATACAAAAATTTTATTGAGGCTTCTAGACCTAGTAAATAAGGAGAATGGTTAATGAACGTATCGTATGACGGTAAAGCAACCCATCTAGAATGGGAGCATGAAAACATTACACCTAAAATGGTGGACTGGTTCTGGAATAACATGGAGAAATGCTTTTTATTATGGCATCCGAGTCAACACGAGCCATTGGTATGGGCAAAGGCTCCAGAAAACAATCGGTTTATAGGCGCAATTCATATTGCGCCCCAAACCTGGAACGATGGTACGCGGCAAAATCTCTATATCAGATTTGAGAATCTAAAGGATGTTCCGACTTGGGTTAAAGAATATATCGTTTATGACCACTGTGTCGTCGTCGCTGGAATCGGTTTAGGAGAGGAAGCTTTAAGAAACCCGAAAGTTATGGGGTATCGCATTCATCAGTGGGAAAAAACGGATTTTGGGATTAAGGGAAAATCCTCTGCAATCGGTATTTTAAAAACGGAAGATGAAGCGGCGGGTAAGGTTTGGGCCGCACACTGTGCGGAGGAAATCGGAAACTGGCAGCATTTCTTACCATCGATGTACCAGCTTTATAAAGTGGTTGAAAACAAAGCCTATAACCCTTATAACGATTTATCGGTCAGTGGTTCAGGTGAAAATTTGAGCTACAAGCATGAGATTTAGGAGGTTCAGATGAGTTATATGCCGGAATACAGACCCATGAGAAGTTTTATTTTAAACAATTTACGCTCTGATAACGACAGACCGAAGGCCTTTAGATGGCTATATAAACAGCATATTCCAGAGAGTTTATCTCAGTTTATGCCTTACTGCACCAAATATTCAACCTATCATGCACTTCCATTACCTGATGGGGCAAAGCAGTTTGGCTCCTACAACTGGATCATGACAGAGCATTATTGGAACATCAACATCTTCCAAGAAAAAAACACAGGGCATCCGCGGGGATTAGCATTTTCAGAGGCATACCCTGAGGATTTCATGGAGATGACCTGCCAACCTCCGAGCAAGGTTTTAAGACAGGCAGGGTGGCAAGGCAGCGAGGATGGCTATCATCCACTGGTATTTTGCTTCGCACCGATTTTCTGGGAGGATGACTTTAAAGGAACGCAAAGGCTCACTGACGACGGTGCAAACTTTAGATGGCTCTTCTTCCTGTCGTACCCTGAAGGCGTGACAGAAGAAGTGGGGGATGGCTGGTTTAAGGAAATTTTTGCTAAAGAAGTCGCAGCTTGTCCTGAAGTGACGCGCATTTTATCCAGCAAACTTCTGGATACGCCTAAGATTAACCCGTTCAACCGAGTGGTTGAAATCTGGTTTGAGGACAGCAACGCATGGCATAAGGTAATGGTAGAAGATGGTGCTAGATTTACGAAGCCGGAATGGGCGACTGAACCTTTATTTCCATTCTTTGAACCCTATAAGGACATCGTAGGAATTTTCATCATGGATCGACCAGACTCAGATCATTTAAACCAGTGGCGCGGATACATTACCACGCGATAGGAGGCGAAATGAAGTTTTTAGTTATCAATCCAGGATCCACCTCTACAAAAATCGCGATTTTTGATAACGACCATTCACTTTTCGAGGAAAACATCATCCATACTGTGGACGAATTAAAACCTTATAAGCATATTAACGATCAAATGTCCTATCGAAAAGACTTGATAGAGAAGCATCTGCTCTTATGGAAAATAGAAGGTTCGAAGTTGGATGCCATTATCGGACGTGGTGGCCTCTTACCTCCCGTAAAGGCTGGCGCATATGAAATCAACGAACAGATGATCAAGGTGCTTCTTTCAAAAGAAACAGTGGAACATGCATCGAACCTAGCCGCATTAATCGCATTTGAGCTTTCAAACGAGTTTGGGCTTAAGAGCTATATATATGACTCAGTTGCAGTGGACCAGCTAGAGGATGTGGCGCGGCTATCCGGTTCACCATTGATACCGAGAACGAGCTTTACACACGCACTAAACACTCGTGCCATGGCGCACGCCCATGCACTGGCTTGTGGTAAAACCTATGAGCAGATGAACTTTATCGTTGCCCATTTGGGGGGCGGAATTTCAGTAAATGCGCATAAAAAAGGTCGCCTGATCGATGTGATTCCAGATGATGAAGGTACTTTCTCGCCTGAGAGAGCGGGCAGGGTTCCATGTAATGCATTAATGGAGCTCTGCTATAGTGGCCGTTTTGATAAACAGGATCTAAAAAAACAGATGCGAGGAAAAGGCGGCATCGTTGCTTACCTGGGCACTAACGATGTTAAATCTGTCGTGGAGAAGGCTGAAGCAGGTGACCAATCCTGCGAGTTGGTATTAGATGCCATGACGTATCAAGTAGCGAAAAGCATCGGCGAGATGGCCACTGTACTGGAAGGCGATATCGATGCGATTATCCTGACAGGTGGCATCGCCTATTCAAAGTATGTGACAGAACGCATCAAAAAAAGGGTTGCATTTCTAGCGGATACTGTGATCATGCCAGGCGAGCATGAGATGAAAGCATTAGCAGAAGGCGTAGGTCGCGCGATTCGAGGTGATGAGGAAATTCACCAATTTATTTAAATAGAATTTGGAGGTCGTAAATGAAGATGATTTTAACGGGGAATGAAGCTATGGCGAGGGGTGCATATGAGGCTGGCGTACACTTTGCTGCTGCATACCCTGGAACGCCAAGCACTGAAATTTTAGAAAACATCGCACATTACAAGGATGCCATCTACGCTGAGTGGGCACCTAATGAAAAGGTCGCCATGGAAGCGGCGATCGGCGCTTCCATCGCAGGTGGCAGAGCACTGGCGTCCATGAAACACGTCGGCGTAAACGTTGCTGCGGATCCACTTTTTACTTTTTCCTATTTGGGCGTAAATGGCGGTATGGTTTTAATCACTGCCGATGAACCAGGCATGCATTCATCACAAAACGAACAAGACAACCGCAATTATGCGCGATTTGCTAAGATTCCGATGTTTGAACCCGCAAACTCTCAGGAAGCAAAAGACATGCTTAAGCAAGCCTTTGATTTAAGTGAAGCCTATGATACGCCTGTCCTTTATCGTGTGACGACACGCGTCTGCCATTCGAAGGGAATTGTCATGTGTGAAGAACCAAAAGAAGTGCCCATAAAAAAGTATGTTAAAAATAATGAAAAAAATTCACCGGTACCGATGTACAGCCGCTTAATGCGTATCCGCGTGGAAGAACGGTTGAATAAACTGGCTGAGTGGTCAGAAAATACAGCACTTAATTATATTGTAAAAAATGGATCAAAGATCGGTGTCATCGCATCAGGTGGGTCGTTTGTATTTGCAGAAGAAGTGTTTGGCGATCAAGTGGACTATTTGAAACTTGGGTTCACTTATCCATTGCCGCTGAAGATGATGGCAGACTTCGCAAAAGGCAAAGACAAAATCTACGTCATCGAGGAAAATGATCCTTTATTAGAAGATGCCATGAAACAGATGGGAATCGAAGTTGTGGGTAAATCATGCTTCCCATATACTGGCGAAATGACACCAGACGTCATCCGCAAATCCGTATATGGTAAAACCCTTGAAACCATCCATATAGAAACAGAAAAAGCCGTACCTAGACCACCGACTTTATGTGCTGGATGCCCACATAGAGGATTCTTCTATGCGCTTGGCAAGCGTAAAAACACCATGATTTCAGGCGATATCGGTTGCTATGGTCTGGCGTTCGCGAAGCCATTTAGCGCTATGGACTTATCCGTGTGTATGGGCGCTTCCATGAGCATCGGTCACGGCGCTCAGAAAATTTTCAATAAAGCCTCTGAAGCAAGCATGCGCGTCGTCTCGGTTCTAGGAGATTCTACTTTTCTTCATACGGGCATCAATTCACTGATGAATGTGGCATATAACCAAAGTAACACCATTAATGTGATTCTCGATAACAGAATCACTGGTATGACGGGTCATCAAGAAAATCCAGGGACCGGCTTTACGCTACAAGGCGAACCGACGAAAGAAGCGGATATCGAAGCATTAGTGCGTGCACTGGGCATCGATAAGATCGTTAAAATCGATCCAAATGACCTGAATGCGGTCGAAGCAGCACTGGACTGGGCATACGATCAACATGAGCCATGTGTTATTATCACACGTTACCCTTGTGTACTGAAGACGTTTTCCGAAGCAGATAAGGCAGAGTTCAAAGGTGCATTTCAGTCGAAATGTAGTATCGATGAAGCAGCCTGTAGGGGGTGCCGTTTATGCATAAAAGTGGGGTGCCCTGCATTATCGTTTGATAATAACTTAAAAAAGGCAAAAATCGATGCAACGCAATGTGTTGGATGTGAGGTCTGTAAGCAGGTCTGTCCATTTGATGCGATTGATAAGGAGGTAAAACATGACTAAAAGTATTTTGTTAGTAGGCGTTGGCGGACAAGGTACGATTTTAGCCAGTAAAATATTGACCGTGGGTTTAATGAAGGCAGGCTTTGATATCAAAATGAGCGAGATACACGGTATGTCTCAAAGAGGTGGCTCGGTGTCCTCTCATGTCAGATATGGTGACCGCGTTCATTCGCCTGTAATCGAAGAAGGTGGTGCGGATATTTTGGTGGCTTTCGAAAAAATGGAAGGCTTAAGATGGATGACGCATTTAAAACCTAGTGGCAAAGCGATCATCAACGATTATCAAATCGATTCAATGCCGATTCTCACAGGTGATTTTTCATATCCTAAGAATGTGGTTCAGATGATTGGAGAAGCGGTTGATACGACTGTGGTAGATGCTGCTGCTCAGGCTGAGCTTCTGGGAAATTCAAAGGTCATGAACATCATTTTGTTAGGGGCCCTCGTTAAGCGTATGGAACTCGAAAACATTGATTGGCACCAAATCATCAAAGAAAATGTGAAGCCGAAATTTTATGCGTTAAATCTAAAAGCATTCGAGGTAGGCATTGGAATGGTGTGCGTATGATTACCAGTTTTGAGATGATGGCAGATCAAGACCTGTCTGATATTCGTATCGCCATTGCATGGCCAAACGATGTCCATACCATAAAGGCGGTGATGGCTGCTCATGAGAAGGTGGGTATTACACCGATTCTGATCGGCGATGTGGAAGAAATGCGTGCGATTGCAAATGAGATAAATGTAACATTAAACAACAAGTGGTTGATTTCAGTAAAATCTCCTGAAGAAGCGGCTGAGGTTGCTGTAAAGATGGCGAAGGATGATGAAGTGGAAGCGATCATGAAAGGCAAAGTGGATACGGCAGTATTATTAAAATCGGTTGTAAACCGCGATCATGGCATTAAAAAAGGGGGCGTCATCTCACATTTCGTCGTTCATGAAATGCCGAATTATCATAAACTGCTGGCTATGTCAGATGGTGGCATGAACTTAACGCCTGATTTAGCGACCAAAAAAGAAATCATCGCAACGAGCGTGGTTGCTCTTAAAAAATTAGGGATAGAAACGCCGAATGTTGCTGCACTTGCTGCTGTTGAGAAGGTGAATCCAAAAATGATTGAGACGGTTGATGCAGCAGCTTTAAAAGAAATGAATGAAAAGGGCGAGCTAGCAGGGTGCTATGTGGAGGGCCCGATATCTTATGATTTGGCCATGAGTAAGGAATCCGCCAGTATTAAAGGGTATGTTAGCCCCGTGACGGGTGAGGTGGATTTGTTATTTGTCCCGAACATTACCGTTGGCAATGTGCTTGGTAAAGCTTTAGTGTATTCGGCAAATGCAAAGATGGCAGGCGTCGTTTTAGGTGCAAAGGTACCCATTATCTTAACTTCCAGAGGATCAAGCTATGAAGAAAAATACTATTCGATTCTATTAGCTGGTTTAGTGGGTTAAAAAAATATGACGGAGGTCTAGATTGAAAAAAGGTGATTTATTATGGGGAGCTGGCCTAACAGCCGTCATCGCTTTCATGGTTCTTCCAGCGACGCACGAAATATTTGAAAGTATGACCATGAACCACCCTTACATGATGGGATTCATCAAATTTGGAATCCTAGCTACCATGGGCGAACTGATGGCGATACGAATCAATGCGGGTTATTATAAAAAACCAGTAGGGTTAGTTTGGAAAAGCTTGATTTGGGGCTTTATCGGAATGCTGATCACACTGATGTTCACGATTTTTAGCGGTGGTGTACTCGCTGCACAAGCAAAAGGTATTTTGCCATTTGAAGGCAATACGTTTGCATTTGCTTTTTTTACCTCAGCAATCATGAATGGTGTCTTTGCGCCGACTTTTATGGCTTTTCACCGTTATACAGACACTTATATCGAGCTGAATGCAATGGGAAAAAGTGCTTCGATTACTGATATCACAAAAGAAATTGACTGGAATAATTTCGTGAATTTCGTCGTCCTGAAGACAATTCCGTTTTTCTGGATACCTGCGCATACGGCGACCTTCATGTTACCGGCTGAGTATAGGATTCTAGTAGCAGCGTTTTTATCCATCGCATTAGGCGCAATTTTGGCATTTGCGAAGCGTAGTAAACAGTAGTGGAGGTTACCGATGAAAAAAGTTGAGTTAAAGGATGTATCACCTTATAATGCCCCTCTTCATTTTGATATGAAGGCCATGAAACTTCATGGTACAGAAGAGACCGGTGCAAAAAAGTTTTGGATGGGCATGTCGCATTTTCTTCCAGGTGGAGGTGCAGAATGGGCTTATGAGCAATCGCCGACGGAAAAGGTATATTTTGTGCTTGAAGGCGAAATAGTTGTTAAGTCAAAGGATGAGACTTTTGTACTTAAAAAGGGCGATTCCATATTTATCGGTCCAAATGAAGGCAGATCGATGATCAATCAGTCAAACAATGTGGCCACTGTCTTAGTGACCATTAGCTATGAGTAGGAGGCGTTATGATTAAGGAAATGGTAACAAATATATTCGATATTACAAATAAGACGGTCATCATAACCGGTGCCTCTGGCGCACTGGGAAAAGCATTAGCATATGGGTTCGGATTTGCTGGTGCCAACGTCATGTTAAATGGTAGAAAAGAATCGTCATTGAAGCCGATTTACGAAGACATGGTATCAAAAGGAATTAACTGCAGTTATTTTGCGGGAGACCCGAGCAAAGAAGACGATGTGAAAGCACTCGTTTCTAAAACCGTCGAAGTTTTTAATGAAGTTAATGTGCTGGTGACAGCAGCAGGCTTTAACGCTCCTAAGTCCATCATCGACCATACACTTGAGGACTGGCAAGCAATCATGGATGCCAATGTAAAGGGAACTTGGCTATGCTGTAAATATGCCGGGGAGCAAATGATCAAACAGGGTATAGGTGGGAAGGTAATCCTCGTTTCCTCTGCTAGAAGTAAAATCGGCATGAAAAATTATACTGGTTACTGTACGGCCAAGGGTGGGATCGACTTGATGGCACAGTCGCTGGCGTGTGAATGGGGCGAGCATAAAATCAACGTGAATACCTTTAATCCTACAGTATTTAGATCAGAGCTGACGGAATGGATGTTTCAGGATGATACGGCTAAATCAAAGTTTTTAACGCGAATACCATACGGGCGATTAGGTGAACCGGAAGATTTCGTAGGGACAGCCCTCTTTTTAGCTTCTGATGCAAGTAATTTTATAACGGGTGCAAATATACCAGTGGATGGCGGCTACTGGGCAAATTAGGAGGGTATATGGCGATAAAACGCGTCACAGTACTGGGGTCTGGACTAATGGGGTGCGGGCTTGCACAGGTGTTTGCCATGCACGAAGATACCCAAGTCATTTTAAGGTCTAGAAATGCTAAAGAAAATCCCTTAAAGCCTGTTGAAGAGAACTTGATGTTATTGCATTCTAAAGGTGCAATCACTAAGGATGTCTTCGAAGGTGTTTTAAGCCGTATCGCATTTACAGATGATCTGGTAATGGCAGTTAAAGAGGCGGATCTTGTTATCGAATGTGTCGTAGAGGACATGGTCGTTAAGCAAGAACTGTTTAGGGAGATTGAACCCTTATGCAAACCGAGTGCGATTCTCGCTACGAACACATCAGTGATGAGCATAACGGAAATCGCTTCAAAGACGATAGATAAGACGAGGGTCATAGGTGCACATTTTTGGAATCCGCCATATTTAATACCTTTGGTAGAGGTTATCAAAGGTGAGGAAACATCACTAGAAGTTATGGACACACTTTTTGATTATCTAAAAAAGATTGGTAAGAAGCCAGTGAAGTGCATGAAGGATGTTCCAGGGTTTATCGCTAATCGGTTGCAACATGCCATTTGGAGAGAAGCATTTTCTATCGTTGAAAATGGGATAGCCGATGCGGCGACGGTTGATGAAGCCCTTCGGTACGGCCCCGGGCTTAGATGGCCAATTCTAGGCATATTGGAAAATGCAGATATGATAGGACTTGATTTATCGTATAACATTCAAAACTATATCGTTAAGTATTTAGAGGATTCACATGAACCGTCTAAGCAATTAAAGCAACTTGTGGATGAAGGCCACTTGGGCTTTAAAACGGGTAGAGGTTATCAAATGTGGTCACCTGAGCAAATTCAAGCGTCAAATAAACGTTTACGAGAGTACTTAATTGAAGTGACAAAAAATCTAAAATGATAATATGGATTCAATTGTGAATAATCTAATTGTAATCGAGAAGGAGAAATTAAAATGGGAAAGAAAGTTTTCATCGATTTGACACACCCTTTCAGTGCTGATATTCCATTATGGCCTTATTTTTCTAAACCAAAAATCGACACCATGCATAACCTAGCGAAAAGTGGTGTTTTAACGCAGAAAATCGACGCAGTCATGCACTGTGGTACCCACGCAGACGCACCTAGACATGTCATGGAATATGAGTTTAATGGGAAAAGAGCAAGATACACACATGAGATGCCAGTAGATGCTTACTGTGGCGATGCCATTTGTTTGGACGTAAAAATTGAAAGATGGGGGTTAATTACTGATAAACACTTAGATGATGCCTGTAAACGCGCTGGAATCAAACCCGAAGAATTAGAAGGCATGGTCGTCTGCTTAAGAACGGGAATGCACCTCAAGTTTGACGATTCAAAAGAGTATTATCATTACTCAAGTGGCACAGGGATCGACGCAGGTAAATGGTTCGCTAAATACAAACCAAAGTGTGTTGCCATGGACTCACAAGCGTTAGATCATCCGCTTCATACGACCATGGGGAAAAATGGTGGTCCATTAGGAATGAACCTAAATGGCAACCTCGGATATCCAATCACCGATGAGTACATCGAAAAGTTTGGACTTGAAGCATATGCGGAGTTTAATCGAGAAACCTTTATTAAAGTATTTGGTAAAGAAAAGTATGATGAGAAGTTTGGATTTTTAGAATCTCATGGATTAGAAGGCACTTGGGAACCATGCCATAAGTACATGTTAGGAAATGGCATCGTGGGAATTGAAAATTTAGGTGGGGATTTAGAAAAAGTCGTCGGAAAAAGATTCAAATTTATGGCGTTTCCGATTAGATGGTTTATGGGAGATGGTTCTATGGTCAGATGTGTCGCAGAAATCGACGAAGAGGATATAAATGATGTCCCAGAAAGAACGTATAACTACGGTTCGGTATAGGAGTTAGATATGGCGAAGACGATTATTACTGTAGCCACCACAGGGGCGTGGCCTTCAAAAAAAGATAACCCCAATATCCCATTAACTCCAGCTGAAATTGCAGACGATGTATATGAATGTTATAAAGCTGGAGCCGCGATTGCGCATCTTCACATGAGAGATGATGAAGGCAAAGGGACGATGAACACTGATAAGTTCGAAGAAACCGTTAAGTTAATCCGTGAAAAATGTGATATTATTTTGAACTTGACTACCTCCGGCGACTTAAATGCAACCGATGAGACACGCCAAGCACACCTTAAATCCATTAAACCTGATATGGCTTCTTATGATTGTGGTTCGATGAATTGGGGACATAACGCCTTGTTCATTAATCACCCCTACTTTCTTGAAGAATTAGGAAAGACGATGATTGAAAATCATGTTAAGCCCGAAGTGGAAATTTTCGATGCAGGTATGATTTATAATTCTGAATACTATCTGAAAATGGGTGTTCTAAAAGAGCCAATCCACTATCAGTTCGTATTAGGTGCAGCTGGTGGAACGGCAGCAACTGTGGAAAACCTAGTTTATCTTAAAAATCTAATTTCACCGAAATCTACTTGGTCAGCACTAGGAATCGGTAGAGGTGCGATGCCTATTCTTATGGCTGCAATCGCCATGGGTGGGCATGTTAGAGTCGGAATGGAGGACAACGTTTATTTTTCTAAAGGTAAGTTGGCGGATTCGAATGCGCAATTCGTGAGACGAGCAGCAAACCTCATCCGCGAGTTCGGAAATGAAGTGGCAACTGTTCAAGATGCCAGAGAAATACTCAGTCTATATTAAAATTTTAGAAATGGTACAAAAAAAGCACCCAGATTATCTGGGTGCTTTGGCTTTTGTTTTTCAGCTTGATGAGTAAGTTAAATTAGATACGCGCACCGAAAGGAATCAGTGCAAGTTGTGCCAGTTTCAGGTGCTGCTTCGCAAATGGAAGGCCGATTATGGTAATGGCGAGGAAAAAGGCGATGGTCAGGTGCATAAGAAACAGCTCCCAGCCCAGTACCAGTAGCCAGATGATGTTGCCGATCAGTCCGCCTGCACCGAAATTACCGATCTGTACATCGCGTCCAAATGGTGCGAGTGTGAGTCCTGCGATTTTAAAACATTGGACACCAAAAGGGATTCCGATCACCGTTATACATAAAAGTGCGCCAGCCAGTGTCCAGCCGATGGCTGAGATAAGGCCGCCTAAAATGATCCATATGAGATTGCCGATAAATGACATGAACTTTTCCTCCGAAATATTTTATAATGCTATTATAGCCTGTGTGCATTAAAAAGGCGTTAAAACGAGATTAGATTTATGGATTCTCTGGCAGATACTCGATTTCGAAGTAGTCAAACTCGATTTCTTCGATAAAGTGATGTGCCTTAAACCGCGTTTTATTAACGCGTTCCATGTCGAGGGTGTTATCGCTTAACCAGATAGGATTTCCGATATCAAACCGGTTGCAAAGGTCAGCTATGCCTCTATGCATAAGCGCTTCAAAGGAATGCGCGTCTTTGTTAACTTCAAATGTATGACTAACAATCGTGTTATTTTTCTTTACTATTTTTCCACTTAGCCTAAACATGGTGAGCTCCTTATGCTGAATTCATAAATTTTGATTTTCTAACTTTATCAGTTTAACAGGATACGGTGAAATTTGGTAGTATAATAATAGGTGAAAGGGGTGAATCTATGATAGAACCTGTAGAAAAAAAGATATCGAAACGGACGATATGGACGGTGGCGTTAGTGGTCATCATGTTGATCTCCATCTTCGGTGTCGCGAAGCTCGTGACGAGTCCGGATTTTAATGCTTCCATGATCGATACATTAGACGAAAAGAAGGCCACTGTGCTGAAGGTTTCTTTATCCGCAGCAGCCACTTCCACAGCGCTTTCGCTTCTCCCAGGAGATGTGGCGAGTCCCATCGCTAACGAAATCGCAGAACTGACCACGTATTTTATCATCATCCTCGGGGCGATTTTACTGGAAAAGATGTTGTTATCGGTGATCGGCCATTTGACGTTCGTCTATATTATTCCGCTTGCGTGTATTTTAGGGGTGATTTATCTTTATACGAAGCGTGAGGTGCTGAAGGTTCTGGCCATAAAGATGACGATTTTCGGGCTGGTGCTGTTTATGGCGATTCCGGCCAGCATTAAAGTGAGCGAGCTCATCTATGCTTCCTACGAGACACAGGTGGCGCAGACGCTTCAAGCAGCCGAAGCAAATAATGCCTTTATCGAGGAGCAGAAAAACGACCTCGCTGAGGAAGATAAGAACTGGTTCGAGAAGGCGAGCGACTATTTATCGAATCTCACCTCTAAGGTAGGCGTCGGCATTTCCTCCATGATCAAGAAAGGCGAGGAGACGCTGTCGTATATGATGGACACCATCGCGGTACTGATTATCACATCCTGCGTGCTTCCCATCGTGGTCATCCTCATATTTACGTGGATCATAAAAATCCTGTTTGGATTTGATGCGCTTGAAGCGCGAAAATGGTTGAATGTAAAGCGGTAGCTGTAATAAATTAGTGGTGCAATTAACAATGAAGAATTACTCAAAAAGCACATAGCACATATGTGCTTTTTTGTTATAATAAAACATATAATTATCGCGCAATTATGCAGATAAAATTTTGAAACACGGGGGAAATAATGAAAAAGCTATCAAGTGTATATTTAGTGTTGTTCCTAGCATTATTACTGGGGCTAGTTTTAGGCTCAGGCTCGTTTGCCGCAGAGACAGTTAAGTATACTGAGCAGGCAGAGGTGCTTAAGAGTTTAGGGCTATTTAACGGTACAAACGTAGGGTTTGAACTGGAGCGTGCTCCAAAACGTGTGGAAGTGGCGGCGATGCTGGTAAAGTTTCTAGGTGCAGAGGAAGAGGCGAAGGCAAAGCAGTACAAGCATCCATTCACCGATGTGCCATCATGGGCAAACCACATCGTGGGTTACATGTATGAGAAGAAGTTGACGACGGGTATAGGCAACAACCTATTCGGTTCGCAGAATCCGGCGAGTGCAAAGGACTACTCGGTATTTTTACTTAAGGCTTTAGGCTATGGTTCAAGCGATTTTACATATAATGAAACGATGAATTTCGCTGTATCTAAAGGCCTTTACACGGCTGCAGAGAAAGCCACCTTAGAATCGTCTACTTTTAAAAGGGATGAGATGGTATTTTTAAGCTATAAATCACTATTCACGAAGATAAAAGGCAGTACGCAGCTTCTAAGTGAGAAGCTAGGCATCGCTTCGGTTCTGAAAATTGAAGCGCCTGTTTCAGTGACGGTTCAAAGGGTTACACATGATGCAAACGGCGCTGTAAGATTTTTGATTGATCGTACGAAGCTATCAGAGCCATTTAAGAATTTCGTTTATATCGGAGTTACCAGCGTTTACTGGACGACACCTACGACCATGGCTCAAATCAATAATCTGATTCCGACAGGTAAAAATGATGCGGAATACCTCTATCCGTATGAAATTGATGGGTTTGATGCCTATGGGGCATACTGGAATACCGTCGTATCATTATACGATGCTGATAAGACATTAATCGGCTATTTCGATATATTAGGGAATAATAAACCAGGAACTTTTACAGTAAACATTCGTCCGGTTAGTGCTGTTCAAGAAGTTGCTGAGATTAAAACGGGTGTGACTGTGGGCACAAATGGAGTGATCACCATCAACAGAAATGGTTTACCCGCTTCTGCGAAGGATTATGTTAAAGTGGCTGTGGCAGAAAAACCGGTAAGTACGACTAGTGTCATTAGAGCCTATTCTGATGAAATCATAGGTAAATCGACGACGAAGTACTATACCACAGCGACCATCGATGGTGTGAAGGCTTGTAAGTATTTAAGTGATAAAGCGACGCTTTTGTTCTATGATACAAGTAATCAACTCATCGGTTACTCAAATGTAGATGCATCATCAATAATTAGCGCGATGAAAAACGATCTCGAAAGCAAAGGTATTAAGGAAATCACGAAAGGTATCGTCGTTACCAATGCACCAGAATCAGTATTTGCTAATATTTTGTTGAGTGAGGTAGATTACTTAAATCCTCAAAGTTTGGCGTATTATAGTATTCCTATCCTACCTGTTGAGTATAATCATGTATCTTTTTTAAATAGTGTAGCTGGAAAGACTCCAAACGGTTATTATCCGATTTCAGTTGCAGGAATATCAAATGGTAAACTTCAAAGCGGACAAACCATAATTATGTTAATGTATGACAAAAATTATCAATTAGTTGGATATGCGACTATTTCATCTTCAGAATTTGATAAACGCACCGATGCCATTAAACGCGTAGAAGCAACATTTGAAAATAAGATCGAAAGTAACATGATTAGTAACAGTTACTTCACCATCGATTACTATAAAAATGGTGTACTAGTGGGGAGTCATGGACCGCGTTATTTAGATGTATTGACTAACGAAAAAGGTGAAATAATCGGCGTCACCTTTAATCACATCATCATCGATCCAAATGCAGGCTATGAGATTAAAGTTAAGAGTAATAACCCAAGCTTCATCATCAAAGGCACACAAGTAAAGTAGTGAATTTTAAATACTTTGCACTGTTTTGGGTATATATAAATAGGCAGAAAGTAAAGCCTATTCTCTATAAGAGGGTGTTTTTATGAATATCCAAATTAGGCCAGAGGCGAAGGCACTAATTGAAAAGGAACATTATGATTAAATCATCTTTACGCCACTGGATAAACTTTTCCAGTGGCTTTTACTATGTTTTGAGAGATTAATGTTGAATGTTCTTGTGCGATGTTATACTTTAGAAGAGTGTAACAGTGTTATCGTAGAAATAGAGGTGAAGTGATGCAATACAGAATTGATCCGAAGTCAGATAACAAGCTTTCCATATTAGGGTTTGGGTGCATGCGTTTTCCGCGAAACATGGGGCGCATCGATATGGAAAAGACAGAGAAGCTCATCCTAGATGCCTATGCAAAAGGCATCAACTATTACGACACGGCATATCTCTACATGGGCAGTGAGGAAGCGCTGGGCGAAATCCTTTATAAACACCGGCTCCGCGAGAAGGTGTATATCGCCACGAAGCTGCCGATTATGAACATCAAGACTTATGAGGACCTAGACCGTCTGTTTAACATACAGCTAGAACACCTTAAAACCGATTATGTCGATTACTATTTTATGCACGCGTTATCGGACATGAAAAACTGGGAACGTCTGTGTGCGCTCGGTATCGAACGATGGATCGATGAGAAGAAAAGTCAGGGCAAACTTAAACAAGTAGGGTTTTCGTTCCATGGCACCAGTCATGATTTCGATGCACTTTTAGAGGGCTATGCGTGGGATTTCGTGCAAATTCAGTATAACTATGTAAATACCCACTATCAGGCGGGGACAGCCGGTCTAAAAAAAGCGGCCAGTATGGGGCTGCCAGTACTTATCATGGAGCCACTCTTAGGCGGCAAGCTCGCAAGCGGTCTTTCGGCGCGTTCTGTGGCGCTGATGAAACAGGTGAATCCAGCGCTCTCACCGGCTGCGTGGTCACTGAGGTGGTTATGGCACCAGGAAGAGGTAACGGTAGTGCTCTCGGGCATGAATGACCCGGCACAGCTGGATGAAAATGTGGCGACGGCTGAAAATATGATGCCGGGGGCATTGACATCAGAGGAGATGACAGTCATCGACCAAGTGATGGATATCTTTAAAGAGGATTATAAAATTCCGTGTACGGGCTGTAATTACTGCATGCCGTGTCCGCAGAACATCAACATCCCTGCATGCTTTTCATCGTATAATATCTCGTTTGCCGTAAGCAAGTTTTCAGGTATTCAGCAGTACCTGACAAGCACCAGTGCGCTTCAGCCTGGTAAGAAGGCCAGTGCCAGCGATTGCATCCAGTGTAGGAAATGCGAGAAGCATTGTCCACAGCATATCGAGATCAGTAAGGAAATGATGGTGGTGAAGAAGCGGATGGAGCCTCTTTATATCCGCGGGGCGCTGAGATCATCAGCGCGGTGATGAGTCGGTAATTATTTAAAAAGCCACTAAAATCTGCGAGATTCTAGTGGCTATATTTATGGGCTATTTCGCTTTCAGTGGAAAGAGGGGGACGGTTTGATGTGCGACGGCTTTTAGGGTATCTAAGTCATCATCGGAAAGGCTTAGGTTATCTTGATTCATAATCTGGATTGCCCATCTCAAGTAATGGATATCACCTGGTGGAACGATGACATCGACACCTCTGGAGAAAGTATATTTGACGGCTTTTTTGGCGAGTTCGAAATCCTCGATAGGGTGATACCAGGCCTTGGGATGATCAATCGCGTCTGAGGCCTGTTTTTCACTATATGCCATGGATTTGATGCCGATAATGCCCATCTTTTTCTCCAGTGCTTTTTTTAAGACGAAGCTGCCATAATCGCTTTTTAGAAGTGAGACAAAGTTGAATGGAAACATGATGCTGTCGAAGTCAAAATAATCGAGGAGCGCTAGTGCGGCTTCAGTGGAGTGTGCAGAGAAACCGATGTGTTTAATAGTGCCTTGCTCCTTTGCTTTTACATAGGTTTCAAAAGCGCCATTTGGACCAAAGGTTTGTTCGATATCGGCTAAATTATAAACAGCGTGTAACTGATAGAGGTCGAAATAATCCGTTTGAAGGTTTTTCAGTGACTTCTCTAATAGTGCTTGCGATCCTTTTCGCGTTCTGTCTTCGGTTTTACATGCGAGGAATACGCCGTTTCGTTTACCTTTTAGTGCAGGCCCAAGCCTTTCTTCTGCGTTTGCATAGGTCGGTGAGATATCGAAATAGTTGATGCCCGCGTCTAGTGCTTCTGCGACGAAGTTGTTTGCATCAGACTGGGTCTCATTAGAAACGATGACACCACCAAAAGCGACGCGTGAGAGTGTATGATTCAGTTTATCGATGTGGATCTTTTGCATATGAATCCATCCTTTCTCATAGGGAAAGTTCTACTGATTCTAATGTACCCCTGTCATCGCATGTGAATCAAATTACTATTTAGTAATGCGGGTCATACTAAAGTTTGATAGAATAGAGGAAACAAAGCGTTTGGGAGGTGATCCGGTTTCATGGATAAAGAGAAGTGGGTGAAGAGTATCAAAATAACGCTTGGCGTCGTTTTGGGGGTTATGCTAGCCAAATGGCTACGAATGGATTTTGAAATCACGGTGGCCACTATCGTTATCGTGAGTATGCTCACTGATAAACGTCAGTCACTGAAACAATCTGCCATAAGGCTTCTTACGGCAGTGTTTTCACTGCTGTTTGCTTCGGGCCTGTTTCTCACTTTCGGTTTTACTTTACCAGTGTTTTTTATCTACATATTTGTTTTCACATTGCTCATGTATCGGTTTGACACGGTAATTGCTATTGTTTTAAATGTGGTATTGGTGGTACATTTGCTGACTTTAGGGGAAGTATCAATTTTCATCTTGATAAACGAGTTTGGACTGATGTTTTTAGGTGTATCTGTTGCATTGGTGATGAACCTGTTCATCATCGACATCGAGGACGAGCTTATAGGATACCAGAAAGGTGTAGAGAAACTCATGGATCAGATTTTTAAGGACATGGGAAGATGTTTAATAAATCAATGCGGCTCCCAGTCGATTAGTGAAAATCTGATAAATTTGGATGCATTGCTTAACAAAAGCCGTTCTAGGGCTTTCCAGTACTATAATAATTATTATTTTCAGGAAAACGATTACTATGTCGAGTATTTCGCCATGAGAAGACAGCAGTATTATACGATTAGATCCATGCAGCATTTCATCACCCTTAAGTTTCTTAATAAACCGGAGGTTGAGATGCTTAAGGACTTTACTGATGATTTCGTTAATAATACAAAGGTGTTAAATACCTGTTCTCATCAGCTCGACCGCCTAAATCAAATCAAGCATCACTTTACTCACGAGGCTGAGCTACCAACTAATAACAACCATCTGCAAAATCGAATCGCGTTGCATCAATACTTGTTCTCATTAGAAGAACTCGTATCAATCAAGATGCGTTTTATCAATCGCTTTGAAAATTCAAAATTGAGAGGATAGCCATGGAAAAAATTGATTATGTAGCGACGATGATATTAGTCATCATCTCTACCGCCTGTTATATCGCAGCCTTTCTGCAGTATAAGGAAATCGGACCCCTTATGAATAACGCCTATCTCTATGCATCAAAGGCCGAGCGGATGTCTATGGATAAAACGCCTTATTATCGGCAGTCTGCAGTGGTCTTTTTCTCCCTCGGAATAATCTTTACACTGAATACCATCGATTCGTTATTACGCACCACTTGGATGATTTATCTGGAAATCCCTATGGCGATCGCAGTTTTGGTTTATGCTGTGGTGTCTACGATTAGAATCGAAAAGAAAAAGCAGAAATGAACTTTGAACTAAAACGCTGAACGGGAGGCTGTATGGCTCAATTTATCTATTTTCTACGCGGTATCAATGTAAATGGCATCACCATAAAAATGGAAGCGCTTAAAAAGGCGTTTCTCGCTATGGGTTTTCATGAGGTGAGCACTGTACTTGCCACGGGCAACGTGGTGGTAAGCGCAGAGGCCGTTCATGAAAAGGTTGAAGAAAAACTGAGCGAGACCTTTGGGTATGAGGCATATGTAATTTCTAAATCAGCTGAATCAGTGAAAACCATACTTGAAGAATCGAAACTGAATCGTGTACCAGAAGGGTATCACCATTATGCGATTCTCATGAAGACAGAGGGATTGGCACAACAGATGAAAAAGCTGTTTGAAGGCTGTCAGAAAGCACCTGGAGAGCAGCTGGTCATCGGTTCTGAGTGTGTGTTCTGGATCGTGCCAAAGGGAGATACCCTTGGCTCCCAGTTCGGAAAAATTTGCCTGGGAAAAAAGGAATATAAGGATAAGCTGACATCGAGAAATATCAATACCATCGAAAAAATCGTCAAACTACTCAAGTAATCATTTTGCCCGAGCATAGCCAGAGGAGGCGCCATGAATCCCATTTATGAATCATTAGTAGCGAGAAAATCCACACGTCAGTTCGAAGAAAAGGATGTGCAGACTGAGATAAAGGATGCGCTTCTGAATGCGGCGTTTCAAGTGCCTACAGCAGGAAACCAAATGCTGTACAGCATCATCGATGTGACCGATCAATCCCTAAAGGATCGGTTGGCTCAAACGTGCGATCACCAGCCTTTTATCGCAAAAGCGCCACTAGTATTCATCTTTCTCGCTGACACGAGAAGATGGCTGGACGCCTATCGGGCAGCTGGGGTTGAAGCAAGAGCGCCTGGGATGGGCGACTTGTTCCTGGCGATTCAGGACGCTGTTATCGCAGCGCAAAACATGGTCGTGGCAGCAGAAGCTTATGGTTTAGGTTCGTGCTATATCGGTGATATCCTAGAAAATGTGGAAGTTCACAGGGAGCTACTGCAGCTGGATGATTATGTGGTCCCCATCAGCATGCTCGTGATCGGTTATCCTACGGAAGGACAGCTTCAGCGACTAAAGCCGAAACGGTTTGATGGCGCTTATATCGTACATGAAAATAAGTATCGCAGGCTTACAGAGGATGAACTAAGGGAAATGCATGCAAAGCAATCGGCTAAGACAGATTTTAATTATGACGAGAGCATCACTGCGTTTTGCAACCGTAAATACATGTCGGATTTCTCGAAGGAAATGACGCGTTCCTCGGAAATTTATGCAAAGGTTTTCTTGAGGAGGCCTCGATGAAAAAATGGAAAGTCGTACTCGCAACACTTTTATTCGTCTTAATAGTCATCTTTGGCTATGTGGTAAACGGCTTGCAAAATGCTAAAGGAATCCCTGAACCTTCTGTAAAGATTTCTGTTGGTTCGCAGGCGATTAAGACGATTTACTATGGTGATCGGTATAATGAAAAGCGTGATGACATGGAACGCTTCCTAGATTTTGCATTTAAAGAGGGATGGGAGTCTATTCCTTATGTGGAACTCGGAGATGAGGTCGTCATCGAATTTGAAAATTTCGAGGCGAAGGATGTGCAGTTTACGGATGTGGTTTTAGACCGTGAGGGTCAGTATAGATACAGCGAGCAATCAGACATGACGTTTGGGCTTAAAGCAGTGTCTGGAAGGGTGAAGTATGAGCTCCCTTCAAATCCGGCCGTCCATCTCAGCTCGAATAGTGACGATTATTTACTTGGGCATGTGATTCGTGCCTGTTTTATCCGAACTGAAATAAATGATTCTGATTTTGTATTTGCCTTCGTCTTTCGAACGAATCCATGAGGTGATTATGAAAGCTTATATCGATCCACCAAAAAAGATTCCATTTTACATCAGGCTGGGACTGTTTGTGGCAAAAAAGGCCACCGGAAAAGATTTGCTTCCACCGAGGCTTTTAGCGTGGTATCCTAAAGCGGCGATAAGCTCCGGTGTGCTGGAAGCACTGGTAGCACATGGTCATAAAAAAGATGAGCTCGACCCTAGGATGCTGCAGCTGATTCGTGTTCAGGTATCCGTTTTAACGGCATGTCCCTTTTGCGTCGACATGAACGGGCATCATCACGAGAAAAACGGGATTACCACGGAAGAGCTTCAGGGATTAACTGGGGTGCTCGATCTCGATTTGATTCCGACACTGACGGAGCGAGAGAAGCTCGCGATTAGGTATACTCAGTTACTGACGCAGACCCCTGTGGAGATCAGCGATGCGTTAATGGCGCAGGTTAAGGCGCTTTTCAGCGCGCGTGAGATCGTGATCATCGCCACCACCGCTGCCCAGGTCAATTATTGGGCGAGACTTATAAGAGGCCTCGGGGTACCACCAGCAGGGTTTATGGATAATTAGCAAAAATGTTATTATGGTTATACCCCTAAAAACATTGTTTTCTTATGAACAAAGCCTTATGTGAGTAGATTACAGAGCACTGGGATTGACAGTCTCTATAAAAGCCCTTAAAATAAAATTGACCCCCGAGGTAGGGGGGTGAAATTAAACTCAAGGAAACACAAAAACGTGCGTGGGTTCCTAAAATATTTTATGAGGTGAAAGTTTATATGGAGAAAATAGTCATTATAGGTGGCGTAGCTGCAGGTGCAACCGCAGCAGCAAAAGTAAGAAGACTTTCAGCAGATGCTGAAATCACGATTTTAGAAGCAGGTGCAGATATTTCGTTTGCTAACTGCGGACTCCCATATTATATCGGCGGCGACATTAAAAGCCGTTCAAAGTTAATTCTTCAAAGTCCAGAGAGCTTTAACGACGAGTATCAAACAGCAGTCTATATCCACACATCTGCTACTGAGATCGATAGAGCGAATAAAATCGTTCACACGGTCAACTCGAAAACAGGCGAAAAAAAGCAGTTTGAATACACGAAGTTAATCCTCGCACAGGGTGGAAAACCGATCGCACCGCCACTTCCTGGTGCTGATCAAGACCATGTATTCCAGTTATGGACACTGGATGACATGGACCGAATTAACGCGTTTATCTCGAATAAAAAACCTAAGACAGCAGTTGTCGTAGGGGGTGGCTTCATCGGACTCGAGATGACTGAGGCACTGGCTAAAAGAGGCATGAAGGTATCCGTCGTAGAGATGATGCCACATGTTATGGGCATTATGGAAGCGGAAATTGCAGGTTTTATCCAAGAAGAGTTGATGGCATATGGTGTGGACCTTCATACGAATAAAGCACTGGCGGAAATTCATGCGAACACTGTATTACTTAAAGACGGAACGCGTATAAATGCCGATATGGTTCTTCTTTCCATCGGTGTTCGTCCGACACTTAAGCTGGCTCAGGATGCAGGCCTCGAGCTCGGTGCAGCAGGTGGCTTGCTGGTGGATTCTTATCTTAAGACCAGTGATGATAGTATTTATGCGGCTGGTGACATGATCGAGCTTGAACACCGTGTTCTCGGGAAAAAAGTTAGAATTCCATTAGCAGGTCCTGCAAACCGTCAAGGACGTATCGCAGCTGAAAATGCCTTAGGACTCAAGCATGAATATAAAGGTTCCATCGGGACATCCATCGTCAGAGTGTTTGAAGCTGTTGCCGGAATCACTGGTGTGACCTTGAAAGCCGCGAGAGCAGAAGGCATCGATGCAGATGCAATCGTCATCCATAAGGAAAATCACACGGCTTACTATCCAGGTGCACAAATGGTGTCTGTACTGGTCGTCTATGATAAAGCGACAGGCATCATACTCGGTGGACAAACCGCTGGCTACGATGGCGCAGACCGCCGTTTAGATGTTCTCGCTACAGCAGTGGCCATGAAAATGACCGTTTCTGACCTTACCGACATCGACTTCGCTTACTCACCACCACTGGGTAACGCAAACGATGCCATCAACATGGCCGCTTATACCGCTGAAAACAGAATCTCAGGATTCTCACCAGCGCTCACGGTCAGTGAAGCGGACGCTTATCTCGAGGGCAAAGAGGCACTCTGGATCGACGTGAGAGATGTGTTCTCATATGATAAAGCGCATGTGGATGGCGCAGTTAATGTACCGATCGAAGTACTTTCCACCGTGCTTCATAAAATTCCTAAAAACCAACTGATTTTCGTTTATGATAAAACAGGTAAAAAAGGTCACCAGGCATTACGCATGCTGATCGGCGCAGGCTTTACCAGCGTGTTCAATGTTTCTGGCGGTTTCATCAGCTTATCTAACTACGTTAGAGCAGTGAAGCCATCAAACTTTGTCTTAAATCTCCCAGCACCAGAACAGAAAAAACTCGGTGAAGAGGGACAGGATGCGAAGCACACAGCGGCTAAAGAAGAAGTGAAAAAAGAAGAAAATCATGGCCCAATCGTCATCGATGTTCGTACACCGGAAGAGTATGCATATGGTGCCTATCCAGGGGCACTCAACATCCCGCTGGATGAACTGGAAAACAGAATCGGCGAGCTAGGCAGTAAAGAAAGAAACATTATCCTTTACTGTGCATCTGGCGCGCGAAGTGCCTACGCGTTACAAATCGTTAAAGCCTATGGCTACATGAAGGCAGAAAACGGCGGCGGACTTGCTCGCATGATGTCGAGAGCACGTAAGTAGTTAAATTTCCCCAGAGATTTCTAAGAAGTCTCTGGGGTTTTATTTTTAAATATGCATTTAATGGAAATCTAATTTTGAAGTCTAAAAATACGGGTAAAGGTAATGCAACGAGAATATGGGGTTCAAAACGGCGGCAAATAGTGGAAATGGGGCGAGTAAATGTTTAAGTTGCTGTTTAAAAATTATCCAGATGAATACATAATGCGGTTTGACGATGCTGTTCAAACCGCAAATTATCATACGGTGAGAGTGATCTTATATGTGTTACTACCCGTGTCGTTCTTCATGCTTATCATGGCCATCGCCATCAGTGATAATGCCAGTATCGTATTTGCAAATGGCTTGCTCGTCGCTGTTTTGACGATTCTATTCATCATCAATCTTTGGATCAAACGAACGAAACGACCAGCTGAACATCTATTAGCGCGAATTGTCGTCTATGTGGCCTTTGCCATCATTCTTTTTTGGGGCCTTCACATGATGGGGTATAACCAGAACGAGGTCATTTTCGTCATGGACATGGTTTTAGGGATTTTTGCACTGGCATTTCTATTCGTCACTAAATATCAGGTTCTACTGATCTATTATGGTGTCAGCTTATTCTATTTAATGCTGTTAACGCCTTATGGCGTAAACATTTTTAGTAATCTTCCTAAGCTCATGACGCCGATTCTTTTGATGTTCTCTGCCTTTATCATTTCGCGTATGCTGTTTTTACAGTTTATCGAACGGTATGTAATGGGAGAAAAGTTAAAAGAAAAAGAGGTCGTTTTAACCTCCGAGTTGATTCAGACGATTGAAAAGCTTCAAATTACAGAGCGAAACATTAGTAATGACATCATCAGAACGCTTGTTAAGGTCTTAGAGCATCACGATATCTATACCAGAGGGCACTCGGAAAATGTTTCTGAATACGCCGTGAAAATCGGTGAGGTCATGGGATTAACGCGAGAGCAGCTGGATGAAATTATGGTGTGTGGACTTGTTCATGATATCGGTAAGATTTTGATTCCGATAGAGCTTTTGAACAAAACTGCCACATTGACACCAGAGGAACAAAATGTCATTAGGAAGCACAGTGAATATGGGCATGAAATGCTGATGGAAGCGAAATACCTAAAACGCATCGCTCGAATCGTCCTTCACCATCATGAGCAGTGGGATGGCGGTGGATACCCGATGGGGCTTAAGGAGGACGAAATACCGCTCGAGTCACAAATCCTTATGGTGGCTGACGCATGGGATGCCATGACCTCTGAGCGGATCTATAAAAAGGCTAAAACGGATGAACGTGCGAAGGAAGAAATGCTACGGCTGAAAGGCCAGCAGTTCCCGCCAGATATCGTCGATGCACTAATGCAGGTATTAAACACCTAAAAAGGATAGCCATATGAGGCTATCCTTTAATAAGTGAATGTGGTTTCTTATGCTACTCTATAGAAATCATCAAAAAACCGCAGTACGCGCCATTATCTGTGGCCAGTGATTTACCAGTTTTCGCTTTCAGGTCGTTGATGAAGGCACGGTATTTCTCATAGAAGTCGTAGTTTGGCTTAGAAGTATACTTTATGTCTGTGACTTCTAAATAACTTAAAACGCCTTTGACGGTTGTGGGTTTTACCAGCACCTCGTAATCGCCATTATAGTAAAGACCAAGCACAGTAAGTATCGGCCATTTTGCCAGATCATATGTGGCGAAGAGGAGGACGAGCTGATTAAAGCCTATACGCTGGTCACCATAAAGAAACGCATATATGGCTTGGCTTAGAATTTCAGTTTCTTCATCGGTAAACAGTTTGGAAACATCCTTAAACTTGGCTTTTTCGAACACTGATACCAAGGAGGATTTTCCGATGAGCTTGGTGAAGGCCTCTAAAATCTGTTTTGGGTCATCAAAATGCTCTTTTTTGAATTGCTCATGTACGAAGGCTTTCATGGCATCGACCTTATGCTTTTTTGCCACCGCCATAAGTTCGGGGTCGTTAAAGCCTAAAGGATATCGGTCTAAAAATCGGGTTTCTAGTGTCATTAATTTATCGAGATTCATAGGATGCTCCTTTTATTTGAAATAAGTTATTAAATTAATTTTATCATATTAATTTCTCATTTAAGACTTGACTTTTTTTCTAAAAAAGAGAAAATAATGATATCGGTTATCAATATGTAATCATTACAATCTACAAAAATAAATTATGTTCATGGAGGACTCAAATGTCATTAATCGGAAAAGAAGTGAAGCCTTTTAAGGCGCAAGCCTATGTAAATGAATCATTCGTCACTGTAACAGAAGAAAGCCTTAAAGGACACTGGAGCATCGTGTGCTTTTACCCAGCAGATTTTACATTCGTCTGTCCGACGGAACTGGAAGACCTTCAAAATCAGTATGACACATTGAAAGGTTTAGGTGTAGAGGTATTCTCAGTTTCTACAGATACACACTTTACCCATAAGGCATGGCACGACAGTTCAGAGGCCATCGGTAAAATAAAGTATACCATGATCGGTGATCCGGCTCATGTGATCTCGAATAATTTTGAGGTACTGGATGAGGTATCGGGTTTAGCGGATCGTGGAACCTTTATCATCGATCCAGATGGCGTGATTCAGGGTGTGGAAATCAATGCGGGTGGCATTGGAAGAGATGCGAGCATCCTTATCAACAAAATTAAGGCAGCACAGTACGTCCGTAACAATCCAAACGAAGTATGCCCGGCAAAATGGCAAGCAGGCGAAAAAACGTTAAAACCAGGTCTCGATCTCGTCGGAAAAATATAGAGGCACTCTATGATACTGGATGACCAATTAAAACAGAATTTGATGGAGTGCCTGAAGCTTATCGAGGATAAGGTCATGCTGACACTCAGTGTGGGTGAAGATGATGCTTCTAAAGAAATGCGGGAGCTTATGGATGAACTCGTCCTGTTATCGGACGATCTTATCGTGAAGGAAGCCATTCTTAGTAGAACGCCGAGCTTTACCCTCAGTAAGCCAGAGGCAGAAGCTAGAATCGCGTTTGCAGGTGTTCCCTTAGGACATGAGTTCAGCTCTTTTGTGCTCGCGCTACTGCAAACCAGCGGGAGACCGCCGAAGGTCGATGAGGCCATCATCAATCGAATCAAAGCGATAAAAGAACCCCTCGTGTTCGAAACCTATGTGAGCCTCAGTTGTCATAATTGCCCTGAAGTGGTCCAGGCGCTGAATACCATGAGCGTCATTAATCCACTGATTAAAAACACCATGATCGATGGCGCCGTGTTCGGTTCAGAAGTAGAATCTAAGGAAATCATGGGCGTCCCAGCTATTTACTTAAATGGTGAATTCTTCGGTGGTGGTCGTCTCACATTAGAAGAGATTTTAACGAAGCTCGGCCAGGTTGAATCAGCAGAGGCCTTTGAAGCGAAAGACCCCTTCGATGTGCTCGTCGTCGGCGGTGGTGCGGCAGGGGCCAGCGCGGCCATCTATGCCGCACGAAAGGGCATAAAAACCGGCGTGGTATCTGAGCGTTTTGGTGGACAAGTACTGGATACAGTAGGGATAGAGAACTTTATCGGCACCCTTTATACAGAAGGTCCTAAAATCGCGGCTGATCTCGAATCCCATGTAAAGCATTACGGGATCGATGTCATGAACCAGCAACGTGTCAAGGCGATTAAGAAGTCAGCGTTCATCGAAGTGGAGCTTGAAAACGGAGCGACGCTTAAAAGCAAAGCAGTGGTGCTCGCCACAGGAGCGAGATGGCGAGAGCTCGGCGTTCCAGGTGAGAAAGAACTTAGAAACAAGGGAGTGGCATACTGCCCGCATTGCGATGGTCCTCTATTTAAAGGCAAGCATGTGGCGGTCATCGGTGGCGGAAATTCTGGCATCGAAGCGGCCATCGATCTTGCGGGCATCGTCAGTCACGTAACGGTTCTAGAATATTTACCCGAACTGAAAGCGGACGCTGTGCTTCAAAATCGTCTGTTTAGCCTTCCAAACGTTACGGTGATTAAAAATGTCCAAACCAAAGAGATTACAGGTAATGGTAAGGTAGAGGGCATCACTTATATACGGAGAGACGATCAAATGGAAGTACATTTACCACTTCAAGGTGTATTCGTTCAGATTGGGCTCGTTCCGAATACAGATTTCCTAAGCGATCTCATAACGCGCAACCGGATAGGAGAAATAGAGGTGGATGCAAAAGGGGCGACCAGTATGCCAGGTGTTTTTGCTGCAGGCGACTGTACGACCGCACCGTTCAAGCAAATAATCATTGCCATGGGAAGTGGCGCTACAGCCGCACTCAGCGCTTTTGATTATTTGATTAGAAACTAATTTGACTTAAGCAAAATTAGGAAATATAATAGAGATAGAAAAAATAATACCCATGGGTGAGTGTCATCACTTCTCATGGGTATTATTTCGATAAAGGTAAACTAATGGAGGAATGGACAGCATGAAAAAGAAATGGCTCGCACTACTATTAATCACACTTATGATCTTCGGCGTTTCCGCTTGCTCAAAAGACGTCACTGAAACCACTGCAGCAGAATCGACAGCAGAATCCACCGTAGCTGAGACCACAGCTGAATCTACAGAAGCGGTTAAGGATAAGATAGAGGTTAAGGTCGCTGCACTTAAAGGACCGACCGGTATGGGACTCGTTAAGCTGATGGAAAACAGCAACCAAGGCATCACCGAAAATAATTACACCTTTGAACTATCTGGTAGTCCTGATGATCTGGTGGGTAAAGTCATCAACGGTGAGCTGGACATCATCGCAGTTCCGACGAACCTAGCGGCTGTGCTTTATAATAAGACCCAGGGTGCTGTTCAAATTGCCGCTGTGAATACATTAGGCGTTTTATATGTACTCGAAAATGGCGATTCGATTCAAAGCGTCACGGATTTAAAAGGGAAGGCATTAAGCACCAGTGGTAAAGGGGCGTCTCCCGATTATGTGATGCAGTATATTTTAAAGCAAAACGGACTTACGCCGGATGTGGATGTGATGCTGGACTATAAGCTGGAGCATGCTGATTTGGCAGCGGCGCTGGTTGCGGGTGATGCAAAAATCGCGCTCCTGCCACAGCCATTCGTTACCACAGCTATGATGAAGAACCCAGATTTACGCATCGCACTGGATATCACTAAGGAATGGAACGCCGCAACAGGCGGTGAAGCCGAGCTTTCCATGGGCGTCATTATCGTTCAAAAGGCCTTTGCTGAAGCAAATCCAGAGGCATTAAATGCGTTTTTAGATGAATATAAAGCATCAGTCGACTATGTGAACACTGAGAATGCAGAAGCAGCGAAGCTGGTTGAGAAGTTCGAGATATTACCGAACGCAGCCATCGCTGAAAAAGCGATTCCGTTATCTAACATCGTTTATATCGATGCGGCGGACGCTAAGGCTTCGCTAGATGGCTTCTTTAAGATCCTATTCGATTTTGATCCAAAATCCATCGGAGGCAAGTTGGTTGATGAGGGCATCTACTATAACCGATAAAATTATGAAAGTGTTAAGACTCCTGCTCATCACCGCGTTTTGGGTCGGTGTATGGCAGGTCGTTCATCTAATCATCGGACGGGACATTTATGTTCCGTCTGCTTTTGTTGTTTTCGACAGCCTGCAGGATTTAGTGCAGACACGAGAATTCTGGGAAATCGTCTATGCGTCCATGGTCAGGGTACTGATCGGCGTCATGATTTCGTTCCTATTAGGGGTATCCTTCGGCATTATCGCTGGCCTTAATAAATGGGTTTATGCACTGTTTAATCCACTTATGGTGGTGATCAAATCCACACCGGTGATTTCCATCATCATCGTCGCGCTGGTTTGGTTTACGTCGTCCAATGTGCCTGTCTTCATCAGCTTCCTCATGTGTTTCCCCATCATATGGACCAATACAGTGACAGGGATCCAAAACGTCGATCAAAAGCTCCTACAGATGGCGAAGGTCTATCAAGTACATAGGCGTGATGTCATCCTTAAAATCTACTTACCGTCATTGACCCCTTTCATGAATGCAGCCATGATTACGGCCTTGGGTCTTGCCTGGAAGGTCAGTGTGGCTGCTGAGGTCCTCAGTCATCCCAGAAAGGCCATAGGAAGTGAGCTTTACACCTCTAAGGCATACCTCGATTCTCCGACCCTTTTTGCATGGACGCTGGTGGTGGTGATGCTCAGCTTGATTTTCGAATTCGTTTTAGCGCGACTGGTGAAAAAGTGGTCGCCATATAGGAGGTAGGCCTTGAACATTAAGATTACAAACCTCTCAAAAGGTTTCGGAAAGCTGACCATCTTCGACGATTTTAGTTTAACGCTGGAAAGTGGGAGCAGGCATTGCCTTTTCGGTCCTTCTGGGTGTGGTAAAACGACGCTTCTCAATCTGCTTGCTGGGCTAGAAACCAAAGAATCTGGAACGATAGAGGGCATCGATCAAAGGAAGATTGCGTATGTCTTTCAGGAAGAACGGCTGATTCCATGGCTCACAGTCAGAGAAAACATCGAATTCGTAGTAGGGGAAAAAGGAAAGAGCGCTCCGGATGTGGCGCATCTAGAGGCGATTTTAGAACTGGTGGAGCTCACGTCGTTTCAAAACCACTATCCTAGCGAGCTGAGTGGTGGCATGAAACAGCGCGTGTCTTTAGCAAGGGCGTTTGCTTATAATGGCGAAATACTCGTTTTAGATGAACCCTTTAAAGGGCTTCATCACGACTTAAAGCTAAAGCTCATGGACTATGTCCTAAAGTACTGGGAAATGGAAAGGCCACACCTGATTTTCACCACACATGATGTGGAGGAGGCCGTCTATCTATCCAGTGACATCTATGTGTTAGAAGGACCACCCGTGTCGATTAAAGCACATACCCAAGTGAGTGGACGGGAAAAGTCGGCCGTCATCGAGGAAATATTAACGACCATGAGGCGTGTTTAGTCATAAGAGGCTAAAGACGCCTTTTTTATAATTATGATTAAATTAGTGATAGCACAAATCCAGAGGTGATGATGACGGTATTCAGCAAACCATGTGCAATCATGGGAGGAATGACGGATTTTGAAAAAGATATTGACCGGTTATGGTCTCTGCATTTAAGGGATAACCTAATGAAGCGTCGACCAACTGATGAGCGACCATATAATAACCAAGACCAAACTGAATCACAGCCCAGATGGCTGTAAACGACAGTATGGCTAAAAAGGCCTTACGAGGTTGCTCTGGCCATCTAATGCCAAAGGATGAAAACAGTGCCGGTTGACGCTTTTTGAGTACGCTATAAATCCATCCTATACAGATGGCTGAAAATAATAGCTGAAACACATGATGTACCGTAATATAAAGGTAGAGACCGTAAGGGTCCATGGTCTGATAGGGAAGAAATGGTGAGAGCAGGTTTGCTAAGGCAAAAGAGAATTTGCTTATACTTTCTGTCATAATGATGAGTATGAGAAGAGTGCCCATGGCTTTGCTTATATTTAAGAGATTAACTTTCATTTTAATTTCAATACCTCCATTATGCATATGAAATAAAAAAGATTGCCAGACACATACATAATATGTTATATATAAAGTAGCGTCAATAGTTTTAATCAAAAAAATGAGGTGTGAAATGAATATCACTTTTTCAAAGGTTGAAGCAATGGATCCTTGGCAGTTTTCTTTTGGTGCTTTACTCGTGGCTGCAACCAAGCTAGATACACAGCTTGATAAGGTCCTGAAAAAACACGATTTGACATCCAAGCAGTGGTTTTTACTGGTGATTTTAGACAGTATGTTTGAGTACCCGCCCACACTTAAGCAGCTCGCAGAGGAAATGGGAAGCTCCTATCAAAATGTTAAACAGGTGGCACTTAAGCTTGAAGCAAAAGGACTCATCAGTATTGAAAAAGACCCTAAGGATGCCAGAGCACTTCGCATCATCGCAACACCTGAGTCGAAAGCCATCTGGGAGAAGTTAACCCCAGACGCAGCCCATTTCATGGGACAGTTCTATCAAGGCGTATCACCTGCTGATGCCGACACTTTAAAACACGTGCTTTATCAAATTCTACAAAACTTATATCAAATGGAATGATTCTAGCATCTGGAAAAAGAAATGATATAATAAGAATAAGTAAATACGATAGGATACCTTAGGGTATCCTATTATTATGCATGGCTATTTTACAGACAGGAGTAAATCACATGAAGCAAAAACTAAGTCTGGTACTCATCATCTTATTAATAATCAGTAGTGGCATTTCATCTTTCGGCGTCACGAATATCCATATGTTTGGTTCGCCGTCTTCATGGGCAACTGCTGAAATCACAGAGCTAGCAACCTATGATTTGTTAAGGCAGGATGCTTTCCGCGATTATCAAAAGTCCATTACACGCCTACAATTCATCTATTTGGCGGTGAGGCTCTATGAATCGATTACAGGTTCAGAGATACCTATAAAAAGTGGCGTCACATTTTCGGACACCACGGACACCTATGCGCTTAAGGGCGCTAGTATCGGCATCACCACGGGTATCGGTGGAGGTAAATTTGGACCAAATGTCCTGTTGACGCGTGAGCAGCTGGCGACGTTAATGATTCGTTCACTTGAGCTAAGCGGATTGACGTTAGCTAAATCGACTTCTTTATTCACAGATGATTCTAAAATTTCACCATTTGCGAAGGATGCCGTTTATAAAGCAAGTCAGTATGGCATCGTGAAAGGCACGGATAATGCTTTTCAGCCGACGAATGGCGCTAAGATCGAAGAGTCGCTCGTAATATTTAAACGCGCCTATGACCAGTTTGGTGCGGTGGTAGAAAAACCATTATTAAGTCCTGCTCAAATCGCTGAAAAGGTGGGAAAAGCAGTGGTCCATATCGAAACCTTTGATGCTGATGGACAGCCGTATGCAACTGGTAGCGGGTTTATCGTAGACGCATCAGGAAAGGTCGTTACGAACTACCATGTTATTCAAGGTGCCTATTCCGCTAATGTTAAACTACTTGATGGTAGGGTCTTCCCTGTGGTATCTGTCTTAGGAAACGATTATGGCAGAGATGTAGCCGTCCTAAAAATTAATGGAAGTGGCCTCCCTACTGTGGCGTTAGGCAATTCGTCCCGTGTGGTACAAGGTGAAGAAATTCTCACCTTAGGAAGTCCGATAGGTCTAGAGAATACTTTATCGGATGGTTTAGTAAGCAATAAAAATCGCGTATTGGACGGTTATGCCTATATCCAGATTTCTGCACCGATCTCTCCTGGCAGCAGTGGTGGGGTACTACTTAACTACTATGGCGAGGTCATCGGAGTGACCTCTGCGGGCTTTGAAGGTGGACAGAATCTGAACCTGGCCATCCCCATCAACGAGGTTAAGCCTTATTTGACTGTTACGACATCGAAAACGCTAAAGGTACTGGCAACAACAACCGTTAAAGGAACACTCAACTTTGATAACGGGGATTCTTATACAGGTGATCTTCTGCAAGGCATGATGCATGGAACCGGTACCTATAAATGGGCGGATGGTGATTATTATGTAGGTGGTTTTTACGAGAACATGTTCCATGGCGTTGCGACGATGCATTATAGTGATGGCACCATCGTAAAAGGTGAGTGGTATTATGATGAATTCATGGAAAATCTTATGGTTCCTAGAGCCTACGCAAGAGCGATCTCCTCAACAGAAGTGGAAATCGGATGGGACCTTATCGATAATGCCACGGCTTATTATGTCTATTATGCAGATTCTCCTTCTGGGCCATGGTATTACTTTGAGGATGAGTTCGGAAATCCATGGGGGCTTGAATATAGAGGCCAGTATTCTGCCAGTTTGACAGATAATTTACCAGGTTCAACCGTATACTTCGCAGTCACTTCTGTCGTATTTGATGTTGAATCAGAAGCTAGCACGATAATCAGTGTGACCTTACCTAAGTAGGTCGACTAAATAAAAATAACCTCCAGCTAAGTATGCCGATCAAAATTTTTAGGCTACTAATCTGGAGGTTTTTTATGAACTAAATGAACAAAAAGATTCAATAAGACCTAAATATTGCTAAATAATTATCAATTTCATATACTTCTCCTGTAATGATTCAGTCGAATCGGCTAGAAATTATTGGGAGGAAATCATGAAGAAGAGTTTAGTATGGGTACTCATCGTATTGATGTTATCCATGGGAGTTTTAACTGGATGTGGTAAGTCGGATGCGTCAAAGGACGAAGCCATCTTTAATGCAGGAACATATGAAGGCGAAGGAAAAGGACACGCTGGGGTTATAAAGGTTGCAGTGACAGTTTCAGCAACAAAAATCGAAAAAATTGATCTTATTGAGTTCCATGAATCTGAATTTGCTGTTGAGCCAGCAAATAAACTCATAGAGAATATCATTGAAGCCAACTCTGGAGAAGTTGATGCCATCGCAGGTGCCAGCATAACTTCAGCAGGAGTCTTAGAAGCGGTTAATAATGCTTTAGAATTAGCCTATTTAGAAGGGGCATCATCAGCAGCTATCACGACAGAAAGCGCTTCATTAGTTCAACTTGAAAATAAAGAGACAGATGTCGTCATCATCGGCGCAGGTGGCGCTGGGTTGACAGCTGCCATCGAAGCGACTCAAAACGGTGCAAAGGTCATCGTCGTAGAGAAAATGCCAATGGTTGGTGGGAACACGAAATATGCAACGGGTGGCTTAAATGCGGCTGAAACCAGTGTTCAGAAGGAAAAAGGCATCGAAGACACGGTGGAAATTTTCATCGAAGACACCATGAAGGGTGGCGGTAACATTAATAATCCGGATCTCGTTCGTGTACTAGCGGAAAGCTCTGCTGAAACTGTAGACTGGTTAATGGGCTTAGGTGCAGACTTAACGGATGTCGGTAGAATGGGTGGCGCAAGCATGGACAGAACCCACAGGCCAACGGGTGGTGCACCAGTTGGACAGCATATCGTTGATGTACTTTATGCGAAAGCACAAGAAATGGGCATTGAAATAATGCTTGAAAGTAAAGTTGTGGAAATCCTCGGTGATAGTACTGAAGTCAGTGGTGTCGTGGTGGAAACAGCAGACGGTAATTTTAATATCAATGCAAAAGCAGTAATCATCGCAACTGGTGGTTTCTCAGCTGATAACGAACTGGTAGCTCAATTCGATCCTTCCTTGAAGGGATATGGAACGACGAACCATCCTGGTGCAACAGGGGATGTATTAACATTTGCAAAAAATTTAGATGTCGCATATGTTGACATGGAGCAAATCCAAACGCATCCAACCGTTATGCCTTCAAATAACTATATGATCACAGAAGCCGTTCGTGGCAATGGCGCAATCATCGTAAACCGTGAAGGGATGAGATTCGTCAACGAACTCGATACCAGGGCAGTGGTTTCTGATGCATTACTTGCTCAAAACGGTGCAACAGGCTTCCTCTTCTTTGATCAAAATGTTAGAGAATCATTAAGTGCCATCGAAGGCTATTACAAAAAAGGCTTCTTAATCGAGGGTGCAACACTGGAAGAAATTGCTGGCAAATTAGGAGTGGATGCAACTGCGCTTACTGATACTGTGGAAACTTATAATGGTTATGTGGCAGCAGGTACGGATACTGATTTTGCGAGACAAGACATGAAAACAGCGCTTAACAAGGGTCCTTTCTACGCGGTTGAAATTGCCCCTGCTGTTCACCACACCATGGGTGGACTTAAAATCAACACAAATGGCGAAGTGTTAAATACTTCTGATGTCGTAATAAAAGGCCTGTACGCAGCTGGTGAAGTTACTGGTGGTGTTCATGGTAATAATCGACTCGGTGGTAATGCCATGGCAGATATTACTATTTTCGGAAGAATTGCTGGTAAAAACGCAGCACTTTCCGTAAAATAATTTCCCCTTAAGATTTACCCCTAAGCAGATGAGAAGTGATGAACTTCTCTTTTTGCTTTTACATAATTATGTTAAACTATCTACGACTAAATTATTAGGTGAACGATGAGATTACAATACAAGATTATGACATTAGTGACGACGCTAGTGGTGACTTTGGTCATCGTGCTGACTGTAGTGATGTTTCGAACCTGGTTTGAATCAATCCAAAAGCAAGTGGCACTGGATGCCATGGACCAAGCCGTAATTATCTCTGAGAATACGGAAGTAAAACTGAATATGGAAGCGATCAACGGGTATTTGACGGTTAACCGTGCTGTGGAAAATCTCTACTTAAAGACGGGAATCCAATACATCTATGTCATCAACGAAAATGGCCATTATTACGCCCATCCGCACCCAGACCGCGTCAATAGCATCATGAACGAAGGTGAAATTAAAGGTAACATCGACATCACCTCTCCTGCATACTACTATGCTTTAACGCTGGATGCCACTGTGGAGGGATATGCGCCGATATTTACGAATGGCGTAAAGACAGGACTCGTGGTGGTGGGCATTTTTAATGGACGAGTAATACAGACCATGATGGGGCAAGTGCTCTGGCTTGCTTTGTTTTCATTCGCGGCTATCGGTATCGGGTTTTTCGGTGCATACCTTCTGTCACGAAACATCAAACGCGACATCTCAGGGTTGGAGCCAGCAGAAATCGCATTATTGCTTAATCAAAAGGACATGATTCTCGAAAATATCGGCGAAGGAATCATCGCCACGAATCATAAGGGGCAGTTTATTTTGGTCAATGAAAACGCTCGGCATCTCATGGACATGCCGCTCAGTGAAGGCGATACACTGTCCCAGCTTCCTTTTTATCCATATTTCATAGAAGATCATTATAGATTAAAAGAGCGTTTCGAATTTGAATGGCGCCTTTCACAAAGTCGTATTATTGCCGTTTCCATAAAACCGCTGGTGCAAATTCACGAGCAGCTCGGTTTTCTGATCAAGATTGATGACATGAGTATCGTTAGAAAACGTGCTGAAGAACTAACTGAAATGAAACAGCTCACTCAGGCATTAAGGGCACAAAATCATGAATTTATGAATAAGCTCCATGCTATTTCTGGACTTATCCAGTTGGAAGCTTATGACGGAGCGCTGGATTACATCGAATCCATCACTGCTCCGAGACAGGCCATGCTTCAGTTGATACAAGAGAGAATAAAGATTTTATCTGTTGGTGGATTATTACTAACGAAGCACTCAAAACTGACTGAAAAACAGGTTGTCTTCAATATTGACGAGGATTCAAGGCTTGAAGCGTTACCTGAACAGATGAATGAACAGGAAGTTACTTCGGTTTTAGGCAATCTAATCGATAATGCTGAGGAAGCGATTAGTCAGCAAAATGATAAGCGAATACACGTGGGAATTTTTCAGGACAATCGTGAGTTGGTATTAACGGTTTCTGATAATGGGCCGGGTATGACAGATGATCAACTAGAAAGATGCTTCGAGAGAGGGTTCAGCTCAAAAGGTGAGGACCGCGGCTACGGGCTTGATATCGTTAAACGCATCATCGACGCAAATGGCGGCGAGATTCAGTTATCAACTCAAAATGGCTTCACTGTTACGGTAACGATTCCCTATAATTTTGATGGAGGCAATGCATCATGAAAGTACTTATCGTTGAAGACGATCCTATGGTGAGAACCATCAATAAAGGCTATCTAAAGAAGATTGATGGTAAGATTAAAGTGTATGAAGCCTGTGATATCGACACCGCTAAATCGGTTTTAGAGTCCCAGGCAGTGGACTTAGTGTTACTGGATGTTTATTTAGGCGAGGGACGTGGGCCTGAGCTACTCACATGGGCTAGAATGCAATCGTATGACCTCGACGTGGTATTGATCACCGCAGATAATAGCTATGAAACGGTATCAACGGCATTTCGTTTAGGCGCAATTGATTATCTCATTAAGCCCTTTTCATATGCGCGATTTGTTGAGGCCATCGAAAAGGTTCGTGTAAAGCGTTCTGTTATATTAGGAACACAAGCAGTGAGCCAAGAGGATATTGACAAAATGCTCACGAACAATCGTGAGCAAAGTACAGAAAAGGGCATCAATCCTGCCACATATCAAATGGTTCAGGATGGACTGGTCTCCGCAGGTGAGGCTCAAACAGCTCAGGATTTAGCCGATAAAACACTGCTTGCGCGCGTGACGGTGAGACGTTATCTTGAATACATGGTGGAGCAGGGGTCCGTTGAGGAACAGCTTATTTACGGTAAAATCGGACGTCCGAATAAGGTTTATTTATGGAAAGGAACGCCAGAATCATGAAAAAAAAGTTTACCTTCGCAGTGTTAACGTTATCTATTTCTGTAATTTCCTTTTTGCTATATAACACATTAAAGGTTGAGTCCACGGAAGTCGTCGTTATTGGGGCTGGTTCCAGTGGCATGAGTGCAGCCATCGAGGCATCGAATCAGGGTTATGACGTGATTCTTCTGGAAAAGATGCCTTATGTGGGCGGAAATACGGTAAGGGCCACTGCAGGTATCAATATCGTCGGGTCGGAGAAGCAGGCGGCGCTAGGGATTGTGGATTCAAAATCGTTATTTGTTAATGACGTACTAACCTCTGGTCATTCGGAGAATAATCAACTGATGGTGGAAAAGCTGGCTGATGAAAGTGCAAGTGCATTAAAATGGCTCTCGGATATGGGGGCGGATCTTGATGATATCGGGATTCTAGCTGGGCATAGTGTCGCCAGAACGCTTCGTCCTAGTGGTGGTCAGCCAGTGGGTAGTGAAATCGTTAGGGTTTTAAAGGATAAGGTTGATTCCATGAGGATTGACTTGAGATTAGAAAGCAAGGCAACGGCTATACTGACGGATGCTGATGGGAAAATAAAGGCAGTTGAAGTCCTTGATCGTACTGGTCGTAGTTATACGATCAAAACCTCGAATGCGATTATTGCAACTGGCGGCTTCGGTGGTAGTCCTGAGATGTATGTCTACTATAATCAAAAGCTTAAGGGGTATAAGACCACTAATAGTCCAAGTGCCACTGGAGATTTCGTCGGACTGGTGCAGGATTTGAATGTACAACTCGTTGACATGAGTTATATTCAGACACATCCAACCGTTTCATATGAATATGGTATGTTGATTACGGAAGCGATTCGAGGGAATGGCGGCATCCTCATAAATAATAAAGGCCTCCGTTTCGCAGATGAGCTGGAAAACAGAGACCTCTTAAGTGAAGATATTTTAGCACAGCCGAATCAAGAGGTTTTTCTCATTTTTAATGAAGCTGTCAAAGCATCGCTTGCGTCTAGTAATGATTACATCAACATGGAAATCGCTTTAACGGCGGATTCTTTAGAAGAACTAGCAGAAATTATGCGAGTGGACCGTCAAACCTTCTTATCCACCGTATCATCCTATAATGGGTTTGTAGCTTCTGGTGAAGACCATGACTTTGGTAGGCGTTCGCTAGAAAGAAAACTCGAGGAGGGACCTTTCTATGCGATTCAAGTTATTCCTGGTGTGCATTACTGTATGGGGGGAATCCTAATTGACGAAAAAGCACGGGCCATCGATGAAAATGGTGCGCCCATCCCAGGTTTATATGCATCAGGTGAGGCAACTGGAGGAATTCATGGCTTGAACCGACTCGGCGGAAATTCGCTTCTCGATGCAGTTGTTTTTGGCCGTATCGCGGGTAGGCTATCAAAATAATTCTTATTTTGATAAATGGCGTCCCATGATCATACCCATGGTGCTGGCCATCATGAGCCCTCTCGTCCAGCCACTTGAGTCTCCTAGAGCATAGAGTCCCTTTACACTGGTTTCAAAATTTTCATCGATATGCACAGTGTTTGAATAAAACTTGATTTCAGGGCCATACAGCAGGGTTTCGCTGGAAGCAAATCCTGGCACAACCTTATCCATGGCAGCGATAAAGTTGAGGATGTTGGTAAGCGTTCGATAAGGAAGGGCAGAGGTTAAGTCACCAGCAACAGCATCTTTAAGGGTGGGGACGACATTTGAACGATCGAGTTCGTGCGGCCATGTACGTTTACCACCGAGGATGTCGCCATAACGCTGGACGAGAATAGCACCATTACCTAGCATATTCACCAGCTGAGCGGTAAATTTCCCGTATTTTGTAGGCTCGTTAAACGGTTCGCTAAACTGATGAGAACTAAGGATTGCCAAGTTTGTGTTATTAGACTTCTTGTCTTTATAAGAATGGCCATTAACGATGGCGATGCCTTCATCATAATTCTCCTGTGAAACGAAACCACCTGGGTTCTGGCAAAAGGTGCGAACTTTATCCTGAAAAGGTTCGGGATATCCGATGAGCTTGGATTCGTAAAGCACGTTGTTTACGGATTCCATGATTTCATTTCTTACTTCGACACGCACCCCAATATCGATGGTGCCTGATTTTTGCTTAATTTGATGCTTTTGACACATGTTGAACAGCCAATCGGAACCTTTACGTCCAGTGGCGACGATAATTTGATCGCTCGTCAGCGTATAGGGTTCGTTTTTACGTTTTGCGTCCTGTAAGAGGACCCCTTTAATCACATTTTCTTCTATGATGAAATCATTTGCAGCCGTTTCAAATCTTATTTCTACGTGATTATCCAGTAAGAACTGTTGAAGTTTCGCGTAAATTTCTTGAGCCTTTTCTGTACCAAGGTGGCGAATCGGGCAATCGACGAGCTTCAATCCTGCAGAAATGGCTTTTTTTCTGATTTCTTTAATTTGTTCGTTATTATCGATGCCTTCTATTTTAGAGTCTGCCCCAAAATCCAAATAAATCTGATCAGCATCGTTAATCATAGTCTGTAGCTTAGTTGCGCCGACGATTTGAGGTAAATCACCACCGACATCAGTACAGAGTGACAGCTTTCCATCAGAAAATGCACCAGCACCAGAGAAACCAGTGGTGATATGGCAGTAAGGCTTACAGTTTACACAAACATGTGTAATTTCTTTTGGGCAATGTCGCTTTTCGATGGGTGAACCTTTTTCAACCAAAAGAACGGTGCCTTTATACTGGTTTTTCACCAGCTCATAGGCTGTAAAGATTCCTGCGGGTCCTGCTCCGATAATAATAACGTCGTATTTCATCTCAACCTCCAAAAAAATAAAAAATGCAGCATTTAAATGCGCATTTATAGTCCGACGTTTACGGTGTCAGGTAGAAACTTTAGCCCCTATCGCTAAATTATATAAATGAAACCTCATAATAGTCGAGTTTATGGAGAAACCTCGTTTAAAACCGAACGAACAAAATATAAATATATATATCGTTCGGAAATTCCTTGTTTATTCTAATAGATTTCATTTGAGTTTGCAAGTGATTTTTTAGTACCAGACACAAAGTGCAAATAAAACTTCAAAGTAAAATTTAGAATTATGGGTATATATAGGATGAAAGTGAGGCGATCAATATGATGAAATCGATCATCTATGGCAAGCTTGCGTTTTTGATCAGCGGATTACTTGGCGGTATACTGATACGCTATGATAGTAACTATCTATTAGCGATGGTGGTTACGGGGGCTATAGGATGTGCGCTGTTAAGTGTCTTTATTAAGTTAACGGATAAAATGTTAATCATGACCATGGCTGGCGGTGCAGCGATGCCTCTAGGACTGATGCTTAGCTTCGGCATCGTTGAAGGTTCTGGTGCAATTTTTCCTTGGCTTGCAAAACTACTAGACGATACCTGGATTCCTGATATTTTAGCCATCGTTCTGCTTTGCCTTTTTTTCGGTATCGTCGTAGGCACTGCGATTTACGGTAAAAAGGCGGTTCTTCGATTTGCAGTGATTATGGCGATAGTGGGGATCCCCTTCGGAACGCTTATCGCAGTATTAAACCTTTTATTTTATGGGGATGGACCATACAGTGATGGGCTTAAATATGTGGGAAGTTTCGATATTAATTTTTTAGCCATGGCACTAGCCATCGGAGTGGGATTAGGCTTGAGTATTGGTGTTACGAATTCGAAGATAGAGACGAAATTATGAAGATTATCGTTTAATAGGCCTCCTTTCGGAGGCTTTTTATTTATGTGCTTTTGTGATTTTTCGTTTCATTGTATGGTAAAATAAGTTAACTCAGTGATTCGATGGGAGGTTCATATGAAAAAGCTGATGATTATAGTCATCGTTTTAATTAGTGGTGGCCTTTTCCTGTTTAGTACTTATAAGCCGCTGCCACTTTACAGCGCTAACATTGATACATATGAACAGGTAATTGATTCGCAAATTTATGTGCCTAAAAATGCCGCGAAAGAGAAATTGATAGAAGAAATTACGAAGGTATTATCGAGAAGGGTCTTTAAGCTTCCTATGGAATTTGTGGGAATTGAGGATTATTATGGCGCTAAAATCGCAGTGATAAACCTCAAGGAATCAACCGAATCTATTGATGATTTAACGTGGAAAGGTCAGTACTTTCAGGGCTCCACTGGTTCAAACATCACGTCCACTACTTTAAAAGAAACCTATCTTCAAAGGGATTATGAAGGCGATTACATCGATGGTGTAAAGTTTCTCTATGAAGGTAAGCGGATGGACTTTGAACACTTATATGACTTGGCTGCCACTCAGTATCGAACCACAGACTATAAACTAAACGAACTAGAAAATGGTGAACGACTATTAGATCGTTTTGTTTTAAGTGATTTAGACATTATGGACAACGGCAGAACGGTTTATTATGCTTTAAGCGGTGAGTTCGAAGCTAATGTAAAAGTCTATTATGATGTAAATTATAAACCGACGGCCATTTTGCATGTTTTCGAGTCACCAATCAGACAAATGAGGTTGATATATGAGCTTGAAGGCCTAGCATATCCGATTATCGAGAATTTCGATTACTTTTATACCATAGTGAATACCGAGCCGTTTTTATCAGCACTGAAAGAGCAGTATCCTGACGCCTATAAAGCGCTTATGGATACGACATATACGAATGTTTCTGTGAGGCTAAGTAATTTTCAAAGTATCGTCTATGTAGAATCAGAGTATGAAAATGTGGTGACATTTGAGGGATTTGTAGAATAGTAAGCATTATCAGGAGGAAAGATTAGATGAGATGCTATTGTGTGGCTAATGAAGAAAATTTTGATTTTTATGTTGAAGGGGTAACGGAACATGAAGTGGCAAATATAGAAGCCGCTTGGTTTCAACGCGACGGTGAGCGCTATGTAAAACGATATCCATCGTGGATTGAGGACCAAGAAACGCTCGCCAGAAATTTCGCATTATTAGGCCCTTCCATGTTTAAAAAACTCGGTACATGGGAAGAGTCCTTAGAAATTTTTGCTCAAATATGTGAGGCTGAAGAGATACGCTGGGCCATAACAGGAAGCATATCTGAAGCCGTACGCGGTGTAGAAGTTAATCCACATGATTTAGATATCGTCGTTCATACAGACGACTTCTTTAAAGTTAAGAAAATTTTTTTAGATCATATGGTGGAGCCATTTATCGATAATGGTGGCACATGGGTGGTCAGGTACTTTGGTCGTATTTGCTTAAGAGGGTTGATGCTCGATATCGTTGCGGATAAAGATCGAAATATGGAATCCCACTGCTATGATAGGGTAAGCTGGCGAACATATCAGCTTCTCGTTGAGCCATTACTTGACAGACTCATCGTTGAGCTACACAGGAAGCGTCATGAGCGTATCACTGTGTTTGAGCAGTACTTGAAATCGGTTGATGGAAACGCCATAGCGAAAGGTTTGATAAATACCGTCAACTATTTAGAAAGCGAAGACGCATTAAGTAGTATCGACAGGGATCCCTACTGGCCAAAATGGGATTCGCCATGGTGGCATATGTCTGTTCTTTTTGAGATGGGTCTTTCTGAACTGATCCCTGAAAAAGTAATCGATCGAATGATTCTTAGAATGAATGAACGCTATCTTAAATTCTTCCCGATCCATGAACATGAGCTGCCAGAAGGAATCGATTATTACACGCGGATTCCATGCCACTGTCAATTAGGTAACATGTATCAGATTTTGAGAAGTCATCGCGCTGACATCGATATGCATATGCCTTGGGTTCGCCCGTGGTTCATAAAATACCAGCTACCGGATGGTGGGCTAAACTGTGAAGACGACGCCTATCGTGAGTCACTTAAAAGCTCTGTCGCATCAAGTCTTCCTGTTTTCGAAGCCATGATGATGGTGGCTGAAGCAGGTGAACTTTCTAATGAAGAAGAACAGTTTATGGAGAAGGGGATCAAGTACTTGATCGATCACCGTTTAGTCTATAAAACCACCGGGGGCCTCATGGATGAGGATTTTTTAAAGCTACAGTTTCCTAGGTTTTATAGCTATGATATCTTACGTGGGCTTAGCCTACTGGCCCGGTGGTATAAGCATTTCAAGGATAAGAATCATCAGTTAGCAGTCTTAGCATCGGAAATCATCAATGAAGGAATTAAAACCGTAATGGCTTTAAAAGTTGATGATCAGTTAAGGGTGATGCGTTCTGATTTATTTAAAGGAAATACGCGTGCGATCGATGAAAATGGTGAGTTCTCCATCGTCGAGCCCAAGTCCTATTTTGCTTTGCTGAATACCGTCGGCAAAGTTAATGAACCATCGGCCTATTTGACATGGCTTTTTGATGAAGCTTGTCGATTTGTGGTATAATTGAGTTTACTAGGTTGAAATATAAATATAGGAGTACAAGATGGAAAACTTCTTCAGTTGGGACGACGCACTTGAAACCGGTAACGATGACATCGATCGACAGCATAAAACATTGATTCACATCATTAATGAATCTGTGCAATTAACCATAAATCACGACCTGATTAGAGAAGAAGACATAACCAATGTCTTAGAAAAGTTAATGAACTATGTTTCTGAACATTTTGATACGGAAGAACAGTTAATGCGTGCTAATAACGTTGATGAGCGCCATATGGTCGTTAATTCTCGAACGCATCAAGAGTTCCGAACCAATATATTGCATCAATTTACAGATATTGAAGCACTTACTGAACCAAAGGCGTTTTCAGATATCATCGAGTTTTTGATAAGGTGGCTTGCTTACCACATACTCTATACCGACAAGGGCTTGGTAAGACAAATAGATGCCATTCAAAGTGGCCATTTAACACCAGAACAGGCTTATGAAAATGAACTTAAAAATAATGAATCAAATAACGAACCTATTTTGAAAGCACTTCGCGCATTATTCGTCGTCGTATCGCGCAAAAATGCAGAATTAGAAATGGCGAAAAATGAACTTGAAGAAAAGGTGAAACTAAGAACGCAGGAGCTTTCGGAGGCAAATGAACGCCTAAAACAGTTGTCCGTCGAGGACGAACTAACCCGACTGCCGAATAGAAGATATGCAATCTCAGAACTAGAGATGATGTTGAATAACTGGGTGCGTTATAAAACGACATTTTCGATTCTATTTATCGATTTGGACAGATTTAAGCAGGTTAATGACGCATTTGGACATGAACAGGGCGATATCGTTTTAAAAACCATGGCGGATTTTCTCAGAACAACCTTAAGAAAAACCGATATTCCCTGTAGGCTAGGTGGAGATGAGTTCTTAGTCATTTGTAATCATTGCGATTATAAAGATGCACAGGGACTTGTCCGTAAACTGAACGATGAAATCGTCAGTTATTTTGATGGTCGTGGAATTGATTTTTGGAAGCCATCGCTTAGCATAGGCATCGCAGAAGTATGCGCAGAATGCAGTCATGTCAGCCAGATCATCAATAAAGCAGATGAAGAAATGTATAAAGATAAATATCTAAAAAAAAGATAGCGAAGAAAGAGAATTTATGAATAAACCCATTACATTAGGTGTTTTGGCACACGTGGATGCAGGTAAAACGACGCTTTCAGAAGCTTTACTCTTTTCGAGTGGCCGAACGCGTCGTTTTGGTCGTGTGGACCATGGCGATGCCTATTTAGATACATTTGAACTGGAAAAGGCGCGAGGAATCACCATCTTCTCGAAGCAGGCGACTTTTTCACTTCCGCCATATGAAGTCACCTTGCTGGACACGCCTGGACACGTGGATTTTTCCGCTGAAATGGAGCGTACATTACAGGTATTAGACTATGCTATTTTAGTGATAAGCGGACCTGATGGTGTTCAGGGGCATACGAAGACACTCTGGCGTCTTTTGGACTTTTATCAGATTCCGACGTTTATTTTCGTTAATAAAATGGATCAAAGTGGCACGGATCGGACTAAGCTCCTACAGCATATTAAGCGTGAGCTTTCAGAGGGGTGTATCCAGTTAGGGGAAGAAAATGCACTTGAACAAGTGGCGCTAACAGACGAACATTTAATGGATACCTACCTGGATTCGGGCATGATCGCTCCGATGCTGATAAGGGAGGCTATCGTTACCCGAAAGGTTTTTCCTGTGTATTTCGGTGCAGCACTAAGGCTCGAGGGCGTCGATAAGCTCATGTCTGGACTTTCAGAATGGATAAAAGCGCCTAGTTATGTTGAAAAGTTTAGCGCAAGAATCTTTAAAATTACGCGTGATGATCAGAATAACCGTCTTACCCATTTAAAAGTAACGGGTGGCGTTCTTAAGGTTAAGGAAGTCTTTGAAACAGGAGATGTCCCTGAAAAAGTGAACCAAATTCGCCTCTATTCAGGTGTTAAGTTTGAATCAACGTCCGAAGTGCCCGCCGGTACGATTTGTACGGTGACTGGACTAAATCACACGAAACCTGGAATGGTTTATGGCGAGGATGAAAATATCACCGAGCCTATTTTAGAACCCGTGTTATCCTATCAAATCCTTCTGCCAGAGGGAGATGATCCCAGAGTGGTTATTCCCAAGTTAAGGCTTATAGAGGAAGAATTTCCAGAGCTTCAGTTCACATGGCATGAGGTGCATCAGGAAATTATCGCACAGCTCATGGGCGAAGTACAAAAGGAAGTTCTACAAACATTAGCATGGGAGCGTTTCGGCCTTAAGCTCGAGTTCGGCGATGGATCTATCGTCTATAAGGAGACCATCGATAATATCGTAGAGGGTGTCGGTCATTTTGAACCCCTTCGACATTATGCGGAGGTTCATGTGCTCTTAACTCCCGGAGAACAAGGGAGTGGGCTTGTGTTCGAGTCCGATGTTTCAGAGGATCTTCTGAGCAAAAACTGGCAAAGGCTGGTCCTAAGTCATTTAGCTGAGAAACCGCATTTAGGTGTTCTTACGGGCTCGCCCATCACTGACATGAAAATTACGCTGGTGGCTGGCCGTGCCCATATTAAGCACACTGAGGGTGGCGATTTTAGAGAAGCAACCTTTCGTGCCGTGCGAGCGGGCCTAATGGAAGCGCAGTCTCGTGTACTGGAGCCCTACTATGCGTTTACATTGGAACTCCCAGAGCGCCTAATCGGACGCGCCATGACGGATGTTGAGCAGCGCTTCGGAAGCTGCGAAATCGTTAACACTGACGGCAAAGTGGCCACATTAAAGGGCACAGCGCCTGTAGCGACTTTTAGAAACTATCAGATGGAAGTGGTGGCGTATTCTAAAGGAGAAGGTCGCCTGTTTATGAGTTTCGGGGGCTATGGTCCCTGTCATAATTCCGATGAAGTGATTCAGCGCATCGGTTATCAGCCGGATGCGGATTTCGAGAATCCCACCTGGTCGGTGTTTTGCACCGGAGGTACTGGATTTGCAGTACCTTGGTACGAGGTGAAGCAGCATATGCACGTGGAAGGCGTCTTAAAAGTGTCGAAGCAGGAAGCATTCGTTGGTTCCAATACAACACTAACAAGCACAACCACAGTTCTGAGCCTAGAGGAAATCGATGCCATCATTCAGAGCACATCGTTTAGCAACCAAGGGAAAAAGTCCGACTGGAAGAAATCGAAGCCTGCGAGACAGACTTACTATGAAACATCTCATTTCGTGGCAAAGCCTGTGGAAACACTAACGGAGTACTTACTCGTGGATGGTTATAATATCATCTTTGCTTGGCCAGAGCTGAAAGCACTCTCTGAGCATTTGCTAGAAAGTGCACGTCTTAAGCTACTGGATCTCCTCAGCAATTATGCAGTCATAAAAAAATGCGAAGTGATCGTGGTATTCGATGCATATCGTGTCGCTGGAAGAAATGCTTCTGTAGAGCGCTATCATAATATCGATGTGGTATTTACAGGAGAGGCCCAAACGGCCGACCATTACATCGAGAAATTCGCCCATCAAAACCGTTCCAAATATCGGATTTCTGTGGCGACGTCAGATGGATTATCACAAATGATCATCAGAGGGGCTGGTGCTGGTTTAATGTCTGCACGCGAGTTGCTTTTACAGTTGGAATCAGCAAATAATGAAATCCAAATAATGCTTGATAACACTAAATCTACTGGCACGCAAATAACGCAGACTTTATTGACAAGTGAGCAAATAGAAATCATTAGAAGACGGATGACTAAATAAGTCCTCCGTCTTAAATTTATCAAGATAGGGCATCCGCTATGAGGATGCCCATTTCATTTGTTCCCACGCAAATGGTGCCTTCCGTATAGATGTCTAACGTACGATAGCCTGCACTGAGAACTTTGGAGACAGCATTTTCTATGGCGGAGGCTGCTTTTTCTTCGCCTAAAGAGTAACGCAACAGCAGCGCTGCGGAAAGGATCATGCCGATGGGATTTGCGATGTTTTTCCCAGCAATATCAGGTGCAGAGCCATGTATAGGTTCATATAAGCCGATGGTGCCATTTCCGATACTAGCAGATGGTAATAATCCGATCGATCCCGTGATCATACTGGCTTCATCTGAAAGAATGTCCCCGAAGAGGTTAGAGGTAACGACGACGTCCATGCCCTTCGGATTCTTGATTAGCTGCATCGCTTAATTTTTAATAAAAAAAATCCCCATCCCTGCAAACAAATTAATGTTCGCAGGGACGAGGATTACATTTCCACGCGGTACCACCCTGATAATCTAAAAAGACCACTCATCGGACGCCATCACGTCCTACACCTGTAACGGGATGACCCGTCTGTACTTACTGGAATTTATACCGTTCAGCACAGTAGCTAAGGAGTGAGTCGTCCATATATTACAGTACCGGTTCACACCAACCACCGGCTCTCTGAAGCTGCTTTTACTATGGACTAATTCCCTTGTCGCTTTTTGAATTTTCAGATAGTTTGTATTTGATAATAATACGTCAAATAACGACTGTCAACAAAATAATCGTATTTTTAACGATGTTTTTTTTATAAAACATAATCGTTAGGCTTCTTGGTATATTAAAATTCCATGAGAAGAGTATAAATTTTACAAATGTAAGATAGAAAATCAGTGCCTATCGTGTATACTATTTATAACTATACATACTTTATAGGAAGTGATTATGTTAAATGATTTTTTAAGTTGGTTTTCAACTGAAATGGCTGTCATGCTGACAGCAGCGATGCCGATCATCGAATTAAGAGGTGCTATTCCTGTGGGGATAACCCTAGGACTTACGCCGCTACATTCAGCCATCATCAGTTTTATAGGTTCCATGATTCCGGTGCCATTTATCCTTTTTCTAATACGTCCGATCTTCAATTATTTGAAGCAAACGGAAACGTTTAAGCATATCGTTCATCGGTTGATTCACAAATCAAATAGTAAAAGTGATAACATTAAAAAGTACGGTTGGATAGGTCTGTTGATTTTCGTCGCCATCCCACTACCTGGTACCGGTGTGTGGAGTGGCAGTCTAGCGGCAGCATTGCTTGACATGCGTTTTAAAATCGCATTTCCTGCTATACTCGTGGGCAATTTGATAGCGGGTTTATTAATACTGGGTTTAAGTCATGGCGTTTTAGCAATTATATAAGTTTAATTGGGCACTTGAGAGAGTTGCCCTTTTTTTGAAGTCTGTACAGTCATAAGGAGGGTGTTATGGAAAGAATTGGTTACTCAAGAAAAATTGAAGACCCAGCTTTTAAGAAATACCTAAAAAATACGAACCGCTGGGCAGGAATGTTTGGGGTTGTTTTGGCTTTGATTGCTTTTGTTGGATTCTACATCGCTGGAGAACTTGGAATTGATGGTGTTGAGAACCCTCAAGGAATGATGATAGGCGCAGGTGTGGGAGGCATGTTTTTATTGATTACGCTTTATTCCATCGTTAGCCGTAAAAAGAGTCGCACATGGGATGGTGTCGTTATCGATAAAAAGGTGAAGAATAAAACCAGGCGTGATGACGATGATCATGTGACGCATTATACCGTTTATGAAGTCATTATCAAAGAAGACAATGGAAAAAAACACGAAATTCGCGTGGAAAATGATGATACGGTATTCAACTATTATAAGGTGGGTGATCGCATAAGGCATCATGCTGGATTGAATTCGTATGAAAAATATGATAAAACAGGTGACACCATCATTTTCTGTGCTGCCTGTGGTGATATTAACAACATTGAAGATCAGACTTGCCATCGCTGTAAATGTCCTTTGCTTAATTAGGATACAAACATTCATATTGTTTTTAATGGGGGAAAATAATGAAACGATTCAAATGGATCTATATACTTATAAGTTTTTTACTAATAAACTTCACTGGAGTAGTCGTCGCTGATACCACTGCAGATAAGACGCCGGATGCGGTGTTGAATATATTCGAAAATAATGGTGCTGTGATGCTGGTGATTGATTCCGAAACGGGAAAAATAGTCAACGCGAATCAAGCGGCCACTCGTTTTTATGGGTATTCAAAAGAGACACTTATGACCATGAATATCAGTGACATCAACACATTGACACCAGATGAAATAAAGGTGGAAATGAGTGATGCCATCCAGCAGTCACGTAATTACTTCAACTTTATACACCGGCTAAAAACAGGTGAAGTTCGTAATGTAGAGGTATATTCTTATCCATATGCGAGTGATAAAGGTGATAATTTGCTCTTATCCACCATATATGATGTAACTTGGAAGTTCGAAGCTGAGGCTTCCGCTCGAAATAACCGAATCGTTATTATATCTCTTTTAGTCATTATGTTAATTGTAGCTGGTGTACTATTAATTTACTTAAACAACTCCCGTAAAAAAATCAGAAAATCTCGTGAGAATCTACAGAGCCTTTTCGATAATATGAAGGAAGGGTTTGCTATACATGAAATGTTATTTGATGAAAAAGGTTTACCTGCTGATTATCGTTTTTTAGAAGTCAATAAATCTTTTGAAGCCTATACTGGATTATCAAGAGTTGCTGTAAAGGGTAAGACCGTAAAAGAAGTAATACCAGAAACAGAATCATACTGGATTGAGCGATATGGCCAAGTTGTCATGACTGGTGAGCCTGATCATTTCGTCGAGTATTCGGGCGGGATTGGCAAGTGGTTTTCTGTGAGTGTTTACAGTCCATCTAAAGGAAAATTCGCAACCTTATTCAGTGATATTACTGAAGAGAGAAATCTTCAGCAAAGCTTGATGATCGAGAAAAACCTTTTGGAAACGACGCTCATATCCATAGCAGATGGGGTGATTTCAACTGATGCTGAAGGTAAAATTGATGTCATGAATCCAACTGCTGAGCTTTTAACAGGTATTTCGCAAAGTGACGCGGAAGGCCTTGATTATTTTGAGGTGTTTCAGCTATTTGATGAACATAATGGGGAACCGTGTTATCGAGATTTTTATGAACTGGTTCACAACTCAGATTTACAAACCGATATTTTTTTACGCAACAAAAATGGTAAGTTGATTCCCATCGAGTTCACGGCGTCTCCTATTCGAACTGACGGCCATTATTCAGGCATCGTCATCGTTTTTAGAGATTACACTGAAAAAAGAGAAAGGGAGGAGAGAATCCTTTACCTGAGTTATCATGATCAGCTTACTGGCTTATATAACAGACGTTTTTTTGAAGAGGAAATAAACAGACTCGACACAGAGCGTAATTTGCCATGGACTTTAGCCGTTTGCGATGTAAACGGACTTAAATTGACGAATGATGCATTCGGTCATTTAGCTGGAGATGCACTTCTTAAGGGCATCGCGGATTTATTGACGGCGCATTGTCGTACGGAGGACTTAGTGGCACGTATCGGTGGTGATGAGTTTGCCATTTTATTTCCACATACGGATCATAAAACCGCTGGTGAAATCGTTAAACGGATTTACGAAGCCATCGGAAAATCGCCAAAAGAGAAAATTGTCCATTCACTTTCCATCGGCTGGTTTACGAAGACGAGCATCGAAACCACTGTTGAGGAAGTGTTTATAAAAGCGGAAGAGCAAATGTATCGTAAAAAGCTTACGGAAAGCCAGAGTATGCGTAACCAGACCATTAAGGTTATCCTAGATACGCTTTATAAAACCAGCGACCGTGAACGATTACATTCGCAAGGCGTCATGCAGTACTCTATGGTGATCGGTGAAATATTAGGACTTGATTATGATACCATGAAGGACCTGGAAACGGCCAGCTTACTTCATGATATCGGAAAAATCGCCATCAACTTAGACCTATTAGAGAAAACCACACCATTATCAGAGGCTGAAATGGTGGAAATTAGAAAACATCCTGAAAGTAGTTATCAAATCCTCAAATCAGTGGATCAGTATTCATCACTATCAGAATATGTCTTATCACATCATGAGCGATGGGATGGGACGGGCTATCCACGCCAAATGAAGGGCGAGGAAATACCACTTATTTCGAGGATTATCAGCATCGCAGATGCACTGGATGCCATCACTGCAGGTAGACCTCATAAGCTAAGACAGTCATTTGAGCAGGCACTTGAAGAAATTCGAAAAAATGCAGGAACACAGTTTGATCCCGTTATAGCCGAGAAGTTTTTAGACCGGGTAAAGGTTGGTCTAAACCTTAAATAAGAGGAGGAATCATGTTTAAACGACTTATTAAACCATCTATTATGGTATTACTCGCAGTAATCATCACACTAGGAAGCCTGTCAGGATTTGCAGTCACCACGTCAGACACATACGGCTCTCTATTACAGGAGTTGAAGCTGATTCAAGGTGTCAATGGCGATTTAATGGAAAGTAAAAATATTTCTCGTGAAGAAATGATCACGATTTTAAGTCGTTTGTATCCGGCCGAGTTTGCAGCCTTTGTCCCTCCAGCAAAACCGACATTCACTGATGTAAAAACCACGGATTGGAGCTATAAATACGTAGAGTTTGCGTATAAAAAGAACATTACTAAAGGAAAATCAGCGACTGTCTTCGGTAAAACAGATGTGGTCAACTATAATCAAGTGAGTTTATTTTTAATCCGTGCGCTAGGCTATGATGTATCTGCAATTCCCTATATCACAGCGGCTGAGGTTATTAAGCAGAATTATGATTTAGGATTGACCGTTCCTACTGGAAACACCACCTCTCTTAAGCGTTCAGCAGTTTTTGAATTGTTAGTAAAAGCGCTTACGCTCGAAAAAGTCGATGGCACTTACGGCATTTCCATGATTGCTCAGACAACCTCAGCGATCGATACGTTTTTATCACGTGCCTTTGAAGTGATCGAGCGCCCCGTGGCAGTTAAAGATATCACAGGCTATTATAAACTATACTACGCTGACGGGTCGAATTATATCGGTGAGATTTTAGGGACCAATCCTCACGGCGATGGCATTATGATGTATAGCGGTGGCGATGTTTTTCTAGGGACTTTTAAGAATGGCCTTTATCATGGATATGGCATCTATGTTTGGGCAGATCAAACCTATTACGAAGGTGATTTTGTCGATGGCTTTTTTGAAGGCTATGGCACAATGGGGTTTGAAGATGGCTCATGGCAGTATGGCTCATGGAAGCTTGATGAATTTGTTTCTAAGGAAGATGGCGTAACAAGCGAAGAAATTCTAAATGGAACAGTCACCGTAAGTGAAGATTACAGCATTAGCCTAGTGGATGAAGCTGGCGAACCCATGGCAGGAATCGCACTTTCCATCGTCGATGAAACAAGTGGCATCACGTATAGTTTAATCACCGATTCTAATGGTGCTGTGAATGTTCCTAAAAAAGCACCTGTTTCAATCTTAAGCATGCAATTATCCGGAACCAGCGCCTATAGATTTGTGAGTACAAACGACCGTTATATGGCGACTGTTTCGGCAACTTATGTGGGTGGTGGCACTTACATGATTAAAAAGTAAGGAAGTAATAATGAAAACGAATAAAATCTTAATTTCACTTCTAATGATCTGTGTGATGGTGGCTGGAGGATCTTCTTTTGGATTTGCAGCAGAAAGCACAGATGAGACCTATGGCAACCTGTTATTTGATTATGGCATCGTAAAGGGAATCGGGGGAGAACTTAAGGAAGATCAGCTGATAAAACGCGTCGAAATGATGACGCTTATGAGCCGTCTTTATCCAAATGAATTCGAAAGCTATAACGCACCAGAAAAAGCGACCTTTATCGATGTGCCAGTTACACACTGGGGATTCAAGGCAGTGGAGTTCGCTTATGCGAAAGGCATAACTAAAGGCTCAGGCAATAACCGATTTGAACCCGATCAGATGGTGGATTACAACCAAGTCAGCTTACTTATGATGCGTACTCTCGGTTATGATACCTCAGACCTAAACTATTTTAGTGCAGCAGCTGGTGTCGAACAACGTTACGGATTAAGGCTGACAGTACCTACTGAAGGAACGAAAGCACTTCAACGTGGTGAAGTGTTTGAGCTACTGGCAAAATCCCTTTCCATGGATGATAGTAATGGCATTTTAGGCTACCGCATGATTTCTTCAGATGTTGTAGCGGAAGCGCGTTATATCGACCGTATCATAGCGATACTTGAACGTCCCGTAGCGGTTGCCATAGGCGGTACACAGTACGATGTCTATTATGGTGATGGTGATTTTTATACAGGTCAATTTGACGGGAAGCTTCCACAAGGCTACGGCATTATGCGTTTCCAAAGTGGTGACCTATATGCAGGGGAGTATTTGAATGGCGCATTAAATGGATATGGACTTTTCTTATGGTCTGACGATGTATTTTACGAGGGCATGTGGACCATGGATCAGTTTAATGGGATTGGTACGTATACCTATGCCGATGGTAGCTATCAAAAGGGTGAATGGACGAATGGCCAGCTGTTAAAAACGACAGAAGAGCTCACACCACAACAGATTGAAAATGGTGAACGAACACCCTCCGTTAATGTTAACATCGTACTGAAGGACTCTTTAGGTGTTCCAATGAAAGGGATCGCAATTACAGTTACAGATGAGCTACTAGGTGTGAGCTATCAGCGCATCAGCTCTATAGAGGGCGTCGTTTCAGTACCGGTTCATGAAGGCGTCACCTTGTTATCACTGGAACTGTCCTCTGGTAGCGCTTATCGCTTCAGCATCAGTGATTCTAAACAGTTAATCACGGCTTTTGGTGCATACGAAATCGAAAGATCATTTGAACTAATCAAGTAAACTATAAATCAATCAAATGATGTGGAGGGGAATTCCCCTCCATTTTCATGCGTTTATTTACGATAATTGTGAAGGGATTGACAACTAATACCGGTGTTGATACTATTTGACTAAGGTTTTAGGAGGTGAGTCATGTGAATAGTAAAAGGTCTCCAGGAAGTTGACCATGGAGAAAAGAAAATGGATAGAAATAGGGGCGCTCATATTAATTATGCTGGTATTCGGTAGCTTTTGCATCCACACAGGAAAACAGGTACTGGAATACGCGACTAATATTAAAGAGCAAATGATTAATCAATACGAATACATAATGCCAGAGGAGAGCATTCCTCTAGGATCACCAGAGCCTTAGAGTACTGTGCAATTTGCACAGCCTTTCTAAGTTTTAACGCGTTATAATCTAGAAATATGGGGGAACGGTTTTGAAACACAAGTGGCTCGTAGGGACCGGCATACTGCTGGTCCTTTTTTGGACATTACTGATCTTATTTTTTTCATCACAGCCTTCAGAAGCATCTCATGAGCAATCAGGGGCGTTTGTGAAGCTTTATGATGCGGCTAATCAGGTGTTTCGGTTTAATGAAAATCCCGTTCTAAACCGTATCGAAAACTTTGTCTATATGGATTTGCTTGAAGGAAAGTACCTCTCGACGAATGCGAAAATCCGTAAGCTCGCACATTTTACACTCTATGGTGTATTAGGTGGACTGACGACACTTGTCGCTTATGTCATTTCCACTTATTTAAACTGGCAAAAAGCAAAATGGTTTCTTAGCCTAATATCAGGAATCCTATTTCCACTGATAATCGCCGCGCTAGACGAGCTAAATCAAAGCCGACTAGATAGGACTTCTTCACTAAGCGATGTCCTCTTAGACGGGGGTGGGGCAGTATGCGGGACGATGCTCGTCCTAGTATTCATCAGTGGTTTCAATGCTTTCGCAGTTTACATAAAAAAACGAAAATAGGCCTATAGACCTATTTCTGCCACAATCTCAAGGAAAACTGCACTGATTATCATTTTACAATCACTCATAAAGAATTAAAATGTAAGTTAGACAACTCTATATTAAAAGCACTGGGGGAATTTCAATGAAGAAAGTTTACCGAATGGCTGCAGTGGCCTTTTGGGACGTCATCCTGATCAATCTCGCTTTGATGCTCGCGATCTTTATACATAATGAAGGACGATTTGATTACGGCAGTCTCGTGGACTATGCCTATCTACTGATTGCGATTACAGGAATAAAAATGCTGGTCTTTAAAGGCTTTCAGCTATATTCGAGTTTATGGGAGTACGCTTCCATCGAAGAACTCATGAAAGTCGTCGCCGCTGTATTTGTGGGGAACACCATCGGCATCATTTATTCCACACTGACCGACTTTAACATCTATTGGGGCGTTTACGTGGTCTCCTTTGTATTTGAAGTGGCATTCGTCGGTGGTAATCGTTTTAGCTATCGAATCCTTAGACGCATCAAGCAAAATAAGAGCCTTACCCGACAGGACGACCATAATCGCGTATTGATTATCGGATGTGGCTCAACTGCGAGTTTAATCGCCACAGAAATCAAAACGCACCCAAGCCAGTACGGCCATTTGATCGGATATATCAGCGATGATGACGCTAAATATGGGCAGACCATCGCAGGCATTAAAGTACTGGGTAATCGATATGATATTTTAAGCATCGTAAAACGGCATAAAGTTGATGAGGTAATCGTCGCCATGCCGACAGCGACGAAGGAACAGACGAAAGAAATATTAGACGAGTGTAAACGCACTGGCGCTAAGGTGAAAATCGTTCCCGGCATCATGGAAGTGATCGATGGGCGCGTGAGTATGAACGCTATTCGAAATGTGGAAATCGAAGACTTACTTGGTCGCGATCCAGTCAACCTTAACATTTCTCAGATTGCATCTTATATCGAAGGCAAAGTCGTCATGGTAACAGGTGGTGGCGGCTCTATTGGATCAGAGCTTAGTCGTCAAATCGCGAAATTTAGACCGAACAAACTCATCATCTTAGACATCTACGAAAATAACGCCTATGAAATTCAAAACGAACTTATCCGCGAATACGGAGATAAGCTGGAGCTCGAGGTGCTCATCGCCTCAGTTAGAGATAAAAAAGCCATCAACCGCATTTTTGCAGAACATAGGCCTCAGGTCGTCTTCCATGCAGCGGCGCATAAACACGTCCCCCTCATGGAACGTTCACCAAAAGAAGCCATTAAAAATAACGTGTTTGGGACTCTGAATCTGGTCGAGGCAGCAAACGACTATCGCGTCGAACGGTTTGTCCTCATCTCCACGGATAAAGCGGTCAACCCAACCAACGTCATGGGGGCATCGAAGCGCTTATGTGAGATGATCGTCCAGTCCATGGCAGGACAGTCAGCAACCAAATTTGTCGGTGTGAGATTCGGAAACGTCCTCGGTTCCAATGGCTCCGTCATCCCGTTATTTAAGAAGCAAATCGAAGAGGGTGGCCCTGTCACCGTCACCCATCAGGACATCATCCGCTATTTCATGACGATCCCTGAGGCTTCACAGCTGGTGATTCAAGCTGGCGGTATGGCAAATGGAGGAGAGCTATTCATACTGAATATGGGGGAACCTGTACGTATCTACGACTTGGCAGAGGATTTAATAAGACTATCAGGATTAAAGCCACACGAAGATATCGAGATCAAGGTTACGGGGCTTCGCCCAGGCGAAAAGCTTTATGAAGAGCTTTTGATGGCTGAAGAAGGCATGAGTAACACGAAACATGAAAAGATCTATATCGGTGCACCTTATGATATTAATTTTAAAATCTTAAAATCAAATCTTGAAAAGCTGATGGATATGATTCCAGAGGCGACAGATGAAGAGATTAAGGATCGCTTAACGGTACTAGTGCCTACCTATAAGCGATTAGATGTTCATACCAGCTCTCAAGTATCTTCAGCAGAAGATGTGGCGAAGTTTAAGGAAAATAAGCGCTATATCGATGCCCAAATACTAAAAGATTCACAATTAGCTCGTGAAGGCGTTCGTATCGGAAAGATGAAACGCATACCAGTGGATGATTTCAGCGCTAATGTGTCTGAAAATATGATTTAAAGGGGGATTAAAAATGCAATCAATCAAGAAGTGGATGGTACTTACGCTATGTTTAGTCCTCATGGCGACCATGGTGCCCTTAGCAGGTTTTGCTGCTGGGCCTAATGATTTTTCTGACATGCCAAATGACTGGTCGACACCTGCACTTAAAAAAGCGGTTGAGAATGGTCTATTAACAGGCTCAAACGGCATGATTATGCCTAAATCGAATCTTACCCGTGCACAAATGGCGGCGATTCTCGTTCGTGCGTTTGGCGCGAATAAGCTCGTAAATGTCTCTATGTTTACTGATATTAATACCAGTCAGTGGTACTTTAAAGATATTTCAAAAGCATATGCCATGGGCATTTTCCAAGGGACAGGGGATAAGATGAACCCTGAAAAGTACATCACGCGTGAAGAGGTCTTCACGGTTTTAGCAAGAGCTTTAAATCTTGATCCCGGTAAAGAAACCAGCAATTGGAAATTTAGAGATTCTACAGAAATCAGCTCATGGGCGAAAACATCAGTGGCAGCCATGATTGAAGCAGGTTATATCAGTGGTAGTGGCGGTATGCTAAATCCAAAGGCAAATATGACACGAGCAGAATTTGCTGCGCTTATGGATCGCATCGCGAAATATTATATCCGAAAAGAAGGCACCTACACAGGTACCTATGACGGGTCAGTAATGATTACAGTTCCTGGCGTCATACTCAAAGACGTCACCATCAACGGAGACCTCATCATCGGCGATGGTGTGGGTGATGGCGAAATCATCCTCGAAAACGTCACCATCCTCGGCAGAACCATCGTTCGTGGCCTTGCTCAACTGGTTGAGGGTACCGATATCGAAGACGAAAACGTCGCATTAGGACCCGGTGGAATACCAGGACCTCCGAGTCCACCGCCAGGGCCAAATCCTCCAAATCCACCTAATCCACCAACTCCTGAAGCGTTGATAACTTATAAAGTTATGGTTAGAAAAAATAATGACGCTGGGTATCTATTGGTTAGAGAAATTGATGCAAATCAGAATAAAGTGATACGTTATTCGTATTTTGAGGATGTATATAATGCTAATACAAGTGCAATGCTTGAAATTACTACAAAACATGATGACTTTATCACACGTGCACTTTCATTAGTCAGTCCTTCAGGTTCGCCTTATGCATTGAGTTTAGCGAGTAGAGTTTTTGCATATGAGGGTGTTCTTCAAACTTTTAATCAAAATAAGGCGTTTTATGAAGCTATTGTCAAAGCAGGTAATGCAACTACTTCAGAAATTCAGATAATGGCCACGGATATTCTAAGCCATAATTTATCTGATTTCTATAGTGATTTAGCTTTACTATATCCTGCTTCTGAAGGAAAAAAGTTGCCAGACAAAATATCGATTAAAGTGATAAGTTCAAAAGGTAATTATGAAACACTTGAAGGTTTCAACTTATCTGACATGAAATCTGAAATCGAGGGTACTATAGGAAACTTAAAGTTAAATGATGTTATGGGAAAGGATATTGTTTCAGTAACTTATGCAAATGCTGATGGATCTAAGTCTGAAACAATAACAATCTATCTTGAAGAAGTAAGCAGAAAAAATCAGTAATATTTCAAGAACTAATTTTGGTGGGGGTAATATGCAATTATTTAGACAGAGAAAAATCGCTTTACTCATGGTAATGTTGGTCATCATGAGTGCGAGCAGTGCCTTTGGGATGACGTTTACGGACATGCCCGCGGAAGGTCACTGGTCGAGAGTGGCATTGGAACAAGCGGTTAAAAATGGACTTTTAAGTGGTTTCGATGGAAAGATTACGCCGAACGCACCTTTATCGCGGGCGCAAATGGCCACGATCATGAACCGTGTGTTTGGCGCGAATATCGCGGCATCACTGGATAAATTTACGGATGTGCCCAAGGGTGCATGGTATTATAATGAGATGGCTAAATCTGTACATCTCGGAATATTCAGAGGCACTGGCGATAAGCTTGAGCCGCTGGCAAATATCACTCGTGAGCAAGTATGCGTGGTGCTTGCAGGGGCGTTTAACCTGCCAGCAGGTAATGCAAATACTTTAAAGACATTTTCAGATGGACATCTAGTCAGTACGTGGGCGAACGATTATGTGGTTTCGATGGTCACTGCGGGTTATTTAAACGGTGATAATGGCCGATTAAAGCCTCAAGCGACGATTACCCGTGCAGAACTGGCAAACATCATGAATAAAATGGTGCAGACCTACCTGAGTAAAGCAGGTGTCTATGAAGGCACTTACGAAGGTAATGTGGTCATCAACGCACCTGGCGTTACTTTTAAAGAAGCGACGATTAAAGGAAATCTCTATATCGGTGATGGCGTAAAGGCTGAAGAAGTAAGCTTACAAGGCTTAACCGTTTTAGGCAATATCGTCATAAAGGGTTCCGTTTTGATTACTGAGCTCGAGGTCATCGAAGAGGACATCGCATTAGGCGGTAATTTAACGCCGCCTTCAACTGGTGATGGTACTGTTACACCGCCATCAGGAGGAGGAGTGGTAACTCCTCCTGTCAATGAGACGATTATCAAGCTAACATCAGTCAACAACAATTTATCGACTTATGTCGTTCCAAAACTCACCACATCAGAGCAGGTGGATGCTGCGAATTTGATCATGGCATCCATCGGCAAATATATCGCGGATTCAAGCTACGATATTTCTGGTGATGTCGCTGCTGCGAAGTCATTAGGATCAAAAATGACAACGGAGGAATACACCGCATTTAAGAATACAATCACTGCGAACATTCCACTTTCAGAGCTGGTAGCACTGAATGCTTATTTTAAGGTGATTGAATATTAAGGTCGTTCCCACCACCTTCCCTCGGCTGGGCTTTGCTCATGCTGAGGGGGTGCTTTTTTACGTGGTGACAAAAGATGCGGAAGATGACGGGAGGAAATATGGAAGAGACCATAGAATTGAGAGAGCTCTTGGCCATCGTGCTAAAGAGAAAATGGATCATAATCGCATTAACATTGTTATGTTTAGTGCTAGGAACGGTATATAGTATCTATATGGTAACACCGATGTATCAATCGAGTACGACGCTCATGGTTAACGGCGCAAAGGGGCTTAGCACCAGTGATATCGCCGCTAGTTTCGATCTAGGAAGCATTAACCTGAGCCAGAAGCTCGTCGTTACGTATAGTGAAATCGTCAAATCGCGAATCGTGCTTGAGCAAGTAATCTCACAGCTCGAATTGCCTTATACTTATGAAAATCTGTTAAATATGACCACTGCACAGCAGGTGGGTGCCACCGAAATTCTCAAAATTTCAGTGAAGAATGAATCTCCTGAGCGTGCATCGGAAATCGCAAATAAGATTTCTTCAGTGTTTATTAAAGAAGTCATGAGAATACTTAAAGTTAATAATGTCGAAATTATCGACGTAGCAATCCCCATGGTTGAGCCCATCAATGTAAGAACCGCCATGAACATGGCAATTTCCATCGTATTGGGGTTAATGCTCGGCGTGTTTTTAGCGTTTGTGCTCGAGTACCTCGACCATACCATCAAAACAGAAGTCGACGTGGAAAAGCACCTCGGCTTAACGGTTCTAGGCGTCATACCAGATTATGCAAAAGAAATGAAAGGCTAGGGGGAAGACCATGAAGGAACTCATCGTACACAACACCCCTAAATCGCCGATTTCAGAAGCCTATAGGGGCATTAGAACCAATCTGCTTTTTGCCAATGTAGACCATAATGTGAAAACCATACTCGTGTCTAGCGCCACTTCTGGTGAAGGGAAGACGACGACACTTTGCAACGTGGCCATGACATTAGCTGATTCAAATAAAAGCGTCATTATCGTAGACTGTGATCTAAGAAAACCTAGAATCCATAAGTTTTTAGAGATCAGTAATGCGCAAGGTGTCACGGATGTTCTCTTAAACGGGGACCATTATTCGAACTTTTTGCATAAGGGCATCCATCCACATCTTCATGTTCTCACCTCGGGAAAAATCCCTGGAAACCCTTCTGAAATTTTAAACTCTGAGGCGATGAAATCACTGATAAAAACACTGGCCGCGGACTATGATTATGTGCTCATCGATTCGCCACCCATCGTTCCGGTTACGGATACCGTGATCATGTCCACTTATATCGATCGTGTGCTACTCGTATGTTCGTCTGGAAATGTCGATGTAGAAATGGCTAAAAAGGCAAAAGAAACACTTGAAAAAGTAGGCGCAAAAATCCTAGGCGTCGTTCTTAATAAAATGAAAATGAACAATAAGAGTTATCAATACTATTATTATTACGCAAGTCAAAAGGGTGAATAGCTTTCGAGCTGTGTTCTAACCGTTTACCGGGAGGTGACGAAAGATGATTGATTCACATGTTCATATATTGCCAGGTGTCGACGATGGTGCCAGGGACGAGGAGCAGTCAGTTTATATGCTTGAAAAGGCGAAAGCTGATGGGATAACACATTGGATCGTCACGCCACATTATAACCATGCCTGTTCCCCGCACACATATGACGAACTGAAGTCGCGCTTTATCAAATGGGCAGCCATTTATGGCAATTCACATGCAAAGGACAATCTGCTATTCGGTGTGGAAGTGTATGTCGATGAACCGTTCATCAAGTTTCTAAAGCACATGGATAAGCTACCGACCTTTGAAAACTCAAATTATATGTTAATCGAGTTCAGCCGTGCTTGGAAGGTCGAGCAGATGCTGGAAGCCATCCACGAATTAAAAATTAGAGGTGTACACCCGGTAATCGCTCATGTGGAGGTCTATCCAGATCTACTGGAGAAACCTGAAAATGTAAAACAACTTGCAGATGAAGGTTGTATGATTCAAGTCTCTGCCTCAAGCTTTTTAGACCGTCATTATTATAAGTTCTTAAGAGCGCTTATTCAATTAAATGCGGTTGATATCGTCGCATCTGATGGACATGATGTTAAAAACAGGCCACCGATTCTCAGTGACAGCTACCGTGCTGTCACTAAGCATTTTTCTAAAAACTGGGCAAATCGCTTGTTCGTCGATGCTCCCCGGAAGCTTTTTTATGGGGAGGTCTATGTAAGACCGCATATGGTTGTAACAGTTACTAAACGTCAGATTTATACCATGGGCTCTTCTGTGATTGCGGGTCTTGCATTGCTTTTTATAGGGCTAGGTCAACTGGGATTTTTACCAGGAGGTTCTAATTCTGATGCGTTAAATATAGCTGTGCTGGAATCGACTGAAGCGATTAGTGACGCTACTGATGGCGGATTTGACCTTACGGATGAATCGATTGCTGCAGGAGCAAAAGAAGAAGAAACCACCGAACAAGTGACTGTTTCAACACAGGCACCAGCTTCTACTGGACTCCCCATATCCGCGACGACATCGGTCCCATCAAAGTTAACCTATGATGAAATCGTGACGATCCACATCACCATGCTTGAGCTTTTACAGAGTGACTACGAAGCAAATGTGGCACGGATTTATGAGGATATTCAAAATGCGAGGACCTTTATCTCTGATGAAGCAAAACGTAAAGCAGCTATCGATGGCTATATAGAAGAGGCAGGTGCGCTGGAGGCACAGTGTGACATCGAAGTATATGATGTGCTTTATAAATTTCAGAATGCGCTTGAAGAATTTGATTATCCAGTAGACATCATCGAAGAATCTCGTGCAGAATATCATTCGATTAAAGAAGCGACGAAACAAAAATACCTAAATGAATTTTAATCCTACTATAAATGTGAACTTACCTGATTTTGCAGTGGCTAAATCAGGTAAGTTTTTTTTAGTTTGCGTATTCAGTACGTGTTTTTTTGGGTATAATGAAAGTTGAGAGTTTTTATGTGAGGACAAAGGAGGCAGAAATGAAGAATAAGGCTCAGCACAATCCCTTTGATTATAGGCGTATAAAGGTGATGATCGTATTACTGGCATTAAGCTTGATCATGACCAGTTGTGCCCAGGAAGAACCGGCAAAAGCGGTGGAAAAAATAAGACAAGTCAGCGTGGTCACAGCAAACGAAGAATCCTATCGTGAAACGCTAAAGTATACAGGCTATGTTACGGCTAGCCAGATCATCCCCGTTCATTTTTCCATGGATGGCAAAGTAGATGAAGTGAAGGTCAAACAAGGTCAAAAAGTGAAAACAGGCGACATCCTTATGACACTTGAACAGATGGGAACCAAAGTGAATCCAGCTGGATATGCTGTGGCAGTTATGGATGGCGTGGTAACGCAGCTCATCAATAAACCTGGCGATCTGGTGAGCAAGGATTATCCAGTGGCCATCATCAGCACAGAAAAGCAAGTGGTAAAATTCGGCGTGACGGACACCGATCTCGAGAAAATCGAGAAGTTTGGCAATCCAGTGGTTTCTGTGGAATTAAATGGCCTAAAGGTAGATGCTGTATTAGAGGACGTCAGTAAGATTCCAGACCAAGACAGTCGATTATATAATGTGACCGTGGCCTTGAAAGAGGGAAAATCACAGTTGATTGGTACCATAGGTACCATTTCACTTGAGTTATCAAGAATTTACGGCATTTGGCTTCCCATCGCTCAAGTTCAAAATGATGGTGAGGATTACGTCTATATCGTTAACGCTGACAATCGCGTAGAACGTCGTAATCTGAGATTAAAAGAGCTATATAATGATTTGGTGCGGGTAGAGGGGCTTAATGAAGGAGACCGCGTCATCACTGTGGGAAATGCATTTGTTAAGGAAGGACAGCAGGTGACTGCTAGGGAGGAAGACCATGAATAAGCTCATGCGTATGGCCGTATATGAGCGTAAAGTGACGATCTTGCTATCCTTTATGATCATCCTTTACGGTGTATATGCCTATTATTTTATCCCTAAACAAGAGAATCCTGACACTTCGAGTCCAGCTGCTCAAATCATCACGGTTTTTCCAGGCGCCACAGCCGCAGAAGTTGAAGAGCTGGTCAGTAAACCCATCGAGGATGAAGTTGCGACGCTGGACGGAATCGAATCATTAACGTCCTATTCAAATACCAATGTTTCAGTCGTCATCGTCACGTTGAATTACGACGTGGACTACGAAGAACAATGGAATAATTTACGCGTCAGACTGGATAATCTAAAGTCTTCCTTACCATCTGGCGTTTATGATTATCAGATTAGTACAGACCTGACCACCTCAGCGGGGATTATCCTGAGCTTGTCTGGTGAAAAGTACACGTATGAGCAGCTCGCTGACTATGCGGCGCTATATAAGAACGATCTTGAAAAAGTGGATGGTGTGAAGCGAATCATCATCGACGGCGCACCACGAAAGAACATCGTCATCAAAGTCGATGCCATGAAACTCGACGCATTACCATTGTCAACCAAGGACATATATGACCTTTTACTGGCGCAGAATTTATCGATTCCAGCCGGTGAAATCAATACACCTAATGGAAAAATTAGCGTTAAAGCGCCTACGGGTATCGATAATCTCTCTGATATAGAAAATCTTATCATTTATGGCTCAGAATCAGGCGGTATGGTTAGGCTTAAAGATGTGGCGACCATAGGATTCGAATATGAAGAAAGCGCCCAGAGCTTTAAGGATGGAGACGCCAATGCCGTTTTAATGACGGTTTATTTTGATGCGAACCAAAATGTCGTCTTAATCGGCGATGACGTCAGGGATACCATCGATGACATCGAAAGGGATATGCCTGGGGACTTAAATGTCCATGAAGTCCTTTTTCAGCCAGAAGAAGTAAGCTATGCCATCGAAGGCTTCTTGATGAACCTGCTTCAAGGGGTGGGCTTCGTCGTGCTGGTTGTTTTGGTAGGAATGGGGATTCGTAATGCTTTAGTCGTGTCGCTATCCATTCCACTTTCCATCGCTGCCACACTAATCATGATGCAAATATTAGGCATCGATATACAGCAAATGTCCATCGCTGCGCTAATCATCGCTCTGGGGATGCTGGTGGATAACTCCATCGTCATCAGTGACGCGGTTCAAGTGAAAATTAATGAAGGACACGAAATTAAGCTTGCATGTTATGAAGGTGCAGTAGAACAAGCGATACCTGTTTTAACGTCTACGCTCACAACTGTCGTGGCTTTTGCACCACTGATTACATTACCAGGAGAAGCAGGCGAGTTCGCAAAATCACTACCAATGGTGGTCATCATCGCGCTGATCGCGTCCTATCTCGTGGCGATGTTCGTAACGCCAGCGGTTGCAAGCTTACTCTTTAAAAATACGCATCGAAAAGACGCAAGGCGCAATATTATAAGACATCTTTTTGAAAGTGCTCTAAAAGGTGCCATGAGGATGCCTATTTTTGCACTTTTAATCGTCATTCTCATCGTCGGTGGAACTGTCTATAGTGCCATGTTTTTAAATTTCAACCTATTCCCTTATGCGGATAAGGATTTGGTTTACATCGATATCACCAGTGAAAAGAAGGGCGACATCGATTATACGGAAAAACTTACAAAAGAGCTCCGCGCCATTATCTCAGATGAACCGGAAATAGAGCATGTTAACACAGCCATCGGAGGTGGTTTTCCTAAGTTTTATTTGACTGTCGCGGTTAGACCGCCATCAGCTTCTTATGGACAGCTTCTATTAGAAGTGGATTTAAGCAAAAGCGACCGTTTTAAAACGCGTGAGGATTTCGCTTATCATCTGCAAAACCTCGTGGACGAAGAACTCACCGGTGGATCGGCTACTGTGAACCTCATCGAAATCAATATGCCGGGTCCTGCCATCGACATTAAGATATCAGGTGATTATCGCGACGATGTGAATCGCGTTGCTCGTGAGCTTTATAATTACCTTCTGACAGACCCGCAAACCATAAATGTTAAAAATGACATTTCGGAGTATGTCTACCAATACGCCATCGAAGTGGATGACGATAAAGCCATGTCTTATGGTCTGACGACCTATGACATCCAGTTTCAGACGAGCTTAGCCCTAACGGGGATGACTTCCACCGTTTTACAGAAGGAAGGCAATCAATACGGCATCGTCGTAAAGGGTGACATTCAGTCCGTACAGGATTTAGAAAACTTACGCATCAAATCCAGCATCACGGATCAAAAAGTCTTAATGAAGCAGTTTGCATCCATTAGCCTCGATAAGGAGCTTAGCACCATCAAACGCTATAATCGCAGCGCTTCTGTCTCTGTTAGTGCTAATCTAAGACCTGGATTCAGCGTGCCAGAACTTCAGGCGAAAATTGAAAATAGCGTCCTCCCGAGCATAGATCTGGATGGCGTGGAAATCGACTTTGGTGGCGAGCAGGAAACCTTCGATAAGTATATCTCTGGTTTAATCGGTGCTGCGATCTTTGCGTTAGCAGTGGTGTACATCATCCTGCTGATCCAGTTCAACTCTTTAATGCAGCCTCTGATTATCTTAGTGACGGTTCCATTATCCCTTATCGGTTCTGTCTTCATCATGCTGGCACTGAACATGAATGTGACCTTTACAGCACTTTTAGGGGTTACCAGCTTAATTGGTGTGGTCGTTAATAATGCCATCCTTCTCATCGACTACATCAATAGGGAGAGAAAAAACAACATGTCTGTTCAAGATGCATGTATCAGCTCAGTGGGACGTCGGTTTAGGCCGATTATGCTGAGCACCATAACCACCGTAATCGGTCTCGTACCGATGGCGCTGTCGAACAGCTCCTTCTTTACACCGATGGCAGTGGCGTTAATGGGTGGTCTTATGGTTTCCACTTTACTCACATTGATCGTTATCCCACTTATCTATTATGTCAGCCATCGCTATGACGATCAAAAGGCTACGTTATTAATTACTGACTAATCTTTAAACGCATCTAAAGTTGAAAGGAAAATTATGAAAAGTTTAGTTTTGGCTGAAAAGCCTTCTGTGGGACGCGATATCGCTAGGGTATTAGGCTGTCAGCAGAAAGGCAATGGCTATTTTGAAGGACCCAAGTACATCGTGACTTGGGCGCTGGGTCATCTGGTTACGCTAGCAGATCCCGAAACGTATGATCAGAAGTATCAGACATGGCGGCTTGAGGACTTGCCGATGCTGCCAGAGCCGCTAAAGCTCGAAGTCATCCCACAAACACGTGGACAATACCAAGCGGTAAATCAACTGCTTAAACGTTCGGATGTGAATGAGGTGATTATCGGCACAGATGCTGGCCGTGAGGGTGAACTGGTCGCCAGATGGATTCTAGAGCGTTCTGGGGTGAAAAAGCCGGTGAAGCGTCTATGGATCTCTTCTGTGACCGATAAAGCCATCAAGGAAGGGTTTGGAAGCCTGAAGGATGGTAAGGCCTATGAAAATCTATATGCATCTGCTGTGGCAAGGTCTGCGGCTGATTGGTATGTAGGGATGAATGCGACACGAGCATTGACGACGAAGTTTAACGCACAGCTTTCCTGTGGCCGTGTCCAAACGCCTACACTGGCCATGATTCAAAAGCGCGAAAAGGAGATAGGGGCCTTCAAGTCGCAGGTTTATTACGGTGTGCAGGTGACTGGCAAGGGCATTTATCTTACATGGGTTGATGAAAAAACAGGAGCGACGCAGACGTTTGACCAGTCAAAGGCAGCGGCTGTGGTGGAATCAACTAAAGGCAAAGAGTTGGTCATTAAGGCCATCGATAAAAAAAATAAGAAACAAATTGCACCCCCCTTATACGATTTAACCGAGCTTCAGCGTGAGGCAAATAAGCGGTATGGCTTCTCAGCGAAACAGACACTAAACCTCATGCAAGCCTTATATGAGACACATAAAATCCTCACATATCCTAGAACAGACGCTAGATACCTGTCTTCTGACCTGGTGGGAACCCTAAAGGACCGGGTGAAGGCATGTGGAGTGGGCGATTTCGGGAAAGTTGCCGGGATGATTCTAAAATCACCGATTATGGCAGGAAAGCATTTCGTAGATGATACGAAGGTTTCTGATCACCATGCGATCATCCCCACAGAGCAACTGGTACAGTTGAATCGATTAAGCGCTGATGAAAGACGGATTTACGAGATGGTGATCAAACGTTTTTTATCTGTTCTTTTGCCTGCATTTGAATACGAACAAACGACCATACTGGGTACAGTTCAAACGGATAAGGGAGTCTCGACATTTAAGGCCTCGGGTAAACGCGTGATTCAAAATGGTTGGAAAAACGCATATGATTTAAACGAGGATCCAGAGGGGGATGACGATGCGTTTGATGCCTCCAGTGAACGGTTAAGAGACCAGCTTCTACCGATGCTTCAGCAGGGAGACCGACTGAAGGTCGAGGGTGTGCGGTTGACCACAGGTGAAACTAGGCCCCCCTCGTTCTTCACGGAAGGAACCTTGCTCGCCGCTATGGAGCGTCCCTCTAAGCACATGACATGTGGCATCGGTACTGTGGCCACACGGGCTGACATCATCGAAAAGCTGTTAGGGTCTTTTTTAATCGAAAAGAAAGGTCAAGCCCTTCATATCACATCAAAGGGGCGTCAATTGCTCGAGCTCGTTCCTCATGATTTAAGAACACCTGAGCTCACTGCCGAGTGGGAAGATCGCCTTGAAAAGATCGCTTCCGGAAAGCTCAAGAAAGAAGCCTTCATAACTGAAATCAAAGGCTATGCGAAGGCGTGCGTCCTAGAAATCAAGAATAGCAGCGCTCAGTTTCGACATGATAATGTCTCTAGAGAAAAATGTCCTGACTGTGGAAAATTTTTACTTGAAGTGAATGGTAAAAAGGGAAAAATGCTGGTCTGTCAAGACCGTGAGTGTGGCTTTAGAAGATCGGTAGCGCTGGTGACCAATGCCAGATGTCCGAACTGCCATAAAAAAATGACGTTAGTGGGCCAGGGTGAAGGCAAATTGTTCACCTGTGTCTGTGGTCATCGTGAAAAACTGGATGCATTTAATGAGCGCCGTAAGGCTGCTGAAAGTAAAGGCAATATCAAGGATGTTAGAAAGTACCTGGAGGAACAAAAAAAAGAGAATTCAAAGCCCGATCCCAACAGCTCACCCTTTGCGGCGCTGAAAGGACTTTTGCCCAAAGAGTAGTCACCATTTGCTTCTAAAACGCGCTTGATTAATCTCATAAAGTATGATAAATTTAAATCACCCCTGTAGTAGGGGGGTTAAATTATTAAGCTGGGAGATTTTAATATGGAATGGTTATTATATGCAACAGGTGCGTACCTTATTTTAGTGGTATTTTCAAAACTCACTGCGCCAAAGGTCGAATCTGTTTCAGCAAAGTCACTCGATGCGCTAATTGCTGACAAATCCGTTAAACGGCAGTTTGTGGATGTGAGAACGGTAGGCGAGTTCAATGGACAAAAGGTAAAAGGATTTAAAAATATTCCTTTAGATCAGCTTTCCAAACGCATGAAGGAAATTTCTCCTGATCAACCCGTGGTGCTGATGTGCGCTTCTGGTAGTAGGAGTATGAAAGCGGTGAAAATACTTTATCGAAATGGCTATCGTCAAATTTTGAACGTTAAGGGCGGAATTTCAGCCTATCATTAATAAAAAAAAGAACCTCTCAGATGTGATTTGCTTCACCTATCAGAGAGGTTCATTTAATTAGAAGTGCATTATGTTGATTTAGAAGCGTTTGACGATGGCTTCGATGCCCATGTCCTTAACAGAAAAATCGATGACGTTAAGGTGCTGGAGAACGTAGTTCATGATGCTAGATATATTGATTTCATTTCGATTAAAAATGACAGAAAGCTGGCTTTCTGATAGGGTATAGGTCATATTTTCAGGTGTACAGCCTTGAATTTCATCCCGCATTTGCTGCAAAATCGCGCCAGCTGCCTTAGCATCATCATAGCGGAGATCAAAGACGATTTTTCTTTCATAGCCAAAATCGCGTCGAATGGTGTCGATGCCCCCGTCATAGAGGAGCTGGCCCTTATCGATGATGATGATGCGATGACATAACTCCTCTATATCACTCATGTCATGTGTGGTGAGGAGAATCGTCGTTCCATAGCGTTTATTCATGTCCTTGATGGCTTTTCGTATCCGTTCTTTAACCATGACGTCGAGACCAATAGTGGGCTCGTCTAAAAAGAGTACCTTCGGATTATGGAGCATGGAGGCTGCGAGATCGGCGCGCATCCTTTGACCCAATGACAGGGTTCTTACGGTTTGGCCCATAAACTCTGAAAGCTCAAATATTTCATCGAAATATTTCATCTGTTCCGCATAAAATGCATCTGGAACCTGATAGATCTCTTTAAGGATTGCGAAGGTTTCACCCACAGGCAAGTCCCACCACAATTGGGTTTTCTGGCCGAAAACCACGCCGATGTGTTTCGCATTTTCTTGTCTCTTTTCATAAGGCACTCTACCGTCGACCTTGACGAACCCTGAAGTGGGGTTGAGTATGCCGGTCATCATTTTGATGGTGGTGGACTTGCCAGCGCCATTGGCACCGATGTATCCGATAATCTCTCCTGGTCTGATGTTAAAAGAGATGTCTCTTACCGCTTCAATTTCTGTGACCTCGCGCTTAAAGAGCGTCTTTATGGTACCAGAAAGGCCTTTACCTTTTTTATAGGATTTAAATGTTT